>OBLI01003523.1_pt1 | contig 11932 bp, 7 predicted proteins | sample 1519701 | NCBI WGS metagenome assembly OBLI01 (sample SAMEA3663005, study PRJEB22513) | pig gut metagenome | biome: pig gut; feature: pig-associated habitat; material: faeces | place: France | collected 2012 | reverse complement strand
AAGGAATTTTAGGTATTATGTTGTAATTTTACCTGTGATAAATGACATTGCAGCTGCAACACCACCTGCAACCAGTCCGATAATTTTAGCTTTTCCGCTTTTACAAGCGTGAGCAATACCGCCAGCGATTGCACCAACAGTTGCGGCACCTGCAAGACGTCCCAAATTATGTTTAGTCTTTTCGCCTGTACCAACAGGAGCTCCTGTAATCATTGAAACATTATCTTCTGCAGATTTGCTGTTGTATAGACCAAATGTCAATGATTGAATGAAACCTTGAGTAGCAGAGCCGTGACCGTGTTGTCTGATATCTTGAGTAATAGAACTACCTGTCATTTGTGTATATAGAGTTTTTGCTCTTGCTGCAATTTCTGCAGGTGTACCTTCTCCATAAGCTGCACCAACTGCATTCAAATAGTTGTAATAAGCTTCTTCGATTTGTCCTTGTTCATTGCTTTGAATTTTATCTTGTAGTACAGAAGCTGAGTTTTTAATGGCCTCCATTGAAGCATTGATTCTCATATCAGCGTTTCTGTTTAATTTTTGTTGCTCGATATTATAATCTGTACTAAGTTTTTGATATTGTCTCATTGTGTCAAAGCAAGATTGAGGGTCTGTTCCGTACATTCCGCCCATCATCATAGGTGATGCGCCAAATATACTTCCACCCATTCCCATCATACCCATTGGATATGTGCTATAATCAATACCTTCATCTTCGTATCCGTATGGATTCGGATTATACTGGAAATTGTTTCCGCTAATAGGCACTCCATAGATGCCGTTTAGTTCATCTGACATTCTAACCTCCAAAAAATATTAACCTTTTAACCTACCTTACTTATATAAAGTTTTTTAGTTTGTGTTAATTGCTTATTTTAATGATAATGTTACAGAATGTAACAAGAAGCATTTGGTAAGAACCATCACCACGCCCTCAGCCATACGGCACGCAGGCTCACACAACTCGCGTTGCTCATTGGTTCGGCTAGCGTCCATAGGAGAGGGTGACAGTTAGCCTTACGTGCTCAGTTGGAGATTCCGAAACTAGTTCGGAATGACATAGACCTACTTGCTTAGTTAATCATGTAGGGTGGGCTCACTAGCCCACCAGTAATGTTCAGAATAACACAGGAATATCTCATCAATTTAGTTGATGTAGATATTACGATTAAGCTTTATTATAATAACGAGAGTAAGCTTAGGATACCTTTTGTGTTAAAGAAATTATTATCACTGTTATTTACACTTTTTGTTCTTGCTGCAGTTGTTATTGCAGCATACTTTAACCAACAATTTGTTTTAAAACAAGTAAATAAGGTTAAAGGCGTTTATTATGTGTATAAGGGAGATAAAGCTTACAAAGAAATGGATATGGTACAGGCTATACGTCTGTATAATCAAGGGGTAAAACTCTACCCTGCTCACTATGGTGCCTGGTATAATTTAGGTAATATTTATGTGGCTTACGAAGATTATAATTCAGCCCTATATGCGTATTCTCAAGCTTTCAAATATAATCCAAAAATGATGATTGCACGTATGAATTATGGTATTATTGCATCTGAAAAAATGGGTGATTTTGATGCAGCTTTAAAACAATATAACGAAATTATTAAAACAAAACGTCGTTTACTTTCAATTCCTTACGTTTTTAATAATAAAATAAGTTATACTGAAAATAAGGCCATAGCGTATTACAATATTGGTGTTACTTACAAATTAAAATCTTTGTATACAGGTGCAGATTGGGAGTTACAACGAAAATATTTAGCAAAGGCAATTGATGCTTACAAAAAGTCAATCAAAATTAATCCAAACAGTTATGATGCGCAGTTCAATTTAGGTTTGGCGTATCATGTTGCAGGTGATTATGATGGTGCAGGTAGATGTTATTGCAAAGCAATCAGTCTTTCTCCAATGCAATATGAGGCGCACTATAATTTAGCGGTTTTGCTCAAAAAAATGGGACATTATAAAGAGGCTTATGACGAAATAGACAAAGCTACAACTTTGATTACCGCATTAGATGAAAATTCTTCACTTCAACAATATGTTGCAATCGTTATGAACGATATTACTAGAAATGTTTATCAAAACGATGAATACAAGAGATATTTAGCATCAATATTGGAAGAAGAGAAACAAAAAACTCCTCAGCATATGGTAAAAGATGAGAAAGAAATAAAAACAAAAATAAAAGACAATAAGCAAAAAGGTAAAAATAAAGACAAAAAGAAATCCAAAGATGAGGTGTTTGGTGAAACTTTAACTTCTCCTGGAATAAATTTTGTGAATGGTAAAATCGTAGCAACTGAAGAATTAGACCAAGCTATTTTGGAGAATTTTGGAGCTTGTCCTTCAATGTCTTACTTTGAAACAAATAGTAATTAGTAATATTAAAAAAATTTGTAAAAAATGTTAATAAAGTAGCAAAATTTTTGCAAAATTTGTATTAATATCGTATGAATATTTTACCGATTAGTTTTAACAGTTTTTATAAACCGTCTGTAAGATTTCAAAACGAAAATCGAACAAGTAATGTTTTTTGTGCGCAAAATTTAGCACCGCTAAAAGCTGATACTGTTACTCTTTCATTTCAAGGTAGTGCGCCTAATGCAGAACCTTTAAGGAGGCTTTTGGCTTACGGTATTCCTGATTTGTATTCAAATATTATATTGATGAATCCTGAAAATTTGAATGCTATTATGAAAACGCACTTATCCTCTTTGCCGTTAAATAAACTTGTCAAAAAGCTAAATCCTTATGTGGATTCAATGTTTCCTGTTGAGAGAACAGTTTTTAGAATGATAAAAACCGAAGCACGAGTTCATCCAAAAATGAGACTGAATGAGTTTATTCACAAATTAGTTCCTGAGCATAGCAAAAGACTGCGCAAACTCCAAAGACCTATTTTTGAAGAATTAAATCAAGTAGCGACAAATATGCCGGCGGATTTGTTGGCTGAATATAATTATTTGGCACATATTACAAATAAAAAACTTTATAATGAACCTGTTTTTGTACCATTTAGTATTCGTGGATTTAAGTATAAGTTAGATAAAATCAGGAAAAGAATAAACAGTTCAAATGATGGCTATAAGAAACAGGATATTAACAAATTGTGCAATATCGCTAAGTCTATTACTTATGTGCCAAAAGAAAAGCGCTTTGGTAATGATTTTTCTTTAAAAAGATATGAGCGCAAACAACGACAAATGATTTTGAAATTTGCAGATTATTTTAACTATTCAAGATTAAAAGATGATAAAGATTTGAAAGAGCTAGTTGAAATTTCTAAAGGGCAAATCTTCAAAGTTCCGATGAATATTCAATTTAACAGAAAAACATTCATTTATGATTTAAAGAAAATAACAGATAGGCTTGAGGATAGAAGGCTTGCGCGTAGAATGGAACAACTTGCGGTGAGTTTGCCAACTTCAAAAGACGATATTTCAGCTTTTGTAATGAAGGCAGCAGGCAGGTCAGCAGAGCAAATTGTTTTTGATTTGCTTGGCGGTGCTTGTGGGACAGTTGATCATTTGTTAGCTGCGCATAATAAAGGTGCAAGCAGTTTGGCAAATTACGGTTTAGCAAGTGCGTATAAAAACTCACAAAAAGCACATCAAAGTTTGGCTGTTTTGCTTGATAAAAATCCTGATGTGCGAATTTATTGTCAAAGACAGATTAACAGACTTATTGAATTGGCAAATAATAAAACATTCAAGAAAATCGGATTAGATCCGTCATATATAATAAGTCTTGCGAAGAAACTTGAAAAACTTTCTCCAAAAAATGACCCTTTAATATTGGACACAAGTAAGTTAAAATATTAATAGGAAGGCTGAGACAATGAGAGTTCAGGCAATAACTGCATCAAACTTGAATATCCATAAGGCTATGTCGGTTTCGAGTTCTGCAAAAAGCGGGCATGCCCAAGATTCGAATGGCACAAATAATTTGAGTGTCATGCCTTGCTATTATCCGGTTTCATTTTCAAGTATCCAAAATTCAGGAAAATTAAGAATATTATTTGCTTATAAATTACCGTGTATTTATTCAGGAATTCCGATGATTGACCCTAAACAGTTAAGCAGATGGATAAAAAACGGATTATTCTCTCGTCCAGCATCAGAGGTTTTGAATGTACTAGCCCCACATAGAGATAGTTTTCGCGGAATTGAAGCAAAAGTTTTAGAATTATTGGATGCTAGAGCAAAAGTTCATCCTGAAATGACCATGAAACAAATTTTAAACGAAGTTAAACCGGTATATTTCAGACGCTTGCGCAAAAAACAAATTCCGATTTTTAGAGAATTAATTGAAGAATCTCACAAATTACCTGATAAATATCAATACAAATTTAGACAATTGATGGACGAAACTTCTAAAAAGTTGAATGAAAAACCGATAGTTGTACCGTTTTCATCTTACGAATTTAAGTATAAATTATCAAAAATAAAAGATGATATTCATAACGGCTCTGATGTTAAGTCTAAAAAAGTTATGAATAAATTGATAAAAGAAGCTAAGCGTTTTTCAAATTCAACTAATGCAAATACTATAGAAAATCAGAAAAAAGTTTTGACATTTTTAGATATAATTTTGCGCAAATCCGTTTTGAAAAATAATGCACAACTTCGTGATTTGCTAGACACATCTTATTCAAGATTAAATGACGATAAAATCGTTGTACCGTTTTCAAGAAAAGCTTTTTTGTATGACTTAGCAAGAATAATAGAAGATTTGTCTGATAAAAATTTACATGACAAGATGTTCCAAATTGCGCAAAAACTTCCGACATCAAAAGAAAGTATGTCAGCTTATATTATGAAAGCTGCATCGGACTCAAATGACAAAATCGGATATCGTTTAATTTGGCCATCAATTGCATCTGTCGAACATATTCATCCGCGCTCTTGTGGTGGACCTGATGAATTGGCAAACTTTGCAGGTGCTACAACGCGTGAAAATTCAACAAGAAAAAGTGTTCCGTTCACTGAACAAATGCAACTTCGTCCACTGACTCCAATGTATTGCCAATGGTATGTCGATAAGTTAATAGAGCTCTATCATCAGGGTGTTTTTGCGCGCAATAATATCAACCCTCGATATATTTCCGATTTTGCAGGTACGATTTATAACGAATCAAATCATCGCATAAAACTAAATTTGTCAAAAATGCACGAACAGATATGATTTTGTGAAGTTTTGTAAATGCGAAATTTTTATTTTTAAAATCGTCAAAACTCGCTCTGCGCGCGGATAATAATAATGATGATGATAATAATATGCGCATGACCCTAAAGATAATCTAAAAACATTCCGTAATAAACAATACAGAACTCTTAACGGAAAGGTTTTACGAAAAAATGGCAGACATGAATGTTAGTTTTGGCAAAAAGTCCAATGTTTTATTAACAGGTTTCAAAGCTGGTCTTAAAAAAGAAAGTTTAAAGACCGAGCAAGAAAAATCTGTATTTGATGCTATTGATAAAGATAAAAACGGAGTTCTTGATGAAAATGAAGTTCAAAATTTCACCAAAGCTTTAGATGCTTCTAACGACGGAAAAGTTTCAAGAAAAGAAGCAAAAGCTTTTTTGAAAGAAAATAATTTAGATTTAAAAAAGAAAGAAGTTTTAAACTTCTTAAAAGCTAATATTAATAATACTGAAAATGTAGAAAGTGCAAAATCTGTTCAAAAAGATGGCAAAACTGTTGTTCAAGTGACATATAAAGATGGTTCAGTTGAGACAATCAATCCTGACAAATCTTCTGAACTTGCTACAACTGACGCTGACGGCAATGTAAAAACTCAATATAAAGACGAAAACGGTGTTTTAACAAAAGATAGATTAGAGAAGAAAGATGGTGATAAAACCGTTTCAACTTTAGAAACTGACTACGCACAAGATGGTAAAACTCCAACCCAATCAGTAGAACAAGATTTAGAAAACAATTCAACGACAACAATTTTATATAAAAGTGGAACGCCTGAATCAAAAAAAGTTAAGCAAGGCACAACAACAAGCAATTATTCTTATAACGCAAAACGTGCTGAGGTTTTGGAGTCTAAAATCGAAAACGAAGGTATTCCTGCAAAAGAAAAAAGAACAAAATATACATACAACGAAGATGGTACAACTACAGAAAATATCATAGAACCTGGGTTAAAGCGCGAAACTACCAGAAAAATTTCTAAAGACGGCATTGTTGAAGATATTGTTGACGGTAACGGAACAAAAACTCATAACATTAAAAATAAAAATGATAAAAAATTAACTCAAACTAAAACTGATGCTAACGGTAAAGAATACTCAATCAAATATGATGGCAATGGTAATACACTTGGGATAGTTGTTCAAAATGGTGAAAAATTAGAAATCATTGCCAAAAAATTTGGCGTAACAGTTGAAGATTTGAGAAAAGTTAATGCCGATGTATTGAATGGGAAAAACGAATTTAGTGTTGGGGACGAAATCAAAATACCTAAAGAAGTTGAAGCTGATGATAAAAATATTCAGGGACGAAAATCCGCAGATGAAGCTAAGGCTGAATACAAAAAAGAACAAGAAATAAAACGTAAAAAAGCAGAACAGGCTGCTTTACGTCGTCAACAACAAGCGGCTCAAGCTGCAGCAAGAAGAGCTCAAGCGGCAGCAAGAGAAGCTCAGTATAAAGCAATGGGCTTAAAGAACCACAAAGGACAAGGTAAACCTATTGTTGGTACTTATAAAGGTGGTAAAAAAGAAGAGTTTTCCATCATTGGCGAAGCTGGTTATGGTAGACATCTTGCGCGAAGCAAAAAAAGTGGCAAAGTTGTAACAATAGCCCATGATGGTGTTATTTTAAAAGATTCTTATGTTCAAGCTACAAATCTATATGGCTCAGGTAAGAAAATTAAAGGTAAAATCAAAGATAAGACTGGCAAATTGATTACCAAAAATTATGTAGAAATCCCAGGAGCAAAACTTCCTCACGGCAGAAAAGCTGTAGTTGATGAAAAAGGCAGAACATGGGTTATGTCTCATGATGGTGTTATCCTTGATAATAACTATGTAGCAAAAAGTAATGCTGCTGATGTTATCAGGACAGATAGCAAAACTGCTCAAAAAGCTGCAATTGGAATGTTAGAATCTGAGCTAAATAACGCACAAAAAGCTTTTGATGCTCAAATGAATAAAGACGGTTGGGCTGCAGATGTTGCTGATGGTGTAAGTAACATTTGGGGTTGGGCTCAAAAAGATGGCAATCAAGCTTGGAGAGTTCGTAGAGATTTAAAAACATATCGCAGTCAACTAAATGAATTAAAAGCTGCTGCAAGTAAAGGCGATGCACAATTTAGAGCGAAATTTAAACAAATTTATGGCGTTGATTATAACCAAAACGCAATCGCAAATTACACAATGCACCCAACAGAAGCAAACTTTAAAAAAGCTTTTGGTATAAAAAATGATATCGGTACTCGCGTTGCAAAATACAATGAGTCCCAAGATGCTGGTGCTGCAGTCGTTAAAACAACTGCTGAAGTTGGAGCAGGTATCGCGTTGGCAGCCGCAACTGTGGCAACAGGTGGTGCCGCAGGCGTTGTTGCAAGTGCTACAGTTATTGCCGGTACAACAATGGCTGCAGATGTTGTTGTTGAAACTACAGATAGAATGTCCTCTCATAATGGCTTACAACAAGGTGATATGTCAGAAATTATGCAAGGTGCAACAACAGATGGTGCTATTGCAGGTTTGACATTTGGTGTAGGTAAATACGCCAAAACGGTATATAAAGCTGGAAAAGCAGTATATGCTACAAGTAGAGCAACCTCAGCTGCGACAAGAGCTACTGTAGCGGTAGAAAAAACTACAATTGCTGCAGCTAAATCTGAAACTATTGCAGCAAAGGCACTAAGTGCAACACAGCAATCTTCAGCAAAAGCTCTGGGAGAGACAGCTACAGTTGCGGAAAAAGCTCTTGCAAAAGTTGAAACTAAAGCTGGAAGTGTAGCTGCAAAGGCAGAAACTCCTATTGCAAAAATTGAATCTCAGGGTGCATCATCTACAGCTACTTCTTCTGTAGGCTTATCAAAAACTGAAGATGCTGTAATTGATACTGTTGCCGATGGTGTTGTTGGTGCAACTGCAGAATATGTTGAAACAGGTGATGTAACAATTTCTGGCACTGCAATGAATATGGCTGTAGGTTCAATTGGTATTGTTGGAACAAAAGTTAAAGGTTCTAAAATTTATCAAAAAGTAAAAGATGGTGTTTCAGATGCTTTTCAAGGTGCTAAAACAAAAGTTGGGGATGCCGCTCAAAATGTAAAATCTAAATTTACAGGTGGTTCAACTCCTGAAACAGACCTGAATGCCAAAACTTCAAAAACTCACAATTCAACTCACACAAATGAATCTCATTCTGCGCAAGGAAAAGCAGAAACTCATAGTAAAACAAACTCTGAGAATAGTACAAATACTGAGAACAAGGCAAATTCTACTAACACTGAAAATAATGTTCACAACGAAACTAAATCAGAAAGTCAAACATCTGTCAATAAGTTGAATGAAAGAATGAGTAAACTTGAAGCTAGTATTCAAGAAGGTGAATTTGCTCAAAAAATTAAAACCGACTATTCAGATATTTATAATTACGATTTGAACAACAAAGATGATGTTGCAAAATTGAGAAAAAGAGTAGAAAATCTTGTAGTAAAATCTCATTCCGATACTGGTGGATGCTCAAAAGAAGTTTTTGGAATTGCAAATTGTTTACTAAAAGATATCAGAAGAGGCAACGGAACAGATAAAATAAAACAATCATTATCTCAATTAGAATCATTGTTAAATGACAAAACAAAAAATCTAACTCGCCAAAAAGCTGAATTGAATCAATTAAAATCTATGTATGGTACAAGTTCATCAGCAAAAGCAAAATCTGCAGCAGAGTCTTCATCATCTGCACAAGCAGAATCAGTAAAGGATTCTGCAAAAACTAGTCAAAGTGCAAATACAAATCAAGCAAAAGGTTCTTCTAATACCCAAGGAGCACAACAAGCCAACCAAAAAGCTCAAGCAGGTCAAAGTCAAAATACATCAAGCAAGAAGAATTTTGAAAATATTTCGGATGAGATTTCTTCAACTTTCGGGTTTAAGACTCAAAAATATTTATCTGAAAATATGAAAGTTGGTCAAACAATGACCGCTAACAAAAATGGTGTTCATTATATATTCAAAAACAATAATGGCAAAATTGAAATTATCTCAAAGACTCCGCAGGTTCAAGTAGACTTTGATATTCCATTATCAAACAGAACACCAAACGGTAAAGCTAATAGCGGTATCAAAATGAGTGATGCACTACTACCTGAACAAAAAGCAGTTTATAATAACTCATATCAAGCTTTTGTTGATACAAAGAATATGAAAATTAAACACACTCATACAAATACAATAGGTACTAATAATGTATTACATGGAACATCGTTTGATGCTTTGATGGACAAAGGTGGTATTCTTGATAATGGTTTAATTCCTCGAGAATTTTCTGGTAAAACTGCAGCTCAACTCAATGGAACTATTCCTGATACCTTAACTCCACTATGTACTGATGTTTGGGATGTGAAACAAAATCAATCAATAAAAGATTTCTTTGATTCTAATAGTGCTCATTGGAATAATAACGGAGAAGCAAACTTCCTACCTCATACAAAGAATTATAAATCTGCATTTGTTGTAGTTATGGATACAAAATCTATAGATTCAACAATTATGAAAAACTCATTCTCTGTTAATGAGCAAGGTCATAGTGTTTTGTTTAAAAATGGTAATATGAGCAGAGGTCATAATTACCCAACACATAGAGCTATTCCTGTTGGCGCTCCAGCAAACTCAATTGAAAAAATTGTTGTAGATACAAGAGTAGCTTCTCAATCTCAAGTTTCTGAATTGAAAAATAAAATTGCTCAGCAAGGTTTAGATATAAAATTGTATGATATGAATGGGGTTGAATTATAGTCTATCCCTTCACTGCGCCTTCGTTTTCACCGGAGATGAAGTATTTTTGCATTGCAAGGAAAAATATGATTATCGGAATGGTTGAAATTATTGAACCGGCTGCAATATAACGCCAGTTTGATGAAAACATTCCTTGTAAATTATTAACACCGACAGGCAATGTGTACATGGTTTCTTTTGTTAGTACAATACTTGGCCACAAAAATTCTCCCCACGAACCGATAAAGGTGAATATCGCAAGAACTGCTAGAGAAGGTTTTACCATTGGTAACAAAACTTTCCAAAACACTTGGAAAACATTGCAGCCATCAACGATTGCCGCCTCTTCCATTTCTCGTGGAATAGCCAAAAATGCTTGTCTCATTAAAAATATTCCAAATGCACTTACGGCAAATGGCATAATCAATCCGATAAATCCCATTGTGTCATTTACGCTATCTACAAGGTGAAGTTTCAACGTTATCAAGTATACCGGCAGCATAATAGCTTGAAACGGTACCATAATTGTTGCTAAAATAGAGAAAAATGCAATCTTTTTACCCTTAAATTCCATTCTTGCAAGTGGATAACCTGCTAAAGATGATAAAATAAGGTTCAACAAAACAGTTCCACCTGCGACAATCATACTGTTGATAAAATATCTCATTAAATCAACCTTGTGCCAAACTCCTACATAATTTGCCCAAGTGAAGTCTTTTGGGATTATTGTCGGAGGATATGCAAATATGTTTTCATTTGCGCCTTTTAGTGATGTTGAAAGTAACCAAATAAACGGAAATATTGACAAAATTGAAACAAAAATTAAAACAGCATGAATCCACAAATTTTTTGTCGAAATTTGCAAATTTCTTGATTTTAATTTATTCAATATGTCCGAAATTTTGCTTATCATATTTGATATTTATTCCTTTCAAAACAGAAAATATTCACAAGTGAAAATGCCATTACTATAATCAAAAGAATTACAGCCATCGCTGATGCGTATCCTAAATCAAGGTTTTCAAAAGCTTTTTCATAAATATAATAAACGATGGTTTTGGTTGAATTTAGTGGGCCGCCTTTGGTCATTACATAAATTTCTGCAAAAATTTTCATTGCTGAAATTGAGCTTATCGTTGTAACGAGTGCAATTGTTGGCATAATATGCGGAACTGTTACAGTTAAATGTTTTGTCAAAAAATTCGCTCCATCAATATCGCAAGCTTCGTAAAGTTCTTTGGGTACGCTCATCAATGCTGCAAGGTATATCATCATATAATATCCGATGCCCTTCCAAATAGTTACGATAATTACGGAATATATCGCATATTTGGGGTCAGTAAGCCATCCAATCGAATTTATATGCATAACATTTAGTATATAATTTAAAATTCCTTGTTGAGCGTATAACCATTTAAACGCAATTGCTGCAACAACTATTGAAACAATTACAGGCAAATAAATTAAAATTTTGTATAAAGTTATTCCCTTAATTTTTTGGTTAATTAAAATTGCCAAAAATAATGGAATTATTGCAAGTATCGGCACCGCAACAACCAAATATAGCAAGGTATTCCACATAACCTTATAAAAAATAGGGTTGTGCAAAATTTGGACGTAATTTTCTAATCCTGCAAAACTAGGGTTATATATATTGTTTGAGTAATTTAGAAAACTTAAACCAATTGTTTGAAAAAATGGAATAAAGAAAAATATCAGCAAGACAATTCCTGCCGGTAATAAAAACAAATATGGTGCGGTTTTCCCATAATACTTGAACATAAACCGATTATCTCACTTTATGTAATATGAGTCAAGTTGATGTATTTGTTTAGCGATAGCAAAAAATCTTTTTTTGAGGTTTTATTATTGCAAAGTAATGAGACAGGATTTTTAGTATGCGAATTTCTTCATATTGTTCAAATTTTTATCTCCAACCAAAAATGTTT
>OBLI01003515.1_pt1 | contig 11947 bp, 1 predicted proteins | sample 1519701 | NCBI WGS metagenome assembly OBLI01 (sample SAMEA3663005, study PRJEB22513) | pig gut metagenome | biome: pig gut; feature: pig-associated habitat; material: faeces | place: France | collected 2012 | reverse complement strand
GTCTGGGCGTAACCATCCGCACCATCCGGAGATGGGCGCAGGAGGGGCGGATCCCCGGAGCAACGCGGCGCGGGCGTTCGTGGATGATTCCGGCGGATTTTGTTCCCGCAGAACAGCAGGAAGCGCAGACGAAGCAGGTGGAGCCGCAGACAACGAACGACGGCCAAGCTATCCGCACTGCCATGCCCCTTATGAACAGCGCCTATCCCGTGGGAAAGTGCCGCGAATTCATTGAGTCGATCCCGGACGAGGACGACAGGGCGATCGCCTGGGGCGAGTATTATTATTTCAGCGGGCAGGCGGAGCTGGCCGCAAAGACGATGGAGCCCTATCAGAGCAGCGCCGATCCCGTGCTGCGCTATTCAGCCAACCTTGTGGGATTCTTTGCCAACTTCACCAGAGGGCACACCCATCTGGCGATGCAAACCTTTGAACGGCTGCAGGCGGATTTGCAGAAGAACCTCCGGACGGAATCCACACCTCAACTTCATGCCATCGGCGTGTTTACGGTTACGGCATCCTCGGTGCTGCTGCACCTGCCCATGGCCTATGATGTTGATCTTCAGCAGTATATTTGCCATCTGCCGGACGGCCTGAAACTGTGGGCATGCTATATGCTGGCCCATAAGGCGTATCTGGAGAAAAACTACAATGGTTCTCTGGCCATTGCGGAGCTGGCGCTGTCCATGAATCCGCAGCTGTATCCCGTGGCTGCGATTTATTTGCATCTCGTGATCGTCATGAACCTGATGAGCCTCAGGCGTGTGAATGAGGCAAAGCAGCGCATCGCACGCGCATGGGCGCTGGCGCAGCCTGATGGCTTGATCGAGCCGTTCGGCGAGCATCACGGCCTTCTGCAGGGCATGATCGAACGCTTTTTCCAGAAGGATTACCCGGAAGCATATGAAAAAATCATTGCAATTACCTATACTTTCAGCGCAGGCTGGCGCAAAATCCACCGTCTGATTTCCAAACAGGAGGTGGCAGACAACCTGACCACCACCGAATTCACCATTGCCATGCTGTACAACCGTGGCTGGACAGCCAAGGAAATCGCCGCATACATGCTCCTGTCGCCGCGCACCATTACCAATACCATCCAGGTAATCTATCAGAAGCTGGGCATCTCCAGCAAGCGGGAACTGGGGCAGTTCATGCTTGCCTAAAACAATACTCCTCCAAAATCCGTTCATGAAAGTGAACGGATTTGTTTTTGCTTAATGGATACACTTTGCCCGTTCAAGTAAAAACAGTTCTGAAATTGCTCTGTGCAACCGGCAAACCTGCCTGTATAATGGTCCCAGAAGAGGAAGAAGGAGGCAGTCTGATGCAAAAAGAACGACTGAAAACCTTTCTTATCGACGGCGATATACTCACAGTGCCGTACCATTACGATGAGGATGCAGAGATTTTCATCGGACAGTTTCCTGAGTTCGACACGGAGCCACGGTACACGCCAAACGGCAGACCGTGGAAGAGCGTGGTCAGCAATAGCTGTCCCTATGCAGCGGGCGACTATGACGATTGCGGCTCATGCCCGTATCTGATCAAGGAGGGACCCAGGGATATCATTGGCGTTTGCTTTCATGAAAAACTGCGAAGCAGGGCCTCCACGGAAGAAGGCATATCTGATCTTGAAATAATGGAATCAACTGGCTATTGAAGGCAGGAGGGAAAAAATGAAGTCATATTTCAGAAGAATCATTTCGATGATCCTGGTGATCGCCACGATTGCCAACATCAGCCTTACAGGCTTCGCAGAGATGGCTGGCGGTGACCGGAAGACCACCGGCGAGGTGTTTTCCTTTGCGAAGGAGGTCACATGGGCCGAAGCAGGCAAGCAGATTGCCGGAATGCTGAGCTATATCGTCGAAGACGCGGCGAACATCGATCTTACCGCGCATTCGGAACGTATTGCCAATCTGAGTCTCGAGGACGACAGCATCTATCTGGCCATCCTCGCAGAGGAGGGGTATCTGCCCGAGGAACCCGCGCAGATTGATCCTGCCGCGGCCATCACTGCCGAGGAATATTTGCAGCTGATGGAAATTGCGTTCCCCACCGTGGTGGATTCCCAGGAAGCTATCGACAGCCTTCGGGGGGAGAGCGAACCGGGCAACATTGCCATTTTGGGCGATAACCTTTCCGTCACCACGATGCTGCCGGAGCGCCTCGCAGTTGCGACGGCACAGCAGCTGACGCTGACCGCCGTCAAGGCCTCTGCACTCTCGCTGAATGCTAAGAGCAGCATCGACCTGAGCGAAAGCGAGATCACCCGTGTACATATCCATGATACTGCGGTGAAAGAGGAAGAAGAGCCGGAGGAAGAAGCGGAGCCCGACGTGATCTACCTCCATATGGATTCGGGCACGCAGCTTCCCGAGGTTATTGTAAAGGGTGCCGACAAAGTCGTGATCGAGGGCAGCGGCGCATTGGGTGTGGTCCGTGTGCAGGAGCCTGTGGGCTCCCTGACCGTCCGCGCCACCGGTTCCGTGGTCAATGAAACGGAGGAACCCTTTGAAGTGACCGGTCCCGATGCCGAGGTGGTGGAGCTGCAGCCCGGCGAGCAGGTGGACTTTGTACTGAGCAAGTGGCTGGTATCTTTCGTTACCGAGGGAACACCCGTTGAAACCCAGGAGATCGCCCCCGGTGGGATGATTGACTTTTCTGAGGCTGTTACTACCCTGGAGGGGAAGCTCTTTACCGCATGGTACGAGGATGCCGAATATACCACCCCCGTTTCCCGGCTGGCCTCTGTGGATCGGCAGACAACGCTGTATGCTCGATTTGTGGACGAATCCGAAGCGGCAGTTGTCACCTTTGAAACCTTTGGCGGCCGTGAACTGGAGCCGAGGGTGTTCGCCAAGGGTGAGTACCTGCTGACCAAGCCGGTGGAGGGCCTGTACACCTCGAAAGAGGGCTATTCCTTTGTGGGCTGGTGTGTAGATGAGGAATGCACCACCGGTTTTGGCTATACCGATCCCATCGAGGAGAGCATGACCCTTTATGCCATGTATGCCTCCTATGAGAAACAGACGCAGGAAGACCACGGCAGCATCGCTGAGCTTGAGCTTCCCGACGGTTCGGCGACCATTGGACTGGTGCTGCCCGAGGGAATGTCCACAGCTCAGGCAGAAAAGAGCATCACGGTGGAAGCCGGTACCGGTTTGGAGATCCCCGAAATCTCCGTGCGTGAAATCGATGACGGCGCGGAGCTTTACTGCAAGGCCGGCTTTACCCCCGGCACCACTTTCACCCTGATTGCAGAGAACGGTGTGCGGTTTGCGGGATATCCGGAGTATATCGACACCCTGACGGTGAGCGTTTTCCGTGAGCAGGTCGAAGTGGTGGAGTTCGCCGAGGGACTGACCTATGTTCTGTGGGACAGGGTGACCGACTACACCCCTGTAAGCAAAACCGCTGTGGAGTACAAAACCGATTATGCCCAGGATGGCACCGTTTGCGATGTTATGGAGGATCACAGTGCCGATGGCACCGTGATTCCCGGCAAGCTGGTGATGCGCGGAAAGGTGGATTTCCAGCCTGAGCAGACTGTTGTGTTCTACGATGGCGAAATCAACCGGGATGAAGCCACCATCGACGCATGGGAGGGCGGCGATCTGGCGGGTTATGTTTTGTTCGCGAAAATTGAAGCTGTGACCGCCAAGGAAGACGGCACCAGTGAAGTGACCTTCTCCTACGCGGACCCTGAGACCTATATCAAAGAATTGGATGTTCACACCACGGAAGAAGTGAATATTGAGGAGCTGATGGATGACGAGCAGGTCGCTCAGGTGGAAAAAACCATCGCCAGCCAGCTGGCCTCCAACGATGAACTGAAGGCGCAGATGCTGGTGGCGGTCATGACCAATGAGGAAACCCAGCGGATGCTGGATGAGCAGTACGGGGCGAACACCTATTCTCTGGCCGCGCTGACCCCCATTATCTACGATCCCAAGCTGGACATCGTTCTGGATATCGATGGCTCCACTGCCACCGCCGGCATCGGCGTGGGCATTACGGTTGCACTGAAGGCGCCCCAGGGCATCGTGGCTACCATCTCTCCCTATCTGTACTTTGAGGAGCAATTGACGCTGGATGTGAACGCGGACGGCGGTTTCCTGTGGATGGATATGTCCGTTCTGTTCAAGACCAAGACGACGGTCAGCCTGCAGCTCAAGGCCACCACCGGAGATGGCATGGACAATGTGCTGGACGAGGCAAAGGAGACGCTGCAGAAGATCGTCAATGCCGACGGCACCGCAACCGAGGGGCTGGATTATCAGGAAGCTGCCGACTCGTTGATGAATACCATGCAGGAGCTCATCAGTGCCGATCTGGAATACCAGGATCTGTTTGCCGTACCGCTGCTTAAGTATCGGTATACGTTCTATGGCATCATTACCCTGGGAGTCGACATTGAGCTGGTTGGCCAGGCCGGTGTGGTCGCTACCTTTGGCGTCACCGTGGTGGCGGAGCACGGTCAGAAAATCGGCTTTAAATACAACTTCCTAAAATTCAAGGGCAGCTCCTACAAGGAGAAACTGGGCAGCGAGGTGACCACGGAAATCTACCTGATCGGTAAGATCGGTGTGCGTGTGGGCATTGCTGTCACCCTTTCCGTCAAGCTTCTTCAGAACGTGACGGTTTCCATCACCGGCGCGGTCTATGCCTATGTGGACCTGGCGGGCATGTTCCTGTACACCTATGCCCTGTCAGCTGGCGGAGGCAACTACGCGGGCGCGCTGTATTTGGAGGTCGGCATCGATGTGGAGATCGAACTGGGATTGGAGGTTGAGATCCTCTTTATCTCCAAGGAGTTCAACTGGACGCTGTGGAGCGCGCGCTGGCCGCTGTATAAAAAGTCCATCGGCATGACCATGAGCGTGGTGCAGACGAAGCAGCTGAATGAGATCTGGGAACGGAATATGGTGGATGCGGATGGCAAAACCACATTCCCCTTCCCATATATCCCCATGAAGACCTACGATATGCTCACCGCTGCCTGCACCGATAACCAGCTGCTGTTTGAAAACCTGAAGGATGGAAAGGTTACCGCAGAGCTAACTCTGGAGAACATCGTCATCAACGGGGAGCCTGTGTCCTCCGATGACCCCCGCACCAGTGTCATTTACGTCGGTAACGGTGACAGAGGCAGACGCGGCGTGGTCTATGCGGATGAAAGGGCAGCCGCTGCCTACAAGGTGACTGACTACGAATGTGATGTGGTGCTGACCTATCAGAACAAGAACAAGTCGGAGCTCATCAAGAAGCATCAGCAGGTCTTCCACTTCGCCCGGGAGTTCCGGATGGCCACTACCACCGTCAATGTGGACATCAGGCTATACGACTGGTGCGCCCACGCCTGGGGCATCGAGGGAGCCGAATGGGACAACGATGTGGTGTATACAGGAAAATTTGAGAGTACCCACGTTCTTGGCTGCCCCGTGGAACCCACCGCTACCGGCACCATTGATTTGAATGCCGTCATGGCCGCGGTGAAAGAGCAGTATCCCGAAATCGACGGCGCGGCGCTTTCCTGGTTCAGTCCCACGCTCAACCAGGTCAGCCGCACCGTGCAGTACAGCACCCCGCGCATCAGCAATATGTGCTACATGACGCCGGAAAGCAATACCATTCGCTATGATGTGTTCTCAACCACCAACGAGAACGATCTGACCTATAACCTGTTCGCAAGCCGTTACCCCGGCTATGCCGGTGAGATCACCTACATCATCGAAGCGCCTCAAGCCATTTCCGATGCGGTGTTCACTGTCTCTGGAAGCGACGAGGGGGAGACCATGACCTTTGCGCCCATGGAGGGTGAGGAAAACCGCTGGTCGCTGACCGCGAAACGCTCCCTTTTCAATGGCAGCGAGCGGGCCATCATGATGAGCCTGAACGGCGGCAGCACCGTTGCCAGCGGCCTGATGGTCACCGGACGGGAAGCGGAATCCGTGGTGATTCTGACGCTGGGCAATCTTTCAAAGGTACTCACCGTGGAAGCAGGGGCTGGTATCGATTCCTGGAGCTGCGTGAGCCACGATGCTTCCCAGCTGGGAGCCATCACACCCGGCACCACTGTCACCCTCTCTGCCAAGCTGAAAAATGGCTATAAGAGCCTTCGCCTGACTTCCGAGCCCGCGGGATTGAAATACACCACGGACGGAAGCACGGTTACGTTCACCATGCCGTCCTATGATGTTAAGGTCACCCTCCGTGGCGTACGCACCTACCAGGCGAACTTCCTGTATAACTACGAAAAGCTTGGCACTTACCAAAGCCTCGATGTGGTGGAGGGCGGCACCATTCAGAAGCCCTCCAATCCCTATGTTAAGGGCCTGACCTTCGCGGGCTGGTACGATAATGCCTCCTGCAAGGGGGAACCCTACGACTTTACCCGGCAGATGACCGGCAATGTTACGCTGTATGCCGACTGGCGTGTGAATGTCACTGTGGACTTTGGCGGCGCGAAGGGGCAGGCGAGGTACGTCGAAAACGGTGTTTCCAAGCCCATCTTCTCCGGCGACGACAAGGAATACCGGCGCTTTACCTATACCACCCATAAGCTTGGCGATACCGCGCTGGAATACAGGCTGCCCGAATACGATGGCTTTGATTTCATGGGCTGGTATCTCACCTCCAACTTCTCCGGCGATCCGGTGGACCCGGCGAAATATAAGCTCACCGGCGGCGTGACGTTCTACGCCTGCTGGAAGCAGGTTGCTGTGCTCACTTATGAGCTGAACTACGGTGAGCAGGAAGAGCCCTACGCCATGGCCATGGAATACGTGGGCATGCCGATCGCCCATATTCCCGAAACGCCCCAGCGGGAGAACTACAGCTTCCTGGGCTGGTTCCGTACCCAGGATGCCAATGCGGCAGGGCGTATCGACCTCAATTCCTATCTTGCCGAGGGCAGCATGACGTTGTACGCGGGATGGAAGCCTGTGGAGTATCGCATTACCTATGACTTGGGCGGCGGCGAGAACAATCCTGCCAATCCGACCTCCTACAATATTGAAAGCAGCGAGATCGTCTTTGGCGAACCCACCCGCAGGGGCTATACTTTCCTCGGCTGGACGGCGACGGGAGATGGCGTCTCCGGCAATGTGGACCGCATCCCCGCAGGCTCCACCGGGAATGTGACCCTGACCGCTCAGTGGGACATCAACACCTACACCATCAGCTATGTGCTGGGCGGCGGTAACGTAGATGGGGAGAATCCCAGCTCCTACACCGTGGAAAGCTCGGAAATCACGCTGGTCAGCCCCAGCCGTAAAGGCTATACGTTCCTGGGCTGGACCGGCACCGATCTGACGGAACCCACCCGGAATGTGGTGATTCCCACCGGCTCCATCGGCAGCCGCAGCTACACGGCCAAATGGAGCTCACTGGTTTCTGCCGAGGATATCGTTCAGGCGGCGCTGGATGCCATTCAGGACCCGTACACCAGGAGCGTGAACGATTTCAGCGACATTCAGGATGTGAAGACCCTTGCCATGGAGGATATCTCCAAGGATTCGATCTGCGCTGACTATCTCGATCAGCTCTCCGTCACAGTTGCCCAGGTGGGAGAGGCGAAAGAGGATGGCACCGGCTTCTCCTACACCGCAAAGGTCACCGTCTCTTTCACCGATGACAACGGGAAAACCATCACCAGAAGTAAAAATGTGGCGCTGCGGGTGGAGAAGAATCCCGTGACCATCACGGCGGATATCAGCTATCCCATTGGAGGCAGCTATGTCGCCTACGGGACGGCTCTTCAAAATGTGCAGCTGACCAATCAAAAGGCAGTTTCCGGCAGCGTGAGCGTGGATGGAACATTCCGGTGGGAGAATACCACCATTGTTCCCAAGGCAGCGGACAACGGCAAAGAAATCTATAAGCTTCTGTTCACACCCACGGATTCAGCCAACTACTGCACCGCGGAAATGCTGATTGCCGTGAATACCCAGATCGGTGTGCAGCTTGTCATGGATGCGCCCAAAACCATGGAGTACACGGGACGCGATCTGGATGTATCCCAGGTCAGCTTCCGTGCCGTGAACATGGACACCGGTGAGGACATCGATGGTGCCACCCTCAGCATGACGGGTGCTGTGCTGGATCAGTCCCAGTTTACCCCTGGCAAAGCGACAGTCACGTTGAAGAGCTTCGAGTCCTGCCAGCTCCTTGGCATCTCCGACACGAACCTGTATGCCATCGTCGGCAAGGATGCCAGCGCGGAAGTGACCATCAGCCGTGCAAAACCGATTATCAGCGGCACCACAGCATACGATATCGATTATGGCAAGCAGCTGAAGGACATTACGCTCAATCTGTTCGCAGCAACCATCGCGGAAACCTCGGTGGAAGGCACTTTTGCCTGGGAGAATCCCAACACCCGTCTTGGTGAAGTGGGCGAATTTACCTACAAGGTGACATTCACCCCGAAGAATCTGAACTGCTACGAAAGCGTGAGCCTTGATGTAAAGGTGACCGTCCAGGGCTGTCCCGGGAAAATCACCTATATCATCCAGGCGCCGGATGCACCTGCCGACTCCCAGTTCAGCGTCAGCGGCGCCATGGAGGCCATGAGCTTTGCGCCGGTGGAGGGGAAGACGAATGAGTGGAGCGTGACGGTAAATCGTGCCGCTTTCGCTGACAACAGCGACTGCCCAATCCTGCTGAAGCGCAGCGGCAGCACTGCCATTGAAACCGGACTGACCGTCACCGGACGGGAGGCAGAGGACCAGGTCATTCTGACACTAAGCTACATTCCCAGGAAGCTCTCCGTTACCTACGCAGTCGGCCTGGACAGCTGGCGGATTCTGAAACCCGAGATTCCGGATTTGAACGCCGTCACGCCGGGTACTTTGATCGTCATCTCCGCCAATCTGCTGGAGGGCTGCAACAACCTGCGCCTCAGCTCCAATCCCGAGGGACTGAGCTACACCTCCGACGGCGATTCGGTCACGTTTACCATGCCGACCTACGATGTCGCCATCGAGCTGCGGGGCGTGAAGAACTATCAGGTGAACTGCCTGTATAATTACAATGACATGGGCACCTATCGCAATGTGGAGTCGGCGGAGGACGGCAGTGTTGCGAAGCCTGAGGATCCCACCATTGAGGGGCTGACCTTTGCAGGCTGGTACGACAATCCTGATTTTGAGGGCGATCCTTACGACTTCAGCCAGAAGATCAGCGAGAACATCGACCTCTACGCCGATTGGCGGGTGAATGTCACCGTGGACTTCGGCGGGCAGAAAGGAATAGCAGCCTATTATACCTGGAGTTCCGGCGGAGAGGAGCCACCCTCTGAGGTGGTTGATCCCGGCGATGGATTGGGCGGTTCCTATGAATTGATATTCCCCGGTGACAGCAGCGAAAAGGAGCGATTCACCTATTCCACACAGCGGGTGGGGGAGACCATGCTGGACCTGGTCATTCCTCGATCCGAAAGCCACGGATTCTTCGGCTGGTATCTCACGCCGGATTACTCCGGAGAAGAGGTAAATCTCGCGGGTTATACGCTCAACGAAGGCGTGACCTTCTACGCAAAATGGAAGAAAAACGCAAAACTGAAATACCTGTGGAATGACGGAACGGAAGACCAGTGGGATGAAGCTGTTGAATATGTGGGCGACCCGGTGCAGAAAGCCCCCAGCGATCCTGCGTGGGACGGCTATGAATTTACCGGCTGGTACCGTACTCCGGCGTGTCAGGAAGACGAAAAGATCGACCTTACAACCTACCAGGTGGAAGGCGACCTGACGCTGTACGCAGGCTGGGAGCTCGTGGATTACACCATCACCTACAATCTGAACGGCGGCGTGAACGATCCCGACAACCCCGAATCCTATACGATTGAGGATGGAGATGAGAAAGGCAGAATCATCATCTACCAGCCCACCCGGGAGGGCTATACCTTCGAAGGCTGGGACTATGAACCTACCAATGCCGTTAAATTCAACGATGCTTTCGACTACTGGATTATTCACGACTCCCTCGTGGATGTCAGCCTGAGCGCCAGATGGGTGCCCATCCAGTACACCATCAGCTATGATCTGAATGGCGGCACGGTGACCACGGAGAACCCCGAGAAGTACACCATCGAAAGCGCAGAAATCACGCTGAACAATCCCACCCGCAAGGGCTATACTTTCCTGGGCTGGACGGGTGCGGGACTGGAGAATGCCGCGCTGAATGTCACGATTCCCGCCGGCTCCATGGGCAACCGCAGCTACACCGCCAACTGGCAGATCAAAACGAGCGTTGCGGATATTGTGGATGCGGCAAAGAGTGCCATCCCGGATCAGCTCACAAAGAGCTTGAAGGACGATTTCGATAATAACATTGTGGACGATGCTTCGAAATTCGTGCCCTTTATCGAGGATATCCTGTCCGGGAATACCACCTGCTCCGACTATGTGGGCGATCAGCTGGAGGTGACAGTTGCACAAAATGGCATCACGGTTGAGGACGGCACGGGCTATACCTACAATACCACCGTCACCGTCACTTTCACCGATGACAACGGCGATGTCGTCAGCGAGAACAAGACCGTCACCGTGCGGGTAACGAAGGCTGCCGTGACCATCAGCGTTGCGAAGCCTGTCTACACGGTGGATGGTAAGTATATCCCCTACGGCACAAGCCTGAAGGATGTGAAGCTCTCTGATGATTGCCAGGCAAAAGGCCCCGAAGATGAATTGGTAGCGGGCGAATTCTCATGGGCGGACGGAACCGTCGTGCCCAATGCGGCAAACAATGACAAGGCTGTCTACAAGGTCGTGTTTACGCCTACCGGTAACTGGGCGAAGTACTACAGCACAGCGGAAACCTCGATTGCGGCGAATACCCAGATTCGCATGAAGGTGACGATGGAATCGAAGAGGAGTTCAGCTACCGAAGAATATAGGGGCAGCCCGCTGACTGCGAATTCTTTCTATTACACTGCAACCAATACGCAGACGGGCAGAAACTATAAACAAGTACCTGTCACCGGCGGTGTGATCCAGCAGAGCAGTCTGGAGCCCGGTAATGTTACTTGCAGGCTCTCAAGCTATGAGTCTATGGAAATCTCCGGCATCAGCGGCAACAGCCTGTATTTCATCGACATCTCAGAAGCTGTATGTACGATCAAAATCGAAAAGGCCCGTACGATGCTCCTTGGATTAATAGGGTATAGTGCCGTGGTTGGCAGCGACCTGTATGATATCCAGCTCGATACGTACACGAGAACGTCGTATGAGTACAGCAAAGAGAATCCGATGCCTGGCCGCTATAGCTGGGACACCACGGATACCAAGCTGGACACCGCTGGTGACTTCACCTACACGCTTCGGTTCACGCCTAGTGATACGAATCACTATACCGTAAGCACCCAAAGAGTGACAATACACGTGAAAAAGACCCAGGTGGATGTTCCCACGATTTCCTCCGTAACCTACAATGGGAAGCTTCAGAAGCCGATTATTTCGGAAACTGATTACTACACCGTGGAGGCAAACGATGGCGGTATCAATGTAGGAAGCTATGATGTTGTCCTGAAGCTGAAGGACGCCGCGAATTCTGCGTGGTCTGACAATGACGCAAATGCAACCAAGACGCTCACGTTCACCATCGAAAAGGCGACCCTAAAGGTCACCGGCACCGCCTCTGTCAAGGAGCTGGGTTATGGTCAAAAGCTGAAAACGGGTCATGTGACGTCTAGTGAAAAGAAATACCAGACCACAGCGACGGAAATGATCTCCGGTTTGACCATCAAGGATGTCTTCGGCAACAATGTCACCGGCTACTGGGAATGGGACGACGAGACTTATGTCGGCAAGACGCTGAACGCCAGTAAGGCGGGGGTCTCGGGGGACAACGGCGAGGGCTACGAGGTGAATGCCAAATTCACCATGAACTCCGGCTCCGAGAACTACGAGCCGCTGAGCCAGACCTTCCATGTGAATGT
>OBLI01003512.1_pt1 | contig 11952 bp, 11 predicted proteins | sample 1519701 | NCBI WGS metagenome assembly OBLI01 (sample SAMEA3663005, study PRJEB22513) | pig gut metagenome | biome: pig gut; feature: pig-associated habitat; material: faeces | place: France | collected 2012 | reverse complement strand
TAGAGAGCGGAGAGACTACGCTTAATCTTTCGGAAGAGTCGATTTCAAGTATTGTAGATGAACTGGACCAGATTGTACGTCCCCAGATGAGGGAAAAAGGTCATACTTTTTGCATTGATATTGAAAATATTGTACATGATCTTATAATTGTAGACAAAGTGCGCCTTAAGCAGATTTGTCTTAATCTGTTGACAAATGCTGTTAAGTATACACAAAATGGTGGTCATATAAAGCTAAAGATGACAGAGTATCTTGTTTCGGGACGTTCGGCTCATTACAAGATAGAGGTATCCGATAATGGATATGGTATGGACGAAGAGTTTCAGAACAATATATTTGATTCTTTTACGAGAGAGAATGACAGCAGAATCAGCAAGATTCAGGGAACAGGTCTTGGAATGGCTATCACAAAAAGTCTTGTGGATTTGATGGGAGGCACTATTATAATTGAAAGTGAAAAAGGCGTGGGCTCTACTTTTATAGTGGATATTCAATTTCAGATTTGCAGGACACAGGATGCTGCGCAGCAGTTAGAAGAGAACGAATCCGGTGATGCGGCTGGTATTTTGAAAGGAAAAAAGATATTAGTTGCAGAGGATAATGAGATGAATGCTGAGATAATTTCTGCACTTTTAGAAATGTATGAAGCAGACTTCGATATATATGATGATGGCAAAAAAGTATTTGAAGCCTTTGAGGTATCAAAGCCGGGAGAATATGATTTCATATTAATGGATGTGCAGATGCCTGTGATGAATGGTTATGAGGCAACAAGAAGTATCAGGGCGTGCAACCATGAGAATGCTCATTCGATTCCAATTATTGCGATGACGGCAAATGCCTTTACAGAAGATGTTCAGAATGCATTAAGCGCAGGAATGACGGCACATTTATCTAAACCGATTGATATGGATGCTTTAGAGAAAACAGTAAAAGAAGTGTTGAGTAGAAAGGATGCAAAAATATGACAAGAGAGGAATTTCAAAAGTACTGGGAAGAAAATTACAAACCAATCAGTTATGAGGATGTAAAAGAGGCTTATGAGGCATTTGTAAGGGAAGCTGACAAGCATATTTTTATAGAGGATTATGAATCAAATGGTGCAATAAGTAAGGATGACTTCATGGATAATCTGTCTGAAACTGCCATGTTTAATTTCCAGGATACACTTACAGAGGTGTTTTACGAGAAAAATCCTGAAGTTTATGAGACAGCATTTGAATTATACGAAGAGTCGGTGATTAATGGTTCTGGGGAAAATCCGGCAATAGCTTTTCATGAGGAATATAATAGACTTTACAAAGAGTTTCTTATGCAATTATTTGATGAGTTATTTATCTAAATTATGAGGGCAAAAGATGAAAAATATAAGAAATATATCAATGCTTATCATTGCAATAATTTTATTGCAGTTTGTAGTAATTGGAATAATTGTTGGTACAGCTAAAGTTCAGGATGTCACGTTGGCTACAGATGATGTTGTTGAATGTAATGAGGGTTGGCGTATTACAACAGAAGATGGAACAACAACTGAAATATCGTCAATTCCGTACTATGGAAAATCAAAAGCTGATGAGATAATTGTGGCTAAGAAGACAGTCTCGGATAATATGTGTGGCGAGACTTTATGCTTTTTATCAGCAGATAAAAGACTGCAGATATTTGTAGATGACGAACTTATCTATTCTTTTGGAATGGATGATAAGCGTGTTATAGGAAGTACACCGGGAAGTGTTATGGTGTTTGCGGATATTCCGCAGGACAGTGAAGGCAAAATACTGCAGATTAAAATGCAGTCACCATATGAAGACTATGCTACGTATATGACCAAGATGGTAGTAGGTGACAGAGATGTAGCTATTTTGTATTTTTTAAAGAATAAGATATTAGCACTGATATGCTGCCTTGGAATATTGGTGTGTGGCATAATTCTCCTGATGTTTGCAACTGTTCAAAGAAAATCAAAACAGAATTCAGCCAAATTGTTCAGTATTGGTATGTATTTTATAATTTTGTTTGTTTATCATTTGATTGAAACCAAAGTACCTATGATTTTTTATGGAAATCAGGTTTTATATTCTAATCTGATTTTTATCAGTCTAATGATGGCACCTCTTTTTACAGAATTATATTTATTTGCGGCATCAGATTATTACAAAAAGCTGATGCGTATATTAATTGCAATAACAGTTACAAATATTATTGTGCAGTTGACTTTGCAGGCGTTTAATATTCTTGATTTTATGAATATGGCATTTGTTTCGCATGGACTGCTTACAATAGTTATAATTGTTGTACTAATAATGGAGTTTAACAACGTTCGCCGAAGGAAAAAGATGGATGTTGCGTTTTTGGGTATTTTTATAGTGGCAATATGTGCGACTATAGATTTGATTCGCTGCTATATGATAAAGGTGGGCGATCTTGGAAAATATAGCAGGGTAGGCGTTTTTATTTTTGGAATCAGCATGGTTATTACATGCATAAATGAGATGGTTCAAAAACAAATCAAATTTGCCGAAAATGAAAAAGCTGAGCTTATTTCTGGGGAGATTATTCAAACGCTTGTAACAGCTATTGATGCAAAGGATATATATACCAAAGGTCATTCTACACGTGTTGCAGAGTATTCAGTTATTTTGGCAAAGAGGCTTGGCTGGGACGAGGAGCGAATCGATAGAGTGCGATATAAGGCACTTCTTCATGATGTAGGAAAGATTGGTATTCCTGATAGAGTATTAAATAAACCAGATAGATTGACTGATGAAGAATTTGAAATAATAAAAAGTCACACAGTTATTGGATCAGAAATTTTACAGGGAGTATCAAGTTTATCTGAAATGCACGTAGTTGCCAGAAGTCATCATGAACGATACGATGGAAAAGGATATCCTGATAGAAAGGCTGGCGAAGATATTCCAGAGGAGGCAAGGCTTGTAGGTATTGTTGATGCATATGATGCAATGTCATCTGATAGAGCGTATCGAAAAGCGTTGTCAAGGGATGTGATTCGTGGTGAGCTAAAGAGGGGACGAGGCACACAATTTGATCCAAATATGACAGATGTATTTCTAGAACTTCTGGATGAGGGGGCTTTGAGTGCTCCTCAAAATGAGCATGAAGTGAAGACTGATTTGATTGACATATCATCGGTGGTCAGAGATTTAGTTTCACAGAACTGTGAAACTGGAGCAATTAAAATCGATCAGGAAGATATGGGTAAGGTGTATCAGTATATTAATGGACTTCATATTAGATATGGAATTGATGTTCATACTGTATTGATTTCATTGGTTTGGGAAGATGATGTGGCAATGTCTGATGTTGACGAGGCAATGAAGGCTATGGAGTACAGTATTCTTCAATCATTAAGAAAAGTTGATGTTATGACAAGAGTATCTGAGAGTCAGTATTTAATTGTTTTGACAGAAGCGCATTCGCAGAATCTGCAAATGATTATAGATCGAGTTTTTGCCAGCTTTTTCAAGAACTCTCTCAATACTAAAATAAAGCCTACTTATGAGATAAAATAACTTAGTATAATTTGATATATTGTCTAAGTTGACAGTTATACAATATTATGTCAGAATAAAGTTATCCAAATTATTGAATAGATACGAATATCTTTAAAGAATAAAGGCGATAATATGAAGTGTATGAGAATGAATTTAAAGGATGAAACTCAAATTAAAGAAGAAAGTGTTATAAATGAAATCCCACCTGATGATGGTCATCAGATGTCTCAGACGGAGATAGACAACCTGATAGCACTTTTATTAAACAAATAATATAATTATTAAGATTTGTTTAAGCTAGCTTAAGATGTTCCAAACAGACTTGTTTTTGCGCGGAACATCTTTTATATTGTACTTATGAGGAGCAAGATTATGAAAGAAAAGAAAAGAATAGTTCCTAAATATATGTGGGTACCGATTATTTTAGCACTGCTATGTAATTCGCTTGCATATTTTGGAACGAGGATTTTTACGACAGACAGATACCATTATGTTTTGTCCAGTCGTCTGGATGACATGATTCCGGTAGTGCCGTATTTTATTATTATTTACTGGGGATGTTATCTTTACTGGGGAATAAACTATGTAATAGGATGCAGGCAGGAGAAAGATGAGGCATATAATTTTATAAGTGCAGATTTTTTTGCAAAGATTATATGTATGATAATTTTTATGGTGTTTCCTACTACAAATGTCAGACCGGTAATTGAGGGTGGCACTTTTTGGAACGATGCAATGCTGGGATTGTATGGAATGGATGCGGCAGATAATCTGTTTCCATCGATTCATTGTCTTACCAGCTGGTTTTGCTTTATTGCAGTAAGAAAAAATAATGCTGTTCCAAAAGCATACAAAGTGATTACATTTATTATTGCCGTTCTTGTTTTTATTTCCACACTAACTACAAAGCAGCATGTGATTGTTGATGTAGTCGGCGGAGTGGCACTTGCAGAGTTTAGTTACTGGTTTGTAAGAATAAGTGGATTTACAAGAATCTATCGCAGGATTTTAGAAAGAAGGGAATATGTACAATAAAATCAAAATTGCAACTATTGCTGGTTTTGTGATTATTATTCTGATTTGTTTGAAGATATTCTTTGAGCAGGAATTTCAATCCGTGGAAGACCTGCAATTGTACATGGAGAAATTTGGTGTGTTTGCACCATTGTTTTTGACATTATTTCAAGCATTTCAGGTAGTTGTTCCGGTACTGCCAGGATATCTGGGATGCGCAGTAGGTTCTATTGCATTTGGTCCGGTTGTGGGATTCCTGTGTAATTATATCGGAATAAGTGTTGGTTCTATAATAGCATATTTTTTGGCAAGAAAATATGGAATTGATTTGGTGTTAGAGCTTTTTTCAGAGAAAGTATATAACAAATGGAGTCGAAAAGTGGAAAAGAGTAAGTCATATGGCTGGTTCTTATTTTTAGCGACTTTACTTCCGCTTTTTCCAGATGACTTCTTGTGTTATTTTTCTGGTCTTGTTAAAATGGACAAAAAGAAGTTTATCTGGATAATTATTTTGGGAAAGCCATGGTGCATACTGGCATATAGTATAGCCTTTGGACTTGTTAAATAGGGGAGAACATTGAGATGAAGAAAAAATTATTAGGATATTATGATTATACGGTTGTGTTAACATACTGCGGCATGTTGTTCGCTTTTTGTGGAATACTCATGTCGATAGGTGGACGATTTCTGGATGCCATTTTATGTCTGCTTCTAGCTGGTGTCTGCGATATGTTTGATGGGGCTGTCGCTGCCACTAAGGAACGCGACGAGAGAGCGAAGAGGTTTGGAATCCAGATTGATTCACTTAGTGACCTAATAAGCTTTGGAGTGCTTCCGGCAATATTTGTATATATGATTTCTGAGAGGATGTTGTTTCAGGTGTGATAGCAGCTGTATATACTCTGTGTGCGCTCATAAGACTTGCGTATTTCAATGTGCTCGAGGAGGACAGACAAAAGGAGACTACAGAGAAAAGAACAAGCTATCTCGGTGTGCCTGTTACAACAATTGCGGTATTACTTCCGGGAATATATATGCTGTTTGATTTAGGATTTTTAAAGCAGACAGCAGGCTTTTGTGCACTGCTTATAGTAGTTGCCGCCGGTTTTATTACTCCTTTACATATTAAAAAGCCAAAGATTATTGGCAAGATATGTCTGCTTGTAATAGGTATAGCAGAAGTGATTGGAATGGTATTTCTACTTTTGTGGGGGGCAGTATGAGTGATTCGTTAGGTCTTCGCTTTTTATATAGGACGATACCAGGAAGGGCTATCCTGAAGATGCTGGTAAACGAAAAGGTATCTGTTTTGGGTGGTATTTTCATGAACTCGGGTTTTTCTAAACCTATGATATCATATTATATTAATAAATATGATATTGATATGAGTGATATAGAGATTCCGGCAAATGGTTTTAAGTCCTTTAATGAATTTTTTACAAGAAAGAAGAAATCAGTATATTGCAAGAATTCAAATGGACATATGATAAGTCCCTGTGATGGGTTTCTTACATGTATTCAGATAAGAGAGCAGGCTGTTTTTGATATTAAGCACACGAAGTTCTTTTTGAAGGATTTACTTTTGAATGATGCTTTGGCAGATAAGTTTAAAGATGGAACTGCACTTGTTTACAGACTTACACCTGCTAATTACCATAGATACTGTTATGTGGCAGACGGAAGGATTAAGTCTCATAAGAGAATTAATGGGGTGCTTCACTGTGTAAGACCTGTTGCAACGAGCACATTGCCAGTGTTTGTTCAAAACAGCAGGGAATATCAGGTGATTGAGACGGAGAAGTTTGGAACTGTCGTGCAGATGGAAATAGGCGCATTGATGGTTGGTAAAATATCTAACCACAGGAAATACATTGACAATAGTATGGTGTGGACAGGTGACGAGAAAGGATATTTCGAGTTCGGAGGTTCTACAATAGTTGTCCTATTGCAGAAGGATGCAGTAGAATTTTCAGATGAGATTAAAAACAAAATAGCGAAAAAAGAAGAATTTCCAATAAAGATTGGTAATATTATAGGAAAATAATGGAAATAGTGTCTAGTTATAGGTTGTTCTTATAACTAGGCATTATTTTTTTGTATTAACACTTTATGCCACAATTCAATATAATAACATTCATAGCAAATTAGTAGACAATAATTTGTTAATAGAAATTTATAAAGAAACAAAACAGAGGAGAATGTTATGGCAGAAATCGAAGTAAGAAATGTATCAAAGACTTTCTACCAAAACGAAATAAAAATAGAAGCTGTAAAAGATGTTAGTCTTACGATAGAGTCGGGAGATATATATGGCATCATCGGAATGAGTGGCGCAGGAAAAAGCACATTGGTGCGATGTTTGAATTATCTCGAAAGACCTACCGAGGGCGATGTCTACATAGAGGGTGTTCCACTGGGAACGCTTTCGGAGTCAGAACTAAGACATAAGAGAAGTCAGATAGGTATGATTTTTCAGCATTTTAATTTGTTGATGCAAAAGAATGTGATTGATAATATTGCTTTTCCACTATTAATTCAGGGAAAAAAGAAAAAGGAGGCAAGAGAAGAAGCCAATAGATTGCTTGAGACAGTCGGGCTTCTAGATAAGGCAAAAGCGTATCCGGCCCAATTATCAGGAGGTCAGAAACAGAGAGTTGCAATAGCAAGAGCTCTTGCAAGTAAACCAAAGATTCTTTTGTGTGATGAGGCAACGAGTGCTCTTGACCCACAGACGACAGCATCGATTCTTAAGTTACTAAAAGATATAAACGAGGAACTGGGAATCACTATAGTTGTAATAACCCACCAAATGGCAGTTGTAAGAGAAATATGTAAGCATGTAGCAATTCTCGAGAGTGGTGAGGTTGTAGAAGAAGGTCTTGTAGAAGAGATATTTGCTCACCCTAAAACGCAGGCAGCTAAGGAGCTTATATCGCATGATACAGATGAGAATAGCTTGTCAGAAATATATGAAGAAAAGAAGGAGTTAAAAGAGGATAGAAAAATAAGAATTGTTTTCAGTGAGAATTCTGCTTTTGAACCAGTAATTTCAAATATGATTTTAGAGTTTAAAACTCATGTGAATATTTTGAAGGCAGATACAAAGAATGTCGGAGGAATTGCAAAAGGAGAGATGATATTAGGACTTCCAGCAGATAAAGAGGTACAGAAAAATATCATTGAATACCTGAAAGAAAGAGGACTGGCGGTTGAGGAGGTGAGTGCTGATGTGGAGTAGAGAAGTGATTAATATGTTGATTACTGGTATAGGAGAAACATTATATATGTCAGTGGTATCAACAATACTTGGATATGTACTCGGAATTCCCATGGGCATTATCTTAACACTTACAAGAAAAGACGGATTAAGACCAAATGCAATTATATACAAGATACTTGATGTGATAGTCAATATAATCCGAAGTATACCGTTTTTGATAGGACTTGTCCTTCTTATACCATTGACAAAGATTATTGTGGGAAAAAGTTATGGTTCAACCGCCTGTATAGTTCCACTTGTATTTGCAGCAGCACCATTTATTGCCCGAATGGTGGAATCATCACTTAACGAGGTTGATGCAGGTGTAATCGAAGCAGCAAAGTCAATGGGAGCAAGTAATTCTATAATAGTATTAAAGGTATTGTTGGTTGAGGCAAAAATCTCACTGATAAGCGGAGCAACTATAGCTTTTGGAACGATATTTGGATATTCAGCAATGGCAGGTGTTGTTGGTGGCGGAGGATTAGGAGATATTGCAATCAGATATGGCTATTACAGATACGAAGCCGATATCATGATAGTCTCAGTTATTTTATTAGTAATTCTGGTTCAGATATTTCAGACAGTTGGTACAAGGATAGCAACAAAAACAGATCGCAGACGCGCATAAAGAGTTTGTGGCGAACCCATTACGCGTTTAAAGATAAAAATTTTTTTAGGAGGAAAAGAATATGAAAAAGAAAGTATTAGCAACAGTATTAGTAGTAGGAGCATTTGCAGGATGTGGAAGTGAAGATGCAACAAATAATGCAGCAGCAGATACTCAGGCAGCAGCAGATGCAAACAATGATGAAGAAACAGTAACTGAAAAAGGTACAATTAAGATTGCCGCCAGCCCAACTCCACATGCGGAGATTCTGAATAAAGCAAAGGACATTTTGGCAATAGAGGGATGGACTCTTGAAATTACAGAGTTTGAGGATTATGTCCAGCCAAACCTTGTAGTTGAAAGTGGAGAGTTTGATGCAAACTATTTCCAGCATGTTCCTTATCTCGATTCGTTTAATGAGGAGAATAATACACACCTTGTAAATGCAGGTGGCATCCACTATGAGCCATTTGGAATTTATCCGGGAACAAAGAGCGATTTAGCAGATGTAGCAGATGGAGATGACATTGCAGTACCAAATGATACAACAAATGAAGCAAGAGCGCTTCTTTTGCTTCAGGATAACGGAATCATTAAGTTAAAAGATGGTGCCGGACTTAAAGCAACTGTAAATGACATAGAAGAGAATCCTTATAATGTAAATATAGTAGAGCTTGAGGCTGCACAGGTAGCAAGAGCAACAGATGCTGCATATGTAGTATTGAATGGTAACTATGCTCTTGAGGCTGGTTTTTCAGTTGCAAAAGATGCAATTGCATATGAGAAGAGTGATTCAGAGGCTGCAAAGACTTATGTAAATATCATTGCTGTTGCAGAAGGTCACGAGAATGATGAAGGAATTAAGGCACTTGTCGAGGTCTTAAAATCTGACGAAATCAAACAGTATATAGTAGATACTTATGATGGAGCTGTAGTTCCATTTGAATAAAATATGTATTTTAATATGTTACATTAAAATGCTCAGGAATGCCATGGTGTTCTTGAGTATTTTTTCGTAATTAAAGAAATATATAGCAATTTGCATAAAAATAAAATATATGTGACCGAAAATGTTAACAACTTTGTGGATAAGGTGGATAAGATTTGGGAAAATAGTACTTTAAAATGTTGATAATGTGGTAAAAAGGTGCTATATTATATTTGTAACACTATGTTTTGTGTGTGACTAATGATGAATATAATGGAGGCGCCTATGTATAACGGACGTTTAAAGAAATATATGAGTGTGATATTGGTAGTTGCGTTATTTTTTACAGCAGTTATCCAAAAGCCCAATGAGATAGTTGCTGAAGAAAATATAGATATTACCGAGGATGAGGAAGGTATAGATGACACAGAAAGTATAGATGATACAGAAAGTGACGAAGAACCACAAAATCCACCATCAGATAATGTCGAGACCGGAGATACCATGGAGTATGTGAAGGCACAGTATCAATATGCTTTGTCTCATGTTCCGGCAAATGGTGAATATACTATAGTGTTAAAGGATGCGACGCATGATTACAATCTGGTTCTTGATACACAGGAATACAAAGATATTAAGGATTTTATCAGAACAGATGCCTATTATGACTCAGATGGTGCGCGTATTGATTTTAGAGACCCATTTAAGTATTATTTTTACAATATATCAAGTCCATCAGTAAATTCAAGTGACAATAATCGGATATATAGTCTTAAGCTGGTGTTTATTAAGGATGATGAGAATATTGTTCTTGATGACGAGCAGATTTCACAGAATAAATCTGTTATGCAAAGAAATCGTGAACAAATTGAAGCACAACTTACATCAGCCATGACAACGCAGGAGAAGATTCTTGCTATTCATGATGCCATGATTAGAGAGCTCACTCTTGATTGTAGTGGAACGACGGATAGTCTTCTTAATTCAAACTGGGGACTTTTGCTAAACAAAAAAGGAACAGACAAGGCATTTGCTTCTCTGTTTTACTATTTCATGAGTGAAATCGGAGTTAAGTGCTGTGTTGTGAAAAATTCTGATATTAATCATTATTGGAATATGGTAGAGCTTAATGGAAGCTGGTATCACGTAGATGTAGCGATGGATGCGCTTGTATTAGATGACGATTCTATTGAAGAAGGTTATGGAAACAGGTCTTCAAGTACAATGTATGGTGACGTAGATGCAGACATGTATGATATAGGATATGTAGGTCATAAGTATTTTCTCAAAACTGATGCTGATATGCGTGGGTATAATTATGGAGAATGGGACGCATATTATGAGAGAACTAATACAACAGATAGAACAGATGTAAAGCAAAGTGCGGCTACAGCTGTAAATGGAATTTTCCAAAACAGAGATGGCAATATGCCATATATGTCAGGAAGCTGGTATTATGCTAATCCAGATGGAAATACACGCAGTATAACAAAGAGTTCATTTACAGGTGGAAATACATCTGAGATACAGACCGAGTACGTAGTGAAATATCTTCAGACGGATGGAACATATCTGTATTATACAGATGGAGATTATATTCTCAGGACAACGGCAGATGGCAGTGTTACACATTATTCAGATGTGACAGGTGGAGGAGTAAAAATTACCGAGCTAGTATATAAGTCAGGAGAACTGACATATATAAAGAGTTCTGGTGGTATGTCATTTATAGAACAAAGTGCACCAGCTGATTTAGAGTGGGTGATGACAGGTTCGGGCGATACTGGTGACACAGATAATACAGGCGATCAGGACAATACCGGTGACATAGATAATTCCGGAGATACAGATGATGCCGGTGACCAAAATAATTCAGGCAACCAGGATAATCAGGGAAATAATCAACCAGATGTAAGCGAATGCGAGCATCAATTTGAGAGCACTACAATAGCACCGACATGTACTTCTCGCGGAATATATAGAAATACATGTAGCATATGTGGGTATATGCAAGATACATTTTATGGAGAGCTTGATTCTCAAAACCATCACGGTCAGCAGGAGAGAGTACAGGAAAGAGCTACTGGCCAACCAGAAGATGGGCATACTGCTGCTGAAGCTGCAACCTGTACGCAGGAAGGCCAGACAGGTGATTTAATATGGTCATGCTGTGGTGCGGTTGCAGAGGAAAGTGAGACAATTCCAGCATTGGGGCATGATTATGAAGCAGCGACCTGTACGACAAGGCAGCGGTGTAGTAGATGTGGGGAAGAAACTGGAGAGTTGAATCCTGCAAATCATACAGGTGTGGAGGAACGCATAAATCAGGTACCGGCAACCTGTACAAGTGTCGGACATACAGGTGAATTAAAATGGTCATGTTGCGGCGAGGTAGCTGAGGCTGATAGTGAAATTCCTATGATAGAGCATAATTTTGCTGATGCAACCTGCTGTAAAGCAAAGACCTGCAGAGTATGTGGATATGAGGAAGGCGATGTTGATTCAAATAACCACATAGCGCAGAAAGTAAGATGGAGAGAGGGCGAGAGCCCGGTTGTTCCAACATTGGCATTGCCTGAAAAAGATGCCACATGTACGGAGGAAGGATATACAGGTGATTTGTATT
>OBLI01003509.1_pt1 | contig 11959 bp, 9 predicted proteins | sample 1519701 | NCBI WGS metagenome assembly OBLI01 (sample SAMEA3663005, study PRJEB22513) | pig gut metagenome | biome: pig gut; feature: pig-associated habitat; material: faeces | place: France | collected 2012 | reverse complement strand
AGAAGTAAAATATATAACAAAACTCATGGGAATCTCAGAAGAAAAATGTTATTTGATAACCGAGAATGCGAAGAATAATAACATGAAACTAGCTAGGAGATACCTTGAGGAGAAACTAGGTTGGGACAACGAACAAATAATGGATTTTTTCGGAAAGATGCAACACGATATTCCTAATGTTAGGATGAATAACTGTAAGTACTTTCTTGGTGTTACAAGAATGATTATGGAAAAGCAACTGACAAATGGAGAAAATATAATGAAATTAAATGATATATTAAAGTATATCAATAATAATGAGTCATTAAATACTTCATTTGACAGAAACTTGAATGGTCTTTCTTTTGAAAAACTGTCAGAACAAACTACTGAAGGTATGGAGCAAGCATATAAATCAGAAAGAGAACGTCTCTACTCAACTGACTTCGGAGAGAGGAATACTAGTTACAGCATTGTAAAAATTAACGACTTCGAAGAGGCAAGTGAGTATGGTAAATATACTCCTTGGTGTGTGACACATAAGATAAAAGCTTTTAATGATTATACAAATAACGGTATTTGTGTATTTTATTTCTGTTTAAAGGATGGCTTTGAGAATGTAAAAGAAAAAATTGGAGAGAATTGTCCTTTGGATGAATATGGTTTGTCAATGATAGCTGTTTGTGTCGATGAGAACGGAAAGTGTAAGACAGTTACTTGTAGGTGGAACCACGACAACGGTGGAAATGATAACATTATGTCGACAGATGAGTTATCAAGATTGTTAGGTGTTAATTTCTACGAAGTGTTCAAACCATCCACATTGTTTAAGGAGAAATTGGAAAAAGCATTGTCTCTAGCTAAGAAAGGTGATTTCAGTGGATTTGATAATATAGATAGTTTTAATAAAAATGGTATTGCTAAAGTTGAGTTAAATAAAAAATGTAATTTGATTGACCAAAATGGTAAATTACTTTCCAAACAGTGGTTTGATTATATAGATAACTTTAATGAATATGGTTTTGCTAAAGTTATGTTAAATAAAAAATGTAATTTGATTGACCAAAATGGTAAATTACTTTCCAAACAGTGGTTTGACTATATAAGTTATTTTGAAAATGGTTTTGCTAAAGTTATGTTAAATAATAAATACAATTTAATTGATGTAAATTGTAATTTGATTTCTCAACAGTGGTTTTATATTGTATCTGACTTTAATGAATATGGTATTTCTAAAGTTAAATTAAATAAGAAATGCAATTTCATTGACACAAATGGTAATTTACTTTCTCAACAATGGTTTGATAATGTATCTGGCTTTAATGGATATGGTATTTCTATAGTTGTGTTAAATAAAAAATATAATTTGATTGACACAAATTGTAATTTACTTTCTCAACAATGGTTTGATGATATGTATAGTTTTAATAAAAATGGTATTGCTCAAGTTGAGTTAAGTGGTAAATGGAATTTGATTGACGTAAATGGTAAATTACTTTCTCAACAGTGGTTTGATTCTTATAATGAGGCATACTATTTTATGAAAAAATTCCTAAAGTGAAATACTCCAACCTAAAGGAGGGAGCTTCTTACTTTTCTTATAGAAATATAAAACAAAAAGGGATATCAACTTAATGATATCCCTTTATATTGTTTTGTCTAATAAAATTAGAAATTACTCATATGGTGATTTGAATGGGCTCTTGAATCCCTTGTATTCCTTTGGAAGTTTCTGCATCCTTTCTTCCTCGTCATCGTCGTCATCATATAGATAAGAGCTTATTGTCTCATCTATAACTGGCTTGATACTTCTGTACCTTGATTCCATAGGCATACTATCATTTGAGCTGTTGTCACTTGAGTCATCTACCATGCTCTTCGCATATTTCTCGACGGCTGCCTTATCTTCAATTGATAGACTGTTAATGATGTTCATTATCTCATCATCGTCTTGGTCTTGACCTTGTTGTGGTATATCGTCCATGCTACCATCATCTCCCATTGCACTAGGGTCTTGTGGCATGTCTCCACCCATAGCGTTAGGGTCTTGTGTTGGGTCTTCTCCCATAGGTGGCATTGAATTCATGTCCCCACCCATGCTAGGGTCTTCCATTCCCATTGAGTCATCCATTGGAGGCATAGAACCCATTCCCATACCTCCACTGTTTGGTATCTCTAATTTTGTAGGTCTCTTCTTTTTACCTTCGATTAGATTTTTTTTTTAAACGGTCGAAAGCCTCTGATATCGCATTGTCAATTGTCTCTGGTGCAATTTCAAATGGAGCACTATCACCTATTTTCTCGCCATATGGATTATCATTTCTGACGGAATCATCGTTCATGTCATAATATCCAGGGAATTCTTGCATATTGCTATTTGGCAATGTCATTACCTTTTTCTGATATGCAGGGTGTTTTCCGAAGTCATCAAGCTTGTTCATGTTTCCTCTAGGAACCCTACCGTTGTCGGTGAACGCAACAGGACCTTCTTCGTTCATTCTTCTTCTCATAGCGTTTCTGAATGCCCTAGTTTCATAAATCTGGATACCCCTTCCGTACCTTCTAGACTCCATTGGCATATCCATGTCAGTCTCGTCATTGAGTTCGTCCTCAGAATCATCGTTATCATCATCCATCTCTACGTCGTATACGTTTTCCTCATCGTCGTCATCAGAATCATCGTCTGAGAACAAGTCATCGTCATCGTATGCTGAATCATCAACGTCATCACTTACACCAAGCTTCTCTGCAATCTTTGAAAGCAAGTCTTCTACAGAATCCATCCTTGATTCCATATCATCCTCATAGACGCCAACTTCCTCATCGTCCTCGAAGTCATCGTCATCACTTTCGAAATCATCTCCATCAATTGGTTCATCGCCACCGTCGATTGGCTCGTCACCACCTTCTAAGTCATCTGTTGGCTCGTCGTTTTCCAAATCCTCATCCTCTTCAACTGGTGCTGCATCGGCTGTATCATCCATTTCCTCAGTAATCTTCTTTCCCTTCTTACCGTTGAATGGATTGCTCTTTCCTACATTACCTACGCCTACGCTTGGAGTATTCTGGCAATCACTGTCGTGCATTGACTCGCCTTCCTCAACAACATCTCCGTCTGTAATCTGCTTTCCTTTCTTTTCGTCGAATGGAGCACTAGAGCCGATTTCTGTACCTTTAGACTTATCCAAGTAAGTATCACCCTTTGGATTGCCGTTACTGTCATGCCATGCTAGGACTTCCTTGCCCTCTTGCATTTCCTTTGGAAGTTCTGGCTTCTCATAATCCATTGCCTTCTTTGCATCACCAGTCTTTGGCTTTTCGCTCTTGATATTGTCCTTCTGTGTATTAGCAATCTCGCAGTCAATTCCTTCGCATCCCTTCTTTTCTTGGATGTTTGCAGTATTCCTCATAATCTGGCGTTCACGAAGAATCTCACTCTTCATCTTGTCAGTTGCCTCAGTAACAATCTTCTCCTTCTTGTTCAAGTCCCAAGACTCAACAGAGAAGTCCTTCTTGTTTGTTGCTTCCTTCAATGACATCATCTTCAAGTCAAACTGCTTCTGTGCAAGTGCGAAGTTTGAATATTCGTTATCTTTCCTGTTTCTAAAACCGCCGATGTAGTCGAAGCTCTCCTTTACCAAGTTCTTCTTGTTAGGGGCTGTCTTGATATAGTATTTTGTACCTTCACGGACAATACCATATACCTTACCGTCAGCAGCCAATTTCTGATACTCAACTGAGCTGTATTGAACATCCTTGCCTTCAGTCTTCAGACCATAGGTCATCAATGACTTCATCCTAGCAAGCTGCTCGTTTTCGTTGATTTTATTTTTCATTGTTAAGATTAATCTTTATTAAAATTGAAAAATTATTTTATAATAAATAGTATTTAGAAAAGAAAAAAAAATATTTATTTCTTCTTATTAGCTTTTCTTCGTCTATATGCTTCAAAATCTTTTATTATATTTCCTCCATGACCTCTAAGTTTTTCCCAAACTATTGTAAGTTTTTCACTGTTTTCTCCATTCTCTTGTCTAGTACGGTAGCAGAAGTTACATTTCCTACATTCGCAAGGACACATGTAATAAGGCTGACCGTCTTCCATATACTTTATCTTCAAATCTTCAGTCATGTCAATTCCTATTTCATTGAAAGTCTTCAAGTCTCTAGCATAGAAATACCTGTCTGCACCTATTACCTTTTCATTTGATGCATTTACGATAAGTTCATTACCGCTGAAATCAAATGGCTGTGCCGTATAGACAACTGTGTCAATATTGTATTTCTTCTTCAAGTGAGCTGCTAATTTCTTTGCAACGTCAACTTGCTGCTGTGTTGAGAAGTCCCCACTCTCTGACAACCTTATTCTCTTTATTCTCATAGGAGCATATTCAATATACATCTCTATTAGTTTAAGGAATTCCTTAATGGTTATATATTTAAGCATGAATTGGTTTCTGAGTCCACTAAGAGCAGGATTTATATTCTTATTATCTCCAGCCTTTGCATAGCATGTGTCAAAGAACTTGCATAGCTTGCTAGGACAGTTCATGGCTGTTGTTAGGTTGAATATCATTGTATTCCTAGGTAGCTTCTTGTTTCCATACGAGAATACGCTTCCTCTGACAGAAGTGTCAAGCCATCCCTTTTTAAGATTGACATCATTTGCCTTACAAGCATTTGCTTTGTTCGACCATTTTGCAAACGTATCATTTCCGATTGCCTTATATCTTCCTAGATTATTGAATTCCCTATAATAGTCCTTTATAGGTTGCTGTGTCGTATTTGACCTCTGTCTTATCCTCTGTGTTAACTCCCTCTGGTAATCATCTATTTCTCCTTGTCGTATTGGTTCTTTAAATGCGTTATCCGAACCCTCAGGAGCATTCCTATACGCTTCATCTGATACATCTCCGACTTGAAACGGATTGACCTTCTGATAATCGTCATCCCTCCAAGGTCTTATTGCATTTGTCTCATTAACCAAGAAATTTCCTACAGCATTCGAAATACATTCCTCAATGAATTTCTGTTTGTCGTATACTGACTTCTTTTTCTTCAAACATTCGTTGATTGCTTCCTTTATGTATTTTGTTATCATTAGCTTATATCGTCATTTGTTCCGTATTCGTTATCTTTTCCTCTTGCATCGAAGTTAGCATTGAATCTCCTGTTTGTAAATTTGTCCAATGCCCTTACGTATATTGTACTGCTAGGTTTCATCTTTACCTCGTCCCACTGTATGCATATGCAATAATTAACGCCTATCATCTGTGATAACATAGTATCATAATATACCTTGTATTCCTTTCCGTTTTCCTTGCTTGTCATTACATTTCCGTAATTACATAGGAAATCCTTCAACAGCTGTCTTTCTTTTCTCCATCTCTTTGCATATGGGTTATGTTCTGAGTTTCCGTCAGCTACAACTTCCTCATTCAAGCTGAATCTCTTTACACTGTCGAGATATTGCTTTACATTATTTCTATTGAATACTTCATATGTGATGTTGTATGACTTAGGTACATCTCTTGCCACATATGACTTAACTTCTCCATTGTCTGTATAGAAATGTTTTCTTGGTTGAGGAACAATACCGTTCTTTGAATATAGTATTTGCTTTCTGTACTGACCAAGATTTGTTGAAGCCCAATTTGCTATTTCACTAGGTTTACCGCTGTGCAGTACTTGTCCATCTAAACCATAAACTTCCCAATCATAGGATTCATAACCTTTTTTAATTGGAATGAAGTCATGGGCATATGGTCCCCAAAAGATGACTTGATGCTCGTCGTCGCCGAAATGATATACCAATACGCCACTTGTTCTAAATATTACAGCTTCATCTCCATATTTAGATAAATCAATATTCCTATCATTAACTAAATATGCAAAATTATATCCAACTCCCATGTTGTCTTTTCTACCTGTTATACCTAGTTTTTCAATGTTATCAGTACCGCTAGTAAAGCCGTTCTCTGCTATTGATTGACTTTCATTACCGAAATGTATGCACCATTCATTCTTGACAACCCTACAATACATTTCATGATACCAAGACGGCAAATCTTGTTCATCGCCATTACGTTCACAATATCTGATAAATTCCTCATACATGTCGTAATCTGCAAGAACCTCAGCAAACGCATCAACATCATACTCATCTATATCATCATCAATGTCATATTCGTTCATGAAATCTTGTATAAGATAATCAAGGTTGTAAGCCAAATCAATTGCTTTATCCTCGTCTGACATTTTGTCGGCATTCTTAAAATAATTGACCAATGGCGCATTGTAGTTCTTGTCAAGATATTCCTTGATTATGACACCCTCGTCAATTGAATTGACCTTGTCATACGTTATTGATATTAAGTCAAACAGCTTGTCTATGTATCCTTCCCTTCTGAGTAACTTGTATACGATGTTCCCATTTCCGCTCTCACCATGCTTGTCAAGGCTCTTCTTTCTCATCGACTTTATCTTCTTCCAAAGATATGAAGCATCATCTCCAATAACCTCAATATTGTGCTTATCATCAGTCGAAGACAATGCGTCATACATATCGTCAATGATTGTCATAATGTCAGCAGCCTTGTTCTTTATTGGGTATTTGTTCAGCTCTATTGGCTTTATCGCATCATGGCTAGGTTTCTTTATCCATTCGTTGGATTCTAGGTCATATATTCCATTTGATTCAGCATCTTCACCTATATCTTGCACATACAGCTCAACCTTATATCCCCTTATTTCCAACTGACTGTGCATGTCGTTCCATTCATTCTTCTTTGAATCCAAGTATGTTCTGACAAACTCTGTCTTGTCATCAATTTCATGGAAATCTGCAATCAAGTGAAGGTCAATGTCTGAATATGAAGACCAGTTGTAATTGCAGATTGAGCCTGTCAATATTATACCATACGGCTTAACCCATTTTATGTCGACGAAATCCCAAAAATCATCAGCAATATCCAATAATTTAAGCCTTACCCTAGAATCAAGCTTTCCGTCATCTCCCCATAATTTTGGAGACAGTTTGTCTTGCTTCCTGAATGATGACAAATCAACATCTGAAGCATTAACCTCAAGCTCTACGTTCTCATCAACGTCACTTCCACAGACATGAGAATAAGAGCCGCCTATCGGAGCCGATTTCTCAGTTCCGATTGTATATTTGTCACTCTCTACATTTTCCTTCAATGGTATCAAGTGTCTTTCACTAATTCCTATAATCTTTCCCATGCTGTCATATGCGTCTTAATATAATATTATTCAGAGCAAGGACATGTAGGCTTCCTCAAGTCTGTATAATCTGCACCATCCTCAGATATGAATGATGAAATCTCTGTAGGAGCATATGTCTTCTCTGTATCTATTGATTTTTCGTTTGATAGCTGACCGCTCTGTGTCAAGGTTGTCATACCTTGCTCTCCCTCATCACCTATCCATCCGTCAAACGGATTACGTTCTGTATTATTGTTCATTGTAATCATATTATTGATTTATATAAAGATAAATAGATAATAAAACAAAAAAATAGATGATGCTAATCTTGCTTAACATCATCTATTCAATATCAATATTCTGCAAAGAAACCGTTATTGACACCTTCTTGATTAACCAAATCAACAATATCACTAATCGGAACCTTTATTGTCATGTCATCTCTTCCCCATTTCTTCCTCTGATAAGGTATGAAATATTCCTTAGGCTTATTGTATACAACCTTCTTGCCTTTTGCCTTTTCCTCAGCATACTTGCATAATACATCTCTCTTTATGTAAATGATACGCTTGAATGTCTTGAAGGCTATGTAGTCCTCCTTGCCATAAAGCCATCCTGGATTTCCATAGTTGTTTCTTAATTCCAACCATGCGAAGCTATCGTCATATTCTCCTTTTTCGTTCTTTCTGATTCCCTTAACATCGACTCCAATTCTTCCACCCTTTGGTGAATTCCACCAGAAGTCAACATGTTTACATTTATCCTCATTCACCGTAGATTTTTCAACAGTACCTCCAAATGTATCCTTTGTTATCTCCATAACCAAGTATTCATCCTTGCAGTACTCTTTCATGTATTCATCAATCTTTTTCTGTAACTTTAACGAGACACCTCCCATTAATATAATATATTTTATACATAAAGTTAGTTTTTGTTTTTTATCCTACATTTAACGGAAACTTAATCTTGGAATCAGACTCATATCCAATTATCTTGAAATCTTCAAACTTAAAGTCATCAATACTATTATGCTCACCACTTATTTCCAATCTAGGAAGATTTTCATGTCCATCTCTAGAAAGCTGCTCAATAGCTCCATCAATGTGATTCATGTAAACATGACAATCACCGAAAGAACCGATAAGCTCACTTGGAACCATATTCACGACACTAGCAATCATATGGGTAAGCAAGGCGTAAGATGCGATATTGATCGGAACACCAACACAATAATCGCATGACCTCTGGCTCCACATGCAGCTCAACGCATACCTAGGGATATTCCTCTTTTCCAATTCCTCATTTAGCGGTTCTCTTTCCTGTGGTGATAACCAATAGTTTGTTGCATCCTTATATATCCAATCTTCTCCTACTCTTTTCTTGTACTCTTCCCATCTTTCATCCAATGACAGTTCTCTTGTATAGAACTGTGACATTACGTGACATGGTGGAAGAGCCATATTGTCAATTTCACCTACATTGTATGCTGAGATAATCAACCTTCTGTCAGTAGGATTTGTCTTAAGTTTATCTATGAGATTCTGTACTTGGTCAATACTTTCACCATTAGGTGTCTTCCAATCTCTCCACTGTGCTCCATATACTCTTCCTAGATTTCCGAACTTATATTTCTTGTCACTTCCATCTAGTAATCTTATTTCAACATCTTCGATTACAAATTTTAGGAAAAATTCTTTAGGCATTGCAACAAGCCATTCGTATTCCTTATCCATTCCGTCATCCTTATTCCAATACTCACGTGCGTTTGATGTTTCGGAATAGAATTCATATGAGTCAGTAGGAAGGCTCTTTAGGTTATTGTCAATCCATTCATGATACCACCTGAATGCGTCATCATCCCAAATATGAACATTGTTCTCAACAAGATACTTAATGTTCATGAATCCTTCGTTTGAAGATATTGCATCCTTGTTCAAGAACCAAAGAAGTTCATGTATTGCTCCTCTTGTGAATATCTTCTTTGTGGTCAAGAGAGGAAAACCTTTTGTTAAGTCTATTCTGAGCTGTTTTCCGAATAATGACTTGGCTTTTCCTGCTCTTGTATCTCTTTCATTTCCGTTTTCTATAATGTCATTTAGAATTGACAGATAGTCAAAATCTAACTTATTCTTTGCTTTTATCTCCACTTGATATAATATTTTCAATATATTTTAGTATCTTATTGTTATTATAGATATATTCACCTTTATTCAACATCTTATGCTTATAGACATTCTCGCTTTCTATTGAATCTATACGGCTTACATCTTTAGTGAAATTCATATCCAAATTTCTGATAACGTCAAACGGTGCTCGTACCTTAACTTGATTTTCTATAAATTCCATCCTACGTTCCTTTGAAGGATAGAACAAATCAAAATCAATCTTTGATTCTGTGAGTTTATCTATTACATCATTACTAGAACCGACAAATAGAATATCATTATCATCAGATAAGTCGTTCACCTTATTGATAAATTCATCATCTATTTCAATGTCAGAAATATCATCAATCTTTATCTTATCAGAATATTCATTAATCAGTTCATCCTTACCGCATCCAAGAGTTGAACTAATTATTATCCCCATTGTTAATTCTTTTCAATAAACGAATTAGTTTTTTATCTTTTTCTATCTGAAATTTTTCGTATCCTCCATAAATTAGAGACAATTGCTCAACCATTATAGAAACATCAGCTAATTCAGTCAAGACATCGTCATTTGAACAGCGAGAACGATTGAATTTATTTATTGCGGATAACAACTCCCCACATTCTTCTGTGAGCATTCCGATTTGTGATTCTGCGCCCCACTTTTCAAGTGCTGCTTTATATATCTCACATTTTTCTTTACCGTATATAAAAATCTAAGAAAAAATTATGAGTTTACTTAGTTTTTATTTCTTGCTTCATCCTATCACTACTTTTTAGGTTGTTTTCACAACGGTCATCCATAGTTGGATAGTCCACAAGCGTAAGTTCGGTAGTACGGCTGCCTACTAATATCTTATTTCCCTCAATCAATATGTTCATTGCGGCATTTAAATCCCTGTCATGATGTTCACCACATATAGGGCAAGTCCACTCTCGTTCACCAAGCGTCAAGCCCTTGTAGACATAACCACACTTATGGCACGTCTTTGAACTTGCAAACCAGCGGTCAACTTCAATGACAAATTTATCGTTCAACATTGCCTTGTTCTTCAAGGTGCTCTTGAATGTGTAGAAACCAAGTTCTTGAATGGCTTTTGACAACTTATGGTTTTTCAGCATTTCTTGAACATTAAGATTTTCCATGAAGACATAATCATAAGTTCTTAATAATGAATTAACTACATTATGGATATAGTCAATCCTCTGATTCGCTAAATGCTCAAATTCATTTGCAATTTTAGTTCTTGCTTTATCTCTATTTTTTGAACCTTTAACCTTCTTGGAAAGTTGCCTTTGTAGTTTCTTGATTTTGTTCTCACTTTGTTTTAAAAAGTGCTTGTTTTCAAACACTTCTCCATCAGAAGTAATTACAAAATCCTTTACACCAAGGTCAATGCCGACTCTGTTGTTAGTGTGTCTGAATTGCTTAAATTCTTCTTCATTCATTGACATGAGGACTGACAAGTAGAACTTACCGCTCTTGGTTTTCGATAAGGTAGCACTCTTGATATTATCCTTATATCTTTGTAATCTCTCAAAATAGAGATTTGAACAATGGAACTTAATATTTTTCAGAGATTTTGTTAATGAAATATGTCTTGTTTCAAATGTATTTGATTTTGATATTGCGTCTTTTGGGAACAATGCAGAGTTGTTGTCATGCTTGGATTTGAACTTTGGAAATCCTTTACCAAGTTTAAAGAAGCCATCATAGGCTGATAACATCTGTCTGATTGCTTGTTTCATCACCTTTGTGTTCTGTTCTTTCAACCAAGCATACTGTTCATCCTTCAGCAATTCTCCGTGAAATAATTTGGATAATTCACATAGTCCAAGGTTTGATTTATCTCTGTTGTAGGCTTCTTGTTTTAGAGCAAGCATTTGATTATAGACAAAACGATAGCATCCAAGCACCTTATTAAGTGTTTGTTCTTGCGTTTTGTTTGGGTATAATATTATTTTAATTGCTCTTAATATCATTAATCAATTATGGGTAATATAACCCATTCATATATAAATATGAAGTTAAATAAAAAAAATAATAAAAATTATTAGTTTTTATTAAAATTCTAATGAACAGTTAACAATCCATTTATTCTTTCTCCAATTTCTCTACCTTTACATGATGACCTATAGCCTCCATAGTTCCAACTAATGGTTCAACGGTTGACTCATAAGTAAAATCGCCTTCTTTTGTATATACGACAGAGTCTTTTGAATCCAATACCATTAATTCGTTTGAGTTATACTTCACATAGTATCCACCCCTAGACCTAAATAGAAGTTCATCATCCAATGATGATACATCAACATTATCAAGCTTACTGTACTCATATCCTTTTGACTTGATATACTTACCCAAAGCCTTTCCTTGAGACATATCTTCCCTAAACATAAGATAGTCATTCACATCGACACCACGATATTCATACTGCGAACCATTATTGAATACAACCTTCAAAGTCTTCAATGAATTCTCCTTGTCAATACACTCACTATACTTTATGTTTGAACTATCATACCATGTATGGTCAACATCATTTGCATAGTAATTAAACATTTTTGCCATTATATAATATAATTTATTTAAATAATATAATATT
>OBLI01003508.1_pt1 | contig 11962 bp, 9 predicted proteins | sample 1519701 | NCBI WGS metagenome assembly OBLI01 (sample SAMEA3663005, study PRJEB22513) | pig gut metagenome | biome: pig gut; feature: pig-associated habitat; material: faeces | place: France | collected 2012 | reverse complement strand
TATAACACAAATAAACGCTCTTTTAAAGTTTCTATGTGCGAACTAAAAACAAAAACACCCAATATATTTTCTGCAAAATCTATTGGGTGTTTTTTATTTTATCCCGCAGTTATGCCACCATCCACGGTGATGATGCTTCCTGTCATAAAGCTGTTGGCCGGCGAGGCCACGCTGCAAATGACGTGGGCGATTTCTTCAGCGCGACCAATGCGCCCCAAAGGATAAGCCGCCGCCATATCAGCCAGCGTGTAGCCACCATTGGCATCCACCAGCTGACGAGCTAGCAGTGGCGTGTCCACATCCGCCGGACAAACGCAGTTCACGCGAACCGCTGGCGCCAAGTCCAGCGCCAACGCTCGCGTGAGGGCCACCACCGCACCCTTGGAGGCGCAGTACACGGGGCAGCCGTAATTGCCATTAACGCCTGCATCAGAGGCAATGTTGACGATGCTTCCGCCCTCGTACATCAAGGGCAAGCAAGCCTGAGTCAAAAGCAGCGTGCCCTTAACGTTCGTGTCCATAATAGCATCATAATCCGCTGCGCTCATATTCTCAAGGCGCTGCTCTTCATATACACCGGCGCTGTTAATAAGGATATCAATATGTGCCTGTTGCTTCTGCAACAGGCTTTTTTCGTGCTCACTAATTTTAGCCAGAGCCGCCTTACAGGAGCCTGCACTTGTAATATCACAAGCTACAAAAACTACCTGCTGCCCAGTTTTTTCGGCTAGCTGGCGTACAGCTGCTTCACCCCTAGCTAGGCTGCGCCCTAAAATATACACTCTTGCGCCGTCGCTGGCTAGCTTGGCAGCAGCGGCCAAGCCAATACCGGAGCTCCCGCCGCTGATTACCGCTACCAAGCCCTGGCAACCATAATTAAGCTTGCTCATATTTCTCTTCCTCTCTAGCAATTTCCTGTGGTAGCTGTACGCTAATCGTAGTACCCTTGCCTAGCTCGCTCTCTAGGCTCAGCTCCATATTATGGCGCAGGGCTATTTGCTTAGCGATGGCTAGTCCCAGGCCGCTGCCACTTTTATTCTGCTCATTACGCGCTTTATAAAATCTATCGAAGGCATGTGGCACATCCTCCGCCTTCATGCCACAGCCATGGTCGATTAGCTTTAAGCTAGTACCTTGCAGCACCACCTCGATGCTACTTCTTGCCGGCGAAAACTTGATGCTATTATGCAAAAAAATCATCAGCATCTGCCGCAAGCGACCATAATCACCATCGAGCATATAAGGCTCCTTATCCAGCTGCGCATGAATTTCGATTTCCTTTTCCAAGCCCAAGCGACGGGACCCACGCACGGCATCCTGAATAACAGCACAAAAATCCAAGGGCTCCTTTTCAATGGGGAAATCCGTATTCTGCAAGCGTGACAAATCTAGCAAATCGTTAATCAAGCGCTGCAAAAACAGGCTTTCATTATACATCTGCTCGTGAAACTCGGCCACATCCTCAGGCTCGGTCACTACACCATCACGCAAAGCCTCTAAGCTGCCCCGAATTACCGTTACCGGTGTGCGCAGCTCATGCGAAATATTGGCGATGAACTCCCGGCGTAGCTTTTCTAGCTTTTGACTTTCGGCATCGGACAGCTGCAAGCGCTCGGCCAACACGTCCAAGGTACGAGCTAGCTGGCCCACCTCATCATTTTGCGTAACATTATTACGCACCTCATAATGACGCTCCGCTAGCTGCTCGGCATTATCACGCATAATATTTAAGGTACGAGTAAAGCGCCAGCTAAGCACCAGGCTCAAAACTATCACTAGTGCGAGCGCGGCTCCTAGGCTTATCAGCAAAATCTGCAGCCCCTCCCACACTGCCTTGTTCAAGCCTTGGCGAGGCGAATGTAGAAGCACCACGGCCTTGACCTTGCCTTGGGTATCATAAACAGGCTCGCCCACGGTCAGCATAATATCATTAAGCCAAACATTGTACTCTTCTATAGTAAAGCTTTCACCCTCTGCAAAGCAATTTTCTACACGCTCCTTAATATGGCGCGGCAGCTTAGCAAAAGCTTCCTTGGGGTCCCGGGGTGGCTCTGGAAAGGGATGATTATGTTTATCATTATGCTTTTGACGCCACTGCATGCGCCGTGCCATGCGCTCCTTATTCACATTCAGATTACGCTGGCTATCCACTACCCAAACTATTTCCTGATTTAAATTATCAATAAAATTGATAAAATTACTTTTAGCTATGCCGTCCCCATGATGCTGCTCTAAAAGCGGCAAATTGGAGCTGATGGAAGTAGCAATCCGCTGCGCTTGCACACGCATGCTGCGTTGCTTACTCTCCACAATGTGCTCCTTGAAAAATTGGTAGAACACGCCCCCAATAATAAGGCCAAAAATCACCAATACGGCAGTGAAGCAAAGCATGAGCTTCAAAGCAATTTTATTTTTAAAGGGCCAGCTCATGACTTCACCTCAAAGCGATAGCCCACACCCCAAATAGTTTTAATATCCCACTTCGCATGCTCATATTTGTCCAGCTTAGCGCGTAGACGCTTAATATGAGAGTCCACAGTGCGGCTGTCGCCAAAATAATCAATACCCCAAATGCTGTCCAACAAATTATCACGACTAAATACCTTGGTATTGTTTTTGGCCAATGTCCACAAAAGTTCAATTTCTTTTTTGGTCAAGGGCACCTCCTCGCCAGCAATCTGAACCTGATACTTATCTAAATTAATAAAGAGATTATCCATGCTCAAGCTATTTTTACTAGCCAGCTCCTGGGGCTGAATGCGGCGCAGCACAGCGCGTACGCGAGCCATTACCTCGCTAGCAGAAAAAGGCTTTATTACATAATCATCGGCACCAATATCCAGACCCATGATTTTGTCATAATCCTCGCCCCGGGCCGTAATCATAATGATAGGCACCATGGATTTTTGACGCAAGCGTCGACAAACCTCAAAGCCATCCAGCTTGGGCATCATCACATCCAAAAGCACCATGACGATCTCGGTCTCCTGCTGCTGGAACAGCTCCATGGCCGCAGCACCATCCAACGCGACAAGGGGCTCCAAGCCTTCCTTTTTAGCATAGCTGGAAAGAATCGTTGTAATTTGCTTATTATCATCGGCGATTAAAATCTTCTTCATTTTAGCTTCACCTCATCAAAACCTGTTTGCTGAACCTATTACTAGTTATATTATAGCATACCAAAAAATTGTGTTGAAATTATGACGAAGCTTGATTTAAATTTTTTTGCAAAATAAGGCAAAAAATTCTCTAAAAAACATAAAAAAGTCATAATCTACCTGTACAATAAAGACAAATCAAGGGAGCTAGCTCCTGAGAGATAAAGTAAACAGCTCTAAATTCTACATTCAAGCATAAATGCAAAACAAGGAGTGACTAAAGATGTTGAACATGAAAAAAATTTTAATCGCCGGTACTGTAATGACTGCTCTGTGTGCAACTGCTTTCGCAGCAAACAACGACCAAGCTGATAAACCCACTATGAAGGAGCGCGTAAACCGCATTCTCTGCGAAAACCGCAATGACTGCCCTGCCCCCGCTGACTGCCAAGGTCCTCGCCAGCAAAACAGAGGTTGGCACAAAATGAGCTCTGAAAAACGTGCCGAAATCGAAAAACAACGTGCAGAATGGAAAAAAATGACACCTGAGCAACGCCAAGAGGCAAGAGAAAAATGGCAAAAGGAACGCCAAGAGCGTCATGACAAGCGTGCCAAGGAGGCTATGGCTAAGCTCACCCCGGAGCAAAAGGCCGAGGTTGAAGCCTTCATTAAAGAAGATATGGCCCAACGCCAAGCTCGCCATGACAAGCTGCAAAAGATGACTCCTGAGCAACGCCAAGCTATTAGGGCTAACCGTCCCCTGAAAATGCATGATGGCAAACACTTTAAGCATCATAAGGATGGCAAGCACTTCAGGGGCGAAGGCTTCCGTGGCCACGGCCCTCGTCCCGATTGCAGCCCTGCCATTTGCCCGCCTGCGCCTGCTAAATAAACAACAAGCCTTACCTTTCACTAAACAAAACCCTATCCAATCATAAAGACCTAAAACAGCAACAAAAAACTTCCTTTCCCCTCTCCCATCAAAAAAAGCTCATGGCTACACTGCCTAAAAGCAGTGCCCATGAGCTTTTTATTTATTGAGTTAGAAAGGGCAAAATAGCTGAAGCCTGGCTCACTTGAAAAAGCCTAAGCGTTGGCCCACGGCTAAAATTTTTCTACCAACAAAGGGAATATTTTCTAAATCCTCCTTAGTCAAACCGCCAAAGGCCAGCAAAGCCAAAGCATAGGAGGGTACCGCTGCCACCATAGCAAAAAGCACACACCACATACCTAACTGCTCAGTAATGCCCAGCACAGCATAAATTACAGCTCCCATAACGCCTGCAGCCAAAAGCGGCTTCAGCAAGCTGCCCAAGGAAAAAGTAAAGCCTGTATACTTATAAATAAAGCCCATATTAATAATAGCAGCCACGGCAAAATCAGCCACCGTAGCCATGGATGCACCCTTAATGCCTAAGAAGGGAATAGCCGTGAGCCACCAGCTCATAACGACCTTCACAATGCAGGCCAAAATCATATTGATAACGGGTATAGCCGTTTTGCCCAAGCCCTGCAAAATACCGGTACTAATTTGGTGCATGCCCAAAAAGAGAATACCCACGCTCATGGTTTGAATCGCACCTGCTGCACCGGGAGCATTGTAAATTAAGGCTGCTACCTTTTCTGCTAAGAAGAAGAGGCCCATAAAGCAGGGGAAGGTAATAATCATAGCTACGCGAAAGGCTAGACGAATCTTATCGCGAATTGCATCAAAGCGCTCCAAGGTTCTAGATTCAGAGATAGAAGGCACCAAGCTAATGGTCATAGCTGCCGTAAAAATCGTGGCCAAATTTACTAAGGGCACTGCCATGCCGGTTAAATAGCCAAAGAGCTCCGTAGCGTGGCGTACATCAAAGCCAGCTACCTCTAAACGCTGGGGCACAATCAAAAGGTCAAGATTGGCACCGATGGGCAGCATCAGACTGGTCAAGGAAACTGGCAGGGCTAGCTTAAGTAAACGTTTGATAATATGCCCAGCGCTTTCCTGAGGAATGCTGTCATCCTGAGCTTCAATTTCCTCATGCAGGCGGCGTTTTAAGCGACGATAGAACCACATGAGCACCAAAAGTGCGCAGAAGGCACCTGCACCGGCACCCATGCTGGCACCACCAGCAGCATAGGCCAGGCCATAGGGCATGAATAAATCTGCAAACACCAGCATCGTGATAACACGCACCAGCTGCTCCACAACCTCACTGGTAGCTGTCGGCGTCATAATCTGCCAGCCCTGCAAATAGCCGCGGAAGCTGGCCAAGAAGGTAACAAAAAACACTGCCGGCGCTAAAGCAATAATGGAATAATATGCTCTGGCATCACGAATGATGTGTTGATTAATTAAAAAATCAGCACCGAATAACAAAGCTGAGGAAAAAACGAGTCCCGATATCAGGAGCAGGCGCAAGGAAACATTAAATACCCTCTTCGCTCCACGATAGTCCTTATTCGCCAGCTTTTCCGAGGTAATGATGGAGATGGCTACGGGTACGCCAGCCGAGGATACTGTGATGGCCATCAAATAAATGGGAAAGCCCATTTGATACAAGCCTATACCCTCACCACCCAATACACGGGAAAGAATAATCCAGTTCAAAGAACCAATAACCTTGACAATAATACTGGAAATGGTCAAAATCATGGTTCCCTTCAAAAATTTGCTATTGTTAGTATTAGAATTCTGTTGCTCTGCGCTCATAGAAACCGCCTTATATCTGAAAATAGTTATACATTATAATTATCCTCTTTTCCACTCCATTTTACAAGCGTTTTAACATAAAATTCATAAATAGTCAGGCCCTTTCTCTTGAATAATCCTCCCATTGTGTTAAAATTATGGTATGAGCAAGGAGAAAAGCTCCCTTGCCATAGCACTATCCTTTACTAAAATGTGTCTTTAATGTTTACTTATAAATATCAGTAATAAAGAACAATTATTGACAATTTTAGTAGGATATGCTATGATATGGGTGTCAAGGATGTGCTTTATTAAGGCACTGAAGATGCTTATCCATAATAAATTATTTAATTTGGAGGGAATTACAATGAAAAAATTCGTTTGTCAAGTTTGTGGTTACGTTTATGAAGGCGAAGCTGCTCCGGCTGCATGCCCTCAATGTAAAGCTCCTGCTAGCAAATTCACCGAAATGAAGGGTGAAATGACCTGGGCTTGCGAGCACGTTGTAGGCGTTGCTTCTGACGTTCCTGAAGATATTAAAGCTGATCTGCGCGCTAACTTCAACGGCGAGTGCTCCGAGGTTGGTATGTATCTGGCTATGGCTCGCGTTGCTCATCGCGAAGGCTATCCTGAAATCGGCCTGTATTGGGAAAAAGCTGCTTACGAAGAAGCAGAACATGCTGCTAAATTCGCAGAGCTGCTGGGCGAAGTACTGACCGACTCCACCGAAAAGAACCTGGCTATGCGTGTAGAAGCTGAAAACGGCGCAACCGCTGGCAAGAACGATCTGGCTAAACGCGCTAAGGCTCTGGGACTGGACGCTATCCATGACACCGTTCATGAAATGGGCCGCGACGAAGCTCGCCATGGCAAAGCTTTTGCTGGCCTGCTGAAGAGATATTTCGGCAAATAATTTAAGCTTGACTTAAAGCATTCCCCGCTCTTAAGAGAGCGGGGATTTTTATTTTGCTAAGCTTATATAGCTGTCTTGATTTAGCAGCACATAAAATATTTTTAATTATCCACTTACTTATGCACATTGTGGACAACTTTTCTCCATAGCTGTGTATAAGTAGGTGATTTTGTGGATAAAACGGCCTATTTATCCACAACATAGTAAAGTAATCTGTGAGCAAAAAAGCTCCTCGCTAAAACAGTGAGGAGCTTTTATAAAACCAGTATTTCTTATGCTTTATAACCGCGAGCTTCGGCCACCTCAGCAAAGGCAACGGCAGCGGCGTCAATGGTCTTTTGAATATCCTCAGGGCTATGTGCCAAGGACAAGAAGTTCGTTTCGAACTGGCTGGGCGGCAGGTAAATGCCCTGCTCCAGCATAGAGTGGAAATAGATTTTGAAGGCTTCCAAATCGCTGGCAGCAGCACTATCAAAATCCGTAACAGACTTGTCATTAAAGAAGACGGTGAACATGCTGCCTAAGCGATGCACCTGCACGGGCACCCCAGCCTTAGCTGCTGCTCGCTCCAAGCCACCGGTTAAAATGGCAGTCATGCTTTCCAGCTTTTCGCAAACCTTATTTTCTTCCATATAAGTCAGAGCTGCAATACCGGCAGCCATAGCCAACGGATTACCGCTCAAGGTGCCTGCCTGATACATGGGGCCGGCCGGAGAAACCTTTTGCATGATTTCCAGCTTACCGCCATAGGCAGCAACGGGCAGACCACCGCCGATAACCTTGCCCAGACAAGTAATATCGGGGTCCACATCATAGAGGGATTGGCTGCCTCCCTGAGCGCTACGGAAGCCGCTCATTACCTCGTCACAAATAACTAATGCACCATATTTTCTCGCCAGCGCACGAATACTCTCCAGATAACCTTCCTTAGGAAGTACGAGGCCCATATTGCCCGGGGTGGGCTCCATGATTACTGCAGCGATTTCTTCGCCACGCTCAGCAAAAACCTTTTCCAAAGCAGGCAAATCGTTAAACGGCACAGTGATGGTGGTAGAAGCCACAGCCTTGGGTACACCGGGGCTATCGGGCACACCAAAGGTGGTAGCGCCACTGCCAGCCTTTACCAGCAGGCTATCGTGATGACCATGGTAGCAGCCAATAAACTTCACAATGCAGTCGCGACCGGTGTAAGCACGAGCCAAGCGCAAGGCGCTCATGGTAGCCTCGGTGCCGCTATTAACCATGCGCACTTGGTCCATGGAAGGAACTAAACGGCAAACTAATTTGGCCAATTCGGTTTCAGCCAAGGTAGGAGCGCCATAGGAGGTGCCCTTTTCTGCGGCGGCCTTAATAGCCTCGGTTACGCAGTCGGGCACATGACCCATCAGCAGCGGTCCATAGCTTAAAACATAGTCGATGTATTCATTACCATCAATATCATAGATTTTGCTGCCCTTGCCACCGGCAATGAAGGGAGGCACGCCACCCACGCTACGGAAGGAGCGCACAGGGCTATTAACACCGCCGGGGATGTACTTGCGTGCTTCCTCAAAAGCGGCAGTGGATTTATCGTGATTCATAACACTAGTCCTTTCTTTATCAATACTCCCTCCGCCTCGCAAGCTCGGCACCTCCCTCTAAGAGGGAGCTGTCAGCGAGTTTACGAGCTGACTGAGGGAGATTTCGCCAGTTTTACTCCTTTAGCCACTTTGCTACATCCAGCGCATGATAAGTAATAATCATCTTTGCTCCGGCACGCTTAAAGCCCAGCATAGTTTCCATAACAATGCGCTTTTCGTCAATCCAGCCCTTTTCAGCTGCTGCCTTAACCATAGCATACTCACCGCTTACATTATAGACGCACAACGGACGGTTGAAGGTTTCATGCACACGTTGCACAACGTCCAAGAAGGCCAGCGCAGGCTTAACCATGACAATATCAGCACCCTCTTCAATATCCAATGCTACCTCGCGCAGTGCTTCATCGCTGTTAGCGGGGTCCATTTGGTAGCCCTTGCGGTCACCGGCGGAGGGAGCGCTATCTGCAGCAGCACGGAAGGGGCCATAATATGCGGAAGCAAATTTAGCAGAATAAGCCATGATGGGAATATGGTTGAAGCCATTTTCATCCATGGCCTCACGAATAGCCTTCACATAGCCGTCCATCATGTTAGAAGGAGCAATCATATCAGCACCAGCTTGGCAATGGGAAACGGCAACCTTCGCCAACAGCGGCAGGGTTTCGTCGTTATTTACGGTGCAGCCATTTTGCAGCACGCCGCAGTGACCATGCTCGGTATATTCGCACATGCACACATCGGTGATGATAACGATTTCAGGATAGTTAGCTTTGATAAATTTGCAGGCCAGCTGTACGGGCTCGTTCATATCCCAAGCGCTGCTGCCCACTGCGTCCTTATAGGAGGGCACGCCGAAGAGCAGCACGGCAGGAATACCCAAAGCAGCAACCTCATCCATGCATTCACTCAGGCGATCAATGGACCAATGATAGTTGCCGGGCAGGGACTCGATTTCATGCTTCACATTGGTGCCGGGCACTACAAAAATAGGATAAATCAAATCTTTAACGGATACTTCGGTTTCGCGAATCATAGCGCGCAGATTTTCAGTAGCGCGAGTTCTGCGAGGACGATAAATCGGAAAATCAACGGACATTTTTAAGTCTCCTTTACAAAATCATCGATAATATGCCATCTGCTTTGTCACAGCTCCTAGACGTACTTCTAGTACGCCGTCGTCGCTGTTTCGTGCATCTGACATATTCTCAACGATTTATTATAGTTGTAGATATTACTTATTATAGTAATTCCTAATAGCTTTTACTAAGCCATCAATGGTGTATTTTTCAGCTTCGATTGTCGGAGCAAAGCCATGCTTTTTCAGGGTTTCGCTGGTTACGGGACCGATAGCAGCAAGTGCTACCTTGCTCAGCAGCTCTGCCTTATCGCCCAGCACCTTGAGCAGATTGGTCACAGTGGAGGAGCTGGTGAAGGTCACTACGCTCGCGCTGCCTTCCTCGAGGGCAGCCAGCAGCTCGTCCTTGTTCTCGCAATCAGCCACAGTTTCATAGGCGGTCACCACATTCACCTCGGCGCCGATTTTGCGCAGGGACTCGGGCAGCACCTCGCGAGCGACCTTGGCACGAGCGATGAGAATCTTGTCGCCAGCAGTGATTTTGTCGGCCAAAGCCTCAGCCAATTCCTCAGCCTTGTAGGCAGAGGGGATGAGGTCGGCAGTGAGGCCGTGCGCCTTCAAGGCATCGGCAGTAGCACTGCCGATGGCAGCCAGCTGTACGCCAGCCAAAGCACGTGCGTCCTTGCCTGCAAGGTTCAAGCGCTCGAAGAAATATTCTACGCCGTTAGCGCTAGTAAATACCAGCCATTTATAGCTGGACAGCTCGGCAATACCCTTGTCCAGCGGGCCATAATCGGCAGCGGGCACGATTTTAATTGCAGGAACTTCGATAACCTTAGCACCCAGTGCTTCCAGCTTTTTGGTCAAATCGCTGGCTTGAGCACGCGCTCTAGTCACGATAATGGTTTGCCCAAAGAGGGGCTTGTTATCGAACCATTGCAGCTGCTCACGCAGCTTTACAACCTCGCCTACGAGGAAAATTGCAGGGGGCTTCAGATTATTAGCCTTCACATCCGCAGCGGCTTTACCCAAGGTAGTAACCAAAGTGCGTTGCTCGGGATGGGTACCCCAGCGGATAACAGCAGCGGGGCAATCAGCACTGCGACCGTTAGCAATGAGCTGGCTGGAAATTTTTTCGATATTCTCAACACCCATCAGGAACACAAGGGTATCCACAGCAGTAGCCAAGCCCTTCCAATTAATGGTGGAAGCGCCTTTAGTAGGATCCTCGTGGCCGGTAATAACAGCAAAGGAGGTGGCCACATGGCGATGGGTAACGGGAATACCGGCATATTCGGCAACAGCGATAGCGCTGGTCACGCCGGGTACAAATTCAAAGGGTTGGCCTGCTTCCAAAAGCTCTATGGCTTCCTCGCCACCGCGGCCAAAAACGAAGGGGTCGCCGCCCTTCAGACGAGCTACGGTTTTGCCCTCTTGAGCTAATTTAACCAGCAGCTTGTTGATATCCGGTTGGCGCATGGTGTGGTTAGCGCTGGCCTTGCCCACATAAACCATTTCTGCATCCTTGCGAGCAAAGGCCAAAATGCGAGGGTCTGCCAAGCGGTCATACACAACTGCATCCGCAGTTTCCAGGCATTCCTTAGCCTTGAGGCCCAAAAGTCCCGGGTCTCCGGGGCCTGCACCGATTAAATATACTTTACCCTGTTTAGTCATTGTGTCACTCTCCTTAAAGAATTGCGGCCAAGATTTCCTGACCACCATTAGCGAGCATCTTCTTGCCCAGCTCTTGTCCCAAGGCTACAGCATCTGTAGCTGCACCCTCGATTGTATCTCTCAAAACAGTGCTGCCATCTAAAGCAGCAATGATTGCTTCAATCTTAATCTTGTCGCCCTCCACATCGGCGTGCACACCGATGGGCACCTGACAGCCACCTTCTAAAAGGCCTAGGAAGGCGCGTTCAGCGTTGGTAGCGTATACAGTGGGCATATCATTCAAAAAGTCCAGCATTTGGCGCACTTCTGCGTCATCGGTGCGGCATTCAATAGCCAATGCGCCCTGTCCTACAGCGGGCAGGCACACGTCGCTCGGAATCACATCTTTAATTCTGTCGCCATGACCAAGGCGCTCCAAGCCTGCTGCAGCCAGAATCACGGCATCGTACAGTCCCTCATCCAGCTTACGCAGGCGGGTATCCACATTGCCACGCAGGTCACGAATTGTTAAATCGGGGCGAGCCGCCAAAAGCTGCGCTTTGCGGCGCAGGCTGCTGGTGCCAACCACTGCTCCTAAGGGCAGCTCGGCAAAGCAGCTATATTTATTGCTCACAAAGGCATCGCCCACATTAGCGCGCTCAGTAATAGCAGTCAGGCACAGTCCCTCCGGCAGCACGGTAGGCATATCCTTTAAGCTATGCACAGCCAAATCAACCTCGCCGCCGAGCAAATCCTCTTCAATCTCCTTGGTAAACAGGCCCTTGCCACCAATTTGGGCCAAAGGCACATCCAAAATTCTATCACCCTTGGTGACGATTTTTTTGAGCACTACCTCACACTCAGGATATTTCTTGCGCAGGCAAGCAGCAATATGATTGCTTTGCCACAGCGCTAAGAGACTTTGTCTAGTCCCAATCTTCAATACGGCTTTCATCACCAAACTCCTCTCCG
>OBLI01003503.1_pt1 | contig 11977 bp, 6 predicted proteins | sample 1519701 | NCBI WGS metagenome assembly OBLI01 (sample SAMEA3663005, study PRJEB22513) | pig gut metagenome | biome: pig gut; feature: pig-associated habitat; material: faeces | place: France | collected 2012 | reverse complement strand
CGCATCGAGATTTCGGTGAGCAACGAGAAAATCTGTTCGCCGGTCTCCGGGTCGAGGTTGCCCGTGGGCTCGTCGGCGAGGATGACCTCGGGATTGTTGAGGAGGGCGCGGGCGATGACGATGCGCTGCTGCTCGCCGCCGGAGAGCTCGTGGGGCATTTTGTAACTCTTCTGGTTCATTCCCACGCGGTGGAGGACCTGCTCGATGCGTTCGCTGCGTTCGGCGGCATTCTTCATGCCTGTTGCGGCGAGCACGAACTCGAGATTGGCCTGCACATTGCGGTCGGTCAGCAACTGAAAGTCCTGAAACACAATGCCTAAGCGTCGGCGCAGGAAGGGGATGTCGCGGCGGCGGATAGTGTTGAGGTCGTAGCCCAACACGTTGGCCTCGCCCGACTCGATAGGCACTTCGGCGTACATGGTTTTGAGCAGCGAGCTCTTGCCGGAGCCGACGCGGCCGACCAGGTAGACCAGCTCGCCGCTGTCGATGCTGAACGTAACATTCTCAAGCACAAGGTGTTCCTTGCGCCTTACCTCCACATTCTTGTATTCAATCAGTGCCATATCGTGAGTATTAATCCTCACAAAGGTAACCATAATGCGGCACATACGCAAAAGAAAAGTTGCACATCAGGTGCAAAAGTGCCTCCGCCGCAGCCTGCGATGCCGTTTCTTTCAGCTTTAATTCGTACCTTTGCACATATATGTATATGTAATAAGCATAAAACAGAAATAAAAGTAAAGACATGAGGAAACTGCATATTCCCCTTATGCTTGCCGCCTATGCCGCCATGATGTGCGCGGCGGGTGCCTGCCACAACAGCAATGCCAATGACGAGCTTGCCCACCATGACCACAATCACGAGCACAATCACGAACACCATCACGAGGGCCACGAAGGCCACGACCACGGCGACGGTCAGGAGATAATCCTGGAGCCGGAGCAGGCCAAACTTATGGGCGTGAAGGTGATGACGGCGAAGTCCGGCCCCTTCAACAGCGTCATCAAGGCCAGCGGCCAGATCGTTGAGAACGCACAGGGTGCGGCCGTGGCTTCCGCTCCCACGCCGGGCATCCTGACCTTTGCTCCCGGCATCGTGGAAGGCAGACAAGTGAGCGCCGGCACGCTGATTGCCACCGTCAAATCGTCTGGCATGAGCGGCGGCGACCCCAACAATGCCGCGCAGGTTGCCATTGCCTCGGCACAGAAAGAGGTGGAACGACTGCGTCCGCTGCATGAGGCAGGCGTGGTAACCACGGCCGAGTTCAACGCTGCCGTGGCCGTCCTCAACGCTGCCCGCGCTTCATACAGCCCCCAGGCTTCGACGGGCCGCATCACGGCTCCGTCAAGCGGCGTCATCACGTCAATCGACGTGCGTCAGGGCCAGTTTGTCGACGCCGGCACGCCCGTCGTCTCCATCACCGGCTCCGGCTCGCTGAGTCTGCGCGCCGACGTGCCTCAGAAGCATTTCAACGAGATTGGCTCGATCACAGGCGCGCGCATCAAGACGCCCTATTCCTCCGAAGTCATCGACATTGCTGACCTCGGCGGACGTCGCGTGAACTCAGTGTCCGCGCCGCGCGCCATGGGCGGTTATGTGCCCGTTTATTTCTCAATCTCCAACACGCACAACATGCTGCTCCCCGGCACCGCCGTGGAGGTATACCTGCAGGGCGCGCCGCGCGACAATGTGGTCACCGTGCCCGTCTCGGCACTCTCCGAACAGCAGGGTAATTTCTTCGTCTACATCCAGCTTGACAAGGAGGGCTACCTGCGCAGCCCGGTGAAACTCGGCGAGAGCAACGGCAAGGATGTGGAGATTCTCAGCGGCGTCCACAACGGCGACCGCGTCGTCTATGAAGGCGCAACGGCAGTGCGTCTGGCCGCCTCCTCGAATGTAATCCCCGAGGGTCACAGCCACAACCATTAAACCCCTGGCGCCATGCTGAACAAGATTATTCGCTTTTCGCTGAACAACCGCCTGGCAATCTGCCTCTTGGCGGCAATCCTGCTGGTTTTCGGCACCATCGTGCTTTTCCGCACGGAGGTCGACATTTTCCCGGACCTGAACGCCCCGACGGTGGTGGTGATGACAGAGGCGCCGGGAATGGCTCCGGAGGAGGTTGAGAAACTTGTGACATTCCCGCTGGAGACCACCGTGAACGGTAGCAACGGCGTGCGCCGCGTGCGCTCGCAGTCGAACACCGGTTTCTCCATCATCTGGGTTGAATTCGACTGGAATACAGATGTTTATCAGGCACGACAGATTGTGTCGGAACGCCTGCAAACCGTTGCCGAGAAACTTCCGCCGGGCGTGAAATCGCCCACGATGGGTCCGCAGAGTTCCGTGCTCGGCGAGATGATGATCATTGGCCTGCAGGCCGACTCCACGTCCATGATGGAGCTGCGGTCCATCGCCGACAAGACCATCGCGCCGCGCCTGCTCTCCTTAGGCGGCGTGAGCCAGGTGAGCGTTGTAGGCGGCGACGTGAAGCAGTACCAGGTGCAGCTCTCGCCCGAGAAGATGCAGACGTTCGGCGTCAGCCTTGACGATGTTCTCGAGGCCGCAGATGCCATGAACGAGAATGCTGCCGGCGGCGTTGTCTACGACTTCGGCAACGAATACATCGTGAAGGGCGAGTTCAACACGCGCTCTCCCGAGGACCTCGCCCTCACCGTCGTCCGTAGCACCGAGGACGGCGTGGTGACCCTCGCCGATGTGGCCGACGTGCTTCCGGCCGCCCAGCATCCCCGCCTGGGCATGGGTTCGGTCAAAGGCAAGGAGGCCGTGCTCATCAATGTCACAAAGCAGCCGGCCGTGGGCACAATCGCGCTCACCGAGCAGATTGACCACGCCCTCGCCGACATCTCCAAAACTCTCCCCCGCGACATCAAGATTTCGACGGACATCTTCCGACAGAGCGACTTCATCGACAACTCGATATCGAACCTCCAGCAGGCATTGCTCGAAGGCGCTCTGTTCGTGGTGATCATCCTCTTCTTCTTCACCATGAACCTGCGCACCACCATCATCTCGGTGGTGACACTGCCCATGTCGATTCTCATCAGCATACTGATTCTCCACTTCATGGGGCTGACCATCAATACGATGAGCCTTGGCGGTATCGCCATAGCCATCGGCTCGCTTGTGGACGACGCCATCGTGGACGTGGAGAACGTGTGGAAGCGGTTGCGCCAGAACCGCGCCCTCCCCGACGGCGAGCGCAAGAAGACGGTCGAGGTCGTCTTCCACGCTTCGGCCGAGGTGCGCCTGCCCATCATCAACTCCACGCTCATCATCGTGGCCTCCTTCCTGCCGCTGTTCTTCCTGTCGGGCATGGAAGGCCGCATGCTCATGCCCCTCGGCATAGCCTTCATCGTGGCGCTGACGGCATCCACGCTGACGGCGCTTACGCTGACGCCGGTGCTCTGCTCGTTCCTCTTGGGCTCTGACAAAAAGAACCAAAAGCTGAGCCGCGAGCCATGGGTGACCCGCAAGATGCGCCGCGCCTACGACCGTCTGCTCGGCGGCGTCCTGCGCATTCCCACGCCTCTCTTTGTGGTGACGGGCGTGCTCTTCATCGGTGCGCTGGTGCTGTTCTTCACCCTCGGCCGCAGCTTCCTGCCCGGTTTCAACGAGGGCTCGTTCACCATCAACGTCTCTACGCTCCCCGGCGTCAGCCTGGAGGAGAGCAACAAAATCGGACGCATCGCAGAGGAGATGCTGCTGACGGTGCCTGAAATCAAGACCGAAGCACGCCGCACCGGCCGTGCCGAGCTCGAGGAGCACACCCTGGGCTCGAACGTCTCCGAGATCGACGCGCCTTATGTGCTCGACGGTCGCACCCGCGGCGAGGTGGCTCACGAGATTCGCGAGAAGCTCACGGAAATTCCTGGCGTGAACATTGAAATCGGTCAGCCCATATCGCACCGCCTCGACCACATGCTTTCAGGCACGCAGGCCATGGTGGCCATCAAGATTTTCGGCGACGATCTCAATCAGCTCTATGCCCTTGGCTCGCAGGTGAAAAAAGAAATCAGCGAGATTCCCGGCGTGGTCGACGTTAACGTCGAGCAGCAAGTCGAGCGTCCCGAGTTGGCCATACGTCCGCGCCGCGAGCTCATGGCGCAATACGGCGTGACGCCGGCAGCCCTGCGCCGCGCCATCGAGACGTCGCTGAACGGCGCCGAAGTGTCGCAGGTCTACGAGGAGGGCATTCCCTACGATGTCACCGTCATCCTCAACCCGCAGTCGCGCTCGTCGCTGGAGTCGATAGCCAATCTCCCCGTCGACTCTAAGGACGGCAAGATTGCCTTGTCTGCCGTTGCCGACGTCGTCTCGTCGACCGGTCCCAACACCATTAACCGCGAGAATGTGAAACGCCGCATCGTCATCTCTGCCAACGTCGAGAACCGCGACCTGCACGGCGCAGTCGAGGATATCCGCAAGAAGATAGACGAGGAGGTTAAGCTCCCCGAGAATTACTATGTCACCTACGGCGGCCAGTTCGAGAGCGAGGAAGCTGCCACGCGCACCCTGGCATGGGCATCGCTCTGCGCCCTGCTCATCATCCTCATGTTGCTCTACTATGAGTATCACAACTGGACGCAATGCCTTATCATTCTGCTGAATATGCCCCTGGCTATGATTGGCGGCGTGCTGATTCTTGTCGTCACGGGCGGCGAGCTGAACATCCCGGCCATCATCGGCTTCATCTCGCTGTTGGGTATTACCACCCGCAATGGTATGCTGCTCATCAGCCGCTTCAACGCGCTGAAAGCCGAGGGCGAACCGCTGCGCGAGCGCGTCATCGACGGCGCATCCGACCGTCTGCTGCCCATCATCATGACGGCGTTGACCTCTGCCCTGGCGCTCATCCCGCTGGCCATCAACGGCGATGCCCCCGGTAACGAGATTCAGAGCCCCATGGCAATCGTCATCCTGGGCGGCCTGCTCACGGCTACCATCCTCAACATCTTTGTTGTGCCCGCTGTTTATTATGTACTGTACCGTAAAAAAGAGAAGAAATGAAGAAAGCCATCATACTTGCCGGCCTGGCCGTGCTTGCCTTTGAAGCCGCCAATGCCGAAACTCCCGCCGCAAAAGGCACCGTCGGCCGCGACGCCGCAGTGACCATGATACTCGAGAACAACCCGCGGCTGAAAGCGCTGGCCGAGAACCAGAAAGCCGAGAGCACGCAGCTCAGCGTGGCCGGACGCTTCAACAATCAGCCTGAGGTGGAGTTCGAGCACATGTGGGGCAAAGGCGGCGTCACAAAATGGAATGCCGGCGTGACGCAGTCGTTCGACTGGCCCGGTGTCTACGGCCGTCGCCGCGAGGAGGCGCAGGCGCGCATGGGCGCGTTCCGCTATCTCTATGCCGCCGAGGCTCGCTCTATTGCTACGGAAGCCATGCTCCTCTTCGACAATGCCGTGTACGTTCAGAAGCAGATAGCGCTTCTCGACAAGCTCATCGCCAACCTCAAACAGTTGCAGGAGAAGGTTGCCGTGGCCCACAAAGGCGGTCAGGTGACTGTGCTCGATGTCAAGAAACTCGACTTTGAGATGTACACATATAATGCCCGCCGTAACGACCTGCTCCAGGAGCAGGACCGCCTTGCCGGCGAGCTGGCGGCTCTGAACGGCGGCAAAACCATCGACGCCGATTTCTCCGGATTCGTGCCTCAGGCGCTTCAGCCGCTCGACGAATACCTGCGACTGGCACGCGAGAACAATCCCACGGTGAAGGCTGCCGAGCAGAATGCCGAGGCGGCACGAATGGCGGCACGCACTGCCGACGCCGAGCGCAAGCCCGGTTTTGCTGTCGGCTACCGCCATGCCTACGAGGAGCAGATTCATTTCAACGGCTTCTCCGTGTCAGTGTCGCTGCCCGTGTTCACCAACAAAGCGGCTTCACTGGCTGCGCAGACACGGGTCACGGCACTCGGTTTTGAGGCTGAGTCTGTCGCCGGTGCCGAGCAGGCCAAGGTGCGTGCCACCTATGCCGACGCCACACGCCGCGCCGCCGCTCTGCGCGAGATGAGCAAGGTGACGCTCGACGAGAGCTATCCACGCCTCGTGCTGATGGCTTATAACGGCGGTCAGATCAACGTGATAACCTACCTCCAGGAAATCTCTTACTTTGAGTCGGCCCAGGCCGAATACCTCGCCGCCGAATACAGCTACTACACCGACCTCACCACCCTCAACGCCCTCGCCCGTCCCCTCTGACGAATCTGTTTTTGAAATATTTCTGAGATGTGTTGTCACAAAGAGCCCTTGTCGTGCGTCTAACACATAGAAAGGAAAAATAAGACTGACATCACATGAAACAGACAACCGTCATAATCGCCGCGGCGCTAAGCACTGTATGTGCCGCGGCTCAGACACAGCCGACTGACTCGGTTCCGGCGCAGGAACTGCATGAAATCGTTATCAAAGCATCGAAGGTCATCCGCAAGTCGGATATGGACGTCTACCATCCCTCGCAGAGCGCCGTCGAGAATTCCAATAACGGAATGCAGCTGCTTGATAATCTGATGATTCCAACACTGTCGGTGAACGACGCGCTCAGTTCGATTACTGCAGCCGGACAGCAGGTGCAGGTCAGAATCAACGGCCGCACGGCTACCATTGACAATGTGCGCGCACTTCTTCCCGAGACCATCCGGCGAGTGGAGTGGATTGACAATCCCGGACTGAGATACGGCGGCGCAAGTTACGTGCTAAACTTCATCGTAGACAATCCGACCGCCGGTGGATCTCTTCAGCTGAGCGCCGCGCCTGCTCTCAATGTGGCTTTCGGCAGTTACATGGCCGATGTGAAACTAAATTTCGGCAGGTCGCAGTTCGAGATTGGCAATCGCTTCAAGCTCACCAACAAAGTCAAGGCTCACCGCGAATATTCGGAGACATTCACCTATCCCGACGGAAGCTCGCTCACCCGTGACGAATCGCCTCTCGGCGGCTCTATTGACAACACTCAGAACAGCCTTTGGGCTTCGTATAATTATGTGCGTCCCGACACCACGGTCTTCATCGCCGAATTCGGCATGTGGTCGAACATGCGCAATAAGACCCGCTACAACGGTTTGCTCTCGCTCAGCGACGGCTCGGACAACATCAGCCTTACGGATATGTCGGGCTATGAGGGCTCAACCCCGTCGTTGTCACTCTATCTCCAGCAGCATTTTGCTCATCGCCAAATGCTTGTCGTCGACTTCAGCACCTCCTTATATATCGGCAAGAGTTTCTCGGACTACATAGAACGGAATCCCGTGACTGCGGATTATCTCAACAACATTCACACGAACATCCACGACCGCAACCAGGCCTATGCAATTGAGGCCGATTACATAAAGAAATGGAACAATTCGCGCTTGACGGCCGGAGCTTCTTATCGCGCCAACCGCAACCGTTCGAAGTATGAAAGCCTCTCAGGCGAGGTATATCATCAGCGCCAGGACAAAGTCTATTTCTTCGCCGAATATTATCAGCGTTTCGGCCACTGGACGGCCACGGCAGGAATCGGCGCTCAATACACTGACTATCTTTTCCGTGAGTCGGACCGCGGAAGCCATTCGTGGAGCGCGCGGCCACAGGCGACGATTACCTATTCGCTGAACTCCAACCACAATTTCCGTCTGAACTTCACCTCGTGGCAGTCGACGCCTTCGTTAGAAGAAACGAATGTCGTGGCTCAGCAGATCGACGGATTTCAGTGGCGCGTTGGCAATCAGAATCTCAAGACCGCCAATTCCTATATGCTGACTTTCCGTTACGGATTCAGCCTCCCGCGTGTCAACGGCACATTCGGAGTCAGAGCCTTCACATCGCCCAATGCAATCACGCCTTTGCGCTACTGGGAGGGCGATCGTCTCATTAATTCCTACGAGAACAGCCGCGGACTCAGGAATCTCTCGTTCTTCCTGGCACCTCAGATTGAGATTGTGCCGGAATGGCTTAACCTCAGCGGCTACTTGCAATACCGCATGGAACGCATGAAGGGCACCGGTTATGCAATCAACCACAACGGATGGAGCGGCAATGCTCAAATGCAGTTGTCCCACTGGAACTTTATGCTCACCGCCGAGTATCAGTATTCGCAGCGTGATCTATGGGGCGAGACGATTACCTCAAGCGAAGACGTCAATATCATTACACTTACTTACAACTGGAAGAACTGGCAGTTTGGAGCCGGCGTCATCATGCCCTTCGGCAACTACGACCAAAGCTCAAGGTCGCTGAACAAGTGGAACCGAAACGAGCAGCACATGCACATGAATATGCGGATGCCGTTCGTCCAGATAGCCTGGAGCCCGCAGTGGGGCCGGCAGAAGCAGAGCGCCAACAAGCTCATAAATGCGGATGCAAGCACAGACCGCTCGACTGCCGGTGGACGATAATAAAGCGACTTAGTTTTTCCTCATAATAGCCGGACGCCCCGCCTTCTTTCACAGATGGCGGGGCGTCAGGCCTTTTAAAATCTCAATTATGAAACAATTATTCTTTATCTTGCTCCGGAGTTGCGTCTTGGGTCTCCGGGTAGAGCTGCTGATTTTTTGAAAAGCTGTTTTTGAAGTTATCTGCCAGTTTGACTCGCAGTAGCCTTTTAGGTTTAAGCGCGGTTCCTGGCTTTAACGTGTGTTAACAGTTTACGGGGCTTGTTGGCTGATTATTAACGCGCTTTAAGAACTAATTGCCACGCCGGAGCGACTCACAGAGCTGTCAGCTTGCCAAGGGCGCAGGTTCGCAAGAGACTTCTTCCAGGCTTCTACGGAGGCGTCGGAGGGCATGCGCCAGTCGCCGCGCGGCGAGAGGCAGACGGAGCCGATCTTCGGGCCGTCGGGCATGCACGAGCGCTTGAATTGCTGGGTGAAGAAGCGATGATAGAAGGTGCGCAGCCAGTGGATGATGGTGATGTCAGAGTATTCCGACTCGGCAAAGGCCTCGCGCGCAAGGGCATAGGTGCGTTCCGGTCCATAGCCGTAGCGCAGCATATAGAACAGGAAGAAGTCGTGGAGCTCGTAGGGTCCGACGAGGTCTTCGGTCTTCTGCTCGATGGAGCCGTCGGCTTTGGCGGGGATGAGCTCGGGGCTGATGGGGGTCTCGCAGATGTCGTTGAGGATTTCGGTGATGGATGTGTCGGTCTGGGCGAACCACTTCACGAGATAGCGCACGAGGGTTTTGGGGACGCCGGAGTTGACGCCGTACATGCTCATGTGGTCGCCGTTGTAGGTGGCCCATCCGAGGGCGAGTTCGCTGAGATCGCCGGTGCCGAGCACAAAGCAGCCTTCCTGGTTGGCGATGTCCATGAGCAGGTAGGTGCGCTGGCGTGCCTGGGCGTTCTCGTAGGTGACGTCGTGGACAGACGGGTCGTGGCGAATGTCGCGGAAGTGCTGCTCGACGGCCTTGACGATGGATATTTCGCGCGAGGTGACGCCCAGTTTGTCCATGAGCTTGATGGCGTTGGTGTGGGTGCGGTCGGTTGTTCCGAAGCCGGGCATGGTGACGGCGATGATGCCTTTGCGGTCAAGGCCGAGGCGGTCGAAGGCTTTCACGGCCACGAGCAGAGCGAGGGTCGAGTCGAGGCCTCCGGAGATGCCCACCACCAGCTTCGAGCACTTGATGGCGTCGAGGCGTCGGCATAGGCCTGCGGCCTGGATGTTCACGATCTCCGTGCAGCGCTCGTGGCGGTGTGCGGCGTTCTCGGGCACAAAGGGCAGGCGGGGCACGATGCGGAGCAGGTGTTCGCGCAGCCCGAGGGGCTTGTCGGCTTCCGGGGATGGGGTGATGGAGTAGGGGGCGCAGCTGTTGTTGGCAGCGCAGTCGGCGAAGGAGGTGTAGTGGAGACGGTCGCGGCGGATAGCCAGGATGTCGATATCGGAGATGGCGCTGACGCCGTCGTTCTGCCAGCGGCGGCCGGCGCTGAGCAGTGTGCCGTTGTCGCAGACGAGGGCGATGCCGTCGAAGACGAGGTCGGTCGAAGACTCGCCGAAGCCGGCGGAGGCATAGACGTAGCCGCAGATGCAGCGGGCGCTCTGCTGGCGCACGAGGTCTGTTATATATGTGTATTTGCCGGTCAGCGCATCGCTGGCGCTGAGATTCAGAATCACCTCGGCGCCCTGGAGGGCGGCCTGTGTCGATGCCGGAACGGGTGTCCAGAGGTCTTCGCAAATCTCCACGCCAATCTTCACTCCTTTGTGAAGGATGACCTGCTGCACGCCGAAGGGCACGTCCTCATCGCCAATGCGCAGCATTGACACGGGCTCGGCGGGATTGGCGGCCTTACACCAGCGTTTCTCGTAAAACTCATTGTAGGCGGGCACGTAGGTCTTGGGAATTGCCGCGAGGATGCGGCCGTTGCTGATGGCCACGGCGCAGTTGTAGAGCTGTCCGTTGCGGAGCAGAGGTGCTCCGACAACATACAGAGCGTCAGATGTTTTTGAGACGTGACGCAGCTCTTCGAGAGCGGCGAGGGTGTCCGATATGATGAGGCTGTTGTGGAAGAGGTCGGCGCAGGTGTAGCCGGTGACGGACATTTCGGGGAAGACGATAACGTCCGGGCTATCAGAATTTTGCAGTTGCTGCGCCATCTTAGCGATTGCTGCCGCGTTGGCCTTCGGGTCGGCGACGGACACGTGGGGGACAGCGGCGGCTATGCGTATGAATCCGTTGAGCATGAGGTGGTTTTTAGAGTTGATTATGCACGGCGCCGACACGCGGCGCCGTGCGTTCTGTGGATTTTTATGCGGTCAAGACGGCTGACACGGCGTATCGGCCTTGTCAGCGTTTCTTTGACTTGGAGCTCTTCTTTGATTTTGAGGATTTCTTGGACTTTGAGCTCTTAGAGGATTTTGAAGATTTCGAGGATTTTGAGGATTTGGAGGTGGGGGCGACGTATTCGGGGTCGGCCTCGGGGATGATGTTGCCGGACGCGTCCAGGTAGCCGTCTTTCTGGGCCTGTTTGGTCACGGCCTGAATGCGTTTCTGGATGTCGGGATGGGAGGAGAAGAGCTGGTTGATGGCGCTCGACTTCTGGCCGGAAGCCTGCTCGAGATGCTCCAGTTTTTTGAAGGCCTGAACCATTGCTGCGGGATTTTTGCCGTGACCTTTCAGGAATGTGTACCCGTATTCGTCAGCGGCAGTCTCCTCTTTGCGTGAGTATTTAGAGGTGGCCAGAGCGTTGGCCAGGTCGCCGAGCTGCGAGTCGGTGAGGGCGCCGATGCGTGAGCTTGTGCTTGCGATGCCATCGCGGAGGGCTGAGTTAAGCAGCGCCTGCTTGAAGGATTTCTTGGTGTCCTGGTGGGCGACGTGGCCCATCTCGTGGCCGATTACGCCGAGCACCTCGTTGTCGGTCATGATGTCCATGAGGCCGGAGTAGACGCGGACGCTGCCGTCAGCGCAGGCGAAGGCGTTCACCTCATTCTTCTTGTAAACCTTGAAGTTGAGGGGTATACCTTCCACTGAATCAAGACCTTTTGTGAGTTTGTTGAGACGGATGGTATAGGGGTCATTCGGGCCGCAGACGTCGCTGGCGGAGTCGGTTTTGGCGATGTATTCTTTAACGTATTCCTGGACATCCTCGTTGCTGAGTGTGAGGGCCTGGTAGGCGGAGGCTGCTCCCTTGACGAGACGGCCGAGGTTGAACTGCGCGTTGGCGGAGAAACCGCAGAGGAGTACGGCGGCGAGGATGGCAAATATGCGTGAACGGTTAGTCATAAGTCTTTTGATTTTAGGAATTTACGAATGTGTTTATGGGTATGTGATAAGGATTGTTATTCAAATTTTTTGCGGCGGAAGACGAAGTTTGTACCGAGGTATTTCTGGCGCACCACGGGGTTCTCGGAGAGTTCCTCGCTGGTGCCCTGGAAGAGGATGCGGCCTTCGAATAGGAGGTATGCGCGGTCGGTGATGTTCAGCGTCTCAAGGGCGTTGTGGTCGGTGATGAGGATGCCGATGTCGCGTTTCTTGAGTT
>OBLI01003502.1_pt1 | contig 11977 bp, 9 predicted proteins | sample 1519701 | NCBI WGS metagenome assembly OBLI01 (sample SAMEA3663005, study PRJEB22513) | pig gut metagenome | biome: pig gut; feature: pig-associated habitat; material: faeces | place: France | collected 2012 | reverse complement strand
ATAGAACCTTACCACCATTTTCACATGCTTTAAGAAGTTCAGCGTAAGCTTCTTCAATTTTTTCAACAGTTTTTTGTAAATCAATAATATGAATGTCATCTCTAGTTGTAAAGATGTATTCCTTCATTTTTGGATTCCATCTTTTTGCTTGGTGTCCAAAGTGTACACCTGCTTCTAATAAATAACTTTTTGCAATTACTGTCATTTTTCTTCTCTCCTTTCGTTAATTCTTCTACCTATCTTTTAATTAATATTCACTTAATATTATTTAAGCACTAGAATATTAAATCAACAGGTATGTCTTTTTTTTCTTAAAGCGTTATTATTTTAGCACATTTTTTCATTAAAAAAAAGAGTTTTTAACTCTTTTTTAAAATATACAACTCAAATCGTATCCAAATAGTCTTGCAATCACTCTTAGGACTGTTGGGAATACGCCTATTATCAATAAGACAATGCCCATTTTCAAACACTTATCTCCAGCTTTTTTTATCATTCCTGGATCTTTTGATATTACTGCTGATGTCATCGTCATCATACCATTTACTATTGCTATAATTGCACCTGCTATTCTTAATATTGAAACACCTAATTTTATTACTTTTCCTAGGTTTTCTCCTACTATGTTTGCACAAGTTTCTCCAGTATCGCCGAATCCTTGTGATGGTAGTTCTCCTGCTGATGCAACAATATTTAATAGATTATCTGATTTTACTTCTAATGCATCAGTATTTTCAATACCTATAAATGCACTTATTATTATCAAAAATATAATTATATACTTATTTTTCATGAGACCTATTACCCCTCTTTTTTTAGATTTGTATATTATAACATATTTTTAATAAAGTTTCAAGTTAGCCAAATATACAACTTAAATCATAACCAAATATTTTACCAATTACTCTTAATATTGTTGGAAATACACCTATTACTAATAATATTACCGCTATCTTTGCACAACTATTTCCAGCTTTTTTAAGTGCTTCTGGATCTTTACTTACAACAGCTGGTATCAATTTCATCATACCATTTACTATAGCAATAATTGCACCTGCTATTCTAAGAATATTTAGCGCTAATTTTATAAGTTTTGCTATATTTTGACCTACTATTTCTTCACAAGTTTCTCCGCCTTCACCGAATCCTTGTGATGGTAGTTCAGATGTGAAGCTATAATTTTCTATTCCATCTCTAACACTTTGATTTTCTTCAAGATCTTTTTGTACTTGGTCTTCAAATTGTTTGTCTATATCTTCCGTAACTTGACTTTCTGCTTTTAATTTTTGAACATCAGTATCAACCATACATTTTTTTTGAGCAGAAGTTAATCCAGCTTTTTTATATGCATCTTCAAGGCAAGTTAGACATGCATCTGTTGCTGTTGTTCCTATGCAGTTATCTTTAGTTTTATTAGCTTTACCACAAGCACTTCCAGGATTTTCAGTCCACATATATGTGCATCCGGAACTTCCACCACAGCAATAACATTGAGCATTTTCTGCTTCGCTTTGTTCTTTTATTGTGATTGAACAACCATTTTCACATTTTGTACCTGATTTTGCCTCTACAATTTTTGAGACTTTATCTGCTGGTATATTACATTTGCTATATTGACATGAACTGATTTTTTCTTTTGCTTTAGTTTTTAACAAATTTGAAAATTCCTCAGCTTCTGATTCTAATAAACCTTTTGAATATAGTTTTTTAAATTCGTTTTGGCATTCTGTTTGATATTTTTCTAGTTCTGTTGCCATTTCTGAAAGTTTTGATATGTCACTTGGACAACTATAATTTTCTATTTTACTAGCCGCATCATTGAAACATTTTTCAGCTTCTTCGTGACCATCTTTATCCATTATTGTACATCCAGGAGCTTGCTTATATTCTTCATTTCCAAAAAATGAGAATACCTGTAAATTAAATCCTGATGCATCATCAGAAAATACATATCTATTACTTGTACTTGTATACCATCTTGTATTCGCAGTTAATCCAAACATTAATGGACATCCTCCGCCATTTTTTGCAGTCCATCCTTCATATGTTGCCATGTCGTTTCCTATTCCATTTTTGCCATCATATTCACCACTTAAAGGCCAGCTACTCCATTTAATTCCTTCTGATGGAACAATATCTGAATCAGTTGTTTTACATGTATCTCCGCTTAGTTTAACAATTTTAAATATATAATAATCCCCATCACTCCAAGCATCGACATTCTTTACATTTACTTTGTAACATCCAGCAAAAACCATGTTTCCATTAGAGTCGGCTGCCTGATATCCTCTTGTTAGTTTAGCACCAGATAAAGATATCCATGCTCCAAAATTACTATTTTTGACTTTACCGCTTTCTGTATAAAGTGTATTATTTGGGTCGTAAATACATCCTTTTTTCTCTTTATCTTCTTCGCAATATTCTTCAGTTGCTTTTTTTGCATTATCAATTTCTTCTTGTGATGCATAAACCATGCATAAAGAAAATGATAAAATCATAACTAATAAAATTTTAAAAATGTTTTTCATAACTCACTCTTCCTACTATAATTTTATTTTATCATAAAATGTTAAATATGCAATATAAAAATGCTTTACATTTATAAATATAATAGATAGAAAAAAATGTATAAATATAGTATAATTAAGTTGGTGATTTTTGGTGGATACTAGTACGTATAAAAATAGAGGTATGTTCCTTGAAAATATATTAAATGATTCTAATACATATTATAATAGTATAGATAAATGTTTGATATATAAGAAACCTACTCCAATTAAGGTATTAAATGTTAGTTATCCTACTAATAAATCGCATTTGATAAATAAAGCTGTTTATTCTAGCATATCTACACTTGACTATAATGGAATTTACAGAGGTAAATATATAGAATATGATGCTAAAGAATGTCATAATAAAACATCTTTTCCTTTATCAAATATAAAAGAACATCAAGTTTTACATATGAGAAAAGCTATAAAACAAGGTGGTATTATATTTCTTATAATATTTATGAATAATGAATTTTTTTTGATGAAAGGTGAAGATATTTTAGATTTTATTGATAAAAGTACAAGAAAATCTATAGAATTTAGTTATATTAAAGAAAAAGGATATAGAATTATTGAAAGTTATACTCCTAGGCTTAAATATTTAGATGCTGTAGATAATGCGTACTTTAAAAATTAATAGAAAAAGAAGGATGGAAAATAGTGAAAAGAAAAGTTAGAAATGATGGAAATGTTAAACATAAAAATTTCAGGGTTTGGTACTGGTTATTAGTTGTAATTATGTTTTTTGCTCTTGTTTGTTTTATAGCTGGAATTGGATTTTGCTATTACATAGTTAAAAGTGCTCCTGAATTTGATGCTCAAAAAATGTTTGAAAAAGAAGCTACTAAAGTTTTAGATTCAAAAGGAAACTTGATTGCTTCACTTGGTGCTGAGCAAAGAGAAAAAGTTACATATGATGAATTACCTCAAGTATTGGTAGATGCAATAATTGCAACTGAGGATTCTAGATTTTTTCAACATAATGGATTTGATGCACCAAGATTTTTAAAAGCATCTATAAGCCAAGTTTTAGGACGTGGTGGCGGTGGTGCCTCTACTCTAACAATGCAACTTTCTAAATTATCTTTTACCTCTGTTGATTCTGAAGGTATTAAAGGTATTATAAGAAAGTTTACTGATATATATATGTCAGTATTCAAAATTGAAAGAAACTTTACTAAATATGAAATATTAGAATATTATGTAAACATTCCTTGTATGGGTGGTAATATTTATGGAGTTCAACAAGCTAGTAAATATTACTTTAATAAAGATGTAAAGGATTTGAACTTGGTTGAGGCTGCAATGATAGCCGGCATGTTCCAATCGCCTAATGGTTATAATCCTTATAATAATCCTAATGATGCTAATAGTCGTAAAAATACAGTTTTATATCTTATGAAAAGACACGGTTATATAACTGATACTGAATATAAAGCTGCTACTTCTGTTAAGATTAAAGACTTTTTAGAAGGTGGAGTTACATCTACAAATCAATATCAAGGTTTTATTGATACAGTTGTTCAAGAAATAATTGATAAAACTGGTAATAATCCATATGATGTTTCTATGACTATATATACAACAATGGATAAATCAAGACAGGATGTAATTAATAATTTCTACAAAACACATAAATTTAAAGATAGTAAGGTTGAAGTTGGTATTGGTGTTATTGATAATAACACTGGTGCTATTGTAGCTGTTGGTGCTGGTCGTAACAAAACAGGTGCACTTACACTTAATATGGCTACATTCTGGGGACAAACAAAAAGACAACCTGGTTCTACTATTAAACCAATTATCGATTATGGTCCTGCTATTGAATATACTAACTTAAGTACTTATGGTCCATTTGTTGATGATGAAACTCCTTATGGTAGTGGTACAATGAGAAACTATAATCATAAATATACTGGATTTATGAGTATGAGAGACTGCTTAGTTAAATCTATGAATACATGTGCTTTACAAGCATTTAAGTTAACAAGTAATGATGAAAAAATTAAATTTATTACTTCAATTGGCATTAATCCACCAGAGGGTGTCACTACTCTTCCTGAATCTTATTCAATTGGTGCATTTAATGGTGTTAGTCCTGTACAGTTAGCTGCTGCCTATTCTGCATTTGGTTCTGGTGGATATTATACGCCTCCATATTCATTTACAAAATTAGTTTATACTGAAACTGGGGATGAATATGTTCAAGATGTTACTCGTGAAAGAGTTATGAAACCTCAAACAGCTTATTTAATTTCTACTGTGTTACTAGGTGTTACACCTTCTAATGTTAAAGTATCTGGAACTCAGCTTGCAACTAAGACTGGTACTACTTCATATGACACAAGTTTGCTTAAAAAATATGGACTTAGTAGTTCAGTAATACCTGATGCATGGACAGCTACATTCTCTGCTAACTATAGTGTTGCAATTTGGTATGGATATCCAGGATGGTTAACTGCTGAAGCTGTTAAAAAGAAAAATTATCTAACGAATGGACCTGCTATTACTGAACGTAAAAAAATACAAGCAGAAATTAATAATAAAATTCATAATAAAAATGTTAAATTTAAAAATCCTGGTGGTATAAGTAGCGTTGAAGTTGAACTTGAAACTATACCTGCTCAAAAGCCTAGTGCATATACACCAAAGAATTTGAAAAAAAGTTATTTATTTATAAATGGTACAGAGCCAAGTGAAACATCTACAAGATTTAGTAAGTTAGCTGATCCAACAAATTATACATATTCATTAACTGGTAATATTTTAAATGTTTCTTGGGAATCACCTGGAACACCTGATGCAATAAGTACTGATTATTTAACAAATTATTTTAATACTGGTTATACAATTTGGGCTCAAAAATATTTAAATAAACGTATTAGTTATAATAATAGTAAAATTGGTAAATTTGGATTCTTAATATATTTAACATCTGGTTCTTCATCGACTTATGTTGGATGGACAGAAAATACAAATTATACAATTGATTTGAGTAAATATGTTGGAGCATTTGATGGTGTTATTATTAAGAGTGCCTACTCAATATTTAGAAGTAATGCTTCTGATGGTATAAAGATATTATTTAATTCTGAAACCCCTATTACTAATAACTACGAAGTTTCAATGCTCGGACTATCAACTTCATTAAAAATAGATGAAACATATAATGTTCTTGGAACAAATGCCATTGAAAGTATTACACTTAATGGTATTGATATTAAATCTAGCGTTAGTAACTTAAAAGTTGGTGTTACATCAATAACTAAAAATGGTGTTAGTACAAATATTTCTACTAGTGACATAACTAAAGAAACTGGTACATATAAAGTTACTTATACTATTACATTCACACATAATGGTGTTAATACTACTAAAACTAAAATTCAAACAGTATTAGTTCAATAAAAAAATTCCTATTTATTAGGAATTTTTTCTTTGCATATATCTTTTAATTTACATGATTCACATTTAGGATTCTTACTTTTACAATGATATCTTCCAAAAAGTACTAGTTGTGAATTTATTCTATTCCAATCTTTTTCATCAAAATATTTTTTTAGTTTTATTTCTGTTTTTAGTATATCATCTTTACTATTTGTTATACCCAATCTTTTTGAAACTCTATATACATGTGTGTCTACCGCAAAAGATGGAATATCAAATAGTATTCCAAGAACAACGCTAGCAGTTTTTCTACCTACTCCTTTTAATGATTCTAAGTACCCTCTATTATCTGGTACGTATCCTAATTTTGATATCTCATCAACTATATATTTAAAGTTTGATGCTTTTGTCTTATGAAAACCTAAACTTTTAATATAATTATCTATTTCTAAAACGGATAATTTTTTTAATTTATCTAAAGAATCATATTTTTTATATAATTCTTTTGTTACTTTGTTTACGCTTTTATCAGTTGTTTGTGCTGATAGCATTACTGATAATAATAGTTCATAGTCTTTAGTATATTCTAATTCGCATTTTGGATTTATAAATAGTTCATCTAAATAGTTAATTATTCTTTCTTTATTCATTATCTTCTAACCAATCATAATCAAATAATTCATTATTTGATTTTTCTTCTTTTATTTTCTTTTTAACACCATTTTTAGACCATTCATAAACTATTTTATCTATATATTTAAAGTTCCTTACATTATTTAGAATTGCCTCTTTTAATGCTCCTTTTATTGTTTCCTCTGTTATTCCATTTTCTATCCATTTGTTTATTATTTCATATTCAAATGACGAAAGTGTTCTTCCGAGTTCACGTTCAAATAAAGCATATATATCATTACTAGGTTCTTCTGCTTTTTTATTTAATGCAAGTCTATCATATAATGGATCTAAACTAATTTTTTCTATTACTTCTCCATTATGATTTGACACTATCATTTCTATATATTTTTTATTTATTAAACTAGTAAATGTATTAAATGCTTTTTCTTCAGTAAAACCAAGTTTATCTTGTATATCTTTGGTATCTAAATATGAAGAAACATTTATAAAATATAATACAAGTAAAAACTCATCTAATGTTATATCTATATTACTTATACATTTGATAACATTAGAATTTATTATAAAATCTTTACTTGTAAATATATTTCTTAAATCACTCATAATCTGTTTCCTTTAATATATCCTTTAAATCTATCTTTTTTAAAAATTCTTTTATAGTTTCTTTATCGTTTGATAACTCTCCTACCATTATTTTTCTTTCTATATATTTATATATTTTTTTTACATATTTTACATCTATATACTTAGCAATTTCTTGAGGTGTAATATCCATTTCAATTACACTATGTAATTTTCCTATTTCTTCAAATGAATTCACTGATTCATCTAACCCTAATATATAACTTGCGTTCTTTGTTATTATATCACTATATATAATCAATTCTCCAGTGTTAATTGAACCTTTTTTTATCATATTTGAAATATATGCTACTACTGTCTTTTCACTATTTGAAAATGGTAAAGTTGTCTCTATTTGAGCCCATATGCCATATTTATCGTATGCTTTATGTATTTTATTATATTTAATATTTAAATATTTTCCTAAATCATACTTATTAACTAAGTCAAAAAACTTATCATAGTGATTAGATTCAAATATTTTATCTAGTTCTTTTCTTATATATTCTTTAGGTATTTGATTAATTACTTTTCCTTTAGTTTCTAGAAATGATTTAATTTCATCATCTAGCTCAAAGTCTAAAGTACATGAGAATCTAATAGCTCTAATAATTCTGGTTTTATCTTCTAATAGTTTTTCTTCAGTATCTCCAACTACTCTAATTATTCTATTATTTAAGTCTTCTTTTGCTCCTAGTATATCTATTAGACTTCCATTATGATCTAATGCAAACGTATTAATAGTAAAATCTCTTCTTAATAAGTCTGTCTTTAAATCTTTAGCATATTCTAATTTTACAGGTTTATTCTTTTTATATTCTAGTTCTTTTCTATAAGATGTAATATCGTATGTATATTCCCCATCTTTAATATGGTAACTAAAATAATTTTTATTAGCCTTTCCGGTGTCTTTAAATATCTTAATTATGTCATCTACTTTAGCATTTGTACATATGTCTATATCTTTAGAATCATACCCAAGCAAATAATCACGTACATAACCACCAACTATATAGCACTCAAAACCCTCTTCAATTATTTTATCTATTATCTCTTTCATATTTTTATTTTAACACAATTAATATTTTTTTCCAATAAAAAAAGCCCGGAGGCTTTTTATTAATTTAAAGCGTCTTTTAATTTGCTTCCAGCTTTAAATGATGCTGCAACAGTTGCAGGAATTTTCATTGGTTCTTTAGTTAATGGATTGATTCCATCTCTTGCTGCTCTTTGTTTAGCAGTAAATGTTCCAAATCCTACTAAGGCAACTTTTCCTTCTTTTTTAAGTCCAGTTGTGATTCCTTCAATTGTAGCTTCTAATGCTCTTTGTGCATCAGCTTTAGTTAATCCGGCTTTAGCAGCAACGAATTCTACTAATTCAGTTTTACTCATCGTAAATTACCTCCCATTTTCTACTTTGGCATCGCATATATTTTTCATACGATGCTTACATATTAATTGTAGCATAACTCATATAAATTGCAAGCAAATTGATGGTTTTTTTACATAATTATCATAAAAAAAGACTAAAAATCGTATAATTCTTAGTCTTTATATACTTTTATTCTTTATTTTTCTTAATATATTTACACTTTGGATAATTTGAACATGCTATAAATTTACCATATTTGCCTTTTCTCTCAACTAGTTTATTTCCACATTCTGGGCATGTTTCTTCTAGTTCTTTTGGTTCTTCTTGTTTAATATATTTACATTTTGGATAATTTGAGCATGCTGTAAATTCACCATATTTACCTTTTCTAACAACCATTTTACTTCCACATTCCGGGCATGTTTCCCCTGTCTCAACTGGTTCTTCTTTTTCTTCTTTCTTAATATATTTACATTCTGGATAATTTGAACATGCTGTAAACTTACCATATTTACCTTTTCTAATCACTAGAGGATTTCCACATTCTGGACATGTTTCTCCAGTTTCTTCTGGTGATTCTTTTTCCATTTCTTTAAATGCTTTTTGAAGTAATGGTTCAAAGTCTTTATAAAATTTATCAAGTACTGTATACCATATCAATTTACCATCAGCTATTTCATCTAATTCAGTCTCCATAGCAGCTGTATAATTTACATTAATAATTGATGAAAAGAATTCTTGAAGTTTATCTGTTACAATAACACCTATCTCAGTTGGATAGAATTTTTTATCTTTTAAACTTACGTACTTTCTTTCTTCTAGAACACTGATTATTTTTGCATAAGTACTTGGTCTTCCTATTCCTAACTTCTCAAGTTCTGCGATTAATTTAGCCTCAGTATATCTTGATTTTGGCTCCGTAAAGTGTTGAATCTTATATACTTTTGATGCGACAATAACTTTTGATTTATAATTTGCAAAGTCAGGAAGAATTGTATCTTCTGAATCTTCAAAATCTTTATATACTTTTAAGTAACCATCAAATACTAATATTGATCCATTTGCTCTAAAAATATAACCATTATTTTCTAGGTCAACACATGTCGCTTCTACTTTAGCATCTGCCATTAATGAACTTAATGTTCTTATATAAATCAAGTTATATAATTTAAATTCATCTGGTTTTAAGTATTTTTTTACTGATTCTGGTGTTCTTAAAATACTTGTTGGTCTTATTGCTTCATGAGCATCTTGAATGTTTTCTGTTTTCTTTGATTTTTTCTTATAACCAACATATTCTTTTCCATAATTCTTTTCTATATATTTTTCTGTGTCATTAACAAATAAATCAGATAATCTTATTGAGTCTGTTCTCATATATGAAATCAAACCAACTGTCTCATTTCCTAAAGATATTCCTTCATATAGTTTTTGTGCTATACTCATTGTTTTTGATGCTGAATATCCTAAACGAGTTGATGCCATTTGAGTAAGTGTACTTGTTGTAAAGGGTAATTTGCTTTGTTTATTTTTTAGTTTTTTATCTACTGAAGCAATGTTATATGCATTTGAAAGTGAGGTTATAATATCATCTGCTTCTTTTGATGATTTAACTTCTATATCTTTTCCATTATATTTCTTTAGTTCTGCTTTAAAATCTTTAAAATCTGCTTCAATTGTATAATATTCTTCAGGAACAAATGTTTCTATTTCACGTTCTCTATCGACAATAAGTTTTAATGCTACACTTTGTACTCTACCAGCACTTTTACCATCTGTTTTAGATTGCATTAACTTACTCAATCTAAAACCAATTATTCTATCAAGTATTCTTCTTGATTCCTGACTATGTACTAGTTCTATATCTATTTTTCTAGGATGAGTAAATGCTTCTTTTATAGCGGGTTCAGTTATTTCATTAAATACTACTCTACTATAATTGTCATTCTTTATATCAAGAGCTTCTTTTAAATGCCAACTTATTGCTTCTCCTTCACGATCTGGATCGGTTGCTAGTATAACATTATCACTAGATTTAACTTCTTTTTTAAGTTCGTTTACTAATTTAGTTTTACCAGGCATTAATTTATAATTTGGCTTAAAATTATCTTCTAAGTCCACACCTAATCCATATTTACCAGTAGTTGCTAAATCACGAATATGTCCTTTAGAAGATAATACTTTATAATCTTTGCCTAAATATTTTTCTATTGTTTTACTTTTACTTGGACTTTCTACGATTACTAGATTCTTCATATTTCTCCCTTATCTTTTGTTTGTCTTTCCCTTTAAATAATATTATACATTTAAAATTGCTTTGTCAAGATATCAATACTTAAAAAAAGATACATATTTCTATGTATCAATTATTTGCGGGTGAAATATCCAGGATTGCTTGTACCACCATCTATACGAGCATATGTTTTATCAATATACGAACTATTATACTTAGTTCCACTACCACCAACTAATTTAGTACTATTATAAAACATATTAGTTGATGAAGTAACAGCATTCGTGTTAAACATATCACTTGCATATATAGTTTTTAGATTAGGATTACTATAAAACATTTCACTCATATTTGTAACATTACTTGTATCAAAACTACTTAAATCAATTGATGTAGCTTTTGATTTATAAAACATTTTCCTCATATCAGTTACTTTTGAAGTATTAAAATTACTTACGTCTATTGTTGTTGCTTGACTATCATAAAACATCTCATCCATATATATTACATTTCTTGTATCAAAATTACTTACATCTATTGTTGTTGCAACACTTTGAGTAAACATTTGACTCATATTTCTTACTTTACTTGTATCAAAATTACTTACATCTATTGTTGTTGCTTTGCTATAAAAAAACATACCATGCATATCAATTACATTACTTGTATCAAAATTACTTACGTCTAATGTTGTTGTTTGACTATAAAGAAACATATAACCCATATCGGTTACATTACTTGTATCAAAATTACTTACGTCTATTGTTGTTGCTGCACTATTTCGAAACATATCACTCATATTTGTAACATTACTTGTATCAAAACTACTTAAATCAATTGATGTAGCTTTTGAATAATAAAACATATGAGACATTGAAACAACTGGTTTATTATTTATATATGTACAAAGCTTACTTGTTACAGGATCAGTACTTTCTCTATTTGTAAGTTGTACGCCCCATCCATCATTAGAAATATTGAACCAGTTAAGGCCTGAAGAATATTGTACTTCTTGCTTATATCTATAAGTATATTGTCCTTTTACGAATTCTGTTCCTTGAGTAAGAGTATCCTTTGTTTTACAAAAATATGTATTAGTACTTGGTGTTTCTAATGAGGTGATTTCTGTATATGTGTTTGGTACTTCAACATCTTGTAATGTATTTGTACTATATC
>OBLI01003501.1_pt1 | contig 11980 bp, 8 predicted proteins | sample 1519701 | NCBI WGS metagenome assembly OBLI01 (sample SAMEA3663005, study PRJEB22513) | pig gut metagenome | biome: pig gut; feature: pig-associated habitat; material: faeces | place: France | collected 2012 | reverse complement strand
GGTCTGTTCAAGAATATATAAAAGAAATTTTTGAAGATTACAATTCGCCTACTTATCACAGCCTTTTACCGACATTTCGCTGGCATTCAATTGTAACAACTAACTATGATACATTAATAGAGAATATATATCGAAATACAAAAAATAGGACTCAAAATTTAGTACCTTTCATTGATGATAATGATAGGATAATTGAATCTTTAAAAGATTCTAATTCTATAAAATATATTAAATTACATGGTTGTATTACAAGATATACCGACGTTGGTTGCCCATTAATTTTAACAAAAGACCAATATATAAATTGTAAAATTGGTCGAAAACGATTATATAATATGTTTAAAGATGATGCTAGTGAGTATCCTGTTATTTTTATAGGACAAAGCTTGAGTGATATAGATTTAAGATCCTTAATTGGGGAATTAAATAATGACCTTCACCACATAGATATTTAATTATACCAGATGTAGATGAATTACAAATAAAGGCATTTGAAAAAAGTTTAAATGTTACAGTGCTACCTGGAACTTTTGAAGACTTTTTATGTACTTTAGATAGTAATATTCCTGCAGCTTTTAGAAGTCTTGAATTTAAAGAAAATCCTAATGATAAAGATATACCTGTATTTAAATTTTTTAAGAATGTTGATCAAGAAATAAGTCCTTCATTAAAAAATTTTCTAACAAATGAAGTTACCATTGTACACAATAATATGAAATATGAAGCAGTCAATCCTATAAAATTTTATAAAGGATTGGATTTGGGCTGGTCTCCAATAATTCAAAATTTAGATTCAAAAAGAAATTTAGTTGATGATATAATTCTAGAAAATTTCATTTATGATGATATAACTCCAAATACAAAACTTCAAATAATGCTTATAAAATCACATGCAGGAGCTGGAAAAAGTGTATTGTTAAAACGTTTAGCTTGGGACGCAGCTAATGAATATTCAAAATTATGTATTTTTATAAATGATTATGCAGATATTGATGTTATGGCTTTAAAAGAACTTTTATCATATTGTTATAAAAAAGTTTATTTATTTATTGATAATGCATCCAGATGTATAACTGATTTAACAAAAATTGTAAAATCATTAGGAAAAGAATCTTGCAAGTTATCAATTATAATGACAGAAAGAACGAATGTTTGGAATGTTTCATATGAAGATAGATTTCAATTACCTTTACAAACTTATGAATTAAAATATTTAGATTATAAAGAAGCCGGATATTTATTAGACAAATTATCTGAAAATAATTCACTTGGTATGTTAAAAAATTATTCTAGAGAAGAACAATTAAAAAAATTGTTAAACAATTATGGAAAACAATTATTAGTAACATTATACGAAGTGACCAATGGTAAAAAATTTGAAGATATAATAAAGGATGAGTATAATAATATATCCCCTATTCTGGCACAACAAATGTATAAAACTGTTTGTTTATTAAATCGCTTAAATTACCCAGTCAGAGCAGGTATAATAACAACAATATATGGAGTTAATTTTAGTGAATTTGAAAAGAAATTCTTTAAACCATTAGAAGAAGTAATTATTGCAAAACAAAATAAATATGATAAAGATTGGTATTATGAAGCTCGACATCCATATATTGCAGATATGGTGTTTAAACTTATTCTATCAAATGAAGAAGATCGTTATGATTTTTATATAAAGGCATTAAAGCCTTTGAATACTCTGTATGATACAGACAAAAAACTTTTTAGAAAACTTATAAACGCTAATAAATTATTTGAAATATTTGAAAATGAAGAACTAATATCACAAATATATGATTCAGTTGAAGATGCTTATGAAGATACTTCATACTTATATCAGCAAAAAGCAATATTTGAACTACATAGAAATGAACGAAATATATTTAAAGCAAAGTCATATTTAAAATATGCTGAAGAATTGTCACCTCGAGATAAATCCATACAACACTCAAAAGCAGAATTATTAATTACTTTAGCTTCTGAAGCCCATAATGTTGTAGAGTCCGATAAATTGCTTTCTGATGCGTATAATATCGTTAATAATATTTTAATTGATGATAAAAATAATAGATATTGGTATTCAACATTAGTAAAAATAGAATTAACAAGATTAAAATTTTATATTTTACATAATGAATCAGACTTAACAGAGCCTGTTATACAAGAAATAATAAGTAAAGTTGAACAAAATTTATATACTGGTCTTCAATTATTTCCAAATGATGAATATTTACTTAAATATGAATCAGAGTTAGCTGAGATTTTAGAAGATTCTCAAAGATTATTTGAAGCGTTAAAAAAGGTATTTGCAATAAATCCAAGAAATTCATTTATAGCTATAAGACTAGTAAAATATTTAAAATATAAACAACTATATGAAGAAGCATTAAATATTATAGATAAGGCAATTGAAGCAAACCATTCTGATTGCAAATTACATTATATAAAAGCTTTGTTATTATTTGAATTTGATGAAGAAAAATATAGAGAAACTATAATAAATCATTTATCAAAATCGATTATTGACAATACAGCTAATATTTCTGCTCAAATTTTGTATGGAAGAGAATTATTTATTAATAATGATTATCCTGAAGCACTGCAAATATTTGACAAATTGGGAAATTCTTATGAATATGCTGATGAAAATGTAAAAAATAAATTATTATTCCCTATTGATAAATTATATTCTGGAGTAGTTGTAAGTAAAGATTATACTTATTGTTTTATAGAAGTAAATGAATTATCTAATAAACGAATATTTGCATACCACAAAAATAGTACTGAAAATAATTGGAATAATATACAAACTAGAGATTTTGTGAATTTTAATATCGCATTCACAATGCGTGGACCTAGTGCAACTAACATTATCATTAGCCGTTAGAATAACTAAAAACATTAAAAATATGAACATAATATTAAATGCTCTTAATTTGATTAAGTAAACCTTTCCCTGTTAATTCCTTGTAATTTCGCTGTTTTAATATAAAGAAATTCGCTAATATGCTGTCTAAACAAGATTTTTCGGTTATTTAAAATTTTTGAGACAGGTGCTTTACATACTTTAAACACCACCATTAAATTTCAGAGGGCTTTAATATCCTCTTTTTTAGTGCAAAAATCTCCGCACTGTGCGGGCTTTCAGAGATTTGAGAGAATTTATTATTTCGGAAATGCGATGAATTTCACCCCACGTATGCTCAAAGTCTCTTTCGGCAAATAAAAAGAGTCCTTTTTTATGTTTTAAATGCCAAATAAAAACTCCCATTCAAGGACCATATAAAATAATGCTATAGGTTGCAAATACCAGAAGTGAGGTAACTGAGGCAAATAATTTCCGAAAAATGACGCATGTATTGGTCAAAGTGAAGAATTTATAGTGAATATACAATAAAACACTTATAGAACAGTCTTTTCAGCCATCTCAATCAATTTCTTAACATTTAGCTCCGGATCTTGTGTGCCGTTCATTATGCTCTCTATTATCTCAGGTGGCAGAAATCTTAGTTTTCGCAATCGTTTGTTGTTGCCGTTTCTGGCTTCAATCGGAAGTTTTCTTTCTGCTCCGAGTTTGTTATACCAAAAACTTTTCACTATTGCCTGAATCAGTTTCATATCATAATTCGCTTTACCAAGAATTATAATCTTATTTTGCCGTTGCGGAGTTAAAGAAATTCGCACATCAATGCGGTTTGTAATTATTTGTTCATCTTCTTCAATATGATTGAATTCTGCATTAAAAGCTAGTGTAGCAAAGTGTTTCACAATATATGCGATATCATAGCTTATTCTTATGTAGTCAATATTTAGTTCAACTCGCTTGATTGCAGTTCTTAAAAATACCTTATCCGTTTCTGAAGATTCCATTAAACCTAATATCAATTTCTGTTGTTCTACTGAATAATTCTCAAGATATGTTTGCATTTTATGTGTGTTTTTTAATAATTTTCTTAAATCATTTTGTACAAAATTTTCAATCTCACCTGCTGAAATTTTTGTTATCTCTCCGCGTTCATAATCAACAGGATTTTTAATTGACATACTAATATAGTATCTATAATGCTTGTTATTAGCGTTACTGTAAGACGGCGACATCTTGTTTCCTTTGTCATCAAACAATAATCCTGCAAGTAGTGAGCCCGTTTTAGCATTAGTTGAGTGTTTTCTTTGAACAGAATTTGCCTTTAATAAGTTTTGCACATTATTAAACAATTCTTCCGAAATAATAGGCTCATGCAATCCGTCGTATTCTTTGTTTTTGTGAATAATTTTACCCAAATAAACTTTATTTGAAAGTATGTGATATAAGCTTCCTTTGGCTAATTCTTTTCCGCTTCTGGTTAAAATTTCATTTTCTGCAAGATATTTTTTTAATTTAAGAACATTTTTCATTTCAAGAAAGGATTCGTAAATAATCCGAACATTATCCGCATAAGGCTGTTGCGGATGCAATATATGATGCTCATCTTTTTCGTATCCATAAGGACAAATCCCTGACAACCAAAGCCCTTTTTTACGCGAAGCTTCAAATTTATCCCGAATTCTTTCTCCTGTCACTTCACGTTCAAATTGAGCAAATGATAGCAAGATATTGAGGGTTAATCGTCCCATTGAGGTTGTTGTATTAAAATGCTGAGTTATTGATACAAATGATGCATTATGCTTGTCAAAAACATCAATAATTTTTGAAAAATCCATCAGTGAGCGGGTTAAACGATCAACTTTATATACCACAACAATATCAATTTCGTTATTTTCAATATCCTTTAAAAGTTCTTTAAATGCGGGGCGTTCCATTGTTCCACCTGAATATCCCCCATCATTATATTGTTTGTCAACTAATACCCAGCCTTCATGTACTTGAGATTTTATATAAGCATCGCAGGCTTCTCGCTGAGCATCAAGTGAGTTGAAGTCCTGTTCAAGTCCTTCTTCTGTTGATTTTCTTGTATAAATTGCACATCTGACTTTCTTTTTCATTACGCAACTCCGAAAAATTTCTTACCATTCCAACGAGTACCGGTTATCTCGTTGGCAATTGCAGACAGACTCTTGTATGTTCTGCCGTTGTATTCAAAACCGTTGGGGATAACCGTTACGGAGTATCTTTTCCCTTTAAATTCTCGAACCAGTTTTGTTCCGTCGGTAATTGATAAAACTTTGTTATCTTTTTCAATGTTTTGAGTTCTGTCATAATTTTCAACTAGTTTGTCAATTTTCCGTTGAACTTTAGGAGATAAGGAACCGTGTTGTTCTTCCCAATTCCTAATTCGTTTTTCAAAAATATTTAATGCCATGTATACACCTTTTTGTTCTCTTTCATAAATCACTCTTGTTGCGGATAAAGTCAAGTCAATTGACACAATTGTTATCATTAAAGTTCAATATAATAACTATCATCTTGCTCAGGTCTTGTAATAAATATTTTCCACAGATAGAAATTTTAGCATTTTGACTTTCTGGATCTAAATGTTAAATCTCAGTAAGTACATTAATAACTTTTTCTAAATTTGCCATAATAAAATCCTTTCAAGTTTTATATTTATATACATCACTTTGTCTTAAATTTTAGTCAAGACGGCAACATGATTTGTGTCAAAAGCCTTTATACAAGCGGTTTTTCTTTTTCTTATATTTTTTTATCTCAAACACTCAAAAGTTTTTCCTAATTTTTATATGGATGCATTTGCAATCCGTACAAAATAATAGGAGATAAAAAAATGAAATCTCGCAAAAACAAGTTAGCTATTAGCTATCAAAATCCGGCAGAGTTAAAACTCAATCCGAAGAATTCAAGAACACACAGCAAGAAGCAGCTACACAAAATTACACAGAGTATTGAAAAGTTAGGATTTAATAACCCTGTGCTTGTGGATACAGAAAATGTGATAATTGCTGGACATGGCAGAGTATTAGCAGCAAGAGATTTGGGCCTGACAGAAATTCCGACAATTTGTTTAAGTCACATGACACAAGAACAGATCAGGGCTTACATTATTGCTGATAACAAACTTGCTGAAGAAGCAGGCTGGGACAATGAAATCCTAAAAATCGAACTGGATTTTTTAATGAACCTTGAATCTGAAATTGGCTTTGATGCAACTATTACAGGTTTTGATATTCCTCAATTAGATTTGATATTAAATCCTGAAGTTCTTGATGTAGTAAAAGATGCTTCAAAGAAAGATTCTGATACAGAGTTTTTAGAAAATGTTATTGATATTCCAAAGCGAGTAAATCGTGGTGAGCTTTGGAAACTTGGCGAGCATTTGCTCTATTGTGGAAATTCATTGGAAGAAATTAGTTACAAAAAACTTTTACAAAATGAATTAGCACAAGTTGTATTTACAGACCCACCATATAACGTCAAAATAAAAGGAAATGTTACCAAACAAAAACAGCACGAAGAATTTGAACTTGCCTCGGGTGAAATGAAAAAGGGTGAATTTATTGATTTTCTTAAAACAGCAATGAATTTGCAGGCAAAATATTCTATTGATGGCTCGATACATTATCAATGCATGGATTGGCGACATGTTGAAGAAATGCTTGTAGCTGGTCGTGATATTTATTCATCTCTCAAAAATATTTGTGTATGGGATAAAAATACTGGTGGGATGGGGTCACTATATCGTTCTCAGCATGAATTTATTTTTGTATTCAAAAACGGAACAAAACCTCATATAAATAATGTCGAACTTGGGGTTCATGGAAGATATAGAACAAATGTTTGGAAATATAAAGGAATGCATGCCAGTAATCCTCAAGCCAAAACCTTGATAAAATTGCATCCGACAGTTAAACCAGTTCCTATGATTATGGATGCACTTTTAGACTGTTCTTCACCAAACGGAATTGTTTTGGATTCTTTTGGTGGCTCCGGTTCAACTTTAATCGCGGCAGAGCGTACAAAACGAAGAGCGAGAATTATTGAACTTGAACCTAAATATTGTGACGTGATTTTATATCGTTGGGAGCATCTTACAGGTAAAACTGCCGAGTTAGTTGAGCTCAAGGAGGTTTATGATGTCAAATAAGGATTTGCAGAAATATGAGGTGGGCTATAAACGCCCGCCTCGCGAACACCAATTTAAACCAGGACAATCTGGAAATCCAAAAGGGCGTCCTAAGAAGAACAATAATTTCGCAGAAGATGTTCTGGAAGAAATGAGCGCAATGATTACAGTTCAGGAAAATGGAAAATTAACGAAAATTACTAAAAAACGGGCTTTAGCTAAGCGTCTGATTGCAGATTCACTCAGCGGGAAAGTTTCTGCAATAAAAATTCTTACTCCTATCTTAGCTGGAGAAACTAAGATAACAAAAGATCTTGAAGAAGAGTTAACACTGCAGGATTCTCAGATTTTAGAAGATTATATACAAAGGAGATTAAGTAATGAAAGATAGAGAGGCTTTATATTATTCTATTTTAAGAAATGATCTTTATGCGTTTATGCAAAAAGCATTTTATGAAATTGATGGCTCACAGGAGTTTAAAGGTAATTGGCACTTAGAACTTATATGTGACACATTGCAACAATGTTTGGATGGAAAAATTAAACGACTAATTATAAACATACCTCCAAGAAATTTGAAATCTCACATTGTTTCTATCTCGTTTCCGGCTTATATTTTAGGGCATTTACCGTCCGAAAGAATAGTTTGTGTGAGCTACTCCCAAACTCTTGCAAATGACTTGTCTCGAAAAACAAGACAACTTATGGAAACTGATTTTTATAAACAAGTTTTTAAAACCCGTTTAGGTGATAAGAATACTGAAAATATGTTTGAAACAACTTATAACGGATATAGATTTGCAACATCTGTTGACGGGTCATTAACAGGTTTTGGCGGAAATTGGATAATACTTGACGACCCTATAAAAGCAGACGATGCCCAATCTGAAGTAAAACGAAATAATGTAAATAATTGGTATGATAACACGCTTATTTCAAGGTTAAATGATAAGGTGGACGGTGTAATTATAGTTGTAATGCAACGATTACATATTGACGATTTAACGGGTCATTTGCTAAAACAAGATGGATGGGATTTATTATCGCTTCCTGCGATAGCTGAACACGATGAATGTTTTACGCTTTCAAGTGGAAAATTTGTTGGTCGTAAAGTCGGTGAGGCATTAAATCCAGATTTAGAACCATTAGAAATTCTAAAAAATCAACAAAAATTGATGTCTAATTATAACTTTTCAGCTCAGTATCAGCAGAATCCGATACCTGCAAAAGGTAATATTATAAATTTTGATGATTTGAGATTTTTTGACAGTTTACCAAATACCGGAATCGTTTTTCAAAGTTGGGATATTGCCCTAAAAGCTGGTAAAGATAATGACTATTCTGTTTGTATTACAGCAAAATATCAGAACAATCTTCTTTATATTGATAATGTTCAAAGGTTTAAACTTGATATGTTTGCACTTGCAAATCATATGCAAGAAATGTATCAGAATTTCAAATGTAATCATCTCATAGTAGAGGATAGTTCGATTAGTACTCATCTTCTTCAATATATTCAAGGAAAATTGAATTTGTACCCGATTAAATATAAACCTCAAGCTGACAAAATCACTCGTGCAAACAATGCTTCATTATTTATTAGTTCGGGCAGAGTATTGTTACGGAGAAATGCCGCTTGGTTAGATGATTTTAAATCTGAAATCAATGCATTTCCTAATGGGAAGCATGATGATCAGGTTGATGCCTTGACTCAACTGATAGGAGTTATTAATAACAGGCAAAATTACTGTAATCTTGAGGCAATTGCTAATGCTATCCAAAAGTATGATCAAAAGACCAATAATATGAGCGAAGCTAAATTTTGTGAAATGGCTTATAAAAACTTTCGACCAAAATACCATTTTTCAATGTCATACAAGAAACTCTCTTAAGAGAGTTTCTTGTAAATTTGTTATGGTATTTTTTTTGATAACTCACATTATTTGCAAATATCATGTGATAACATCAGGAGAGATTTACTAGGGAGGCTCTCCTGTTTTTTTGCTTACGCATAAGTCATAACTTAAGAATATTTTCTTAATTCAAAGTCCTGCAAAGTTTGAGATTGAACACTTTTTATACATTTATCCAAAAAGTGTTCTGCATTGTATACAGGAACAATTATGCTTAGTTTAACTTTTTCCATCCCTACACCATATAATTCTTTCCTGCAATATATGCAACTGCGGTTCGTGTTTTCACTCCAAATTTCCTCAAGATTGCAGCTACGTGAGCTTTGGCTGTGTGTGTTGAAACTTCCAATACTTCTGCAATTTCAGGATTGTCATAACCTCTACACATATACCACAACACTTGAAATTCTCTTGGAGTTAAGGACTGTTTTATTCTTGCATACTCTTGGTTGTTCGTTAGTTGCTCAATATATTGGTTAAATGCAAAAAGTTTACTTGGCTCTATTTTCAGTATTTGAATAATATTTGCGATTACATTCTCTGGAGGAAAAGCATCACCCTTTTCAAAGCTGTCCAAATCTTCTAATGATACATTTATATACTTGGCAAATTCAGGTTTAGATATCTTTTGCCCCTTCCTCAATTCTTGGAGTTTCAAGCCAAATGATTTATTCAACATTTGTGATTCTTTTTCCATTTTTATGCCTCAACTTCCTGTTTTTTGAACTGCATATCGTATAGAGTTTTGTATGCTCCGTTTTCTATTTGTAGAAGTTCATCGTGTGTACCTTGTTCTGCGATTTCACCTTGGTTAATCACAACGATTTTATCTGCATTGCGAATTGTTGAAAGACGGTGAGCAATTACAAATACAGTCTTATCCTGCATTAGGTTATCGATAGCTTTTTGTACAATTGCCTCGGCTTTGTTATCCAAAGCACTTGTTGCTTCATCCAAGATAATAATTGGTGCATCTTTTAAAAATGCTCTTGCGATTGCAACACGTTGTTTTTGACCGCCTGATAGTAAAATTCCTCTCTCACCGATTTGGGTATCTACACCATCTTTCAAGGTTGAAATGAAGTCATCCAAATATGCCATCTGAATAGCTTTTTGCATTTGTTCTTCTGTTGCATTTTCATTACCTAGCATAATATTTTCTCTAATTGTGCCGGAGAACAAGAAATTATCCTGAAATACCACTGCTATACTTTGTCTTAAAGATTTCAAGGTATAATTGCGGATATCTGTACCATCTATTGTAATAGAACCTGATTTAACATCATAAAATCTAGGAATAAGACTTACAATTGTAGATTTCCCTCCACCGGAATTTCCGACAAATGCGATTGTTTCGCCTTTTTCAACATTAAGATTTATATGTTTTAGTACAGGAGTATTTTCTACGTATTCAAAGCAAACATCTGTAAATTGAATATTTTGTGGATGTCCTTCTAAGACTTTTGCATTTTCTTTATCTTTAATTGTTGGTTGTGCATCTAATAAATCAAAGATTTGTTCAATTGCAAAAAATGAAAACTGTACTGCATTTAAGTTATTACCAATATTTTTAACAGGCGTATAAAGTAGGATTAAGGCAGTAATAAATGATACAAAGTTACCACTTGTTATTTTGTTTGTCATAATCAAATGAGAACCATATCCGATTGCTGCTGCAATACCGACAGATACAATTACGTGCATCATTGGAGATAACCATTGAGTCTTTTGTACCATTTTAATATTTAAATTGAAGATGTTATCTAAAATCCAATGAAATTTATTTGTTTCATGTGATTGTAAGTTATATGAAGTAATTGTTTTATTTCCTGCAAATACTTCATTATATTCTGTAATAATCGCTGCATCTGCGACAACTGTCTTACTCATAACTTCTTTGATACGTTTTTGCAGTTTTGCTACAGGAGCAAACGCACAAGCTAAAACAACACAAGCAATCAAAGCTAACTGCCAAGAGTTATAGAACAAAACGCAAACCAAAGAAATTGATGAAAAAATTCTCTGCATAAATACACTTAAATTATTTAATAACCCTGAACACGCATTATCTGCTTGGTTATTAAATTGAAATACGATATCTCCCGATTTTCTTTTGTCATAGAAAGATGTTTCAAAAGTCAAAAGTTTTTTGAATAGTTCAAATTTCAAACCGTTTGTAATTTTTCCGCCAACCCAAGTTGAAAGGTATGCAGATAGGTATTTCAAACCACCTTGAATAGATGTAAAAGCAACAATTCCAAGTGGAATATACCATGGAGATTGAATACTTTTATCTACCATAACTATATCCATATATGGTTTTAGAGCTAGTGCGATAACCGCATCCAACGAACCGATTGGAATACAAATTAGCATTGAACACAAGGCCCTGAACCAAAACGGTTTTACGTACGGCCACATGCGACCGTAGTTGATTATAAAGCGTTGGGATTTCATGAATTCTTTTAATTTATTTATTGATTCTATTTTAATCATTTTTTCTTTTTCTCCTTAATTAGTAGATTTGCAAAGTTTATGAAACTTTTGATTGATTGGTGGATTGTTTTTAGCATAGGGCTCCTTTACACAAGTACAGTCGTTTTATGTTTAAGCACTTGTCTTACATATCTGTAATAGTCATTGTTTTTAAACTGTTTACAGTTTTTTAGTACAGTTTCTGCATCAATAAATCCATGTGTTACGGCAATTTCTTCCAAGCAAGAAATTTTAACTCCCTTGTTTAGTTCCATTGATTGAACAAAATTACTTGCTTGTAGCATAGAATCGTGTGTTCCTGTATCAAGCCAAGCAAAACCTCGTCCGAGGATTTCAATATTTAACTTTCCTTTTTCAAGATAAATTTTGTTTAAATCTGTAATTTCTAATTCTCCACGATCCGATGGTTTTAACATCTTTGCGTATTGACAAACATTTTCATCGTAGAAGTATAAACCCGTTACTGCATAATTTGATTTTGGATGCTTTGGCTTTTCTTCTAGTGAAAGAACTTTTTTGTTTTCATCAAATTCGACAACCCCAAAT
>OBLI01003497.1_pt1 | contig 12000 bp, 12 predicted proteins | sample 1519701 | NCBI WGS metagenome assembly OBLI01 (sample SAMEA3663005, study PRJEB22513) | pig gut metagenome | biome: pig gut; feature: pig-associated habitat; material: faeces | place: France | collected 2012 | reverse complement strand
TTATCTTAGTTATCTCTTATGTATATATAAAGTATTTAACTTTTGAAAAATTGACTTTTTTGTTTATGTTTATGAAGTTTTGTTAAGACAAATTCTACTCGCAAAGCAAACCTCCCTAACAAGGGAGGTTAAATTTAGTAACCTGAATTATCGCCAATAGTATCAACAGCTTCAACCTTGATATCTGTAATCAATTCAGAATAAGAGATTACTACAATAGTTGGAATATGACGTTCAAGAAGTTGATATAAAGGTAATCTGATTCTTGGAGAACACAAGATTACAGGTTGTTGACCGATTGATTGGTGAGCTCTCATCAATGTCATAGCAGTTGATTCAATCAAATCCTGAACTTGCATTGGGTTAAGCAAGAACATTGTTCCTAATTCGGTTCTTTGACAGCTATCATCAAGCGTTTTTTCCCATTCAGGAGAAAGGGTTAGAGCGTAAAGAACATGATCTCTATCAACATTGTTTAAACAAATTTGACGACCAAGAGCCGCTCTCAAACGTTCAGACAGAATATCCGGTTCTTTAGAAAATCTTGCATAGTCGCAAAGACGTTCAAACACAAATATAATATCCTTGATAGACACTTTTTCTCGAATAAGGTTAACAAAAATCTTTCTCAAATCTGAAGTTGAAATAATCGCAGGTACAAGGTCGTTTACAAGTGTTGGGTCTTGAGAACGAACAAGTTCCATAAGTTTAAGAACATCTGTTTTTGTCATAACTTCATCAACGTGTTTTCTTACACATTCTTGCAAGTGTGTAACAAGAACGTCTGTCGCATCAACTGCAGTAACGTTCTTAGCTGACTTCGCATCTTCTGCTGATATCCAGTAAGCTTGCGTTTGGTAAGTTGGGTCGACACCGACGATTGCATCCTCAGGAATTGATTTCTTAACAGAATCCCATTGGTCTGCAATAACCATGTATTTTCCAGGGTATACAAATCCGGACGCAACAACGTTATTACGAATAGAAATAACGTATTCGTTAGCTTCTAATGCTGATGAGTCCATAATTCTTATGTTAGGCAAAATATAACCTAATTCATCTGTAACTCTTTGACGTAAAGCAGCGATTTTAGCAAGTAATTGACCTTCTTGGTCCGGATCGGCGATAACCAACAAGCCCGCACCAACTTGTAAACTCAAAACATCAACACCCAATCTTTCGTACATCTTATTAGGGTTAACCAAGTCTTGCATATTTTGACGTACGCTTTCCAATTGACCCAATTGAGATTGAACGTCGGCATTAACTAATACAGAGAATCCTGCAACTGCCAAAAGAATAGTAAAACATAAGAACGGGAAGAACGGCAAACCTGTAATCGGACAAGTTACTGTGATTAATCCGAGGAATAGTGCAGCAAAGAACAATGAATAAGGTTTTGCCAAGATTTGAGAAGTTAAATCACCACCTAATGAATTATGACCGGCAGATGCACGAGTCATCACGATACCGGCTGATATTGACATCAACAGTGATGGTAATTGTGAAGCCAAACCGTCACCGATTGTTAAAATAGTATATTTGCTAACTGCGTCTGCAATTGGCATTTGATTAACTAAACAACCGATTGTCAAACCACCAATAATGTTAATAATAACGATGATGATACCTGCCATAGTATCACCTTTTACGAACTTCATGGAACCATCCATAGAACCGAACAAACTTGATTCTCTTTGTAAATCTTCACGTCTTTTTACCGCTTCTTCCGGCGAAATTAATCCTGCGTTAAAGTCCGCATCAATTGTCATCTGCTTACCTGGCATAGCGTCTAAGGCGAAACGAGCTGAAACTTCGGCGATACGTTCAGCACCTTTTGTGATAACCATAAACTGTACAACTGTAATAATCAAGAAGATTACACCACCAACAATCATGTTACCGCCGGTTACGAAAGTTCCGAATGCGTGAACAACTTCTCCTGCATCACCTTTTGCAAGAATCAAACGAGTTGATGCGATTGACAGTACCAGACGAAACATAGTTCCCAAAAGAATAATAGAAGGAAACGCAGCTAATTCAAGAGGTTTTTGGACATACAAAGATATCATCAACAGAACAATACCCAATGTAATATTCATACTGATGGAAAAATTGATAACCCAATTTGGCATTTCCATGATGAGGATTAATACCAACACCATTACGAAAAGTGCCAAGAAAATTTCACTTATAGGTTTATTATTTTGTCCTTCTGCTGCCATTTAGTCCTTTTGTAATATTTACTAATTATTACTAACTTACCCCTCACCCACTAAAGTAACTATATAAAGTTTGTAGTCTATAAATAGGCTCTGTTCGTTTACCCTCATTTACCCTCATTTACCCTCCATCTAGAGCTTTTTTGATGATTTCCAATTGCGTATCGATTGAAGCATCTACTATACCGTTATTTGTTTGGAAAATACATCCTCCTTCTTCTATAGATGGGTCTGCCACAATATTTATTTTAGCATCAATACCATATTGATATGTAATATTTGGCAGAGTATCTTTGATAAACTGAACCGCTTGCGGTTTAACCTTGATATTAATCTTCGGTTCGTTTTTTGAAACAGTCTTAAGCACATCCACGATAGTATTTATAAGTACTTGCGGGTCTGATTCAACTTCTTTTTTAATGATTTTTTTTGCTATATCAACACTTATTTCTAAAATATCAGGTGCAATATATTCAAAAACATCTTTTGTTGCATTCATAAAGCCAGCCATATTTTGTCTGAAAGATTGCATATCTGCTTCAGCCTGTTCTAAACCTTTTCGATACCCTTCTTCAAATGCAGATTTTTTAATCGCTTCGGCTTCTTCTTGGGCACGAGATACGAGATTTCTATCGTCAATTCTTCTGTATCCCCTTCTTCTTGAGCCTCTTCTGCGTTCTTGACGCTGCTCAAAGTCAATATTTTCGATATCGAATAAATCAATTTCCGGTTCTTTAGGCAAATTTTCTTGCGGCTGCGCTTGAAAATCATCCTCATCATTTTCTTCTACTTCTTCTGATATTTGCGGAGAAGTGATTTCAGGCGAAAAAGATTCTTCAACGACCGGCTTTTCTTCTTGCACCGGTTTCTGTTGAACCTCTTTTGGCTTTACGACCTCCCTATATTTTTGACTATTCTTTTTAATTATCATAATTTCTAATCAGCCGATTTAATCAGCTTCTTTCGTATTATATACTATCTTCAATGTATTGTGCAACAATTCCGGCAACTCTTAATGGTAAACCTGAATATTCTCCGTCGTATGCTTGTGATATAAAGCGTTTTACAAGCGGACGTTCATTCTTAATTATTTTTTCAATTTTTTCTCGCGGTGTTGCACGATATATTCTTAACAAATCGCCCAAGACATTTTCTTTTGTAAGTTTACGTTTTAGAGGCAAGTATTCTTTCATCTCTTTTAAACAGTCTGTAATCAAGTCTCCATCAAGATGAGATTCTAAATCAGCCATATTCATATATTGAGAAATTTGAAGTGAATCATTGGAATCAAATTTATTAAGAATTGTTGTAACTTTATCTTGAGAAAGAATCTTAAGAACAAGAGCAAGTGTCATAAGTTTCATTTGCTTATTACTAATACCTTGCGGCATAGACGCCATCTGTTTGTCAGCTCTTTGTTTTTTACGAGCTTCTTCTTTACGTTTTCTTGCTTCTTCAAGATTACGTTCAGATTCTTCTGCTGCAGCTTGTTGTTGTCTTTGTTGTTCAGCTTGAGCTTGTTGAGCCATGGCATCAATATTAGACTGGCTTTCTGCGCGCGTTTTAATTTCTTCGTCAATAATACCTTTTTGCTGTAGTTCTTCTATTGCTGCGTTATAACACTTTACAACATGATGTTCTACGGCTTGTAATAATTGGTCTTGCGGAATTTTTCTTATAACAGCTTGTTTTGCAACTTCAAAGATTGTAAATGCAATTTTTTGCATAATACTATCCCAATATTGCGGAAGTATTCCGGAATGAATTAAGTCGATTGACTTGTGGAAAGACCATTCTGCTATGATTTGAGTAATAAATACTGCTTGATCGGGAGTTAAATTTAGGTTTTGTTCATCTTTATAAAGTGCTTCCCCTGCAAGCAATGTAAAGTTTCCAAGAGTTTTTACAATATATTGTTTCTCTTGGTCTTTAAGTTCTTTTGGCACAAGCTCTTTTGCTTGTTCTGTCATTGATGCGGCAAACGCCTTATAATCAAAACCTTCTATTGGCATACGTATTCCTTATTTCTAGGTATTTGCAAATACTAAATTCCCTATTATATTATACAGCGTCCTATTTGTTTTAACCTCATATAATTTAATGATTTTAGCTGTAAAATCAAAATAGGATGAATGAAAAATTCAAAATCTTTTTTATATGGTAAAATACTCTTATGAAATATAAATGGTTAAATAAACATCAAAATAATAATATTATAGTATTTTTTAATGGCTGGGGAATGGATGAGAGCGTTGTTCATCATCTAGATTTCAGTGATTATGATGTTGTAATGTTTTATGACTACAACAATCTTGAAACTGATTTCGACTTCAATTCCCTTAAAGTATACAGGAACAAGAGTCTTATTGCTTGGTCAATGGGAGTTATGGTTGCTACTCTATTTGACAAAATAGAATACAATACTACGACAGCCATCAACGGCACCTTAAAACCGATAGATAACGATTTCGGTATTCCTCAAAGAATATACGACTTAACCATCAGAGGATTTAATGAAAAAGGTGCTCAAAGATTTATTAAAAGTATGTTTAATGAAGATATTGAACTGCCTCAAATCAGTAGAGATATTGAAAATCAAAAAAGTGAACTTTCTGCACTGAAAAATTACACTGCAAATAGTAATTTTAAATACAACAGAATAATATTGAGCGATAACGACAAAATTATACCAACAAAGAATCAAGTTGCATTCTGGGGAATAGAACCTAATATATCTAGCGGTCATTGCCCGTTTATGTTGTTCAAAAAATGGGAAGAGCTCCTATGATGAACAAAGAATTAATCAAAAAAAGATTCTCAAAGTGTATTACAACATATGATGAGAATGCAAAAATTCAAAAAATAATGGCTGAAAAGTTATTTTCACTTTTAGAACGCAGTGATTTTGACAAAATTCTCGAGATTGGTTGCGGTACAGGATTGCTAACTAAAATTGCTATTGATAAACTTAATTTTAAATCTTATACAGCCAACGATATTGTTGAAGATTGCAAAGATTTAATTAAAAAATTATCACCAGAAATTAAATTTGTTCAGGCTGATATAGAAAATGTAATAAAAAATAGCAACAATAAGTATGATTTAATAATCTCTAATGCGGTTTTTCAATGGATAGAAGATATTGATAGTTTTATCTCTACTCTTTATGAAAAATTAGAACCTAATGGAGTACTTTTGTTTTCAACATTCGGACTAGAAAATTTTAGAGAAATTTCTTTCGTTTTAGAAAAAAATTTACCTTATCGCTCTGCAAAAGAATACAAAGAAATGTTTAAAGATTACAATTCTTCTGTGGAAGAGGAAGCACATATATTGGCGTTCAAAACCCCAAAAGATATTCTTAAACATATTCAGCTAACTGGAGTCAATGCTATTGATGAAGCAAAATGGACAAAATCTGATATGTTAAATTTTGAAAAAGGATATAACAATTTCTGCTCCGGCAGACCTACTCTAACTTACAACCCTATTTATATAAAAATAACAAAATAGTACAACAGGTTAATTCTACGCCAATAGATATTATTATAGAATTAAGCTATAAATGGTCTTTTATTTATAGTGGAGTGCTTTATGATTAATTCTAATGAAGAAAAAAATTTGCAAGCACAAAGAGAAACCTTTGTTGCATCGCTTAGTCACGACTTGAAAAATCCAACACTTGCACAAATCAGAGCATTAGAACTTTTACTAAAAGGTAATTTCGGCAATATACAACCAAAGCAAAAAGAAATCTTGGAAATGGTTCTTGATTCTTGCAAATATATGAATGCAATGTTAGCCTCATTGCTTTCCACTTATAGAAGCGAAAAAGGAGCAATTGTTCTAAAATACGAAAACATATCACTTATGGAATTAGCATCAGAATGCGTAGAAGAAATGATATATATGGCAAAAGACAAAGATGTCCAAATTGCACTGCAAAATAACTACACGTCATCCAATATTTGCGCAGATAAAATCCAAATAAAAAGAGTAATTATGAACTTATTATCAAATGGAATTAAATATGCGTTTAAAAATTCCTGTATAAATATAACAATATTTAATGAACAAAATTATACAGGTTTTCAATTTGAAAACAACAGTCCATTTATTCCTGAAGATAAACAAAAATCAATATTTGCACAATATGTATCTTTTGCAGGTGTTCATAAAGAATTGGGTATTGGACTGGGATTGTACGCTTCTAAAAAAATAATTGAAGCACACGATGGTGAAATTTTTGTAAAAAGCTATCCGGATAACAGAAATATCTTTGGATTTAAAATCCCTACAACAAAAAGTATTAACGCTTCTGAATGCGTAATATTCTAATTTTTATATAACAAGATATTCCTGTTAAAATATGTAAATTCTACACTTGCAAGAATAGAATGCTCATGGTACGATACTCTTGTCGGACTGCTAAAAGACGCTTTTTATGAGCAACAATTAATTTAGTAAGCGACGAGTAGAATGGATACTCCGGTGGGAGTAAATGGTGCAAAGGTACTAAAGCCACTAGTTCTGAGTCAAATATAAATGCGACAAAGTGCAAGTGTGTGAGCGAAAGGTACGATGTACTAGGTTTAAATAAAAGGCAAGGTGCCAAAAAGCCTACGCAAGCCAAATACCACTCCGGAAGTCCGCAATTAGAAAAGGAAATTTGTATGAACACAGATCCTATAGCAGATATGCTAACAAGAATCAGAAACGCAAATGTTGTTTCTCACCCATCAGTTGAAATGCCATCTTCTAAGCTAAAAGTAGCTTTAGCTAAATTGCTTAAAGAAGAAGGTTATATTTCTAACTACTCTGAAAAGGCTGAAGGCTGCTTCAAGACTTTATCAATTGAATTGAAATACGACGAAGCTAACAAACCAGTTATTTCTAGCCTAAGAAGAGTTTCTAAACCTGGTTTGAGAAACTACTGCAAAGCTAAAAACCTTCCACAAGTTTTAGGTGGTATGGGTATTGCTATCGTTTCTACTAGCAAAGGTCTTTTAACAGATCGTAAAGCTAGAAAAGAAAACCTAGGTGGCGAAATCTTAGCTTACATTTATTAATGAATTGGGGTTAATCCCCTAACAAAAAGTTGTCGGGTGCAATTGACAGAAAACCCCGATATTACACGCTAAAAAGAATGGACGATGTTCATTCTGACAAAAAGGAGAAAATTAATATGTCAAGAATTGGTAAAAAACCTATCGAAATTCCTTCAGGTGTTGAAGTAAAAATCGAAGGAAATGTTATTACAGCTAAAGGACCTAAAGGTTCAGAATCAGTTGCTTTCAGAGATGAAGTTAAAGTTTCTGTTGCTGATAATCACGTAATTGTAGAACCAAACTCAGAAGATAGAAAAACAAACGCTCTTCACGGTTTATTCAGAACTCTTATTGCAAACGCTATTCACGGCGTTTCTCAAGGTTTTGAAAAGAAACTTGAAATCGTTGGTGTTGGTTACCGTGCTAGCATGGAAGGTTCAAACCTTAACTTAGCTCTTGGTTACTCTCACCCAGTAATCGTTACTCCACCTGCAGGTATTACTCTTACAGTTGAAGCTAACACTAAAATCTCTGTAAAAGGTACTAACAAACAAACTGTTGGTGATGTTGCTGCATTCATCAGAAGCAAACGTCCACCTGAAGTTTACAAAGGAAAAGGTGTTAAATACGAAGGCGAATACATCAGACGTAAAGCTGGTAAAGCTGGTAAGAAATAAAAATTAACACTATAAACAATTAAGTCGTTAGACCTGCAAGTCATTAAATTATAAATTTTTATAACGAACTTAAAAACTTAACGAGCCAACGACTTAAAGACTTCAAAAAAACGCCCGCATAAATCCTTGAGTGGTATCAAGCAGATTTGGGCACAGAAAGGAAAACCAAAATGATTAAACAAGAAATTAGAAAACCAAAAGTACAAAAAAGACATCAGGCAATCAGAGTAAAACTTTCAGGTACAACGGAATTCCCTAGATTGGCTGTATACAGAAGCACAAAACACATTTATGCTCAATTAATTGATGATGAAAAACATGTAACAGTATGTTCTGCATCTTCAGTTGATAAAGACCTTAAAGAAAAGTTAGCTCACGGTGGTAACATCGAAGCTGCTAAGGTTGTTGGTGAAGCTATCGCTAAGAAAGCTTTGGCTAAAGGTGTTGAGTGCGTTGTATTTGATAGAGGTGGTTTCTTATACCATGGTAGAATCGCAGCTCTTGCAGATGCAGCTAGAGAAGCTGGTTTGATGTTCTAATTTGTAGAATATTTTAATCATAAAGAAGCGATGTTTGATTTTTCAGACCTCGCTTCTTTTTATTAATATATCTTAATCTTATACTTATTCTTACCTTTTTCTGATAGAATAGAACTGAGGGCTTATGTTATGAATAAAAAAATATATATATCATTATTTGCAATACTAGTATCACTTTCTTCTATTCAAGTTGAAGCAAAGATGACCAAAGAAGCGCACGCCTTGTACCAACAGGCATGCAATTATGAATACAGAAGCGATTATTTATCTGCAATTAGTTCTATTCAGAAAGCATTAGCGATAAATGGTGACGATGCCATGCTTTATACTAAAATTGCAGGACTTTATTCTGATGTCGGAAGATATGAAGATGCCCTTGGTGCTTACAAAAAAGCTGTGAAGCTACGCCCAAATGATGCTTTTATCTACATAAGTATTGGTAATATTCTCCAAACAATGGGAGATTACGAAAATGCGTATAACTCTTTTATGCAAGCACAACAGATTTATCCTGAATACAAGTACAACTATTTGAATTTGGCAAATATTGAATATTTTAGAAAAAATTATAAGAGCGCAATTGAAAATTACAATACATTTTTGAGCGCATATCCGGAACATCAGGAAGCAAGTGAAAACCTTGCCAATGTTTATTACGCAGCAAATGAGCCGGACAAAGCTTGCGAAATATACGAAAATGTTTATAAAAAATATCCATCAGCATTTAAAGATTATGCGAATTATGGTATGGCATTGTATGATACAAAGCAATTCCAAGCTGCGTCTGAAATGTTAGTAAAAGCACTTGATGATGATCCTGATGACGAAGTTTTATTAGCTAAACTAGCTTTATCTTATCAAAATATGGATGAAAATGATAAGGCACTTGAAACTTTCAAAAAAGTATTTGAAGTTAATCCAAAACTCGTTGCTTTAAAGTTTGATTATGCAAATCTTCTTGGTAATATGAATAAAAACGAAGAAGCAATTGAACAGTACAAAGAATATTTAACAGCTTATCCTGATGATGCAGACGCTTATAGAAACCTTGGTTTGGTTTACAAAAAAATGAATAATGATGAGCTTGCTTTATTTAATTTCGAAAAATCATATTCAAAAGATTCTTCTAATAATGAAACCAAAAAAGAGCTTGCTCTATGTTACCACAAGAAGCAAGATTATTTTAATGCTCTTAAATACTACGATTTAGCTCTAAAATCAGAACCTGATAATTACGAATTGCTTGCAAATAAAGCATTGACATTACACGCAATGGATAATTATGTATCTGCAATAGAAATTTATAAGTCTTTATTGGAAAAACAAGATAATGACAGATTGAAACAGAATTTAACCGCAGCTTCAATTGCTTATGGTTATGAACTATTGGATAAACAAGATTACGGACAAGCAATTTTGTATTTTCAAGACGCAATTGATTTGAATGACAGAGAAGCTTCGGCTTATTATGGTTACGCTCAAGCAAATGAAAAAATGGGCTGTACAGATATCGCTCTTACAAACTATGAAAAGGCAGTATCTTTATCTCCGGCAAATAGAGAATACAATATTGCTCTAAGAGATTTTAGAAATGCTCATAAGGTTCAAACAGAAGCAAAGCAAGAATCAAAACTTGCAAGTACAGAAGTTAATGAGCAAGCACTTTCTTATGACTCATTGATTAAACTCGGTGACAATTCGTACAAACAGCAAAAATATACCGAAGCGATTGATTATTATACAAAAGCTGTAGTTTTTGTACCGGAGGATAAAGTAACACTCCAAAAAATCGCAAACTTATACAAGCTAACAGGAAATAATGCAAAAGCAATAAGCTTTTATGATAAAATATTGACAATAGATTCAAATAATGTTGATGCTTATTTCAACAAAGGTTTGGTTCTTGCTAGTCAGAAAAAATATGATGATTGCATAAAGTGTTTTGAAAAAGTAATTACGCTTTCACCGGATTATCCTTATGCTTACTACTCATTAGGTTTAGCGTATGAACAAAAAAATGATATAGACAAAGCTCTTGAATACTACTATTTGTATTCAGGATTGGAAAAAGATGAAAAAATGTTAAATGTAGTAAATCAAAAAATTAAGCAGTTAGAAAAATGATTAAAAACCTGTCAAAATTCCTGTCAAAATTATTCTGCTTTGTTCTACTCTGTTTTACACTATGTTCTTGTACGTATGAGCGCGGTTTGATTTTGTTCAACACTCAACCTGTTACAAGAGAAAACGCTCTTGCGGATCAAAAAACATTCAATGTTGGACAAAAAATTTATTATTTATTTATCGCACCTAAAAAAATGGACAATGAATTTATCAGAGTCCAAATTTTTAAAATGACTGATTTAGCGCCTTGGGGCGGTAATGAAGTCGTAAGAACAAAAGACTACAGACTTATGTTAGATGAAAGATATTATCATACAAACTATTTTGTCTTGCACGAAAAAGGACGTTACGTTATGCAAGTATTCTCGCACGATGATTTTCAACACCCGCTTGCACTAAACGATTTTTATGTGAAAGACTAATTTTGTTTTAAGCCTTCACGATAAACTTGATAGTTATGTAAATCTCTAAAATTCCAATTGATACCGCGTTTTACAATTTTTGCAGGGTTGCCGGCAAGCACTACGTTTGGTTCATTGAATTTCTTAGTTACAATACTGCCCCAACCAATAATTGAATCATCGGAGATTTTTGTGCTTTTATTAATCTTAACATCTTTTCCTATCCAAACATGGTTTCCGATTTCGATTTTGTCACTGAAATTTTGTGGATTACCATCTAAATCCGTAACTGTATGGACGTCTGTACACCAAATATCAATTCCCCAATCAAACAAAATATCACTGGCAATGTTGATGGTATGTTTTTCATCTGGTAGAGTTTTTGCTATATTTAGTGCCGCTTGAAACTCTGTAAAATTCGTAACTTCAAAGGTCTGTGCAAATGACTTTAAACACCCCAAATTAGAAAAAATAAAACAGATAAAACAAATAAAAAGCTTTAAAAATTTCATCTCAACACATCGCCTATATAAATTTAACTTACAAAAATAATGTTAAACTCTTTAGTCAAAATCCAATATTCCCCTGTCAGGTCAATTTGATGTGGAGAGGGTTGTAAAACTAAATAGCAATTAAAAGTTCTTGTTTTTCATTATTAGAAAGAATTTTGTTATTTATGATTATTTCTAAATGTTTTTTATAAAAATTGTTAATTTCTTGTTTACAAAATGCAGGAAGTTTATAATATTCTATATTTTCAATACTTGAATAATCTAATTGTTTGCAAATTAAATTTAATTTTAAAAAACGTTGAGAAGTAGAGCCGACACAAGATAACATGTCAATATATAATGTTACTTTTGAATGCTCAATTGATAAGTTATTAAGAATTGTTTGCTTAAATAAAGTTTTATAATAAAAAGGGCTTTCTATTCCTTCAGTAATTATAAAAATAAAATTTTTCTTTTTATATAAATATATATTTAAAT
>OBLI01003496.1_pt1 | contig 12001 bp, 9 predicted proteins | sample 1519701 | NCBI WGS metagenome assembly OBLI01 (sample SAMEA3663005, study PRJEB22513) | pig gut metagenome | biome: pig gut; feature: pig-associated habitat; material: faeces | place: France | collected 2012 | reverse complement strand
GAATTTTCTACTCGGCGAGTTGTGAAACCTAATCCAGGATTTGTGAAACCAACTCCAGGACTTGTAACAGCCATCCGACGAGAAAACGTATAGAAAAAGGGTGTTGAAGGGGTGCAAATTGTACCAAACACCGCTTCAGTTTTGAAGGATAGGAGGATATGAAGTTATAACGCTCTGGTCGCTTCGCTCTCGGTTTATGAGGTTATAATTACGCCAATTTGTCAAGGCTGACAAACTGACAAAAGCGAGAGAAGCAAAGCTCACAAAAGGAAAAAACAAGAAATAAACTCACGTTTTGGCACGCTTTTAGCAATATCTCAGAGCGTCGCCGCAAAAGGCGGCCGAACAAAAGCAATAAATCAAACTTAATAACTTTCAAACTATGAACATCAAACCATTGGCAGACCGCGTGCTGGTGAAACCCGCACCCGCTGAAGAAAAAACAGCCGGAGGCATTATCATCCCCGACACAGCAAAAGAAAAACCCCTGCAAGGCGAGGTATTGGCTACCGGAAACGGCACCAAGGATGAAGAAATGGTTCTCAAAGTGGGCGACCACGTGCTTTATGGCAAGTACGCCGGCAACGAAGTAGAACTGGATGGCGAAAAATATATCATCATGCGTCAAAGCGACGTTCTCGCCGTTTTGGCTTAAGGGGTGTTCTATAAATTAGCTTGAGATGATTCTGCGGCTATCGAGCCGTAGATTGCTAATTTGAATGAAGGAGCGTAGCGAGCTATGTGACTGAAAGAAAATCAGTAAGATACAATGCGAGAGTCGTAGAAACAGCCAAGCTTATTATAGAATACAATACCCCTAAAACTAATTTATAGAACACCCCTTAAAACAACAACCGGAGCCAAGGGACCGATAACTAAATCCCAAGCTCGATTAAAACAACAACAAAACCATGGCAAAAGAAATTATATATGATGTAGACGCACGCGAACGTCTGCGCGAAGGTGCCGATGCACTGGCTAACGCTGTTAAAGTAACACTTGGACCGAAAGGCCGCAACGTGGTGATTGACAAGAAGTTTGGCGCACCCCGCATCACCAAGGACGGTGTGAGCGTGGCCAAGGAAATCGAACTGGAAGACGCTTTCCAAAACGCCGGCGCACAGTTGGTGAAGAGCGTGGCCTCGAAAACCGGCGACGATGCTGGCGACGGTACAACCACGGCCACCGTGCTGGCTCAGGCTATCCTGACCGAAGGCATGAAGAACGTGGCAGCCGGTGCTAACCCGCTCGATGTGAAACGCGGTATTGACAAGGCCGTGGCCAAAGTGGTGGAAAGCATCCGCGAGCAGAGCGAACAGGTGGGCGAAAGCTACGACAAGATTGAACAGGTGGCTACCATCTCCGCCAACAACGACGCTGAAATCGGTAAACTCATTGCCGACGGTATGCGCGCCGTGAGCGTGAACGGTGTCATCACCATCGAAGATGCCAAGGGCCGCGACACGGTGCTGAAGACCGTGGAGGGTATGCAGTTTGACCGTGGCTATCTTTCGGCTTACTTCGTGACCGACCCCGAAAAGATGCAGTGCGTGATGGAGAACCCCTACATCTTGATTTACGACAAGAAGATTTCCAACATCAAGGACTTCCTGCCTATCCTCGAACCCGCTGTGCAGAGCGGACGTCCCTTGCTGGTCATCGCCGAGGACGTTGACAGCGAAGCACTCACCACGCTCGTGGTGAACCGCCTGCGTACACAGCTCAAGATTTGTGCTGTAAAGGCTCCGGGATTTGGCGACCGCCGCAAGGCTATGCTGGAAGACATTGCCGTGCTGACAGGTGGCGTGGTCATCAGCGAAGAGAAAGGATTGAAACTTGAACAGGCTACCCTCGACATGCTGGGTACGGCCGAGAAGGTGACCATATCTAAGGAGAACACGACCATCGTAAATGGTCAGGGCGCCAAGGAGAATATCCAGGAGCGCATCGCCCAGATCAAGAACGAAATGGCCAACTCTACCAGCTCCTACGACAAGGAGAAACTGCAGGAACGCCTTGCCAAACTCTCCGGCGGTGTGTGCGTGCTCGAAGTGGGTGCAGCCAGCGAAACGGAGCAGAAGGAGAAGAAGGACCGCTGCGACGACGCTCTCTGTGCTACCCGTGCAGCAGTAGAAGAAGGCATCGTGACGGGTGGCGGCGTGGCCTACATCCGCGCTCAGAAAGCCCTCAACGACTTCTGCGGTGACAACGCCGACGAGACGACGGGTATCGCCATTGTGCGCCGCGCTATCGAGGAACCGCTTCGCCAGATTTGCCGCAACGCCGGACTGGAAGGTGCTGTCATAGTGAACAAGGTGCGCGAAGGCGAAGGCAACTTCGGCTACAACGCCAAGACGGAAGAGTTCTGCGACCTGCGCGCAGCCGGCGTGGTTGATCCCGCCAAGGTAACCCGTGTGGCACTGGAGAACGCCGCTTCGGTAGCCGGTATGTTCCTGACCACGGAATGCGTCATCTGCGACAAGAAAGAGGACAAGCCTGAAATGCCGATGGGCAACCCCGGCATGGGCGGCATGATGTAATAGCCGGCACTTCAACCGGAACCCGATAGGGAGCCGGAACGTATCAGGAAAGCAAGCACACCGCACGCTGCGGCACGACTGCTGAAACCCACCTGATGCGTTCCGGCTCCCGATTTTTTTGTTATTGCTTGAACAGATTTTGTGCCTTTTCTGCTAAGTAGTACATCAATAGAATATTTTTGCCGCAAGGATTATAAAAACCTTTAAACGACTGTCGCGCGGTGCGCATAAATTGTATACTTTTGCCCGATAAAAAACTCACAGACATGAACTGCCCTTCGCATATTATCCTCGTATTTATTTTACTTTTGACATTGTTCGGCTGTCATCACCCGTCCGAAAAGGACGAAGTGGCTCTGACCGACAGCGTGCTGGCACAAAACGAAACATTGCTGCTCAACAATCCGCAAAATGCTTACCCGATACTTGCTTCGCTGCAAAAGGAACTGACGGACAGTGCTTGCTGGTGGCGACTGGAGGTATATAAAGCCACGGCCATGTACTTGATGGGGAAGACAGATGAGACGAAGAAAATATACCGGGATGCACTGAATTGGTACCGGACGCACGAAGGTAACGAGTGGCTGGAAGGCGAACTATGGAACCACATGGGAGTCAATGCGCACAGCAGCGGCGATTATAAGCAGGCTATTGTATACTACGAGAAGGCACGCAAATGTCAGGCGGCTTTTCCGAAAAACAAAAAGACGCTGAACATCACCATCAACATGGCAGATGCCTGCATGCAGATGGGACAAATGGGAAAATCGGCCGGCTATTACCACTATGCCCTGTTTCTGTGCGACTCGCTCAAACTCCCGCTAAAACGTAACTCCATCTACTCCGGATTGGGGCAGGTGTATATGGAACTGGAGAACTATCCGACGGCTCACCGCTATTTTAATTTGGCGGGTAAGGACATACAACATCAGGAAGCAGACAAACAGCTTTTCTACTACATGGCTTTGGGAAATTGTTTCTACTATGAGGGACGATATGATGAGGCCAACGGGGCTTTTCGCCAGGCTTTGACCATCAGCAGGCAATCGCAGAGCCGTTTGCACGAACTGTTGTGCTATGGAAACATGGCGGAGGTGTATCTGATGCAGGACAGTACTGCACGCGCCGAAAAAATGCTCAAGCTAAGTTTCAGGATGAAGGAAGACATGAAGCTGTTACCTTCACAAATCCAATTTTATTTCCAAAGTCTCAAGGCCGATTTGTCCATAGCCCAAAATCATTTTGAAGAGGCCCGCCCGCTGAACGCTGACTCTATCATGGGACAGTCGCCACGCTACTTGATGCTCCACTACCGCAGACTGCAACACTATGCCGTGAAGGCTGGACGATGGAAGGTGGCTTACGAGATGCAGAGTAAAAGCAATGCTTACTCGGACTCGCTGAATAGCCGCCAAAGCCGCTACAACGTGCAGGAACTAAGCGAACGTTATGCCCGCGACACGACGCTCCTGCGACAGAAGATTGCACTCGCGGACTACGAAGGTCAAACCGTAAAACAACGCTACCTCATTCTTATCATCGTGGCGACGGCACTCATTCTGGTGCTGGCCTGCACGCTGATTATCTTCGTGTACCGACGCCGCACGGAGGCACGGCTGAAGAAGCAGATGGAACGAATTACGGCGCTGCGCATGAATGTGGTGCGCAACAGGGTGTCGCCTCACTATATATTTAATGTGTTGGGTACGTTGCTGCCCAAACTGCAAAGGTATCCCGAAGCGGTGGGGCCGGTGGATATGCTGATTGACGTACTGAGGGGCAGTTTGCTGGCATCGGACAAGGTGGCGGTGCCGGTGAACGAGGAGCTGCAATTAGTGAAACGCTACATCGAACTGTATCATTACAGCCATGGCAACCATCCGAAAATAACATGGGAGATTGACAAGGAACTGATGCAACAGAATATTCCCATACTGTCCATGTCGCTTCAAATTCCGGTGGAGAACGCACTGAAACACGCTTTTCCACAACCGAAAGATACGGATGTCATTCACATCTCCGTGATGAAACGCGACAATGATTTGCTGCTAAGCGTAACGGACAATGGGCAGGGGTATCACCCGGAAAGTGTGACGCCAACAGGCCGCGACACGGGAACCGGACTGCAACTCATCATGAGAACCATACTCATTCTCAACGAATATAACCACCGCGAAGCTTCTTTCCAAATAACCAACCAGCCGGAACCGCTGCAAGGAACGCGCGTGGAACTGGTGATGCCCATCGACTACCAGTTTTCTTCTTTGAGCTGAAGACGGGAACAGGGAACAACGGTAAGGAACGATGGAAGAAGTCTACTTCCTTCCCAACATTGGACGCAACGATCTGCCTTTCACCACCCTAACATATAAGGTATACTCATGTGCAAAGACAATAAGCCGACTTGTTGTTGTCAAGGCCACTTCCACGACAATGATACTCCGTCGTCATTTTGGAAATCCCTTTTACCGGCCTGCATCTCTGCGGCGCTGCTACTCTGCGGCCTGGCATGTCAACTCCAAGGCATTCCGGGCTTGGCAACGTATGTCTTGGCTTATCTTCCCGTGGCTTGGCCGGTATGGCGCGAAGCATGGGAAAAACTTTGTCAGCGAGATGTTTTCAATGAATATACTTTGATGATGACGGCCACCCTGGGGGCATTCGTCATTGGAGATTATCCGGAAGCAGTAGCCGTGATGCTGTTCTACGCCATTGGGGAATTTTTCCAAGACCGCGCCACCCGACGTGCCCGACGCGACATCCGGTCGCTGGTAAGTCTGCAACCTAAAACTGCGACGGTGAAACTGGCATCGGGAGTGCTGCAATCGCGCTTGCCGGAAGAGGTTGCACCGGGCGAAACCATCGTGGTGAAAGCGGGAGAAAGGGTGCCGCTGGACGGAACGCTGCTGATGGAGTCGGCAGACTTTGACACGGCAGCCCTTACGGGCGAACCGCTACCGCGCACCCTGCACCGAGGCGACGAGGTGCAGGCGGGCTTGATTGCCATGGGGCAGGCTGTGAGCCTCCAGGTGATACGTCCGTACCAGGACAGTGCACTGCAACGTATACTCCACTTGGTAGAAGAAGCCACCAAGCGAAAAGCTCCGGCAGAACAACTATTGAGCCGTTTTGCCCGCGTATACACGCCACTGATTTTCGTTCTCGCCGTATGCACGGCCGTATTTCCGCCACTGTTGGCTCATGCGGATTGGGAAACGTGGCTTTACCGTTCACTTGTTTTCCTGGTAGTTTCCTGTCCCTGCGCCTTGGTGATAAGCATTCCGCTCTGCTACTTCCGAGGCATCGGCGTGGCATCACGTTTAGGCATTCTGTTTAAAGGAGGCAACTACTTAGATGCACTGACCGATGTCCGCTGCATGGTGTTCGACAAAACAGGTACGCTAACTCAGGGTAAGTTTTCGCTGATTGAACTGATCCCCACTCCACCCTTTGACTCCACGACACTACTGGCTACTTGCGCCGCCGTGGAACAGCACAGCACCCACCCTATCGCTCAAGCTATTGTGACTGCTGCCCACAACCAAATGCCCGGATGGGAACAGAAGACGCCTATTCGGGACATCGTGGTGAAAGAACAGGCGGGTGCAGGGCTTCGCGCCACGATTGGCCAACAGACCGTGCTGGTAGGCAAGGCGGCGTGGCTCGAAGAGGAGGGTGTTTCCCTGCCTCCCGAATGGAACTCCACCGACAAGGTTACCTCGGTGGCCTGCGCCATCAACGGCAAGGCGGCCGGTTTATTACTGTTGCAGGACTCTCCCCGACCTGGTGCCGCAGAGGCTGTTGACCTTCTACGCCGATTGGGTGTGAAACGCTTTACGATTCTCTCGGGCGACCGCAGCGCTCATACAGCAGCCTTGGCCCAACAGATTGGTATAGAGGAGAGTTATGGCGACCTGCTCCCAGCAGATAAAGTCCGCCGTTTTGAGGGCATCAAGCAAACTATGGCGAAAGGAAAGGTGACGTTTGTGGGCGATGGCATCAATGATGCGCCCGTATTGGCATTAGCTGATGTGGGCATCGCCATAGGAGGAGACGGAAGCGATGCTGCCATCGAAACAGCCGACGTGGTGCTGCAAGACAATAGACCTTCACGCTGGGCTGACGCCGTGTGGATTGCCCGAAGAACCCGCCGCTTGGTACACTTCAATATTTCGTTGGCTTTAGGTGTCAAAACGGCTGTCATGCTCGCCGCCGCACTCGGATGGGCCGGCCTTTGGGCTGCCGTATTGGCGGACACGGGTGTGGCACTGCTTTGCGTGGCGAACATTTATACTTTATCCATCAGAAAAATGCTTTGACACAAAAAGGAAAGAATCATCTCCTTCCTTATATATAGAAAGAAGATGAGGTCGTAAAGTAGCTTTCACCGTTTGCTTGAAACGACATAAAAGCCATTTTACGACCTCATCTCTTATATCAATACTACGCTGTTCCAAACAATGCTGTCAGAACCAGTGTTCTTAATCTAATGTGTTCTTCTCGCCCGAAGGGAAGATGACCTGCGGCTTAAAGGTTTTCGCTTCTTCGGGGGTCATCTGCGCATAGGCCATGATAATGACCTCATCACCCACCTGGAAGAGCCTAGCGGCAGCACCGTTCAGACAGATGCATCCGGAATGTGCCGGCCCGGTAATAACGTAGGTTTCTATGCGGGCTCCGTTGCAATTATTCACCACATGCACGTGCTCGCCGGCCACTAAGCCACTGGCTTGCATGAGAGCCTCATCAATAGTTATACTGCCCATGTAGTGCAGATTGGCTTCTGTTACGCGAGCACAATGGATTTTTGATTTCAGTATGGAAAGCAACATGGAAGATCGAGTAATTTAGTAAAAGCTTCCTTAAGCCTCAACTCCTTTATATTTAATATTGTCTATCAAACGGACGGGACGTTGACCACAATACACTGTGATACAACCTACCACAAGTTCTGCATCGTCCCACGATGTAACGGGTTGCAGAGTCGTTCCATCCACAATTTCAAAATACTCTACCTCCAACCCTTTTGTGGCATTCAACGCACCCACCACCAAATCATGGGTTTCGGCCACTGTATGTGTTTGGGCAAAAGGCACACTGCTTTTCAAAGCTTGGGAAATGCACACGGCAGTGCGGCGTTCCTCATCAGTGAGCAAAGCATTTCGTGAACTCAAAGCCAATCCGCTCTCTTCACGAACAATGGGACAAGGGCGCAACTCCAAGCGGAAACCTTGGTCCTTAACCATGGCGCGAATGACAGCTATCTGCTGATAATCTTTTTCACCGAAGTAGGCTCTGTCGGGCTTGACCCAAAGGAAGAGCTTGCTGACTATCTGGCAAACACCGTTGAAGTGTCCCGGCCTGCGCGCTCCTTCCATCACGGAGTCGATGGGCGGATAGCTGAAGCGGCGGTTGTCGGGTTCGGGATAGGCTTCTTCCACCGTCGGAGCGAAGACAATGTCTGCCCCGAGGCTCTCAAGCAAAGTACAGTCGGCTTCCAGCGTGCGTGGATAGTTCTTTAAATCGGTAGGGTCGTTGAATTGCGTGGGGTTCACGAACACACTCACCACGGTGCAGTCGTTTTCGGCTACGGCACGTTCGACCAGCGAGGCATGTCCGGCGTGAAGGGCTCCCATGGTGGGGACCAAGCCGATTTTTTTGCCTGCGGCGCGTTCTTCAGCTAAAATGGCCTCCAAATCGCTCGTCTTTTGAATAACTTTCATTGTGCAGTATTTGAAGAAGAATGTGCAGTAATTGTAAAAGAATAAGAAACCAAAGCCTCTGCGGCTCGGCTACATTTTGCTCGGCGGGGTGTGAATTCCTCCCCGCACAGTTTGGAAGCACCCTTCAGGGCTTCTTCCACTCTTGGGGCTGCAAAATAACACATAAATTATGAGATAAAGCCCAAAAACGTACGACAAAAAGGCTTTATTTAACAAGAAGGCAATCTCAGAAAACAAGTTTGAGGCTTGTAATCAGTTTTTTTTACTAACTTTGCCTTCAAATTTAAGTAACGGTTTACTTACCACGATGTTTTTACCTCTTTTGGACCGTTTCATCGGCACATAAAGATTATAAACAAACCGCATCCGGTAAGGAAACCATGAAGAAAATCAAGATGAAGTCTAAGAAAGTATTATTCATTACCCAGGAAATGGTACCCTACGTCGGTGAGACGCCTATGGCTCTCGACGGACGTAAATTACCTCAGGCCCTTCAAGAACAAGGCTGCGAAATCCGCACCTTTATGCCCCGATGGGGAATCATCAACGAGCGGCGCAACCAGCTACACGAGGTAATACGCCTTTCAGGAATGAACATCATTATCGACGACACCGATCACCCACTCATCATCAAAGTTGCTTCCATTCAGGCTGCACGAATGCAAGTGTACTTTATCGACAACGATGACTACTTCCACAAGCGCCGCATGATGGTTGACGAGGAGGGACAGGAATATCCCGACAACGTGGAAAGAGCCATATTCTATGCCCGTGGGGTTTTGGAAACTGTCAAAAAACTGCGTTGGTGTCCCGATGTAATCTACTGTCAGGGATGGATTTCCGCCATTGTTCCCTTCTACATCAAAACGGCTTTCCGCGAAGAGCCGCCTTTTGCCAATGCCAAAGTGGTCTATTCTCTTTACAACGAGATGCCCGACAGCAGAAAGGCCGAACGCTTTGCCGAATGCCTGCAATATCGCGATGCTACACTAGAAACAGCCCAAGCAGCCGGAATTGACTTCACTACACCCGACACTCTCGCTCAACTGGCGGTAGCTTTTAGCGACGGCATTATCGAAGGCGAAGCCGGTGTACTGCCCGAAATGATGGCACGGGCCAAGGAGAAAGGACTCCCCATCCTTGCAGCACCTGATTCCGAAACTATGGCCACTGCCTATAACTATTTCTTCGACAGTCTTGTTGACTAAGTTTGTTTTCCCGTAGCAACAAGGCATCCAAGCCGACGGGTTGATGTACAAAGACAAGATTTGCACGCTACATGGCTTATCGTTTCGCTTCTTGTCGCATAAACCCGTCGGCTTTTCTATGTAACTGAGTGTAGCATCGGTTATGTCTTTTCTTCAGCCAAAAACTTCTTCCTTACAACGACCCAATCAAGACTTTTTCCATGAACAAAATGCTTTGGCCCTTGCTCACGGCCGCCATAATCTTCGCCGCCTGCGATGACAACACCCAAATGATTGGCATGGACATGATGCCCGATGGCGACAATATCACCGCCCAAGGGAAAGTCTACACCGTAGACACGCGCACCGTACAGGTTGACTCCGTACTGGCCAACACCAGCACTTGCTACTTGGGAAGCCTCATCGACCCGGAGCTGCGTATCAAAACCACGTGTGACTTCCTCACACAGTTTCACCTGCCCGAACAGTTCAGCCTCCCCCCCATCGACCGCCTTATTAAGGATAAAGAAGACAACATCGTGGCCGACTCGTGCGACATACGCCTGTATTTTGAAGAATACACCGGCGATTCCTTGGCTACCATGAAGCTATCTGTACAGGAACTGAGCAAGGACCGCGTGATGGAAGAGTCGAAAGCATACTATTCCAACATCGACCCATCCATCTACGTGAAAGGCGATGAAGGAGTAAACAAAACACTCACGTACAGCGTAAAGGACCTCTCACGCCCCGAAAGCGAAACTTCGGGCAGCACTTACTATCGCCAGATTGTGGTGAAACTGCCTCAAGAGTACGGAACAAAACTGCTGCACGACTACTACGAGCACCCGGAATACTTCACCAACTCTTACCAGTTCATTCACAACGTATGCCCCGGTTTCTATTTCCAAAGTGCCGGCGGAATAGGCTCCATGGTAAAGTCGAAGATGATGGCACTCAATGTTTATTTCCAATATCATGCGCAAACCGATGCAGGCAACGACACCATCATCGACGGTATGCAGCGATTTGGAGCCACGGAGGAGGTTATTCAAAGCACACGTACTGATAATGAATATCCTGGCAGCATCACTTTTGACGAAATCAGCCAACATGCTTGCACGTATGTCAAGTCGCCCGCCGGCTTCTTCACCGAACTGACTCTGCCCGTGCACGAGATTGTGGCAGGCGAGCATTACACCGACAGCATCAACCAGGCGCAAATCACCATCCGAAAATATCTTTCTTCTGCCACCGGTTCGGAAACGCCTCTGCCGGCTCCCACCTACCTACTTATGGTGCGCAAAGACAAGATGAATGAGTTTTTTGAACAGAACAAGCTTCCCGATGGCAGCGACGCCTACCTGAGCAGTCAGTTCACCTCGTCGAGCAGTGCCTATCAGTTTGCCAACTTCTCACAGCTCATCACCAACCTACGCATTGAGCGCGACAAAGGATCCGGCGTCAAGCCCGGCGATGACGAGGCCACGCGCAACTCCCGCTACGCCGAATGGGAACGGCAACATCCTGACTGGAACAAAGTGATGCTTATCCCCGTGGAAGTTAACACCATCAAAAGCAGCAACTATTACGGTCAGTCATCAGAAACCATTCAAAGTGTACGCCACCAGCTGGGAATGAACTCAGCCCGTTTAGAAGGCGGTCAGGGACAACCGCTTCAGATGCAAATCATCTATAGTCGTCTTAACCGCAAATAAGCATTGTCCGGCATGAAAGCCTTAATCTTTGCAGCGGGTTTGGGAACACGACTCAAGCCCCTCACAGACCATATCCCCAAAGCCCTTGTGCCCGTTGCCGGCCGTCCGTTGCTGGCACACACGCTCGAACGATTGGAACAGGCCGGCGCTACGGAAATTACCGTAAACGTTCACCATTTCGGTGAACAAATCATACAATATTTGGCAGCGCATCCGGCCTCCATTCCCGTACACATTTCGGATGAACGCAGCGCTTTGCTCGACACTGGAGGCGGACTTCGGCAGGCTGCCGCACTTTTCCGTACAGCACCCGAAGCCCCCATACTGATACACAATGTAGACATATTGTCGAATGCGGACCTCAGCGAGTTGTACGCCGCATCGCTCTCACACGATGCATTGCTGTTGGTCAGCCGGCGCAAAACCAGCCGCTATCTCCTGTTCGACGATGAGATGCGTTTGTGTGGCTGGACCAACATCTCTACCGGCGAGGTGCGTACTCCCTACCCCCAATTAGACATGAGCCGGATGCAGCGATTTGCCTTTGCCGGCATCCATTGCTTCTCGCCACGTCTGTTGCGCTTCATGGAGAGTTATCCCGCCGCCTTTCCCATCATGGATTTCTACCTATCCGTCTGCGCTCAAGCAGATATTAGAGGTTTTCTCGCCCCGGAGCTTCAGTTGTTAGATGTGGGAAAACAGGACACGCTCCTTGCAGCCGAAGATTTCCTTCGACAGCCCCCCACGGCATAGGCCGAAATAACACTATATACAATCTTAAGTAGGTGTTTAAAATTAGTTTATATTTATATGATTAATCAAAGTTTGCATAT
>OBLI01003493.1_pt1 | contig 12008 bp, 9 predicted proteins | sample 1519701 | NCBI WGS metagenome assembly OBLI01 (sample SAMEA3663005, study PRJEB22513) | pig gut metagenome | biome: pig gut; feature: pig-associated habitat; material: faeces | place: France | collected 2012 | reverse complement strand
GCGTCTATATCCGGGACAGGATTGCTGCGGAAAGATCATATGCAGGGAAGTGGGGATCAATGATCCAAGCTTTCTGGACTATAAACCAACGACACTTGCCTTGGAAAAAACAGATCGAAAGCTGATCCCGAAACGGGAAAATCGGGGAAACAAAGGTACCTTTGGAAAGATTTTGATCATTGCGGGAAGTGCGTGTCTGGCAGGAGCAGCGGTTTTTTCCGCAAAAGCGGCATACAAAAGCGGAGCCGGAATGGTAAAAATCCTGACCGTGGAAGAAAATCGGCAGATTTTGCAAACGCTTGTTCCGGAAGCGATACTGAGTGTCTATTCCCCTAAGAAGATCGATTTCTCGCTTTTGACAACTGACATGCAATGGGCAGATGTGATCGTTTGCGGACCGGGGCTTGGCAAGAGTCAGGAAGCGGACAAGCTGGTTCGTTTTGTTCTGAAAAATGCGGCTGTTCCGGTTGTTTTTGATGCGGATGCACTGAATCTTCTCGCCAAGGATGTGGATCTTTTGCTTGCGCCTCATACGGAGCTGGTGCTGACACCACATCTGGGAGAGATGGCGAGACTGACCGGAAATACAATCGGTTATATTCAGGATGCGTTGATCGGATGTGCGGAAGAATTTGCACGAGCATACAATGTGATCGTGGCACTTAAGGATGCCAGAACTGTGACGGCGATTCCATACAATTCCACTTATGTCAATCTGTCCGGTAATAACGGAATGGCGACAGCCGGCAGCGGAGATGCTTTAACGGGTGTGATCGCAGCTTTGATCGCACAGGGGCTGCAGCCGGGAATCGCAGCACCCCTTGGCGTTTTTCTTCATGGTCTTGCAGGAGATCTCGTTGCAGAAGAAAAAGGTGTACAAGGGCTCATGGTTTCGGATCTGATTGAAAAATTACCGTTTGTATTTAAAGGAGCGTGGTAGTATGAAGCAGTATAACAGGGTGTATGCCAGAATTGATCTGGATCATTTGCATCATAATCTGAATGCGATGCATGCAAATATCGATCCGGATACGAAGATGGTAGGTGTGATCAAAACTGACGGCTACGGTCATGGAGCGGTGGAGCTGGCAGACGAAATGGAGCCGCTCGACTATGTATGGGGCTTTGCAACAGCCACGGTGGAAGAGGCCATGGAGCTTCGCTTACATGGTATCCGAAAGCCAATCCTCATTTTAGGCTATACCTTTCCGGAGCAGTATGATCTGATCGTTCAATATGAGCTTCGACCGGCAGTATTTACAACGGAGATGGCAGAAGCTTTTTCCAAAGAGGCTGAAAAACAAAACAAAGACGTTGCTGTGCATATCAAACTGGATACCGGAATGGGACGGATCGGCTTTGCGGTAACGGAAGAAAATGCAAAAAAAATAGCAGCAATTGCGAAGATGGATCATATTCTAATAGAGGGATTGTTTACGCATTTTGCAAAAGCAGATGAATTTGACAAGAAGGCAACTGCGATCCAGATGGAAAAATACGAACAGATGAACCGGATGCTGCTGGAACTTGGCGTTGAGATTCCGCTTCATCACTGTTCGAACAGTGCGGGGATCGTGGATCTGCCGCAGGTGAATCTGGATCTGGTCCGTGCGGGTATCACCTTATACGGATTATGGCCATCCGATGAGGTGATCAAAGAAAATGTGGATTTAAAACCATTGCTTTCTCTGCATAGTAAGGTGGTATATGTCAAAGAGGTACCTGCCGGTTTTGCGATCAGCTATGGCGGGACTTATGTTACCGACCGGCCAAGTACGATCGCGACCATTCCGGTGGGCTACGGAGACGGTTATCCGCGGGGACTGTCCAATCAGGGATATGTATTGATCCACGGACAAAAAGCACCGATCCGCGGAAGGGTCTGTATGGATCAGTTTATGGTTGATGTGACAGAGATTGCAGATGTGAAAACCGGTGATGAGGTCGTATTGATCGGAACCCAGGGAGGACAGGAGATCACGATGGAAGAACTGGGAGATCTGTCCGGCAGATTCAATTATGAATTTGCCTGTGATCTTGGGAAACGCATTCCGAGAGTGTATGTGAAGAATGGGGAAGTTGTAAAAACCAGAGATTATTTTTTATCTTGGCATGATTGAATAAATCATCCTGATCATGGAGATACTTCAGATATCAAACAAAATTTGGAGATGAGTTCATGATTCGACGTGGTGATGTATATTATGCAGACTTAAGACCGGTAGTAGGTTCGGAGCAAGGTGGCATCCGTCCGGTATTGATCATTCAGAATGATGTGGGGAATAAGCACAGCCCAACGGTGATCGTTGCTGCGATCACTTCGCAGATCCATAAATCAAAATTGCCGACACATGTGGAGATCTCTTCACAGAATTACGATATGGTAAAGGATTCGGTGATTTTGTTGGAGCAATTGCGCACAATAGACAAGAAGAGATTAAAGGAAAAAGTTTGTCATCTGGATGGCGATGTGCTGGCACAGATCGATCGTGCACTGAATATCAGTTTAGAGCTGCACGATACATATTCTTGACTTCAAAAGTCAAGATATGTTATATTTTGGCAAACAACCCAAGAAAATACAGAGCAAAAAATTAGGAGACAAAAGTTTATGGAGGATGGTTCGAGTCCGAATAAGGGCGTATTTGATCAAATTAAAAAAATGTTTCACAGAAATTCCGATGCTGTTACCGAGCAGGAGATCATATCCATGGTGGAGGAAGGGCATGACAAAGGATTTATCCAGAAAAGTGAAGTAGATATGATCCACAATATCTTTGAACTGGATGATCTGAATGCCAAAGACATCATGACACACCGCAAGCATATGTGTGCCCTGGATGGCAATCTGCAGTTTCAGGATGCAATTGATTTTATTCTGGAGCAGCCTTTTTCCAGATTTCCGGTTTATCTGGATGATCTGGATAACATTATCGGTATGGTACATATCAAAGACATTTTAGCAGTCTATCATACACATAAATACGGAGATTGGATGATCAAGGATATTGAAGGGTTGGTTCATCCGGCAGGCTTTGTGCCGGAGACGATCGGTATCCAGAAACTTTTTGGAAAGATGCAGGCAGTCAAAAAACATCTTGTCATCGTTGTGGATGAGTATGGACAGACGGCCGGTCTTGTTGCGCTGGAGGATATACTGGAAGAGATCGTCGGGAATATCCTGGACGAGCATGACAAGGAAGAACAGTTTATCATTGCAAAGCCGGACGGAAGCTTTCTCATGGACGGAGCGGCTGATCTTGAAGAGGTTGCAGTGGCATTGCAGTTAGATCTGGATGAAAACGAAAATGATACGTTAAACGGTTATCTGATCTCTCTGATCGACAAGATTCCGACGGATGGAGAGAGCTTTACGGTGGAAGCGCTCGGTTATGATTTTGAAGTGTTATCGGTTGAGGATAAAATGATCCGTCAGGTGCTTGTGAAAAAATCTGCAAAAAAATCGGATGCAGAGCAGACAGATGCTTGTAATGAAAACGAATAAGTGTTAAACTTTTTTTAGATATTTTATTTTACAAAGAGAGGAATTGATTTATGTCAGGACATTCAAAATTTGCGAACATCAAACACAAGAAAGAAAAAAATGATGCGGCAAAAGGAAAAATATTTACAATGATCGGTCGTGAGATCGCAGTTGCTGTCAAAGAGGGTGGTGCCGATCCGGCGAACAACAGTAAGCTTGCGGCAGTCATTGCCAAGGCAAAGGCAAACAATATGCCAAATGATACGATTGAGCGTGGAATCAAAAAGGCTGCCGGTGACGGAGACAATGTCAACTATACAGTTACTACTTATGAGGGATATGGACCGGCAGGTACAGCGATCATCGTAAAATGTCTGACCGACAACAAGAACCGTACAGCAGCCAATGTGCGGAATGCATTTACAAAGGGTCACGGAAGTATCGGAACACAGGGCTGTGTTTCTTACATGTTTGATGAGAAAGGACAGATCATTATCGAAAAAGATGCCTGTGAGATGGATGCGGATGATCTGATGATGCTTGCGCTGGATGCAGGAGCAGAGGATTTTAATGAAGAAGAGGACAGCTACGAGATCCTGACCGCACCGGATGCATTTGACGGAGTCCGCAGCGCTTTGGAGCAGGAAAAGGTTGAGATGGCTAGTGCGGAAGTGACAATGCTGCCACAGAATTATGTAGAGCTCTCTGAGGAAGCGGATATCAACAATATCCAGAGAATCTTAGATCTTTTGGATGAAGATGATGACGTACAGGATGTCTATCATAACTGGGATGAGTAATTTGGTTTTTCAAATAAAATATAAATCAAAATCATAGGAGGATAGAGAATGAATAAGGTATTATTTGCAGCATCAGAGTGTGTGCCTTTTATCAAAACAGGGGGACTGGCTGATGTATGTGGGGCACTCCCAAAAGAGTTTGACAAAGCGTATTGGGATATCCGTGTTGTACTTCCGTTTTACAGCTGCATTCCGGAGCATTTGCGCAATCAGTGTGAATACATAACTCATTTTTATATGGGAACCGGAAGTTATATTCCAAGCAAATATGTTGGAATCTTGAAAACGGTATACGACGGAATCACATTTTATTTCATCGACAATCAGGAGTACTTTAGTGGACCGGTACCTTATGGTGACATCCGCTATGATATTGAAAAGTTTGTGTTTTTTGATAAAGCGGTACTTTCTATGTTGAAGGTTGTCGGTTTCCAGCCACAGCTCATCCATTGTCATGACTGGCAGACCGGATTTATACCGGTTTATTTAAAAACCGAATTCCAGTCCGATATGTTTTACTGGGGAATGAAATCCATCATGACCATTCACAATCTGAAATTCCAGGGTATCTGGGATAAAAAGACGATGATGGGTCTTACCGGATTCCCGGCAGATTTATTTACGCCGGACAAGCTGGAGTTCAATAAAGATGCAAATATGTTAAAGGGCGGACTGGTTTATGCAGACTATGTGACGACTGTCAGCGATACCTATGTCAATGAGATACAGACACCGTATTACGGAGAAGGGCTGGATGGATTACTCCGCGCAAGACATTTCGATATGCAGGGTATCGTCAATGGTATTGATTACAGCGTTTACAATCCGGATACCGATCCGAAGATCTATTCGAACTACAATGCAGAGACCTTCCGTAAGAAGAAAGCAATCAACAAAGAGAGATTGCAGCAGGATCTGGGACTTGCAGTCGATAAGAAGAAGTTCATGATCGGATTGATCTCGAGACTGACCGATCAAAAAGGACTTGACCTGATCAATTATGTGATCGATCGTATTGTAGACGATTATACACAGTTGGTAGTGATCGGAACCGGAGATCCGCAGTACGAGAATATGTTCCGTCATTATGCGTGGAAGTACGGTGATCGTATTTCAGCAAATATCTGCTACTCGGATGATCTGGCTCACAAGCTTTACGCTGCTGCGGATGCATTTTTGATGCCATCCCGTTTCGAGCCGTGCGGATTGACCCAGTTGATCTCCTTCCGTTACGGAACCGTTCCGATCGTACGTGCAACCGGTGGATTAAAAGATACGGTTCAGCCTTACAATGAATATGAGCACACCGGAGATGGCTTCTCCTTCACCAACTACAACGGAGAAGAGATGCTTGGCATCATCAACTATGCGAAACGTATTTATTTTGATTTCAAGAAAGATTGGAACAAAATGGTTGACCGGGGTATGGCAAATGACTATTCATGGAGTGCTTCAAAGAAACGTTATGAAGACCTGTATAATTATCTGATGGGTAACTAAAAAAGACAAATGAGACCGGCTTTCTGAAAGGAAAGCCGGTCTTTTCGTATATTTTATGGATGAACTACCAAACTAGTTACAAAAACGATTTGGAGGTTCATAATGGACGAAATAAAAGAATATGGGACAACAACCTTAAAACAGGACGCTGCTGATCATCAGATTGAGCTCTTTACCATTATCGGTGAGATCGAGGGGCATGAGGTACTGCCTGCCACATCAAAGGCAACAAAATACGAGCATATCCTGCCCAAGCTTGCGGAGGTGGAGGAAGATAACTCCATTGACGGGCTGCTTTTGCTGCTGAATACGATGGGGGGAGATGTAGAGTCGGGACTTGCCATTGCGGAAATGATCGCTTCCATGTCCAAGCCGACAGTGAGTCTGGTGCTTGGCGGCAGTCATTCGATCGGCGTTCCGCTTGCTATTAGTACCGATTACTCCTTTATTGTTCCGACGGGTACGATGGTGATTCATCCGGTGCGGCTGTCCGGGACTACGATCGGCGCGAAACAGACCTATGATTATTTTCAGCAGATCCAGGATCGCATCACCAGCTTTGTATCGGAGCACAGCCGGATCGAGAGAACGCGACTGGAAGAATTGATGCTGAATACAGGCATGTTATCCAAAGACCTTGGCACCATTCTGGTTGGAAAGCAGACGGTAGAAGAGGGACTGATCAATGAGGTGGGAGGAATCCATGACGCATTGGTAAAGCTTCATTCGATGATCCGTGGCTGACCCCAAAATCTTGTAGCAAACGAACTTTTTAGGTGACATTTATATCTGATTCTGCTAATATATATCTGTATGTAAACTTTTTAGCAAAATGGAGAGAAAAAAATATGTCACTTTTAAAAGCAATTTTGATGGGATTGATTCAGGGATTGACGGAATTTTTACCGGTCAGCAGTTCCGGTCATCTCGCATTATTTAAAAATATGTTTGGACTTCAGGAAGCAGGACTTTTATTCGATGTGATCTTACACCTCGGAACCTTGCTTGCAGTCTTTGTCGTTTATTACAAGGACATCTGGAAAATGATCGTGGCGGGAGTCGGGATCGTTGTGGATGCCTGCAGAAATATCGGGATCTTTTTTTCAAATCATTTCGGAAAAAAAGAAGAAAAGAAGGCTTATTTGCAAGTGATCAATTCCGGATACCGAAAGTTTGCCATGCTTGTGATCGTATCTACGATCCCGACCGGAATTATCGGCGTTTTGGATAAGGATCTCGTTGAGATGGGATCGGAGATCTTGCTGATCCCGGGAATCTGTCTGATCGCTACAGCGATTCTTTTGACCATTGCGGATCGTTGTCAGGGCGGAGAGAAGCTTCCGCATCAGGTGACGTATTCCAATGCCTTTATCATTGGTATTGCACAGGGGATCGCGACGCTTCCGGGATTATCGAGATCAGGAACGACGATCACCGCATGCCTTCTGAGCGGTTTTCAGAAAAAATTTGCAGTGAAATATTCATTTATCATGTCCATTCCTGCAATTCTCGGATCACTTGTATTCGAGCTTGCAGATATAGATACCGCTGCTGTCACCACCACGGAGATCGGTTATTATCTGGTGGGAATGCTTGTGGCGGCATTCGTTGGATATGTATGTATTAAAGTGATGCTCTATATAGTGAAAGAAAAGAAATTCACAGGTTTTGCGATTTATTGTGCAGTTGTAGGAGCATTGTCGGTAGGGGTATACTTCTATCAGCTTTAGTATGTGTTTGAGGAGGAAGCAGTTCGATGTCCGGTCAGACAAAAAAGACAACAAATCGTTCAAATTCTACCCGTTCGACGGGAAACAGTACAAGAAATCATACAGGAAATCATCGTACATCAAAAGGAAATCATACGAAAAATCGTCAGAACCAGCAGCCGCAAAAGGACTATTCAGCGATCTATCGCGAGGTTTTTTTGTGGATCGTGCTGGCAGTCTGCGCAATTTTATTTATCAGTAATTTTGGCTTGGGCGGAACGATCGGAGGAGCATTGTCAGGTTGTCTGTTCGGTCTGTTTGGTCTGACGGCCTATCTTTTTCCGATTCTGTTATTTATCGGAGTATTGTTTATGACGTCCAATCACTCCAACTGGTTTGCATGGCTGAAGCTCATTGCAGGATTTTTGTTTTTGTGTTTCCTTTGTCTGTTTTTAGAGCTGGTTTCCGGAACAGATGATTATTCAGCTGTCAGTGCATGGGCATACAGCAGAGAATACCATAATGGAGGCGGATTTTTCGGCGGGCTGCTCAGCTGGCTGTTGTGTCCAAGCTTCGGTCGCGTCTGCGCCTATGTGATCGATTTCATTATGCTGATCATCACTATGGTGATCGTAACCGAGCGTTCTGCATGGAAACATGTGAAACGGAGCGGAGAGCGCGTCTATGAATCTGCAAAGGAAGGAAATGCCAGACTGCTTGAGATGCAGGAGCTTCGCAGAGAAGAACGAAAGCTGAAACGTATGGAGAAAAAAGTATCGGGAGTATCTGCGGATACCAAGCTGACAGAGGATACCTGCAGCTCATCCGATGCAATTAAAGAGATCAGGCCAAACACCGACATCAAGAAGAAAAAAGAGATCCCGGAAGAGACAGCAGAACCGACTGTGGGACAAGCACAGATTCTGCCGACGGTGACGGAACAGAATCAGGTTGCGTTGCAGCCGGTAGGCAAAGATACAGATGCAGCTTCGGGAAAAGAGAAGGTTGCGGAACAATCAAAGAAAGAGGAGATGCCAATCTTCAGTCCACAGCTACAGGAATTGTTTGCGATGCCGGAGGAAGTGGAAGAAGAACCGACAGTGGCTGTTGCGCCGATGTCTCATGAGACAGTTGAACTGCAGCCGGAACCAAAAGATCCGGCACAGGAGACGATGACGGATTTAGTAAAAGACGTTGTACCGGAACAGGCACCTGCCGAACAGATACAGCCCCGCACACCGGTGAAAAATCCAAAGCAGGATGATCTGACCAAAGAAAACGGAATTTTGGAAGTCGAGCAGGAGATTGCGATGGTGGAACAAGAAGCACCAAAGCAATATGTATTTCCGCCGATCGACCTGCTGACCAAAGGTGACACAAGGCGGCAGGGAGACAGCAAACAGCATTTGCAGGATACCGCAATGAAATTGCAGCAGACACTGAAAAATTTTGGCGTCAATGTGACGATATCGGATGTCAGCTGCGGACCGACAGTTACCCGTTATGAAATACAGCCGGAGATGGGTGTCAAGGTTAGCAAAATCGTCAATCTGACAGACGATATCAAGCTGAATCTGGCTGCGGCAGATATCCGAATGGAAGCACCGATTCCGGGAAAAGCGGCAATTGGTATTGAGATTCCCAATAAAGAGACGGTTCCGGTCATGTTCCGGGATCTGGTAGAGTCAAAAGAGTTTCAGGAACATCCGAGTGGCATTGCATTTGCAGCCGGACGTGATATTGCAGGTCAGGTCATTATGGCAGATATTGCCAAGATGCCGCATCTTCTGATCGCGGGAGCAACCGGCTCCGGTAAATCTGTATGTATCAATACGATCATCATGTCGATCATCTACAAAGCCAATCCGAATGATGTGAAACTGATCATGATCGATCCGAAGGTTGTTGAGTTAAGCGTATATAACGGAATCCCGCATTTATTCATTCCGGTTGTGACTGATCCCAAAAAGGCGGCCGGAGCACTGAACTGGGCGGTTGCGGAGATGACCGAGCGATACCAGAAATTTGCCGAGTATGGTGTGAGGGATCTGAAAGGGTACAATGCCAAAGTAGAAAGCATCAAGGACATTGATGATCCGCAGAAACCGAAAAAGCTGCCACAGCTTGTGATCATCGTAGATGAGCTGGCAGATCTGATGATGGTAGCGCCGGGAGATGTAGAAGATGCGATCTGTCGTCTGGCACAGCTTGCGAGGGCCTGTGGAATCCATCTGATCATAGCTACTCAGAGACCGTCGGTGAATGTCATTACCGGTCTGATCAAAGCAAATATGCCAAGCCGTATTGCTTTTTCCGTGACTTCCGGTGTGGATTCCCGTACGATCCTTGATATGACCGGAGCAGAAAAGCTGCTGGGAAAAGGAGATATGTTATTTTATCCGCAGGGTCTGAACAAGCCTTTGCGTGTACAGGGGGCTTTTGTTTCCGATAAGGAAGTGGCGGATGTGGTTGCGTTTATTTCCAATAGCTACGGAGCGGTTACATATGATTCTTCGGTAGAGGAAAAGATGGCGAAGATCTCAGAAGGAACCGGAAAGACAAGCGCAGCGGCAGAGACAAATGCCGGCGGAACCGGTGATGGCAGAGATGCCTATTTTGTAGATGCGGCAAAGCTTTTGCTGGATAAGGACAAGGCATCCATCGGTATGCTGCAGAGATATTTTAAGATTGGTTTTAACCGGGCAGCCCGGATCATGGATCAGTTAGAGGAAGCCGGTGTGGTAGGACCGGAAGAAGGTACCAAACCAAGACAGATACTGGTTAGTCCGGAGCAATTTGAAAATATGTTAGAGGAAGGATTATAGGGAGAATTATGGCATTATTAATTGATGGAAAACAGATTTCGACAGATATCAAGGATGAATTAAAAGAGACCGTCGCCCGGTTGAAGGAGCAGGGCATAGAAGGTGCCTTAGCTGTCATTCAGGTGGGCGCGGACCCGGCTTCCAGTGTGTATGTCCGAAACAAGAAGAAAGCCTGTGAGTATATCGGCATTCGTTCCGTGAGCTATGAATTGCCGGAAGAGACGACCGAAGAGGAACTGTTGGGTATCATTGAAAAATTGAACGAGGACAATACGATCAACGGCATACTCTGCCAGCTTCCGGTTCCGGCACACATGGATGAGAACAAGATCATACGTGCGATCGCACCGCAAAAGGATGTGGACGGATTTCACACCCAAAATGTGGGAGCTTTGGTTGTCGGTCAGGAAGGCTTTGTGTCATGTACTCCGGCAGGCGTGATCCAGCTCTTGAAACGTTCGGATATTGCGATCGAGGGTAAACATTGCGTGGTCGTCGGCAGAAGTAATATCGTAGGAAAGCCGATGGCACTATTGATGCTGCAGGAAAACGCAACGGTGACAATCTGCCATTCCCGTACGAAAAACTTAAAAGAGATCTGCAAAGAAGCGGATATTCTGATCGTTGCTATCGGTAAACCGAAATTTATTACAGCAGATTATGTAAAAGAGGGCGCAACTGTCATTGATGTGGGAATTCATCGCATGGAAGACGGAAAGCTTTGCGGGGATGTGGACTTTGATCAGGTAGAGCCCCATGTTTCTGCGATTACGCCGGTTCCGGGCGGTGTTGGCCCTATGACGATTGCAATGTTAATGAATAACTGTGTAGAATCAATGAAACGAGGCAAATCATGATCTGTAAAAAATGTGGTTCGGAAATAAAAGTGGGAAATATCTATTGTTCCAATTGTGGACAGGAAGTGCAGATGGTTCCGGATTTTAATGTCATGGATGATGATTTTTCCGTTGATTTCTCAAGTGAAGTGCCGACAACACCTGCAACGAAACAGGCAGTCAGACCAAATAACCGGAATACGAATTTTTGGATTGTGATCGGTGTGGCATGTTTTTGTGTGATCGCTTTGATCGGATTCCTCTCACAGCATATGATGAACCGAAAAGCTGCTGATACAGATCCGAATTATCTCAAAGCATTGGAATCTATGCAGCAGGGGGATCATGAAAAAGCGATTAACTATTTTCAGTGGATGGTGGCCGAGACAGGGGATGATACGAATGTGTATTTCTGGATTGCCAATCTATATGATCTGGATCAGGATTATGAAAATGAGATTCAGACTTTGCAGCATATTTTGAGCCTTGATCCGACAAATGGATATGCCTGTCAGAGATTGTTGGAACTCTATTCGTCGCAGCAGATGTATGATGAGATATATGCGCTGCAGGAACAGATCACAGATAGTAATCTGCAGGAACTGATCGGAACTTATACTGTTCCGGTTCCGGTCATTGATGAGCTTCCGGAAAATGTGAAACCGGGAGATACGATCGCAATTACGGCAGAACCAAATTTAAATATTTATTATACATTGGATGGCAGTTCGCCGGTCACAAACGGGAAAATCTATTATTCGCCGATTCCGTTATCGGAAGGCGATTACACACTCAAGGCTGTTACATGCAATGAAAAGGGCAATTTCAGCCAGATTGTTTCCAAGGAAATTACG
>OBLI01003491.1_pt1 | contig 12020 bp, 14 predicted proteins | sample 1519701 | NCBI WGS metagenome assembly OBLI01 (sample SAMEA3663005, study PRJEB22513) | pig gut metagenome | biome: pig gut; feature: pig-associated habitat; material: faeces | place: France | collected 2012 | reverse complement strand
GTGAGAAGCAAAAAGAAAGGATGTGAACCCATTGGAAGATTCCAAAATCATCGATTTGTTCTGGGCACGGGACGAAGCGGCCATCGCACAGACTGATGCCACCTATGGCAGAAAACTCTATGCGCTGGCCAATAAAATTCTGAACAGCCGGGAGGATGCAGAGGAAAGCGTGAGTGACACCTATATGAAGACCTGGGAAATCATTCCTCCCCAGAGGCCGAACCATTTCTACGCATTTCTTGCTTCCATCTGCCGCCATCTCTCCTTTCACAAGGTGGATTGGAGGCTGGCAGCCAAGCGAAATGCGGAAATCGTAACCTTGACAGAGGAAATGGAGCTGTGCATTCCGGATACCCGGCGGGATCTGGAATTGGAGGACAAGGAAATCGGTCGGGTGATGGATGCTTTTCTGGAAAGTCTGCCTAGGGATTTTCCTGCGGCGGTATTGGCATGCAGACAGCATTGCGGAAATCGCCGCCCGGTATGACATCACCGAAAGCAAGGTCAAAATGCAGCTGAGCCGCACCCGCTCAAAGCTGCGTACTTATCTGGAACGGGAGGGAATTAAGGTATGAATGGAAAACAATTGTTGACCGGTCTGAGCAATATCAACCAGAAATTTATTGAAGAATCGGAAATGGAGCCAGCCGTCAGGAAAACCGGAACGGGAACCAGATTTGTTTTGCGAAAGCATATTCTGATCGCAGCCATTATCGCCCTGATGGTGTTTTTTATGGGCTGCGCGGTGGTGTATGTGCTGAGCATGAATGGAATCAATATTGGCCAGCAGCAAACCTTTCAGGATGTGTTTGAATATGACCCGGAATCTGGGCAGGCCGTTGCCTATCTCGGACAGGAAACTGTGACAGAAGAAGTGCTGACACTTGCAGGTATGAAAGGCAGCCCAAATTACAAGGCCGCACAGGAATGGTTCGCATTCAAGCAGGAGTATGATCCGGATCATTCCATTTTTAACGAACTGCAAAGTACCGGACAGGTTCCGGAATTTCCTGCGGAATACCAGTCCTATCACCTTTATTCCCAGGAAATGAAGGACAAACTGGATGAAATTCTTGAAAAATATGATCTGAATCTGATCGGCAGGACCATTCCTTTCAAAACAGAGGAACTTGTCTGCAAGGCATTGGGATTGGAAGATATTGTGGTTCCGGGAAAGGAAGCCGTCATAAAACTGGATGATGCCGGATATCAGGAATGCGGCAATCTGAATATGGACTTTACGATCATCATTCCCGGTGATGAAGATTGCGGTGAACAAGCGACCAGATGCCACATCTATTATATGCGGAAAGATGCTTTTACAGAGGATGTTATTTCACTGAGAGAGATTGAGACCTGGAAAGAATGGACCTATACCACAGCTTCCGGCACAGATGTGTTGATTTTCCGGTCTCCAACTGATTGGCGTGGATATATCTTCTGTGACATGCCGAATTACACGGTAACACTTCGATACGAGTTCATCGACGAGCAGTATTCCAATGATGCAGCCGGAAATATGATCATCGAAAAAGAGGTCATGACGGATCAGGAAATTGAGCGCCTGGCTGATGCAATTGACTTTTCCATTGAGCCCAAACTGGCCGAGGGATGGGAAAACCAAATGGATCCGACGGCCAATTCCGGCAAAACGATTGACGGCTATACCATTGAATTAAAGTCTGTCCAATCTGATGGCAATAAGGCGTTGATCACTTTGGGAATCACTGCGCCTGAGGATGTCAATCTTTTGGAGCATGATGGTTATCCCATATCCCTGAAACACAGCAACCGGTGGGGCTTCTTTGAGCCGGTAACAGAGGGTTCCGGCAATGTGAGCGGCGGATACGCAGTGGAAGAGGATGGGGATGGAAAATCCAACACACAGAATGTGGTTCTTGCGTTTTCAGCCGGTCCTGAGCAAATAAGAAACAGGGAATATCCCTTTGCCTCGGGTCATGTATGGAACATCTACTGGCAGGATATCTATGCCAGTTACCTGGACGAGAAGACAAATGAGCCTGCAGAATATCTTCTTGTAGAGGGTACATGGTCCTTTGATGTGGTATTTGAAGACATAACCGTAGAAGAACTGGAATTGATCACGGCGCCCATTGCTTCCGAAACTGCCTGCGGATGGGATATGAAAGGGAATGATGTCTATCAGGATACCATGATTACCTCCTTTATCCTGCGGCCTATGAGCGCCAGCATTATCTGTGACCTGGAGCATGCAGCACCGGACTTCTTGACAGTTGGAGATGGATGTGTCTATGTGGTGATGAAAGACGGGAGCAGTATTGCTTTGCACGGTGATAACGCAAGCGCTGGGATACAGAATTTGCAGGCAGAATCCACCATCGATCTGGATCAGGTTGCCTGTGTCCGACTGCCGGATGGAACGGAGCTCCCGGTTCCCCAGGCGTAAAACAATTTTTCATTCAAGAGTCTGCTTCTCAATGGACGGGAAGCAGGCTCTTTCCTTTTCTCAAAAAAATGCTATCATGATACGTGAGGTTTTTGAACGAAAAACGGTCTATCAGGGTGAGGAACAAAACACAAGCGAGGTGAACCCAAATGGAAGACAGTAAAATCATAGAGCTGTTCTTTGCCAGAAGTGAAGATGCCATAAAGCATACGGATGAAACTTACGGTCGGCGTCTTTATCATCTGGCAGAGAACATCGTCAAAAACGGACAGGACGCCGAGGAGAGCGTCAGCGACACCTATATGAAGGCATGGGATACGATTCCTCCCCAGAGGCCTCAGCATTTCTTTGCGTACCTGGCAAAAATCTGCCGAAATTTTGCATTAAAAAGGCTGGATTGGAAAAAGGCAGCAAAACGAAATGCGGAAGTGGTCAGCCTGACCGAAGAAATGGAAATGTGTATTCCGGACCGATCACGAGACAGAGAGATGGAAGCCAGGGAATTGAGTGTGGCTCTGGATCATTTTCTGCGTACCCTGACACCGGAAAATCAGATGGTATTCCTGCGGAGATACTGGTACGCAGACACCATCGCGGAAATCGCTGCCCGGTATGGGATCAGCGAAAGTGCCGTCCTGATGCGGCTGAATCGAACCAGAGCAAAGCTCTGCTGCTATCTTGAGAAGGAGGAAATCAACGTATGAAAGGAAAGGACATTCTCTTTGGACTGAACGATGTGGGAAATGATCTGATTGAAAAAGCAGAATATGGTCAATTTCCTGCTGACAAAGAAAGAAGCAGTGAAAAGGAAGCTCCCAGAATCAAAAGAATCCGGAAGCCCCTGCTGGTTGCGGCCATGATCACCTTGATGGTGCTGTTCATGGGCTGCGCCGTACTCCTGCTGCATCTGGAAGACCTTCGCATCAAAGAAGAACCCTACACGGATCATCTGCGCTACGCAGAGGACGGCAGCAAAATCCCCGCAACTGAGAAAGTGAAACAGTATATCTCCATTGCTGGTGCCGATGGCAGCAAAAACCATCTGGCCATTCAGGAGTGGATGGAGTTTAAAGAGCACTACGACCCGGACGGTTCTCTTCGGCGTGAACATTCCGGCTTTGAAAAACCTCCCCAGTACAACAACTATGTGGATGCCTACACCCAGGAAATGCTGGACAAGATCGATGAAATTTGCCGGAAATACGATTTGAAGCTGGAGGGGGATGCGGCAATCTTCCAGGAGAATGTGGCGGAGCTGTTCTCTCAGGTGCTGGGGATTTCCGGCATTACAAGAGAAAACTCCGGTTTGACAACAGAATTCGGCGGAGCAAGAGTCACGGAATGGCAATTTTAATGCTTCTTATCGGGCAACGCTGCGAAACCCGGAGGCAAGCCAGGAATTTGAGTTCACACTCATCTATGATTACCGGGACAAGGATTATTTCACCAGTGCTTTTCTCACCATCGAGGACGGGGAATCCGTGGAGCAATGGAATTACACCCTGCCGGAGGGAACGAAAGTACTCATTGCCAGCGACAAGGGGGGCGACGCCTTTATTCTGTGCGACCGGGAGGATGCCTTTATCAATGTCACCATCCGAAATGTGGGCTGGAATTTGGATAGCCCGGGAGATGTGATGTCCCACAAAGACATGGAGCTGATTGCCCAGGCTTTGGATTATACCCCGAAACCGAAGACGGTGGAGAATATGCCCCAGCTTCAGCAGGAGCTTGAGGAGCTGTATCAAGCCGGAGAAAGCCAGGAAGAGGACCCCGCAGAGGTGGAAGCCCGGATGCAGCTCTATGAGGAAAATGAGCACCACGAAAGCTACGGAGACTTGATTTGCCAGATGCGGGATAATGAGTCCTATTTCGTAAACCACTGTAATGTTGCCTATGAGCATTTCTGGGAAACCATGGAATACACCTTACTGGACATCACCGGAGACGGCACAGAGGAATTGATTCTCGGACGGGATGGTCACATTCACGAGATTTGGACCATCCGTGACGGATTGACCGATCGAATCGCTTCCAGCTATTATGAGGGTTACCTGTGTGAGGGAAATGTGTATGAATCTTATGTCTTTCTGGACGGAAAGCCTTACCATTTCTACTCCCGAATTGGCGAGGATGGTCTGATGGAAAGGCTGATGGATGTGGAATATGACGCCGTACAGCAAAGCTGGATGCTGGATGAATCTCAGGACGGAAGCGGCCTCACGCCCATCTCTGAGGAAAAGGCCATGGAGCTTATTAACTCCTTTGTCCGCATTCCTCTGGAAATGAAATCCGTCAAAGAATATCCCCTCGAATAAACCATTGGGCCTGCTTCCTTTCTCGAAGCAGGCCCTTCCCCGTAAGAAACATGTTTTCTAAAAGCGGAAATCCACTTGATACTTTCTGAGCCAAAACTCGATTTGCAGGATATAGGCCATGGTCTGAGGCCGGCGCATCAGCTGGCCATACCAGGGCCATTCATTTTCCTGGGCAAGATAGGACTTTAAATTCTCCCGGTCAATCAGGCAGAACAGTGGGTTTTCCTTTTCCTCCAGGACCGCTTTCAGCCGCTGTGCCATCAGCTCCTCGTAATGGGGGTCAAAGGTTTTGGGATAGGGGCTTTTCTTTCTCTGGACAATTTCCTCTGGGAGCAAATCCCGGACTGCATGGCGCAGCAGGCCCTTTTCCCTGCCCTGGTAATCCTTGAACGCCCAGGGCACCCCATACAGATACTCCGCAATGCGATAATCGCAGAAAGGCACACGAACCTCCAGGCCGGAATACATGCTCATCCGGTCTTTCCGGTCCAGCAGCGTCTGCATGAACCACCGGAAATTCAGATTGACCATCTCTTTCATTCTCCGCTCCAGAGGGCTGTTATCCGGAAGAATGTCACTTTCCCGGCAGGTCTGCCAATAGGCATTCATCACATATTCCTCCGGTTTGCCCTTTTGTTTCAGAAAATCTGTCAGCAAATCCGTCCGCTGTCTGGTTGTCTGGGACCAGGGAAAGCCCGCCTTGGCCCGCACCTCTGGGTCCCGGTACCAGGGGTATCCGCCGAAAATCTCATCCGCACACTCCCCGGAAAGGGCAACCTTGACACGCTTGCCAATCTCCCTGCAGAACGCAAGCAGGGAAAAATCCACATCCGCCATTCCCGGCAGGTCCCGGGCGATGGTGGCATTTTCCAATTCCGTCGCCAAGTCCTCCGGTGTGAGGATCACCCAGTGGTGCTCTGATTGGATGGAAGAACACATGAGATGGATATACGCATCATCGGAATTTGGCTGGAACTTCCCCGGCTGAAAATATTTTGCATTGTTCAGATATCCGACTGAGAATGTGGGCAGCTCCGTTCCCCTTTGTGTCATCTCATTGGCGCAAACCGCTGTGATGATGCTGGAATCCAAGCCGCCGGACAAAAACGTCCCGATGGGAACATCCGACACCATCTGGCGCTTTATCGCATCGGTGACCAGGAAACGAACCTGCTCGCAGGTTTCCTCAAAGGATTCCGTGTGATACCGGTCCCGCAGCTTCCAATACTGGGTCAGGGTCAGCCGGTGATTTTCAAAGTATCCGTACCAGCCCGGCTCCAATTCCCGAATCCCGTGAAAGACACCGCTGCCCGGCACTCTCCCCGGCCCCAGCAGGAGCAGCTGATAGGCGCCATCCAGGTCCAATTCCGGCCTGAATGCCGGATGGCAAAAGATGGTTTTGATTTCGGAGGCAAAGATCAGCCCTCCATTGCTTTCCGAATAAAAAAGGGGCTTCACTCCAATTCGGTCCCGGGCCAGAAACAGCCGCTTTGCCTTTTCCTCCCAGACCGCGAAAGCAAAAATTCCATTCAACTTTTCCACGCAGCCGCTGCCCCATTGGGCATAGGCATGGAGCAGCACCTCCGTGTCGGAGTGTTCGAGAAAAAGATGTCCTGCTTTTTCCAGCTCCCGGCGGATTTCCTGGGTGTTGTACAGCTCGCCGTTGTAAATCAGCGTGTAGTCTTCATCCCCAAAGTGCAGACTCATGGGCTGCTTGCCGCCCTGGGGGTCGATAATTGCCAATCTTGCGTGGAGAAATGTACATTCCTGGCTTTGAAACGTTCCATGTCCATCCGGCCCTCGTCGGGACATGGTTTTCAGCATGTTTTGAATGGTTTCCCCGGATCGCTTCAAATGAATACAGCCTGCAATGGCACACATTGCGTTACCACATCCTTCCGTCTGCCCATTATATGAATCCAAGATGAATTGGGTTCCTGAATAATTCGACAGAATCTGCACATCCTGTTCTGGGTGATAGAAATGAAGAACAGCAAAGAAGTATTGTCCTCCGTTCTGAAAACGACACAGATGGGGCAGCTGGGAATCCGCAGTGCTCTGGAATCCGAGATGGCACCGGCGTTACGCAGCGCCATGGAATCACAGCTTCGGGAATACGATTCCATTGAGAGTGAAGCCCATTCCATTGCAAAGGCCAGGAATTGGGAGCTGCCGGAGCTGAATCCCTCCATCCGGTTCATGACCGACCGCATGACCAAGATGAAATTATCCTGCGGTGATGTGAACAGCAAAATCGCTGCCATGATGATTCGGGGAAACACCAGCGGCGTCATCAAGGGGTTGAAAAACCTCCATCAGATGACGGAACAGGACAAAGCGGTGCAGTCACTGTCCAATAAGCTATTGGACACCGAAAGTGCCAATGTGCACCAAATGAAGCAATTCCTATAGACGTCCGGGACAGATTCGCTCTGTCCCGGACGCACCATTTCCATCCCAAGGGCATAAGCTAATGGAGTATGGAAAGGATGGGATACTATGCCAACAATCGGATATCTGCAAGCCCGCGCCTACACCAGCAACGCCCAAATCCCGCTGCGGGACGTTGCCGTTGTGGTCACCGCACCGGACCAAACCGCCATTGCCATGCGCGTGACCGATCGGAGCGGATTGATCGCACCAATTGAGATACCGGTGCCCAATCTCTCGGAAAGTCAGGAGCCCGGTGCAAAGCAGAAGCCCTACGCTGTGGTGAATCTGACTGCCTATCGGGATGGGTATGGACCATTTGAATCCAAAAACATTCAGATTTTTGCGGATACGCTGACCTTTCAGGATTTGAAAATGATTCCCCTCTCCCAGCTTCCCCTGGGTGAGACGGACAGCGCGTATGTGGTAACACCTCCGCAAAACCTGTAAGGAGGAATGTCATGCCGACAGTTATCCCTTATGTACCTCAAAAAATAACGGTCCATCTGGGAGCGCCGGGAGACGACGCGCCAAATGTGACCGTTGATTTTGTGGACTATATCAAGAATGTGGCTTCCAGTGAAATCTACCCCACCTGGGATGAAAGTGCCCTCCGGGCCAACATCCTGGCCATTGTTTCCTTTGCCCTGAACCGGGTTTACACCGAGTTTTACCGCAGCCGGGGATATGATTTTGACATCACCAACAATACGGCCTACGACCAGTATTTTGTTTACGGCCGAAGCTATTTTACAAACATCGCCCGTCTGGCGGAGGAAATGTTCAACGACTATCTGCGCCGGCCGGGCTTCGTGGAACCCTTGGCCGCAAAATACTGCAACGGCACCACCGTGACCTGCGAGGGCCTGAGCCAGTGGGGCAGTCAGGAGCTGGCGCAGCAGGGCTATAACTCCACCCAGATTCTTCGGAATTACTACGGCAATGTGGAAATCGTCTATGACGCGCCGGTAAAAGAATATACATCCTCCTATCCCGGCACACCGCTGCGCCGGGGAAATATCGGTCCCTATGTGGTGATCATTCAAACGGAGCTGAACCGAATCGGGGAAAACTATCCGGCAATCCCGAAAATCTCCCCAATTGACGGCATCTTCGGAGAACAAACCGAAGCAGCCGTCCGAAAGTTTCAGGAGATATTCAATTTGCAGGTAGACGGCATCGTCGGTCAGGCCACCTGGTATGAGCTGGTGCGCCTTTACACCGCGGTAAACAATCTGGCCGAGCTGCAAAGCCAGGGGCAGACCTATTATAACATCGCCTGGGCCAGTAACAACCCCATTCAGCAGGGCGACCGGGGCATCCGGGTGGAGCAGCTGCAATATATGCTCCGGGTGCTCTCGGCCTATATTTCCGAAATCCCTCAGATTGCAGTGGACGGCATTTTCGGCCCTGAAACAAGGAATGCCGTTCTGGCAGCCCAGCAGAGATTCGGCCTGCCGCAAACCGGAATTGTCAATTATGACACCTGGGAGGCCATCTACAACCAGTTCATCAGCCTGAGAGATTTTGAAAGGCTTCCTCTCACCGGTGCACTGGCCGGTCAAAACAGCACCGGCCGAAACCGGTTCACGCGGACGGCGGAGATAACCCAATATCCGGGCAATCCTCTCTCCGGTGGAGATCGGGATACCCCGCGCCAGGAGGTGAATCGATGATCTCGGAACGCCGATTTGTCAATCAGCCGATTCGGAGCCTGCAAACAATGCTTCGTACCATTGCGCTGTTCAGCGACGAATACCAGCGAATCATTCCGGACGGTATATACGGACCGGAAACCCAAAAAGCCGTTGTCACCTTTCAGCGGAATCGGGGGCTGCCCGCAACAGGCATCACAAATCTGCAAACCTGGGATGAAATTGTAAAGCTCTATGACGAGGCCCTGGAGGTACTGTCTCCCCCGCGAACGACAGAATATGAATATCAGGAGGAATTTCCCTTTACCCGGGGAAATCAGAGCCCAAGGCTCAAAATCGCACAGTGTATGCTTGCTCAGATTGCGGAGCGGTACTGCTGCATCTGTCCGCCGGAGCTGTCCGGCAGCATGGATGAGCTCATGATCAATTCCATTTCGGAATTCCAGCGGATGAACGCCCTGCCGGTAAGCGGCAAGCTGGATAAAGCCACCTGGAAAAACCTGATTTTACAGTTTGCTCTGTCGGAGATGATTGCAAACCGTCGCAGAAAATGAGAAGCACAAAAAAGTTGATAAAAAAACTTGATAAATGAAATAGAAACGACTATAATATATCAGGTCTACGTTTTTTATTTACACTGTTTCGCCGGATCAGGTGAAGAGGTGGCTCAGCGTTTTACTGCCACGGAGGATCATCCATGTTCACGTTAAACTGGAAAAAAGAGGTCTTTACCATACCGAATTTGCTCAGCTTATTCCGTCTTCTGTTAATTCCGCTTTATGTTTATTTGTATTTGACGGCGGAGAGAACGTCCCAGTATGTCGCGGCAGGGCTTGTGCTGGCGCTTTCCTGTCTGACGGACATGATCGACGGGAAAATCGCGAGGAAATTCAACATGATTTCAACCCTGGGGATGCTTTTGGACCCGGTGGCCGATAAAGCCACCCAAGCCGCGCTGCTGATTTGTCTATCCATGAACTACCCGGTGCTCTATCCGGTGTTGGGGCTTCTGGTAATCAAAGAAAGCTTCCAGCTGATTGCAATGATCATCGCCTACCTGAACGGGAAAATGCTCCCCGGCGCGCTGATGGTCGGCAAGGTGTGCACCACCGTTCTGTTTATCAGCCTGATCGCCCTGGTTTTGTTTCCCGACATCCCCCACGAAATCGTGAACCTGATTGCATTGGTGGATGCCTGCTTCCTGGGTGTTTCTTTTGTGTGCTACATCTGTGCGTACTACGGCAAAAACAAAAAGGTCCAGGATTTAAATTCCGGTATTTAACCCCAAAAAACTCAAAGGCAGCGGTTTTTCAGCCGCTGCCTTTTTTCCGTATTTATCTATTTAGAAACGTCCGCCGATCTGTCACGAGCGAAATTGTCGGACATCCGCAGAGATTTCCGCGGCATCAATTTCCTCCACCGGCTCCGTTGTGTATAGTATACCACAGCCGGGCCGCGATTGGTGAAGAAAGGTTGAACGAAGCGGAAACAATTTGTCAAGCTGGATAAATATTACTGATGAGAATCAGAAGCGGAAGCGCCAGGGAGAAGATGCTGATGGCCCAGGCATACATGGCCTTCCTGGAAAACATCATCAGCGCCAGGCAGCCAAAGGTAACTGCCAGCGGCACCACCACTGCGGTCCCCCGGTCGATCATCCGCAGAAAATTGCCGTTGTTCTGCAGAAAAATTCCAACCTCCGTGGGGAGTCGGACGCTGTTGTAAATGGCAATCCGCAGGGCATAATAGGCCACCGGCAGTGCCATGATGAATTTGCGGGCCTTGTAGCAGAACATCACAATGGAACCGATTACCTTCTTTACAGAGCCCTCAGGCGCCTTCTGATTTGGATTTGCAAATTTGCTTTGTACTGTCTTTGCCATATATCTATGCCTCCTGAACTGCAACAAAATTTTGACATAAATGTCCAGATAATTGGACACCACTTGCGGTATGATTTCTCCATCAGCCGGTGATACCCTGGCAAAAGAGAGGAGAAAGCATCATGAAAAAGAGAAATGACATCTATCGACATTCTTCCCATTATTGCCCCGCTTATCCCAACGAGGCGGACACAAGCTATTATCAGAAGAAACTATTGGATATTCTCGGCGGACTTGCTGCCGGGGTGATGCTGACGGTCTGGATGGTAATTCTGGTCCGAATCAGCTGACTGCCTCGTATTTTCCCGGTAAATGTATGCCAAGCCTTTCAGAATCAGGTTTTTCTCATAGTGAATCTCAGAGCGGCACAGCGGAACGATAAATCTAGCAATGCCGCCTGTTGCGATTACGGTGGTTTTGCAGCCCAGTTCTTCTTCCATGCGGACAATCATACCATCTATCATGCAGGCGGTGCCCAGCATAATTCCGCTACGCATACAGTCCACGGTGTTTCTTCCGATGGCTCTCTTGGGCTGATCCAGCTGAAGTCCAGGCAGCAGCGCCGTCCGCTGGGTCAGCGCATCCAGGGAAATTTTTACGCCGGGGCAAATACAGCCGCCGATGAACGCGCCGGAGGCATCCACCACCTCGATGGTAGTAGCCGTGCCCATATCCACCACAATCAGTGGCGGCTTATAGGCCCTCATGGCGGCGACACAGCCCACCACCAGGTCCGCGCCGGTTTGGGTGGGATTTTCCAGCTTGATATTCAATCCGGTCTTCACCCCGGGACCCACCACAAGGCTGTTTTTTCCGGTGAGCTTCCACAAAGCGGTTTTGATAGAGTTCAGCACCTGAGGCACCACCGATGCAATGATGGAGCCTTCGATGCTTTCCAGCCGGAGCCGATGAATGTCGAAGATCATTTTCAGATCAATGCAGTATTCATCCGAGGTTTTGGTGGCATCGGTGCGAAGTCTCGCCTCAAAGAGAATCTGATTGTCCTGAATGCCTCCGATCACAATATTGCTGTTTCCAATGTCCACCGCGATGATCATAGCGCGTCCTCCATATCCCTTTGGCGGATGATTCGGCACTCTGCCGAACCGCCCTCTATGAGAATCAAACCGGCGGTTCCGCCGTATCCGGCACTGCCCGGGTTCATGATCCATTGCCCCTCCGGGAGGCTGCGGCAATCCGGCTCATGGGTATGACCGTAGAGAATCACATCCGCCCGGCAGCGCTGGCCATCCAGAATCAGCTTATCTAAATACAGCTTGACGCCCTGCAGGTGACCATGGGTCAT
>OBLI01003489.1_pt1 | contig 12024 bp, 11 predicted proteins | sample 1519701 | NCBI WGS metagenome assembly OBLI01 (sample SAMEA3663005, study PRJEB22513) | pig gut metagenome | biome: pig gut; feature: pig-associated habitat; material: faeces | place: France | collected 2012 | reverse complement strand
TCGGAAAATTATTACATATTTTAATGTGATTCCAGGTGCTGTCCCCCCGGCATCTGTGCGCTTTTTTACAAAAAACTGCAAATAAAAACTCCGGCCAACACACAGAAAACTTGTTCTTCATCTGAACATCATTTTCGTATGCTGACCGGCAGCTTACACTTTTTGAACTTTACCCCAGAACATAAATTTCTTTCTCGTCTCTGGGAATAATCTCCCCTACGATCTTCGCCGGTGCCCCTGCCTTTTGCAGTTCACCGCACAACATTTCTGCCTCATCAACCTTCACGGCAATCAGCAACCCTCCCGAAGTCTGCGGATCGAAAAGCACTTCTTCCATAGCAAAAGGAATATTGATAAACTCCACATATTTTTCCACATGGTTCCGGTTTTTCTGCCCTGCCGCCGTCAAAAGGAATTCATCCGCATGGCGCAGTGCTTCTGTGATCACCGGCACCTGATCCGCATAGATCCGGCAGGACATGCGCCCGTTCATCATCTCATGCAGATGCCCCAGGAAGCTGAAGCCTGTCACATCGGTGCAGGCATGTACTTCGTAATCACGGCAGATCTCAGAGGCTTTTTTATTCAGTGTAGTCATGGAAGTAATCGCCTCCTGCATGGCTTCCTCCGATGCCTCCCCGACACGGTTGGCAGTACATATAATACCAACGCCCAACTTCTTAGTCAAAATCAGCTTATCTCCCGGCTGTCCCTGGTCATTGGCATAGATCCGGTCAGGATGTACCGTTCCCATAACGGACAGACCGTACTTTACTTCCTTATCCGCAATGGAATGTCCCCCTGCCAGCGTACCACCGGCCTCAATCACCTTTTCTGAGCCGCCCCGCATGATCTCTCCCAGAATATTCAGATCCGCCGTTTCCGGAAAACACACGATATTCAGCGCTGTTTTCACTGTGCCGCCCATGGCATAAATATCACTGAGAGCATTGGTGGCCGCAATCTTTCCAAAGGTATAGGGATCATCCACCATGGGAGGGAAAAAATCCAGGGTCTGCACCACAGCCACATCGTCACTGATCTTATATACCGCTGCATCATCCTTGCTGTCATAACCGATCAGCAGATTTTCATCCGCCGGGCCCTTGGGCAGCTTTTCCAGCACCCTCGCCAGCACTCCGGCGCGCAGCTTGGCGGTACAGCCGCCTCCTCTGCAGAATACGATCTTTTCTTCCATAATAAACTCCTCCTGCTTACACAAAAATCCGGCAATGACGATCATTTTTCAATATCGACGCCATTGCCGGATTTTTTATTTTTCTATTTACGTGTCAACCCGTCCTACTTTAGCATCTTTCGCTCATCATACCATTCCCTGGTTCGCGTTGCCACCTTTTTCTGTTCGCTGTTTTATTCTGCCCGTGCGATAGCCTCCTCATAATCCTTTGTTCCCACAAAGATTTCCTGTTTCCAGGGATTTTTGTTCTGTTCTTTAGCCCGTTTCAGTATATAAGCAAAAGCGAACACATTTACTGCCAGAGCAGCAACAGCAATCAGCCCCTGTGCCGTCGGATTTGCTGCTGTCGGCATGGAACTGCCCATGGCTGCGGCGATACCGCCCTCCGCGTACACGGAAGTTACCGTCGTAAACCGGCTGGCATCCTGGAAAAGCGGGAATACCTGGGCAAACATACACCACAGGGCCAGCGTATTGGCACGGTTCTGGATCCAGCCGCCTTTATTCCAGAACATGGCAGCAAAGGTCGGTGCCAGAAGAAGAGCCAGACCGCAGTACCAGGAATGGGTGGGCAGATTCAGATAGGTATATTCGAAATTCCACACATCATAGGCCAGAATATATACCCAGGTCATATCCGGCCACAGCATATCCTGTTTATTTTTAGAAGAATAAATGCCCCACCAGCCGGTCATGCACACGATGTTCAGAAGGCCAGCGATACCGTTTAACACATTCCACCAGCCGCCGTAAAGCCAAACGCCCTCGGAAGAGAACCACCAGCCGCCGGCCAGAGAACCTGCACGGATAGCAGACTCAAAATCAGATGCCACAGCGATCAGAATATTGATAGCCACGATCACAAAGGGGAATACCTTGAAGGCCTCGGATTTGCCCAGCTTGCCCCAGTGATATTTCAGGATCATAAAACCGATACATCCTGCGGTCGCCGCATACAGTTTGGCGTAATGAAACCAGCTGTTCATATGTACATAGGTATCATTATTCAATGCCCACTCGGCGCCCATGGCCGCACCCACATAAATGGCGATAAAATACACCGTCAGTACTGCCGGAAGCACCAGAAAACAGGCAATGCCTCCCGCTTTGGAACGGCGGGCCACCTCATTCATGACCACCAGTCCCACAAATACCATCAGCCAGCCCAGAAGCTGCCAGCCGGCTGTTTCTCCGTAAATCTGAAAAAACATAATTTCTCTCCTTTACTCCACTTCTATTTCCTTAATGTTGAATTCACTGCCCTGTAAAAGATACGTTCTTTCGCTGCCGCAATGGGGACAGATCTTGCCGTACTCGACTGTGGGATACGTTTTTTCGCAGTCCTCACAGTAGGTGATGGCAGGCAGTGTTTCCACAATAAGCTTCGCATCTGCAAACAGCGGGCGTTTTTTTGCCGCCCACGTCCAGCAGTTCTGGAGGTAGGACTCAATCACCGTGGAGACCTCCCCCAGCTCCAGGGTGACACTGTGAATATGTGTCACCTGATTTTCCTTTGCCACCTTTTCCAGATGGTCCATGATATGAAAAGTTACACCCAGTTCGTGCATAGGCGTACTCCTTACTTTTTCTTTCTGAATCTGACCTTAATGGACTGCGTCGCCATATTCGGAAGGATATATTTCAGTTTTTCCTCTGAAGAGCGCATCACAGACGCTCCCGGGATCTCCCGGTGAAGCTTGATGGCGTCAAATACGCATTTTGTGGTACATACACCGCAGCCAATGCACTTGTTGGGATCCACTACCGACGCACCGCAGGACAGACAGCGGGAAGTCTCCGCTTTTACCTGTTCCTCTGTCAGAGAATGAGACAGATCCTTAAATGTAGCAGCCTGTTTCTTCACATCTGCTTTTTCCGGGATCTGACGTCTTGCCGTATCGTATGTATCCACAGAAATATCTTCTTTATTTAAAGCAACATAATCACGGCGGTTTCTGCCGATGGTCAGTGTACAGTGTTCATGCACATAGCGATGCAGCGAGATCGCACCTTCACGTCCTGCGGCAATAGCATCGATGGCAAACTTCGGTCCGCTGTATACGTCTCCGCCGACAAATACGTCCGGCTCGCTGGTCTGGTAGGTCAGTTTATTGGCAACTGCTGTACCGTTTGGACGCAATTCCACATGCAGACCCTCCAGCATTTTGCCCCAGTCTACCGCCTGTCCTACAGAAAAGACTACCTGGCTGCAGGAAACAGTCACTGTATCCTCTTCATCATACTTTGGAGAAAATCTGCCTTTGTCATCAAATACGCTGAGACACTTTTTGAATACAATACCGGTTACTTTTCCATCCTGAGTGAGGATCTCTTTCGGCCCCCAGCCACAGTTTATGCTGATATTTTCTTCCAGTGCTTCCTCGATCTCTTCTGTACTGGCCGGCATCTGTTCTCTCTGTTCCAGACAGTACATGGAAACACTGCCATCTGTACAGCGTGAGCTGACTCTGGCTGCATCGATAGCCACGTTTCCGCCGCCCACAACAACCACATCACCGTTCATGGCAAAGCCTGCACCGGAACCGGCTTTTTGCAGGAAATCCACAGCTGTGTATACGCCTTCGGCATCTTCGCCCGGGATACCCGGTTTTCTGCCTTTCTGGCAGCCGATTGCTGCATAAAATCCTTTGTAACCCTGCTCGCGCAGTTCTTCAATGGTCACGTCTTTACCCACTTCTACGCCGCAGCGGATCTCAACACCAAGCGCTTTGATCACTTCGATTTCTGCTGCCACAAGATCTTTCTCCAGCTTATAGGAAGGAATACCGTAGCGAAGCATGCCGCCCGGTTCTTCCTGTTTCTCAAAGATCGTGGGCTGGTATCCTGTCAGCGCCAGATAGTATGCACAGGAAAGTCCTGCCGGACCGGCACCGATGATCGCGATTTTCTCTTTAAATCCACCCTGCAGTGACGGGATCGTCTTCTTCGGAATATATCTCGTCTCTGCATTAAGATCCCGTTCTGCAATAAAACGTTTTACCTCATCGATAGCAATGGCCTCATCGATGGTTCCGCGGGTACAGGCATCCTCGCAGCGACGGTTACATACATGACCGCAAATTGCCGGCAGCGGATTATCCTTTTTGATCAGAGCCAGAGCTTCCTCGTAGCGGCCCTCTTTTGCCAGCTGTAAGTAACCCTGCACGGCAATATGCGCCGGACAGGCCGTCTTGCACGGTGCAGTTCCTGTATCGTAGCAGTTGATACGGTTGGTATCACGATAATTGTGAGACCACATATGCTCACCCCAGGGCTGTTCCGTGGGAAGAGGCATCTTCGGATACTTGATCTCGCAGCCCTGACGGTCGCAGAGCTTCTGTCCCAGCTTAACAGCGCCTGCCGGGCAGCTTTCCACACACTTACCGCAGGCCACACATTTTGCCTTCTCTACTTTAGCCACGTAAGCAGAACGGGACATATTTGGTGTATTAAACAGCTGAGACGTACGCAGCGCATAACAGACATTGACATTACAGTTGCAGATAGCAAAAATCTTGTTCGCACCGTCGATATTGGTGATTTGGTGTACAAAACCGTTGTCCTCAGCCACTTTAAAGATCTCCAGTGCTTCCTCTTTCGTAATATAGCGTCCGTCTTTCTGGGTCTCCACCACATAATCCGCCATATCTCCCACAGCTATGCACCAACCCTCCGGATCATCGGCACAGCCTTCATCATGCGTCAGACGGGAACGACGACAGGAACAGGGACTGGCTGCATATTTTCCCTCGTACTTGCTCAGCCAATAGGAAATATGCTCCAGATCAATGGACTCATTCTCCATCTCGATGGCCTTCTCCACCGGAATTACATGCATACCGATACCGGCACCGCCCTCCGGCACAAAGGGGGTGATCTTTTCCAGCGGAAGTCTCGACATGTGCTCGAAAAAGATACCCATTTCCGGATGCTCGTTCAGCACCTGAGCATTCATGTTAAAGAATTCAGCACAGCCCGGCACGTACATGGGCAGCACATACTGTTTTTCATGTGCCTCATTCTCCCAGTTGTATTCCAAAAGGCCTTTTCTGGACATCTCCTCCAGAAGTGCCTCACATTTTTTCTCTTCCAGACCGGAAAGCTTTACGATCTCCGGCAGCGTTTTCGGCTTGCGGACGCCCAGTTTCAGAGCCAGCTCCGCCTCTTCGTCCGTAACCACCGCAGCCAGACCCCAATATTCCGGATCCTCCCGGGTGATTTTTTTGATCCCCAGCTTCTGCGGAATGCGGTCCGTGATCATCTTGCCCAGCTTTGCAATGGGCTCACGGAACGGTTCCGAGGGATCGGGGGTAAAACTTGGATACTTGTATTCCGGATACAGTTCTTTATCCAGTTCTTTTTTCATCAGTTTGCCCTCCTTATTTTTCCTCTTTCCATATCTTTACCTGGTTATACAGCCAGTCTGTCCATGCGGTGATACCCTCCCCGGTTTTTGCGCTGACAGGGAAGATCTCTGCCTGAGGATTTCTCTGATGGATATAGGTTTTTACCAGATCCATGTCAAAATCAAAATACGGCAGTACATCTGTCTTGTTGATCAGCACCGCATCACATACCTGAAACATCAGCGGATACTTCAGGGGTTTGTCATGCCCCTCCGGTACGGACAGGATCATTACGTTCTTCACCGCTCCCGTGTCAAATTCCGCCGGACAGACCAGATTCCCCACATTTTCCAGGATTGCCAGATCAATATCCTCCACACCCAGTCCACGAATACCCTGACCGGTCATGGTTGCATCCAGATGACACATCCCACCGGTATGAAGCTGAATAGACTTCACTCCCGTATGAGCGATGGTTCTGGCATCCACATCCGAATCAATATCTGCTTCCATGACACCGATCCGCAGAGAATCCTTCAGCGTTTCAATGGTCTTTACCAGTGTGGTGGTTTTGCCCGCTCCCGGTGAAGACATCAGATTTAAAAGAAATACACCCTTTTCCTTCAGTTCTTTTCTCAGTGCATCTGCCTGACGGTCGTTATCGGCAAAAACACTCTCTTTGATCTCCAGTACTCTGATATCTGCCATTTGTTTTGGTACCTTTCCCTTTTTGTCAAGAAACCGGAAGATCCTTTATGGTTTCCGGTTTTGTTCATTATACTACAGAGGCTTTCCGGGTGTCAATTCACATACAGTGACCAAATATTGTAAGAATATTTCAAAAAAAATACGCTCGACCGATTCTTTTTTCTCTCGATCGAGCGTATTAATGAAAATTCAGTAATTTCATGTTCTACACCTTCAACTTTCTTAAATTATGGGGTAAATCGTTAAGTTTTTGTTGGACCGTACCTCCTGTTATTTATTTTGGATCAAATCCACTATGGACCTCTGCCTTTCATATAAATCATCTCCTTTAAGCTACTATATATATAAACTCTTCAAGAGATTTTCTGATTTATGTACCGTTATTCCATCGGTCTATCCTTCTTTCGTTAGATTTCTTGTGATGAAGTTTAACGAGCCATTGGTCCGTCCTCCTATATCTTAATATTTAGGAATTCTTCTGTTTCCTTTTTGTCTGAACTCTTTTCTTTTGTTGTTATCAATATAACACTTCATTTTGTTTTTGTCAACTATCTTTTTTATTTTCTTTAAATATTCATAATATTCTCTTTAAATCAAGCAATTCACCAACAACATCCAATATAATTTGTTCTTGGGGACGTTCCTTTTGTCTCGATGCCAGAGGAGGACAAAAAGAACGTCCCCCCGTTCATCGCCATTTCATTTGACATATTTCATAAACAGAAGTACACTAATTGAACCAACTCGTATCTTTGAAGTTACTAAAAAATACAATTAATTATGAAAACAGGAGTGCTAAGGACTTGACATGCAGTATCTGATCTCTTTTCTTGAAGGCATCATTACATTTATTTCCCCCTGCCTCTTGCCTCTGCTGCCTGTGTATGTTTCCTATTTCGCCGGCGGCGGGGAACGCACAGTTTCCAAAACACTGGGACGGGCTTTGGGATTTGTGCTGGGCTTTACACTGTTATTTGTATCCATGGGTGCTTTAGCCGGAACACTGGGCGGTTTTCTTAACAGCCATCAGACTCTGGTGAATCTGATAACCGGTGGGGTTGTTATTTTCTTTGGACTGCAGTATCTGGGTATTCTGAAAATCCGGATTTTCCAGGGTATAAGAGGAAATATTGACATAAGTCGGCAGAATTTCTTTTCGGCTGTGATCTTTGGGGTAATTTTTTCCATCAGCTGGACACCCTGTGTAGGCGCGTTTCTGGGATCCGCCCTGATGCTGGCTTCCCAACAGGGACATGCCCTGGAAGGTATGGCCATGCTTTTTGCCTACTCGCTGGGACTTGGACTGCCGTTTCTTTTGAGCGCTGTCCTTATTGATTATCTGAAATCCGCCTTTGGCTGGATCAAACGTCATTACTCTTTGATAAATATCATCTGCGGCTGCCTGCTTATCTTCATCGGTATCCTGATGGCTACCGGTACTCTCGGACGATGGCTGGCGCTGCTTTCTTAAAGAGATAGTATGGAACGTTAATACACTTTCATTACAATTTGTGCCGCCATCTGAAGGCGGCGGAATGGAGATTATCATGAAACAAAAACAAATTGCTTTACTGTTGGCCGCAGGGCTCGTTCTGCTGCTGATCGGAGCGTCATTTCTTTACCGGAAACTTGGAAAGGACAATGTTCCGGATCAGCTGGCTGTTAAAAATGATACCGTACCAGCTCCGGGCAACGAAACTCGCGAGTCCGATTTTCTGAAAGCTCCGTATTCTTCCGCTTCTTCTGACGCAGAGGCATCGACAACAGCACCTGACTTTACCGTTTACGATAAAGAAGGCAATGCCATACGTCTCTCCGACTGCCTCGGCCAACCGGTGATTCTTAATTTCTGGGCCAGCTGGTGCGGTCCGTGCAAAGGGGAAATGCCGGATTTTCAGGCGCAGTACGAAGCCATCGGACAGGATGTCCGCTTTCTGATGGTGAATCTGACGGACGGCGCTCAGGAAACTGTGGAATCCGCCAGTGGATTTATTGCACAGGAGAGCTATACGTTTCCGGTCTATTACGATACAGACATGAGTGCAGCTATGGCATACAGCGTATATTCTATCCCCGCCACATATTTCATTGACGCCGAAGGTCATATCGTGGCCCAGGCAAACGGGGCCCTTGATGCAGAGACATTGCAGAAGGGAATCGATATTCTCTGCGCGACAGAGTAGCTGTCCCTCATTTGGAAGAAAAAGCCCGTTTATTCTAAAATTCTATTTAGAATAAGCGGGCTTTATTTTTTCGTTCTATTTATATGATTACGCCATAGCCTGTTGTCTTGCTTCAATATACAGATCAATGTCCTCAACAATATAATTATCACCAGTTGTATGCATCGCCTCAAAACAGGAATAGATGTAATTCCACCCCCCATATTTACTGAACAGTTCAGAAACCTGCCTGCCGGTCAATCTCTTCGCTGATTTATATTTTTCTGTGCAATACACCAGAAAATTGCCTTCTTTACTCATAATTATGCCTCCTCGGGAAAATCTATACATAGTGACATCTATCCCAGCACCACTGCCGACAACACCATAAACCCGATGATCGACAGCATCGTATACACCGAAATCGCCGATGAGTAAAACTCCTTCTTTTCCTCCCCGTCAATATACAGCGGCAGGATAAAAGGCGGCGGCAGGATCATCAGGATCGCCGCGGAGATCAGGGTCAGCGGCTCGCAGAACACTCCGCCCAGCACTCTGAACAGAGAAAAAACAAGTGCCGCCATGATCACCTGTTGTACCAGACGAAGCACAATAACTTTTGAAACCTGTTTCCACGCAATACCTATGAAATTCATACGGTATCCGATCACCACCAGAATTACGGCACTGGTAGGCGCAGCAACAAATTCACAGACTCCGCCGACAAGTGCTCCTGCACTGCTGTTCTCCAACAGTCCGCCAATGCCGGTAACACTGAATACAACACCAAGGACGATGCCGATAAGCACGGGCGTTGTCAGGATACCCTTAATCGCTTCACCGGCAGTCTGGCGGGTTCCGCCCACACTCTTTACTAACGCCACGTATACGGTAAAGATCGCCAGCACATGACCGATATCCATCAGGGCAAACTGGGTGATCTTATCACTTCCCAGCAAAATACCAAACAATGCATAACCCAGCATACCCGCCTCGTAGCCCGTCAGCGTAAAGGGGAAATATGCATCCTGCTCCTTAACGATACGGCAAAGAAGTCGTCCCACAAAGATTCCTCCGGCGGTAACCACAAAAAATGTGACGGGAAAAATCACCGTATCCGCAGTTATACTTGCCCTGTAAAAAGTATAGAACAGTGAGATCGGCAATGTGAAATTCATGACCAGAGCCTGAAGGCCTTCGATGCCCTGTGGACTGATCAGTTTACGTTCCCTGCAGATCATGCCGATTACAAGCATCACGATCACAGGCAGAATAACTTTCAGTAAATCCATAGGTTTCTTCCTTTCTCCGGCCTGCTATATTCTCCGCAGGCTCATCTTTCACTATTCTACCATATGTTTATAGATTGGGATAGCTTTTCGTTGTATTGGTCTGCGGATCTTCGGACAATTATTTAGACGTTTTTCTAACTGGACCCAAACTGAATACAGCTCGGCAACCCTCTTTCTGCTTCTTGATAAGGATTTGTTGGTTTTAGATACTGTAATTTCATGTTTTTCTCTTTATTGAATAAAAGTGTGGATATGTGTTATGTAGAATTTGTATCGATATGATGATTCTTTTCTGATTTCGATGCACCTTAACCTTTCTTACTGTACGTGTTGACATCGATTTTGGGATTTTTCTGGGGTTCCGATGCTCTGCTCTCTCTTCCTGCGGCAAGTATGGCATCGATTTTGCGCTTATACATTAATCCCGATGCCACAAGGGCATCGGGGCACGTTGGGGACGGTTTTTTCAGGGTCTTTTCAGGATTTTTTCTGACCTCCTGACTCATTTTCCCCTTGGCTCTCCTAACAAATTGATCTGGAATCCACTTTCCAATTCTATTTGCTTGCAAATCTTGTCCTTCGTCCCCTCGCGCAAATATACTGGATTTGATTTTTTTCTTCGTGTATTTCAAATAAGTCTCATTAGTTTCCTCAACCAAAAGTGCAGTAAAATATCGCTTCCAACTAAACTGCTTTCCACTTTCAATGATGACATTGAGAGCCGGAAAACACCGTCCAGATTGTTGTCCTCTATATATCTTGTCCCATAAGATAAGACTGACAACACTGCATGATCCTGTGCATATTCTCAAGATCAACGATCGCATTACCCTTTTCCATAGAGTGATTGGCCTCTTCGGTCAAAAACAGCGGCAGATGAAGTCGATTGCAATTCTCGATTACAACGTTACTCTCCACCCAGGGATCTTTTGTTCCGTGAAATACAATACCACTTTCGGCATTAATAAAATCGAATGTGGCCTCGACCGGCGTAAAATAAATATTTTTTGCGCGTAATCCATTTTGTCTCTGCCATGCGCCGGAAACCACGGTACCTACACTTTTGGAAATAATCAACAGATCGTCCGTCAAAGAAAAATGATAGGTTGAAAGAATCTTGTTACTCTGGTCCATGGCATGCTCGAATGCTCTTTTCATCTTTTCCAGATTACCTTTTATACCACTCTCGAATCCGGAATAGGAAACCTCGATGACATGATATCCTGACTCGGCCGCCAGTTTCTTACTATAATACAGAAGCGGTTTATCTGTATGGTATCCGATTCCTGGGAATATGATTGCTGTTTTGCTCATTTCTTGTACCTCACGACATAATTATTTGTCTTAGCCCTTCTGCTAATATACTTTTTGCGTTTATATCCCTGGCTTCCTTCCTGTTTTGGCAGTGTTCCTGGAGTGACATACTCCCACCACTTACCCATTCGGCTTGAAGTGGGGGCTTCTTACTCAATGGCTCTATTGAGCCAAGTATCAATAAGCTATCCCCGCGTGTCCCGCGGTTCTTTTTCACCCGGAAACGGGTGGTTTTTCCTATTTCTTTTTATGCGCTATGCAGCTCCCAGTCCTAGTATCCTTTTTCCTTCATTCCGGATATTGATAGCCGCATTCACATCCCGATCCATGATATTTCCACAGGAGCAGATATATATCCGGTCTGACAGTTTCAGATCTTCCTTTATTTTCCCGCAGCAGCTGCAAAGCTTGCTGGATGGAAAGAAACGGTCTATCTTTACAAATGTTTTCTGTTTTCTCTCCAGCTTATATTCCAGCATATTCACAAAGCTTCCATAGCCATTGTCCATGGTGCTTTTCCCAAAATGAAGTGCCTGACTCATCCCTCGCATATTAAGATTCTCAACCACGATCACATCATTCTTTTCCGTCAGCTCATGACTCAGCTTGTGGTGAAAATCCTTTCTCTGGCTGCGGATCTTTTCATGTGCTTTTGCCAGACGTACTTTCTGTTTCTGATAGTTATGACTGCCTTTTTTGCATCTGCTGAGTTTTCTCTGCTCTCCTGCAAGTTTCTTTTCAGCTTTTCGGTAATACATCGGATACTCAGCTTTCGTTCCGTCCGAGAACACGGCCATTCCCTGCATGGCAAAATCTATACCCAGCACCTTCTCTGTTTTATTATTGCGCACTTGGTTTTCGCTGCGCTCATACTGATAGAGAAGTGACGCATAATATTTGCCTGTGGATTCTCTGCTGACCGTCACTGCTTTTAATTCGCACCCATCATCTATCTCTCTGTGGACTTTGATCCTGACCGGTCCGATCTTCGGAAGGCGGATATA
>OBLI01003488.1_pt1 | contig 12025 bp, 10 predicted proteins | sample 1519701 | NCBI WGS metagenome assembly OBLI01 (sample SAMEA3663005, study PRJEB22513) | pig gut metagenome | biome: pig gut; feature: pig-associated habitat; material: faeces | place: France | collected 2012 | reverse complement strand
AAAGGCTATATTTGCTAAGGGCTATACTAAAGTATAGACACGGCTCGTTACCGCAAAGCAAACTAAGCCGTGATATTGCGAAGCAAGCCGTAATCACGAAGTGCCGTGGTTTATCTATGCGGAGCCAAGCCGTGTCTTTATTAAAAATAAAGCCGTGGATTTCCGTGCCCTTCAATAATTAGGAATGAGGAATTAGGAATGAGGAATGAAATCTGTGATAATCCAATAAATAATAATATCTGTGATAATCTGTGGACAAAAAAACTGTGGAAAAATGACTAAAGAAAACAAATCGAGGCTTATTAAGTTTCTGTGGAATCTTGCCTCTGCAGTGTTAGCTGCTATCGGAACTGCTTTGGGTGTGAGCTGCGCAGTGGCGTAAGGACAAAAAAAATACCGCTGGTCTGAGACCGGCGGTAGATTTTTACCTTAGTTCGGCTATTGCAAGCAATTACTGAACTGAGTCAGTTGCAGCGCTATCAGCAGCGGCTGAATCAACAGCAGCAGTGTCAACTACAGCTACAGAGTCTGAATCAACAGCAGCAGCCTGGTTTGTCTTGTTACCGCAAGAAGCGAAAGAGATAGCTACAACAGCTACGAACATAAATACCAATTTCTTCATTTTTCTAAGCTTTTTAAATCTGTAAAACAATCATTATGTTTATTAAAACGCTGCAAAGGTAGGTATTTTTTTGATAGGTTGTATCTTTTTTTTGGATTTTTTTTGTGTCTAAAATGTAACTTTTTTGCAAGTTGTTATAAATCAACAACTTAGCAAATGTTAAATATTGTAATAAAAGTCTTTGCTTTTTTAAATTCCCTTTTTTTGAGTGTTTTTTGGATATTTATTACTACCTTTGCATCGTCAAAAGATTAGTAGGCCTCTTGAGGCTACACATATTTATATATATAATGATAGATTCATCAGCATTTCAGGGCAAGAAGGCGGCGTATTTCACCTTAGGTTGCAAACTCAACTTCTCGGAGACGTCAACATTCGGCAAGATGTTGCGCGATATGGGTGTTGAGACTGCCAAGAAGGGGGAGAAGGCCGACTTGTGCCTAATCAATACATGTTCGGTGACGGATGTTGCCGACCGTAAGTGTCGTCAGGCCATCAACCGTATGGTGAGGGCCAACGAGGGTGCTTTTGTCGTTGTCACCGGTTGTTATGCCCAGTTGCAACCCGAGCGCATCAGTGCCATCGAGGGCGTGGATTTGGTTTTGGGTGCCAATGAGAAGGCAAACCTCATTCAGTTTCTCTCTGAGAAATGGGGAGAGGCGAGTGATGGACATCTGCACGAGCATTACTCTGTGAAGACAAAAGATATACGCACCTTTGCTCCTAGTTGCTCGCGGGGAGGAAGGACGAGGTATTTCCTGAAGGTGCAGGACGGATGCGACTATTTCTGCACATACTGCACGATTCCCTTTGCGCGAGGGTTCAGTAGAAATCCTTCGATCGACTCTCTTGTGGCACAGGCGGAGGAAGCTGCCGCAGAGGGAGGTAAGGAGATTGTGCTGACGGGAGTGAACATCGGTGACTTCGGCAAGACCACCGGTGAGCGATTTATCGACCTCGTGCGCCGACTTGACAATGTGGAAGGCATAAGCCGATACCGCATAAGCAGTTTGGAACCGGATCTTATAAGTGACGAACTCATAGAATTCTGTGGGCAGAGCAGGGCGTTTATGCCGCATTTCCACATACCGCTGCAGAGTGGCAGTGACGAAGTGCTCAAACTAATGCACAGGCATTACAATCGCCAACTCTTTGCCGACAAGATTCATCGTATCAAGACAGTGATGCCCGATGCTTTTATCGGGGTGGATGTTATGGTGGGATGCCGCGGAGAGACTCCTGAGTGTTTTGAGGATACATACGAGTTCCTAAGTTCGCTTGATGTAACACAGTTGCATGTGTTCCCGTATTCGGAGCGTCCGGGGACTGCGGCATTGAAGATACCCTATGTAGTGAGTGATGCCGACAAGAAGGAGCGCAGTCATCGGCTGCTCCAACTCTCCGACGAGAAAACGCAGGCGTTTTATGCCGCGCATATCGGTAGGACTATGGATGTGCTCTTTGAGAAGGCTCCGCGAGGAAAGGCGATGCACGGGTTTACGGAAAACTATATCCGTGTGGAGATGCCGGCGGCAATGGCGAAGCCTGAATACGACAACAAGATAATGAGTGTGAGGCTCGGGGATTTCAATACCGACAAATCTGCGCTGGTGATAAAGTGAAAATTGAAAGATTGAAAGATTGAAATATTGAAGTCAATGAAGACAGCAATAGTAATATTGAATTGGAACGGGGAGAGGATGTTGAGAACATACCTCGACAGCGTGAAGAGTTATCGGGGAGAGGCTGAGGTGATTGTAGCTGACAATGCTTCTACCGATGATTCGGTGGAGTATCTGCGCCAAAATCATCCTGATGTGCGCCTGATTATCCTCGACAAGAACTATGGTTTTGCTGAGGGATATAACCAAGCCCTAAGACAGGTGGAGGCTGAATATTACGTACTGCTCAATTCGGACATAAGGGTTGACAGCGACTGGTTGACTCCTATGGTGGCTTTTATGGACGCACACCCCGAAGTGGCGGCTTGCCAACCGAAGTTGCTCGCCGAGCATGACCCTACATGCTTTGAATATGCGGGTGCTGCAGGCGGTATGCTTGATCGCTACGGATATCCATTCTGCCGTGGACGTATCTTCGACTCTGTGGAGAAAGACAATGGACAATATGACAGTGAGATGGAGATATTATGGGCTTCGGGAGCCGCCCTTCTCGTACGTGCCGCCGACTATTGGCAGCAGGGAGGATTGGATGGCAGGTTTTTTGCCCATAACGAGGAAATCGACTTCTGTTGGCGCCTATCCATTGCCGGACGCAAGATATATTGCTTGCCTGAGAGTCGTGTGTATCATGTGGGAGGCGGGACATTGCCGAAGAGTAATCCCATGAAGACGTTCCTCAATTTCCGCAACAACCTCACCATGCTATATAAGTGCCTGCCCGACGCTGAATTGCACAGGGTGATGAGGATGAGATGGATATTGGATTATGTGGCGGCATTGCAGATGCTGATATTACAGCGTAATGTGGGCGATTTCAAGGCGGTGATAAGAGGGCGCAGGGCATTCAAAAAGTGGAAGGCTGACTTTGCGGCTGACCGCCAACGCATACAACAGTCGCGACGCGCTGAGAGGGAGGTTGGCCGATTGGACATCTCGATATTATGGCAATATTATGTGAAGGGAAAGCGAACCTGGCTCAGTCTTACAGGTTGTCGTTGACAGGATTCAGTTTGACAGGTTGTCGTTGACAGGATTCAGTTTGACAGGTTGTTGTTGACCGGCAGAGTGAGCAGTTCGTGCTCGGTGGCTCCGTTGTGTTTCTTCATATATCGCGCCACGGTAGCCACGTATTTATTTGCAAACACCTTTCTTCCAGTGACCTTGTTGACTATCCATTGTATCTTGCCCATGTGGATGTCGCACTGCTGTTGCGTAGCTGTGCGGTAGTCGGGGAGGGGATATTGACTAAGTATATAGAAGAGGATGCAGTCGGGCACAATCATCTGGCGTGTCATCATGGCGCGCTGCTCTTCGGAATAGAATTTCTTGTAGAGGGGATAGTTCTTTCCAAGATATTTGTCGAGACTGAATCCTACGATATTGTTGCCAACAATGACGCTCTGGTCGAGTGAACCGATCTGGGCATATATTGTGGGTATCTTCATGCTGGGAAACAGTTTGTGAAGATTGTCGAACGCCTTGGTGAACTCCTTGTTGATGTCGTCCATGTTGGCATACTGCTGTTCAGCCTCGTTGATGATAGCCTGAAGGGTGGTGTCCTGATAAAAATTCAGGAACTTGGCGTTAATCTCCGGATCGTTGACATTGCCAATCTTGAGCACGTTTTCTATCAGGGTTCTTGTCTGTATGGGATAGTTGGTGCTCATCTGCTGGAGAGCGGAGAAATCGCCGGTGGTGAGATATAGGCTTTGAACCCTGTCATAGCGCTCTACGGCGAATCCTGCGTCGGAATCCGCATTGTTGGGTTTCAGGCGCCATTCGCATCCGATGCATAGCATCAGTATCAGTGCAACTATGATATAAAACTTGTTCAAAATGTCTCTTCTTTTATTGATTAATGTTAAAATCTCGTGCAAAAATAATAATTTTCGTTGTAATAACCAAATTTTAACCTAAAAAAGATAAATAAAAGTCTAAAAAACATCTATTTTTCTCCTTTTTATTGCACAAATTGCAAAAATTGTGTAATTTTGTGGCGACAAAAAACAAACGTAAGTAATGATGAAAAAAACACTATTATCATTTGTAGTCCTGTTGGCTGCCATGGCAGTTCAGGCACAGACCGTCATGAAGGTGTCGGTAAGTAATCCATTGTCGGTTAGTCGCAATGCCGTTCCCGTAACAATCCAGTTGGACACTCCAGTGCGCTCCGCCCTCGTGGTCGATTCAAAAGGTGTGGAGTTGCCATGCCAGTTGGACGACATCGATTCTGACGGCAGAAATGACTGCCTATCATTTATTGTGCCCGAGATAGGGGGCAAGAAGAGTCTCAGCTATTCGGTGACGCTCAGTGAGAGCGGTCAGCCCCGCAGTTATCAACCGCAGGTGTATGCCGAGATGCTGCTAACGAACAAGAAGATAAAGAGCACCAACAAGCAAGACCTGTATATCAGCAGTCTGACGGTGGATAATGGTACAAATCCCTACTGGATGTTGCATCATCACGGACCGGCATTCGAGAACGACATGGTGGCATACAGAATATACTTCGACGAGCGTCAGACGGTGGATATATATGGAAAATACAAGCGTGGACTGGAATTGCGCGACACACAGTTCTATCCCGACTCCGACCAGAAGGCAGCCGGATATGGCGACGATGTGCTGTGGGTGGGCAAGACCTTTGGAGTAGGTGCCATACGCGGATGGAATAAGGGCAGTATGCAGATGCTTCAAGATGTGGAGAGTCGCACACTGGCAGTTGTGGCCCGCGGTCCGCTGCGCACCATAGTGAAGGTGGTTGACAAAGGATGGAATCCACGTTATCCCGACACTTGCACTCCCGAAGAGCGTATCGACATGACTACATATTATACGCTCTATGCCGGACGACGTGACTGCCAGGTGGATGTGGATTTCTCGCGAGATGCCGCTGGTCTGCAGTTGTCAACGGGTCTTGTGAATGTAAAGGAGTCGAGTGAGTATTCCGACGGGAAGGGACTGCGCGGATGCTGGGGTACGGATTGGCCTGTGTCGGAAAAGGACTCTGTAGGGCACAAGCGCGAGACCGTCGGTTTGGGTATTTGTCTGCCTTCGGCAAATGTGATAAGCGAACTTCCCGCCGACAAGAGCAACTATCCCTTTGTAGTGGGAAATATATCCACCTCGATGCGCTATTACATCACCTTTGCCTCAGACAACGAGACATTCCCCGAGGGAATACATTCGGCAAAGACATTCTTTGACTATCTTGCAGAATGGAAGCGCGACGTGGAGCACCCCTGTGTTATATCGTGCTCGCGGAGGTAGTTGTCGAGGAGGTTGGTGAACTCGTGATTCTTCAGTCCCCACGACGGGGCTATCACCATACCCTTGGGTGATTGCGACACGAATCGTTCGAGGATGATGTCGGGACGCAGTCGGGAGATATATTCAGCCACGAGTCGGATATAGTCCTCCACCTTATTATATATATAGGGCTGCATGCCGCTATATTCACCATTGTGCGCGTTCTCGCCCAGATACATCTCGGCGAGGCGCGTTCCTTTTACTACCTGCATCTGATGTAGCTTCAGGATGTTGAGGGGGAGTGAGGAGATGATGTCAGTCTGTCGAAGACATTCCTCGGGAGATTCGCCGGGGAGTCCGATGATTATATGTCCACCGGTGATTATCCCCCTCTCGGCAGTGCGCCTGATAGCGTCGGCAGAACATTCGAAGGTATGTCCGCGGTTGATTGTCTTCAGTGTGTTGTTGTTTGCCGACTCGACACCATATTCCAGTATCATGAATGTCTGTCGGTTGAGACTCTCCAGGTAGTCGAGTGTGTCATCGGGCACGCAGTCGGGGCGTGTTCCTATGACGATGCCCACGACATCATCCACTGCGAGAGCTTCCTCGTAGAGTCGTTTCAGATGTTCTACATTGGAGTATGTATTACTGAATGCCTGGAAATAGGCAAGGTATTTCATGTCGGGGTATTTCCTTGCGAAAAACTCCTTTCCGGCGATTATTTGTTGGGTTATGCTTTTCTCGCGCTCGCAGTAGGCGGGGTTGAATGTCCTGTTGTCGCAGAACACGCAACCTCCACGGCCGACTTTGCCGTCCCGGTTGGGGCAGGTAAATCCGGCATCTACTGATATTTTTTGCACTCGGAAGGGGAACTGCTCCCTTATCCATGATCCATAGTCGTTGTATCTCTTCTTCATTTTTATCCACAGATTATCACAGATTTTTTGTTGTCCACAGATTATTTTTATCCACAGATTTCCACAGATTAGAATTTAAGGTTGGATTATCACGGATTTTTTTGTCCACTGAGTTTTTTTGTCCACAGATTATCACTGATTATTTATTTTGGCACGGAAATCCACGGCTTTTTTAAAAAAGACACGGCTTGGCTCCGCATTGATATATCCACGGCACTTCGTGATTACGGCTTGCTAGCGCAAGTTCACGGCTTAGTTACATTTTTCAATATTTCAATATTTCAATATTTCAATTTTTAATTCTTATTTCTGCAAATCGTCTTGCAAAGATACGAAAAATATAATAAAATAACACAAATTCTTTGCAAAGTTTAGAAAAATATGATAACTTTGCAGTCAAAATAAAGAAAAACGGAATAGAATATGAAAAAAATAATCCTTTTATTCGCATTGGCAATGATGACAATGTCAACAATGAATGCAAAAGAAAAGCTCGAAATCAAGAGTATTGCAAACGGAGATTTCTATGGTGAACGCCTTGCGGCAGTAAAACCGGCAAGCGACGGAGAGACATATATGCAAATCTCACCGGACAAGAGAAAAATTGTGAAATACTCGTTTAAGACGGGCAAGGAGGTTGCTACAGTGTTCGACCTCGACAATGTGCGTGGACCGAAAATACGTATTGATGGGGTGGACGGATATATCGTCAGTCCAGACGGAAGGAACATCCTCATACAGACAGGTACACAATCGATCTACCGACGCTCGTTTACCGCAGACTATTATATCTTTGATGTCCGCAACAATAAGATGGTTGCACTCTCGTTGGCAGGACCGCAGCAGACTCCGGTTTTCTCTCCCGACGGAACGATGATTGCCTTCGTAAGGGAGAATAACATCTATCTTGTAAAACTGCTCTACGACAATGCAGAGAGTCAGGTGACAAAGGACGGAAAGTTTAATGAGATTATCAACGGTGTGCCCGATTGGGTGTATGAGGAGGAGTTCTCTACCAACTCGTCGATGGTGTTCTCTGCCGACAGCAAGCAAATATGCTGGATAAAATACGACGAGTCGAAGGTGAAACAATATTCCATGCAACTTTTCCGTGGCAGTCATCCTGAGAAAGATGAATATGCCACATATCCCGGACTATATACATATAAATATCCGAAGGCAGGAGAGGACAACTCCAAGGTGTCGGTGTGGAGCTATGACATCAAGTCGCATCAGACACGCAAGATTGATGTGCCTGTGGATGCCGACGGATATATCCCAAGGATAGCTGCGACAGAAGACCCCACAAAGGTGGCTGTGTTCACGCTCAACCGCCATCAGGATCACCTTTCTATATATATGGTCAATCCGTTGTCAACACTTGCCAAACTTGTCATTACCGACAAGGTGAACAAGTATATCAAGGAGGCTGCCATACAGGACACACGTATCGTGGGCAACTATCTGTTGTTGCCGTCGGAGCGCGATGGATTCAACCATCTCTATCTCTACACACTCACAGGACAGTTGAAGCGACGTGTCACTACGGGTCAATATGAGGTGCTCGATGTATATGGTGTTGACGGAACGACAGGAGATGTGTATTATGCTGCCAATCCCGACGGAGCCACCGACAAACAGGTGTTTGTGGGTCGTGCCAACGGAAAGACCGAGCGTCTTACTCATAAGGCAGGACAGAACAGTGCCATCTTCAGCAGCAACTACAAGTATTTCATCAATGTGTGGAGCGACCTGAATAATCCCCTTGCATATACCCTCAATACTGTGGGAGGAAAGCAGACTGCCGTGTTGATCGACAATAAGGCCCTGAAGGAGCTGTGGGCAAAATACGAGACAGGCACGAAGGAACTCTTCTCGTTCACCACATCAGAGGGAGTGAAACTCAATGGATGGATGATAAAACCCGCAGGATTCGACGCCTCAAAGCGCTATCCAGTCATCATGTATCAGTATGGCGGACCAGGAAATCAGCAGGTGCTCAACTCCTGGAACATCGGTATTAAGGGACAGGGGGCAGTGATAGAGCAGTATATGGCCCAGCAGGGATATGTAGTGGTGTGCGTGGATGGAAGAGGAACAGGCGGACGCGGTGCCGACTTTGAGAAGTGCACCTATCTGCGCCTCGGCGAGAAGGAGTCGGCCGACCAGGTAGAGACTGCCTTGTGGCTTGGAAAACAGTCGTATGTGGATAAGGACCGTATCGGAATATGGGGATGGAGCTACGGTGGATGGAACACCCTCATGTCGATGTCGGAAGGTCGCCCTGTGTTCAAGGCTGGAGTAGCCGTTGCTCCTCCCACATGCTGGCGCTATTACGACACCGTCTATACCGAGCGATTCATGCGCACGCCCAAGGAGAACGCTTCGGGATATGACGAGGTGAACCCGATAGCCCGTGCACCGAAACTGCATGGCGCACTGCTTATCTGCCACGGACTTGCCGACGATAATGTACACTTCCAGAACTCTGCCGAATATGTGGAGGCACTCGTTCAGGCCGACAAGGATTTCCGCCAACTCGTATATACCAACCGCAATCACGGTATCTCGGGCGGTAATACCACAAATCACCTTTTCCGTCAGATAATCAACTGGTTTAATACAGAATTAAAATAATCCTATAAAACAAACGAAATGAAAACATTAGCTACTGTTGCCATTGCGCTGATGATGATGCCATTGACGGTGTCGGCAGCCAAGGCCAAGAAAAAACAAGTTGTGAAAAAAGTCTCTGCAATCGAGGTTGTGGGGAAGATGAATGACGAGTATCAGGCATCCCACTCGCCTGAGGTGGGAACAGGCTCTGAAGAGGCTGCATATTTCTCTGCAAATATGGAGGCATACCGACTCACCGGCAATGCCCGCTACCTTGAGTATTGCGACAAATGGGCGCGACATAACAAGTGGAATGGGGCGATGGAGGCTTATCTCGACCTCTACGAATTCAATCCGGATTCGTATAAGATTGCGTCGTTGCTGCGCGCCGACAATATCCATTCGTTGCCAGTGCTTGCCAAACTGTATAAGGTGACACGTTGCAAAAAGTATCTCGACCTCATTGCGGGAGCATACACACAGGCAGACGCCTTCACACTCGCGCGTACACTCGACGCACTGCCTTCCGACGCACCACAGTATGGAGACATAGCAGAGAAATTGAAGGGCGAAGTGACTGCCGCTCCATCGCTCTATCCACTTCTGTGGACAGTAAACAGGGGATTGCTCGACAAGGCAAAGTATGCTGCCACCATCGAGCAGTTATGGAGCCAGCGTGACAACTCTTCCGCCACAATACTGGCTGCATGTGAGAAAGTGAGATATGATGACTCAACCCTCGTGGCACCCCGCTCGTTGACTGTGGAGGTGAAGAATCCCTCGGGTGTTCAGCGCCAGCAGGTTGTGGAACTCTGTGCCGCCGACATCTTCAAGCGTCTCGGCATCAGTGGAGGACGCCAGTTTGTGGTGAAGAATGCCATTGGCAATGAGATACCATCCCAGTTAACCCACGACGGAAAGATACTCGTGGATGTGGCTGTAGCTCCTGGTTCCACTGCCACTCTCACCATCGCCACCGCACTCCCCAAGGCATACGTAAACACCTGCTACGGACGAATGTATCCAGAGCGTGTAGATGACATAGCATGGGAAAATGATAGAGGTGCATATCGTTGCTATGGTCCTGCTCTGCAGCGCTCCGGTGAGGATGCTTTCGGTAATGACGTGTGGGTAAAGAACACCCCAGACCTGGTGGTGGAAAGTCGTTATTACAATGAACTGGTTAACAAACTCAGTTATCATATAGACCGCGGTTATGGTCTTGATTGCTATAAGGTGGGACCAACGCTGGGTTGCGGCACTCCCGCCATCATCGAGGGTGAGAACATCCGTTTTCCATATTGCTGGACATCCTACGAGATACTTGACAATGGTCCACTCCGTTTTGCCGTGCATTTGGATTATGGCGCAAATGGCGAACACCGCATTCTGTCGCTCGACAAGGGCAGCAATTTCAATAAGATGACGGTGTGGTATGATGGTATAAGCGCTCCCGTGGATGTGGCTTCAGGAGTGGTAATCCATACGGAGGACACCGAGAGTGTTGTTCTCGGCAAGGACTTTGTGCAATATGCCGACCCCACCGACAATCCCAAGAATCAGAATTTCCAGATATATGTGGCAGCCATCTTCCCCGATGGTGTTGACGTAACCCGCAAGGTGATGTATCAGAATCCAGTGCGTGGCAATGCAGGTCATGCCCTTGGTATTAAGAAAGGTGTGCAGCCAGGCGAGAAGTTCACATATTATTTCGGTTCGGCGTGGAGCAAATATGACTGTCGCACCCAGGCAGAATGGCAACAGCGCATTGACACCTTCAAGTCGGCCCTTGCCATGCCTCTGGAGGCAATCATCAAATAAAAACCAAAAATAATATTAAATATCAATGGAAAAATGCATAAATACTTGCATTTTTCCATTTTTTATATTACTTTTGCAGAACATTTTTTTAAATATAAAAACCAAGAATATGCGAGTAATAATAGAACCAGATTACGACAAGTTGTCGAAATGGGCTGCAGACTATGTAGCAAAACGAATTATAGAGGCAAAGCCAACGGCAGAAAAACCTTTTAAATTAGGTTGTCCCACAGGTTCATCACCATTGGGACTTTATAAGGAACTGATAAAGAAGTATGAAGCAGGAGAGTTATCGTTTGAGAATGTCATAACGTTCAATATGGACGAGTATGTGCATATCCCCGAAAATCACCCTGAGTCATATCACTCTTTTATGTGGACCAACTTTTTCTCGCATATTAACATCAAGAAAGAGAATGTGCATATCCTCAATGGTAATGCTCCCGACCTATTGAAGGAGTGTGAAGACTACGAGAAGGCAATAGAGGAAGCTGGTGGCATCGACCTTTTTATGGGTGGGGTAGGACCCGACGGACATTTGGCATTCAACGAGCCGGGATCGTCGCTCACTTCAAAGACACGTATCAAGACATTGACAACAGATACCATTATTGCCAATAGCCGATTCTTCGACGGCGACCTCAGTCAGGTACCCACACAAGCCCTGACGGTTGGTATTGGAACAGTGATGGCTGCAAAGGAAGTGCTGCTTGTGTGCAACGGGCATCATAAGGCTCGTGCCTTAAAGCACATCATCGACGGAGACATCTCGCACAAGTGGACGGCATCGATGCTACAGATGCACCCTAAAGCTATCGTTGTATGCGATGAGGCTGCTTGTGATGAACTTACCGTGGGAACTTACAAGTACTATCTCGACAAGGAAAGAGGAAACTTATAACAGCAAGATTATCAAGTGAATATGGATTCTTGCGGTTTATGCATAAAAAAGCCTCGGCATTTTATCTGTCGAGGCTTTTTTATATGAATGCTTTTCAACATCATTATTTTCAATATTTTCTTACTTTAATATCCTAGACTTTCACCCACGAGAATCACCTTGTGCTTGCCTTTAGGCGAATGGCGGAGGTAGTGTATGTAGTTGCATATACAAT
>OBLI01003486.1_pt1 | contig 12027 bp, 6 predicted proteins | sample 1519701 | NCBI WGS metagenome assembly OBLI01 (sample SAMEA3663005, study PRJEB22513) | pig gut metagenome | biome: pig gut; feature: pig-associated habitat; material: faeces | place: France | collected 2012 | reverse complement strand
GCTCCCTGTGATTTGTGGCGGCAGTGGCATGTATGTCGAGAATGCACTCGGGGGTGTCCGACTCCCGGATGTACCTGAAAACAGTCAGCTGCGACTCGCTCTGGCAGATAAGTCGCTCGCGGAATTAACTCATATCCTCGAAGGGTATAAGACCCTCCATAATATCACCGATGTAGATACGACAAAGCGAGCCATCCGCGCCATCGAAATTCAAGAGTATTATCGTGAACATCCCGATGAGGCGGCACTTGCCGACCAGAAACTGGTGGAGCCTCTCGATGCACTTATCATCGGCGTGGATATCTCGCGCGAAGATCGTCGGCGTCGCATCTCTCAGCGTCTCGAGGCAAGAGTGCAGGAGGGAATGCTCGATGAGGTAAGAAGTCTTCTCGATTCCGGCATCGCTCCGGAGGATCTCATCTATTATGGACTTGAGTATAAATTTTTAACCCTCCATCTTATCGGCAAGATCGATTACCCTACTATGATCCATGATCTGGAGATCGCTATCCATCAGTTCGCCAAGCGGCAGATGACTTGGTTTCGCGGCATGGAGAAACGTGGATTCCATATTAATTGGATTCCCTACGATCTCTCCACCACCGAATTCACCGACCGAGTCTTTGAACTTTTTTGATTTTTTTTGCTAAAAAATTTGGTGGTTAAAAAAAATAGCATTAACTTTGCATCGTCAAAAGCGAAAGAGATTGCTGATGACTCTTAAAATTGCCTTGTGGTGTAATGGTAGCACACCGGATTCTGGTTCCGTTTGTGAGAGTTCGAGTCTTTCCAAGGCAACAAAAGATATAAAAAAAGAGTGGTTTTTGCCACTCTTTTTTTTATATCTTTCTTATGGCAATTATATAGGTTTTTTTATCTTTTTTATAAATCTTCTTTGGTGTAGATATGCATGGAGATGCCGGGGCGTAACCAATCTTTCAGTGTGCCGGAGTGGGTGTAACCGCTCTGCTCGAAGAGTCGAATGCTCGGCGTGTTGCTACTCGCTATCTTTGCTCCTAATATGCGTAGCCCCAACAATATGTAGGCATATTCTTCCAATAGTTTTAAGGCCTTCCCGGCTATTCCCTTGCCGCGATATTCTTGACGGATATAGATGCCGACGAAGGCATGGCGACAGGTAGGGGAGATCTCATATAGGTCCACAAGCCCCACCACAGCATCATCTACACTTCCCGGCAGTTCCACCACGAGACGTATTTGTCCGGCTCTTATCGGATCGGCATCATAATTCTTGGCATATTCTTCGAGGTTATGACGCGAGTAGGGTGCCGACATACCATTGTCGATCCATTGTGTGGGATCTCGCTCGATCTCCCACATCACATCAGCATCATCCGGCTCTACTGCCCGAAGTCTGATTTGATCATCTTCCAAGAAGTGTTTGGATTGCATATCTTCGATTCTGTTCTGTTAGATATTTCAAAAAGGATCATGACTATATGACTATATGACTATGGCTTGATCAGTCATTATCGGTGCTGAATAGAGTGCGGTTTTGTATCGACCGTCCCAAGGTCAGTTCGTCGGTATATTCCAGTTCATTGCCGATGCTGAGACCTCGTGCCAGCATGGTAACCTTCACCGGCAGGTCTGCCAATTTGCGATAGATATAGAAATTGGTGGTATCACCCTCCATCGTAGGACTTAAAGCAAGGATCACTTCGCTTATCTCTTCACGGCTGACACGCTCCACGAGGCTGTCGATCTCGAGCTCCGAAGGGGAGATGCCATCCAAGGGGGAGATAAGTCCACCTAATACATGGTAGAGCCCATGATGTTCGTGAGTACGCTCGACGGTGATCACATCTTTGATATTTTCCACCACACACACCACGCTATGGTCTCGTCGCTGATCGCTGCAAATGCTGCACATGCCATCTTCACTAATATTATGGCACTTCGGACAGTAGGTCACATTCTTGCGCATATCGATGATAGCATTACCCAGGGCGTATGCCACTTCCGGGTCTTTACGCAGCAGGTGCAATGCCAACCTTAAAGCCGTCTTATGTCCGATGCCGGGCAATTTTGCCAGTTCAGCCACTGCCGTATCAAGCAAATTTGAATTATAACTCTCATTCATGTTGCAAATTTAACCATTTTATGCCAAATTACTACTTTTTGCACCATTTTTTGACTCTTATAGACATCTTAAATAATTTTATGCCCTTTATCTCGTTTATTTCTTTGGAGAGGCTTCTCTATATATGTTGATTTCTTCGTTATATTTCGATATTTCGATATTTCAATATTATATAAGAATCTTCCGCATTAAGAATAGCATTGTTATGATAGATTATATCCAAGGACAGCCCGTCGAGGTGACACCCACATACGCAGTGGTCGATTGCAATGGTCTCGGTTATGAGATCAATATCACGCTGCTTGACTACCCCCGCATCTCGAATGAACGCGTCAAACTATATATCCATGAGTCGATACGCGAAGATGCCCATGTGCTCTTCGGGTTTCTCGAACGCCGCAGCCGCGAGCTTTTCCGCCTCCTCATCGGAGTGAGTGGTGTCGGCCCCAACACAGCCCGCCTCATCCTCTCTGCCCTCACCTGTCAGCAACTCGAAGCTGCCATCGTCAATGGCGAAGATAAGTTGCTCAAGGGAGTCAAAGGTATCGGCGGCAAGACAGCCCAACGAATCATCGTCGACCTCAAGGATAAAATAAAACCGGGTGATGCATCGTTAATAATAGAGACACATGCCAGCGAAAGTTATGACGATGCCTTGGCTGCATTAGTCATGCTCGGCTTCGCTGCTCCTCAATGTCGCAAGGTGCTACAAAAGATCTTTGCCACCAAGCCTGACACCACTACCGAGGAGGCTATCAAACAGTCGCTTACCATGCTTTAATTAAAGTGTTACTTTAACGCAAAAGTCTAACGCATACCCTTATTGTTGAACGCAATTTATCAAGATGCATTTCAGTCGTAGCCATTACATAACTCTGATCACGGTGTTCTTCTCGGTGCTGCTGATCACACTTTGGGCTCGGCCTCAATATCGCAAGAGCGAACTGAAACCGCCACCCCCCTCCCAGCCGGTTTCCCCTTCGAAGTCTCCTGCCGATACGGTCGAAATGCATTCGCGTGTCCAGCCCACCATCCCCGTCTCCGCCGATGACTATATGGGCAATAAGGAGTATGCCGCCGACCTTCGCGACCCCTCCAACATCAAGACCGAGGCTATCTACGACCCCGAACTCGGCATGTTCGTGCTCCACACCAAGGTGGGTGAGCAAGATATCGTTACGCCATATATGATGTCGGTCGAGGAGTATAATAAGATGGCAGTGCATCGCGACCTCTTCAATTATTTCGATGAGCGAAATCGAGAAAGCTTCGAGAAGAAGGATAAAGAGCCTTTCAATATCTTCGATATGAATTTCGCTCTCGGACCCCTCGAGAAGGTGTTCGGTCCGGGCGGAGTGCGCCTCCAGACTCAGGGATCAATCCAACTCTCTATGGGCGTCAAGAGCAATTTCACCGACAACCCGGCTCTCACCAAGCGCAATCGACGCAAGACCTATTTCGACTTCGACCAGAAGATACAAGCCACTATCAATGCCTCCGTCGGCGATAAGATGAAGTTCAATATGAGCTATAACACCGACGCTACCTTCTCGTTTGACTCTCAGAACCTTAAACTCCAGTATGAAGGCAAGGAGGATGAAATCATCAAGAATATCGAGGCCGGTAATGTCAGCATGACCACCGGATCGAGCCTGATCCGCGGCGGTACGGCTCTCTTCGGCGTGAAGGCTAAGTTGCAATTCGGCAAACTGACTCTCACCGGACTCGTGTCGCAACAAAACTCTGAGTCCAAGACCGTAAGCACACAGGGTGGCGTGCAGAGCACCGAATATAATATCAAGATCGACAATTATGATGCCAACCGCCATTATTTCTTGTCGCAATTCTTCTACGATAATTACGATAATTTCACCTCCCATCTGCCACTGGTGTCTTCCGGCGTGAAGATCACTCGTATCGAGGTTTGGGTCACCAATAAGAGCGGTAATTACAACGAATCCAGGAACTTCGTCGGCTTCACAGACTTGGCGGAAAACCAGCGGATGGCCAACACATATTGGCAGCCCAACTATTCATATACCAATCCCTGCAATCAGTCGAACAATCTTTTGGATGTCATCAAAGCGGAATATCCTGCCGCGCGCAATATTAATCAAGTGTCGCAAGCACTCGAGCCCCTCCGCGCATACGGCATCGAGGGTGGTCGTGATTTCGAAAAGGTCGAATCGGGTCGTCTCCTTCGCGAAAGTGAGTATACCCTCAATTCCGACCTCGGTTATATCTCGCTCAAGTCTGCTCTCAACACTGATGAAGTGCTCGCCGTGGCCTACGAGTACACCTATAATGGCAAGGTGTATCAAGTCGGTGAGTTCTCTTCCGATGTCAGCAATTCCAGCGAGTCGATCTATCTGAAACTTCTACGTGCTTCGACAGTATCCACTCAGACTCCACTCTGGAAGCTGATGATGAAGAATGTATATTCGCTCGGCGCCTACCAGTTGCAGAATCGCAATTTCAAGATGAACATCAAGTTCTTGAGCGATTCCACCGGTACGGAGATCTCCTACCTCCCTGTAGGCAATGCCAACGGCAAGACCCTCTTGCAGGTGATGAACCTCGACCGTATCGACTCCAACCAGCAGTCTAACCCCGATGGTCAGTTCGACTATATCGAGGGGTATACCGTGCAGTCGTCCAACGGTCGAATCATCTTCCCCGTCACCGAGCCCTTCGGTTCTCACCTCGAGAAGCAGATCGGCGACCCGGCCCTCGCCAAACCATACGTCTATAAGGAGCTCTACGATTCGACCCTCGTCGTGGCTCGGCAGTTTGCCGATAAGAATAAATATGCTCTCACCGGTGAGTATCAAGCGTCCAACGGGGCTCAGATTCGTCTTAACGCCATGAATGTGCCTCGCGGTTCGGTAGTGGTTATGGCAGGTGGAGTAGTGCTGACCGAAAATTCCGACTATACCGTCGACTATTCGATGGGTATCGTCACCATCACCAATCAGAGCATCATCGACTCCGGCACTAATGTCAGCGTCACCCTCGAGAACCAGTCCACCTTCTCAATGCAACGGAAGACACTCCTCGGGCTGGATGCTCAATATGCTTTCAACAAGGATTTCACCATCGGCGCTACTATCCTCAACTTCTCGGAGAAGGCCCTCACCGATAAGGTGAACCTCGGCGACGAGCTTATCAACAACACGATGTGGGGCGCCAATCTCAGCTATAAGAAGGATTTTCAATGGCTCACCAACTTGCTTAACAAGGTGCCGACCATCAATGCCACCGCCCCCTCCTCGTTCAAGGTCAATGCCGAGTTCGCCCAGCTTGTGCCTCATAAGCAGAAGTCAGGCAGCAATCAAGGCTCCAGCTATATCGACGATTTTGAAAATACTCATACCGCCATCGACCTTCGCTCTCCCTATTCCTGGTTCTTGGCATCGACACCATTCGATGGATCAGGCGATGCACTTTTCCCCGAAGCTGCTTATTCCAATGATGTGGCTTACGGCAAGAATCGTGCCCTGATGTCATGGTATTATATCGACCGCGCATGGACTCAGCGTAATTCAAATATGCTCCCCGGATATCTGAAGAATGATCCGCACCAGATGTCAAGTCCATATATCCGCGAGGTCTATGTCAATGAACTCTTCCCCAACCGCGACCTGGCATACGGTGAGACCAACTGGATTCAGACACTCAACGTTTCGTTCTATCCTCGCGAGCGTGGACCCTACAACCTCGACACCGATAATATCGATGCTGATGGCTCGCTCCTATATCCTGAGAAGAGATGGGGCGGCATGATGCGTAAACTTGATAACACCAACTTCGAAACATCGAATGTGGAGTATATCCAATTCTGGCTCTTGGATCCCTTCCTCGATGAGGATAACCCCAACCGCGAGGGTGGCGATCTCTATTTCAACCTCGGTGAGATCAGCGAGGATATCCTCAAAGATGGTATGAAGAGTTATGAGAATGGTATACCGGTCGATGGCACTTCCGACTTCATCACCGAGACTGCTTGGGGACGCGTCTCTCGCCAGACATCTCTGACCTACGCTTTCGATAATGACGCCAATACTCGCAAGCAGCAGGATGTCGGCCTCGATGGTCTCTCCAATGACGATGAGTATTCCTTCGCCACCTACAAAGATTATCTCGATATCCTGCGCGGCAAACTTTCGCCCCAAGCCATGGAGAAGATGCAGCAAGATCCATTCTCTCCCCTCAATGACCCTGCCGGCGATAATTACGGTTTCTACCGCTCGAATTATTACGACGAAATCAAAGCCGGTCTCCTCGAACGTTACAAGCATTACAACGGCGTCGAGGGTAACTCCCTCTCCCCTGATGAGGCGAATGATCCGCAATATCAGTCATCTCGTTCTGTTCCCGATGTAGAGGATATCAATCAAGATAACACACTGAATGAGTATGAACGCTATTACCAATATAAGGTGTCAATTCGCCCCGAAGACCTCGAGGTGGGCAAGAATTATATCACCGACAAGCAGGTGTCGGAGGTGTCGACAGCCGAGGGTAAGCAGACATCCGTATGGTATCTCTTCAAGATACCATTGACATCTCCCGACAAGGTGGTGGGTGGCATCAGCGACTTCTCCACCATCCGCTTCATGAGAATGTTCATGACCGGATTCAAGGAGACCACACATCTTCGTTTTGCTACTCTCGAACTTGTGAGAGGGGAGTGGCGAGACTATCGTTTCAACCTTAATTCGCGCGATGATTCCCCGGCTGAGGGTGAACTTGATATGAGTGTCGTCAACATCGAAGAGAATGCCGGCCGCGAACCGGTGAATTATGTTCTTCCTCCCGGTGTGACTCGCGACCAGGATAGCGGATCGGCGCAGGCGACTCAGCTCAATGAGCAGTCGCTCGAGCTCAATCTGAAGGGCATTCAACCCGGCGATGCGCGTGGTATATACAAAAACACGTCGATGGACCTCCGTATCTACAAGCGCCTACAGATGTGGGTGCATGCCGAGGCTATGGTCAATAATGCCACCAATCTCAAGAATGGCGACCTCTCGATCTTCATCCGCCTTGGTTCGGATGTCAAGAATAATTATTATGAGTATGAGATTCCGCTCGATCTTACACCTCCGGGACGTTATAACAATTATAACAGCCAGGATCGTTCGATCGTATGGCCTATCAATAACTATCTGAATCTTCCTTTCGATCTTCTTACTTCGGTCAAGACTCAACGCAACCACGACCGAAGCGCCAATGCAGAGGGGGTGGCTTACAACAAGCTATATTCGATGATCGACCCTGACAATAACCGCAATACGGTCAGCGTGCTCGGTAATCCGTCTCTCTCTGATGTCCGCGTGATGCTGATCGGTGTGCGCAACCGCTCGAATTCCGTCAAGGATGGTACGATCTGGGTCAATGAGATGAAGGTCACCGATTTCGACAATGAGGGTGGTTGGGCACTCAACACCAATGCCAGCCTGTCACTTTCGGATGTGGCAATGGTCAATTTCTCTTACCACCATGAGAGTGCCGGCTTTGGTGCCGTAGATCAGGGCATCGCTCAACGCCGCATCGACACTTACGACCAGTATAACCTTGTGGTGCAGGGTGATGTGGGCAAGATCATGCCTCCTAAGGCAAAGCTCTCTGCCCCGGTCTATTATGCTCGTTCGCAAGAGACCACCACTCCCAAATATAATCCCCTCGATCAGGATATACTCCTCAAGGATGCCCTCGATGCCGCCACCACCAAGGCAGAGAAAGATTCCATCAAGGCCTACGCCATCACTCGCAAGGTGACCGAAAGTTTCTCGGTGTCCAATTTCCGATTTAACGTCCAGAGCAAGACTCCGATGCCTTGGGACCCTGCCAATTTCACACTCTCCTTCTCGTTCAATAAGCAACGCAACAACGATCCTCTCACCGAGTATGAACATACCGATGATTATCGCGGATCGTTCCAGTATTCATATACTCCTTATATCAAACCTTGGAAGCCCTTCTCCAAAGTCAAGAGTAAGAGCAAGACTGCCAAGTTCTTCAAAGATTGGGAGTTGAATTGGCTCTTCAGCAATCTGACATTCTACACTTCGATGTATCGTCATTATTATGAGGAGCAGACACGCTCGGAAGCAGATGACAACTTTAAACTTCCGGTGCAGGTGAGCAAGAGCTTTACCTGGGATCGCCAGTTGTCGTTGACATGGAATCTCACTAAGTCTCTCTCCTTCTCTTTCGCCAGCAACACCACCGCGAAGATCGATGAGACAGCCGGCGCCGTGAATCGTCGTCTCTTCCCCGATGAGTATCGCGAGTGGAAGGATACGGTGCTTCGCTCCTTGCGCCACATGGGTACGCCGTGGAATTACAACCAGACTTTCACCGGAACCTATCGTGCCCCCTTCAGCAAACTCCCCATCCTCGATTACCTCACCGGTTCGGTATCTTATAATTCGGTCTATAAGTGGGATAAGGGTGCCATAATCGATGACATAGACCTTGGCAATACCATCCAGAACCAGACGACATGGAATGCCGATGCACGCATCAATTTCGAGACACTCTTCAATAAGTCAAAATATCTACAGTCGATCAATAAGCGCTTCGGCAATAGCTCTTCACGTGCCGGCTCTGTCAATCGCAATAAGGATAAAGATAAGAATAAAGATAAGACCAAGAAACGCGATTTGAACGATAATAAGAAGAACGACAATAAGAAGAAAACACCGAAGGCTAAGAAGTTCGAACGTGTCATCACCTTGTCGCCCGATTCGGCTACTATCGTCAAGCATAATCTTAACAATAAGAAGATACGGATCTCGGCGCGTAAGGATAATCAGGTGTTTAAGGTCAATTATAAGGTGGTCGATGCCAACACGATTCAGATCGCCGATACCGGCCGTTTCAACATCGCAGTGATCATCACTGAAATTGTGAAGGAGGAGAAGAAGACATTCGGATCGGAGTTGGCACAGTACACCCTTCATTTCTTGATGATGCCTCGTTCACTATCGTTCAAGTGGCGTAGCAGCCATTCGCTCAATCTTCCCCTTTATTCTCCGAATGTAGGCAATGTGTTCGGACAGTCCACCGGTTATGGGCCGATGGCTCCCGGTCTTGATTTCGCCTTCGGCTTCTACGACAAGGATTATGTCGAGAAGGCACTGGATCGCGGTTGGCTCATCACTGAGACGGATCAAGTGTCGCCCGCCCTCTGGAGCAGCACCAAGGAGTTCAGCTTTGAGTTGAACCTCGAACCGATCAAGGGGTTGAAGATACTTCTCACCACAAATCTGACCGACACTCGCACCGAGCAGATGCAGTTCATGTATGCTGACATACCGACCACCTTCTCTGGTAGTTATGTCCGCACGGCTTGTGCCATATCGACCTCGTTGCGCAGCTCGAATGCCAAGAATGGCTATCAGTCGGCAGCCTTCGATAAGTTCTTGGCTTATATCCCTCAAGTGGCACAAAGAATACAAAATTCTTATGCATCGACCACATATCCCAACAGCGGATTTATGGAGGGTAATGCCATGGCGGGTACGGCGTATAATCCGGAGGTGAGCAAGGTTAGCTCTACAAGCTCTGATGTCTTGATCCCTGCCTTCTTGGCGGCATATACCGGTGGAGATCCCGGCAAGACAACTCTCGACCTCTTCCCCGGTCTCAGTTCGATGCGTCCCAACTGGCGTGTCACCTATGATGGTCTCATCAATCTCGGCAATATGAGAAAATGGTTCAAGTCGTTCACCATCTCTCATGCTTATCAGTGTACATATTCTGTGGGTTCGTTCACCAGCTATACCAACTGGATTAAGGCGCCGGATGGTTCGGGCACTCAGGGCTTTATTCTCGATGAGACAACGCAGACTCCGATACCCTCGAGTCCTTTCAATATTTCATCGGTATCGATTACGGAGAAGTTTGCTCCGCTGATCGGCGTGAAGTTCACACTCTTCAATGACATCACTTTCAATGCCGAGTATCGCGATTCTCGTACGATCAACCTGAACTCATCTGCGGGTCAGATCGTGGAGACTACCTCCAAGCAGATGACGTTCGGCGCCGGTTATAAGATTGCAAATTTCAATAAGATCTTGAAGATCGGTGGCAAGCAGGGTAGTGTGTCGAATGATTTGACACTCAATTTGGACTTGTCGTTCAGCAACAACCAGTCTCTGATACGACGCATTGAGACGGCGTTCACCCAGGCGACACAAGGCACGAGCACCTTCTCGATCAATTTCATGGCAAGCTATGTCTTGAGCAAGCGTGTCACCCTCTCCGCCTTCTTCGACCATCAGGCGAACACGCCGCTCGTGTCCAACTCAAGCTATCCCACCAGCAACTCCAACTACGGCATAGCCGTCAACGTCTCCTTAGCCCGCTAATCCGCCTTTGATGAAGACCTATGACACAAAGTATGTCAAAAGCTTATCATGTTTACGGATATTTGATGTAATAATAATTTGGCAGATTTCTTCTTATTGGAATAAGACGAGGTCTTTTATGCCATCTATGTTTGAGGCCCAGTCGGTGACGAAGCGGACTATCGATTGTCTTTTTCCTACTTTTTCCCATACTGAGAATGATACTCGCCTTTTGATGCGATCTACTATCCTATTGGGGAGTATGAAGAATTGCTGATTGGTGGGGGAGTCAACATACTGCCTATATCCGCAAGTCTTCATGATTTCCTTTATTAACCCGGCATAGCGATTGCCTAAATCTCCGATTTCTTGATATAGTCCATTGCTGAAGAGTGCTTCGAACTGAAGGGCTATAAGCCACCCCTTGGCAAAGAGAGCCCCATGCCTCTTGATCTGCGTAAAGAGATGACTAATCTTTTCGGGGTGGGGTATAACCACAGCCTCGCCAAACAATGCGCCGCACTTAGTGCCCCCGATATAGAAAGCATCGCAGAGTCGGGCAAGGTCGGGAAGGGTTACATTATTTTCCGGCGACGCCAAGGCGTATGCGAGTCTCGCCCCATCGACATAGAGCCGAATATTATGCAAACTACATTTTCTGCTTATTGCCTCAAGCTCTTCGAGTGTGTATAAAGTGCCTAACTCTGTCGGCTGACTGATATAGACCATTCCCGGTATCACCATGTGAGGCCAGGTCTTATCTTCGTAAAACTTGCCGAGATATTCATCGATATCTGTGGCACTCAACTTGCCGTAAGAGGCAGGAATAGTCAAAACCTTATGGCCGAAAGCCTCGATGGCTCCAGCTTCATGCACATTGATATGGCTCGTCTCAGCGGCTATCACCCCTTCACAAGGATGGAGCAACGCATCTATCATCGTGGCATTGGTCAGCGTGCCACCCACCATGAAACGCACATCGCCCTCCTCCGAAAGTCCACAAGCATCCAAAATCTGCTTGCGAGCTCGCTTGGTATAGGCATCTTCACCATAACCTTCAGGCACAGCCTCTAAACTGACTTCGAGTAGGCGATGCATCACCTCCGGATGACCACCCCGTATATAGTCTGAATCTAAATGTTCCATAACAAAAACAAATATCCGTAAAATTAATAAAAAGAAGCCTCAATTCCAAAATTTTGAGGCAATCTGATGTTTAGAGCGCGGCAAATATGTACACCAATGCGCAGGATGATAAAGAACCGGATATGCACAAATATTACTTCTCCAAGCTCTACCGCTACAATGCTTTTCATATTCTATGGAAATGGCTTGACCATAATATGGAAAAATGGTGGGATTGATAAAATTTTCAATCCTGTATCGCACTTTGATACATCATCATTCTACCTTTGCATTGTAAACATTAAAAACAGCCAAAGACATGGAACCTATTACAAACAACGAGTTTCTAAACTCTGTCCTCGAAACTGAGGCATGGAAGAAGATTTCTATCCTATTGGGGAGTATGAAGAATTGCTGATTGGTGGGGGAGTCAACATACTG
>OBLI01003482.1_pt1 | contig 12037 bp, 8 predicted proteins | sample 1519701 | NCBI WGS metagenome assembly OBLI01 (sample SAMEA3663005, study PRJEB22513) | pig gut metagenome | biome: pig gut; feature: pig-associated habitat; material: faeces | place: France | collected 2012 | reverse complement strand
TGTCAAGTCCTTTTGAAAATATTTTTTATTTTCTTTTTCACTTGACTCGTTTGAGCTCTTGCTCAAACAGGGAGTGGAATCTTACTCGAAGAATTTTCCACCGTCAAGAGCCTTGTAGAAAAAATTTTTAACTCCACAAGATCTGGACTTTCGCTGCTCACTGAGCAACGGGTTGCGTATTTTAACCCCAAAATCGGCTTTGTCAAGACCTCTACTCGAAAAAAAAATTTGGGGGCCTGAGCCCCCAAGATTTTGCCTGAATTGTTAATGCCTAAAAAGCTTTTCTAATCCTTGAATGATTTTCTTAGGATCTTTGGTGGCTTCCTTAATGACATCCTTGACCCCGGCTTTCAGTGCAGCTTCTAAATCAATCCCATAACTGGGAGCTTGAATTGTTCCACCCAGCTTAATAGGCACGCTGATTCTGCGACCATCAACACTTGTGGCCAACTTCGCCGTTATGAGTCCAGACAATGATTCGTCTATTAATCCCACTGTAACATTGCCTTTGACTTCAGCCACTGAAGTCTTTCCGTCTAACGAATGAATATTCAGAACTCCATTCGATATGTTGGCTGATGCACTCAAAATACTGAATCGAGTCTGATCTTCATCTTTCATGATTAAACCCGTGACCTTCTTGGCTTTCACCGCATTACCCACTTTCTCTAGCGATAGTCCTTTGAGAACTGCGTTGTTGGCTGATACCGATATCTGACCATTGGCACTCTTTAAAAGAGCGGTCTTTTCCAAACCTAGACCAGCCAATTTCACCGTAGCATTTGCTTTGCCATAAAGCTTTGCTTCACTACCCAAAGCTTGCATTAAAGCTTGTGTATCAACCCCTTTAGCATTGAGATCAAATGACCATTTTTCCGCAGTGTTTATTTGACCCTTACCGCTAAAGGTGCCTGAGCAAGCATTAGCCAAAAGGTTATTAAAGCTCAACACCCCTTTTGACAAACTCAGGGTCGTATCAAAGTTAGACACGGTCAACCCTTGATACTTCAACGTATTGACGTGAATACCAAAGCTTCCGTTTGCTCGATTCAGTACGTCCAGGTTTGATGTTGATGCAGCATAAGCTTGCGAAATAACCGAGACCGTACTACTGGAGACTTTTTTCGTCTCTTGTCCAGAAACCTTATGCCACTTGTCTGCTACAAAAGAATCCAGTGTGAAATACCCGTTGATTGTCGGGACATTGAATCCGACTAATTCAACTTCGCTTTCCCAAGGAGAGTTATCAAGTTTCCCTTTTAACTTCAAATCAACTTTCTCTCCAGGAGTCATTGAAACTTGACCATTAAAGGGAACCTGTAAAACCGCATGCCCAAGATTGGCCTGAACATTTCCTCCCAGCTTTTTACTCTGCAAACTAAAGGCTTCAATTTCACCGGCAAAATCACCGTTGATGTTCGCTTTAACTATGTCTGCCTGGGAAACGTTTACATTTAATCCCTCTAAGCTCCACGTCTGCATTTGTTTTGTTTCGGCGGAATTAAATATTCCCATCACGCTGACATCATTTACTTTAGCGGTGATATTGGCTCCTTTGGCAAGCACATCTTTAGAAGCATATTTCAGAAGATTCGCTTTAACTTCCGCCGATATTGATTGTTCCTTTTGATTGGCCGACACAGTAATGGACGGCTTTTCCATACTCACTGACATCGTTTTTATGTCGTATGCCACCGTTGAATTAAAAGCAACCTGACCACTTAATCCCTGTGTTTTCTCTGCAAAACGGGTACTGAATTTAAGCGGTGTTGTTCCGCTGAGTCCAAGCTTACCTGTTGAGAGGTTTAATAAATCAACGGCGTATACCTTTTGACTTTGCAATCCATAGGCCGTCAGAGCCGCATTTCTGATTTCTAAACTGGCTACTTCGAGATTTTTGATAAATGACGAGTCTTGATTAGCATTATTCTTTTCTGACTCATTAATAGTCACAGTCTGAGAGTCCGCCTCTTGTGTGGGGCGTTCGTGAATTTTCTTCAAAAACCGAGATACATTGACTTGACCCTTCAAACCATCAATAACCACGGCATCAAATTGCACGTCCCCCTTAAGCAAGGGTAAAACGGCAACACCGACCTCTGCCCCATTTAATGTGAACTGCGGCTTATCGCTTCCCTCAAAAGACAGGGTTGTCGGTGGTAAAACAATCTGAATTTTTGGGAAAAACTTTGTTTGCAGCTCTCCCTGAAAAACGAGTGTGCGGTTAAACCGTTGAGCCGTCTCTTTTTTCAATTGCTCTGCAATAGTTGCATTATCTAGAAAATACGTTGCAGCCGCCCACATCGCACCGGTAACAACAACGCCGACACCAACAACACCTATCACAATTTTTCGCAACATGACGCTTCCTCCGTCAGCTACCATCGGATAAGTTCAGTGTAGTACAACTTCTCTGTGACAGGATGGGCAAATTGTTGAGAATTGCAAACAAAAAAGGAAGCCACCGAAGCAACTTCCTTTTGTGCATTAAAGTAAGAGTGAACAATTAGGGGCAAAGGGAGGCAACCGGACCTGTTTGCGTTTTGCGCCACTTAGCCACAGCGTCCACACAGTCAGGGACCAACACCGGACCGTTATAGATGAAGCCCGTAAACAATTGCACCAACTTAGCGCCAGCCTGCATCTTCTCGACAGCATCTTCTCCCGTCATCACGCCGCCGCTGGCAATAATCGGCATCGTTTCCTGCAAGTGTTGATACAAAAGGTGAACAACCTCGGTAGAACGAGCGCGCAAGGGCTTGCCGGAAAGACCTCCCGTTTCATTGCAGTTGGGCATGCCGGGAATAGCATCACGAGAAATTGTTGTGTTGGTAGCAATGATGGCATCAATACCGAAGCTGACCAACTGATCAGAAATTCTCAAAATGTCATCGTTTTCCAAATCCGGCGCAATCTTGAGTGCGATAGGAACATACTTGCCTTCGTTTTCATCGACTAAGCGCTTGCGCTCAGTTGTGATCGCCGTCAGCAACTTATTGAGTTCATCATCGGCTTGGAGACTGCGCAGATTTTTCGTATTGGGCGAGGAAATATTGATCGCGATGTAATCGGCATGGTTGTAGACCTTGCGCAAACAAACCAAATAGTCATCCACAGCTCGTTCAATCGGTGTGACTGCATTTTTACCGATATTGATCCCAAGAATACCGCCACGGCTTCTGAAAGCAGCAGCGCTGCGCAAATGTTCCAAAACTTCATCAACACCGTGGTTATTAAATCCCATACGATTAATGACCCCTTCAGCGGGAATCACACGGAAAAGACGCGGTTTCGGGTTGCCGGGCTGAGCTTTCGGTGTAATCGTGCCCACTTCAACGTGACCAAATCCCAGACCACCGAAGGCGCTCACTCGCTCGCCATTTTTGTCCATACCGGCCGCTAAACCGACCACATTGGGAAAACGTAACCCCATCACTTCAATCGGATCTTCCACCGGATCACGGGTTACCAGTTTCGTCAATCCCAAATTCACCGCCCAGTCCAAATTAGACATAATCACGGAGTGAGCCGTTTCAGGATCCATGGAAAACAGAATCTTACGAGCAATGGAGTAAAGCATATTGAGTCTCTTATTATCGAAAAATCAGTTCGGAGAGCCGAAATTCGGCTTGATCATCGAAATGGTTATTGTACCCGATTAAGGCGCAAATCGCTTTTCAGATATAGCGAATGGATAGCAGAAAAAGATCGTTATAGGACTACTCGTCCAATCGATACATGTGAAGGCGAAACTCTCCTTTTCGCCTGTCATTGAAATAATGTTCAAGAGTGGTTTTGACGGTTGTAAAACTGATATCGTCCCAAGGAATTTCACTTTCTGAAAATAGACGCTGTTCCATGGTTTCCGGCCCGGGAGCCAATGGAAGAGCATCTAGTTCGGACAAAAAGAAAAAGTGCACTTGACTTGCGTAGGGAACATCAATCACAGTTAAAAGCATACCGGCACGTGCATGCGCCCCCGTCTCTTCCCAAGTCTCTCTCAAGGCTCCTTGCTGCAGTGTCTCGTGGGCTTCCATAAAGCCGGCCGGCAGTGTCCATTTTCCTTTACGAGGTTCAATGGCACGCCGACACAGTAAAACACGACCACCGAAAACCGGCAGTGTTCCAACCACCGGTGTCGGGTTTACATAATGAACAAAACCGCACGCCTCGCATACCTCTCGTACTCGAACATCATCTAAAGGACGCTTAGTCACAAGAGGATGACCGCACATCGGGCAGAACTTATAGCGAGGAGCGTCTAATGGTTTCATTATCGTTCCTTCGGATATGGACGCCATTCGCCACCTTTTTGACGAATGTAATCATTATCACGATACGTCAAAACCACGGACTGACCATTTTCCGAAACCGGGTTGGTTTCCGGCAGATCCCGCACTAATTCTTCCAGAGGTACGCTGCCACCATCGGCACCAAAATAGTTCAATGCCAAAGCGCGGCCAATCAAAGTACTCATCGCCATGTAACTCGTATGTCCCGTTACATGAATAGGTTCAGCCGGCAGATCCTTGATGCCAAAAAACTTTACCATAAGCGGCACTTCTGTGATTCGCATGCTTGGAATATCACGCAAACGCGGAGCTTGAATTCGATCACCACGTACAGCGGCACCGTGCTCAGGAACAACGATCAGCATCACTTTACGCCCAGAGCGTTCCAGCTCATGCATAAAGGTTTGCAGATCATCGAGGAAGCGAATCGCACGGGGCTTAAATTCTTCCCAACGGCTGTGACGGGGCAAACGGTTGCCGTCATGCAAAGCGATAAAGTTAAAAAGCGTGACGTGTCTTTCGGACGTTTTATCTTTAGCTGTCTTGCGTTGCCAATCACGCAACACCGCTAAATCATCTGCAATTTCTTCATCGTCAAAAGCCATGTAGCGAACGGGATATTTTGCCGTACTTTCAAGCGGAGCCATTAAACCGGCCTTATCTCGAAGCGTTTGCAGGTAGTTGTCATATTGTCCCTTGTGGTCCAGGTACAAGTGCTGACGGTATCCCAATTGATCGAGACGATTCATGATTTCGCACTCTGGACGGCGGCCATCATAAAGGGCGTCATGATTGACTTGCCCGCAAACGGCGTTAAGCAACCGCAATGTAGCTGGACCTGAGTACGATGTTGCCGAATTAAAGTGGTCAAATCGGATGTTGAATTCCGACAAAACCGGATGATTCATCAAATCTGACGCAATCAAATCATCATTAGAAAGCGAGCAGATATTCATGAGAATAATTTCAAACGGCGTGTCGTTAGCTGAAAGCCCTTGGGGAAACTCCGCACGACGATCTTTTTCATAGTCCAAAAAGGCGGTGTACCAGCGATCAATCGTCTCCGAAGTAATGGCGGATGGATCCGCAGGAGCGACCTGTTGAGGTGCAGCGGCCTGACTATTATCGGCAACCTGAACAGCCGCCGGTGCAACAGGCTGGGTCCTCCAAGCCACATAGTAGGGTTGAAAAACCAAACACAAAAAATAAACCAGGGTGAAAACTGAAATTCTTACCCAATCTTTAACCAAACAGTACAGCAAGACAACGGCAGCACCCCAGGCCAACATCTTGATGTTGACAAAATCAACGGCCAACTGAGCAATATAAGCGGCCGAGAAGCCGGCAATGTTTTGTGCATTACTGATGATGCTGTCTGGTCCGGGAAGCCAGCTTTCCGAATAAACCAAAGCAAAGGCTGCCACGATAGCGACACCGGTTTGAAGCAGACTCAACACCCGATTTCTAAACGGCAACAAGATGAACAATAAAAGCAAGCCGTTATATAAAAGGTTGAGTGTCAGGTATTCGTAATGGGCGAGCGCAAACTTCAGTATGAAGTACACGTTCCATAGGCCGAGTCCTTTAAAAAAGAATTTCCCGACCGAGCCCTGGTTAACATTATCCATGGTTTATCCGTTTTTATTGTTTGCGTTGGTTAGGGAAATAGACCCGACCATCCTCATCAAATGCAAAATAACCTTGATCAAAACCTAAACCGAAAAGAGTTAATACATTTCTGTAGTAATTTTCCTTTTCGATAGGAGCGCTCGACAATACCGTACGAATCAAGTCAGCCGATTTATCCTGACCAAGCAATTCCAAAAGGCAAGCTCCAAAACCGTCCCATCCGGGCTGGTTGATCTGAAGCGTATTCACATCAATTTTTTCCGGCGGCATATTGAGTTCGCGCGTAATTTTAATCATGGGCTCAAAATGAGCTTTCAATTCCCTGTAGACAGGATCCTTCGGCGACATCATGCCCGCCCATAAATAAACGCGAATGGAATTGTAACTACCGATCGTGTTATCCACAGAATCCACGGGGACAAGTTCTCCACGACTGGAGAAAGTTGCCCAATCCGGGGAAATGCCCGCCGGCGCACTGCGGATCAACACACGCGCAGAACCTTCGAAAACATCCTGCCAATATTGATCCTCCAGGGCGAAACGTTTTAAAAGGAAAAGCGGATAGTAGCTTGGATTCAACTTAACCTGACCGTCGTGTTCAAAACCAATACGGCCGGGTAAAAGAACCTTACCCAAATTATCGATATCACGAACCTGAGTCTTTAACAATTCCAACATCGCCCGAGCTTTTTCTGTGTAGTCCGGACGATCCCAAAGGCGGCCGGCTTCCAATAAGCAGTAGGCGATCCACATATCTGAGTCAACCGCATTGTTGGTGTCCAAAATCGTCCATTGAGAACCGTCTTTGCCCCAAAGCCATGCTGCGAAATTTTTAGTGATATCGCCGGCGGACAAATTATTTTCTGTCCACAGCAACATCTCTTCAAAGGTTTCTCGATCGTTGTCCACCAATGCAAAGAACATGGCATAGGATTGACCTTCGGATGTCGTAACCGCACGAGCATCGCTGTAATCAACCACTCGAGCTCCTTCCATGCCAACGGCCTTAAATTGATCCCACATCGGCCAAGCGGCTAAAACCGATGAACTCATTGTCATCGCTAAAGTCAACGCTAAAATCAGTTTTCTCATCTTGCACGTCCTCTCACCCACAGGCGCATAAAGTAGAAAATGCCCGTGCCTACTAAGACGGCACAAACCAAAGCACATAAAACCAGAAGCAACGGATAATTACTCATGGTTTGCCAAATCTTGTGATACCAAGGTAAGTCACCAATGGTGTAAGAGTCTCCCACTTTAAAATCGGACATGGATTGCTCGTTGATGATGACAACTGATCCGCTCACCGTTGCCATGGACGATGGACTCTTTAATTGTTCATTGAGTAAATAGCTACCCGCCTGTCCCTCACTCAATAAGGCCACCACTGTACGATCCGAATCAAAGGGCGATTGAAGCGAAACAATAGCTCCAACGCCGCCATCCGGACTAAAGAGAATTTCTTCGGGTTGAAGAACTTCTTCACCCTGCAGGGTATCGGCAATGGCCTGCTGAAGCTGTTCGGCATTATCTTTCTTAAAGTCCGGCAACGTGATTGGCATCTCACCAATCAAAAGCACATCTTTGCCATCAAGCTGAGCTTCAGTAGCTTGATCAACCACAGAGAGTTTTGTGGCAACGGCACCGGTTACCGCGGCAATACGAGCCGTTGTATTCAACAGCGTAGTCACCTTCTCAGCAGAAGCTTCTTTTGAAATCACGGCGACAGTTCGGGATAAGTCTGCAAAAACCGAATACGGGTAAGCGCTTTGTGTGAAAAGCGTCAAATTCGGCATCTCTGCATAGTGGAATAGTCCATTGAGCGTCAATGTGGAGGCCGGATCAATTTCCATCTGATGAGGCAGCAAAACAACGGATTTACAGTTGTCGGGCGAGCCTTCGGAAAGCTCTCGACGATACACCACCTCAAAACTTAAATCATTTTGAGCCGCCAAGGCCAATGCTTCAGAGGGACTGGTCGCCAGAGGTCCGTTGAAGGAAGGTAAGCGCATTTCACGCTCACCGCTACTGGATTGTTGGGACAGATTTACCGAATCAACCAAATAATTGTTGATCCGCACTGGGCCTGATCCCCGCCTTCGGGTTTCGTATAACGATACTTCAGATTGACATCCAATCCGCCCGTACCGACCATGTACAAGTCAGGTGCAATGCTCATCGGCAAATGAACCGCTGGCGGTGCGTATCCTCTGGATGTTAACTGTCCTGGATACTGCATGATCTGCGAGAATGCAATCGTCTCGTCAATCGGCACCCAATTGGGCGCATCATAAGCCTGTCGCTCCGGGGCTTCCTTAAAGTCCTTAATAGGAAGTTTGTCACCGATTAAAACATGATCACCTGAGGCAAGCGCTTTAACCGCAACGATCAAATCCGACTCATCACGACCGGAAATAACCAGCATTTTGTCGCTTCGGCTTTCAGGAGCGTCCATCATATAAATTTGAGGACCGTCTGCCAGGGGCAAATCACTTAAAAAACTCGGTCTGCTGGAATTGGTAGCAAAAACAAAGAAATGTCCATTTGTCGGAAGCCGATCGTAGTAAACAGGAAAATCCGCTCCGCGCCATTGCGTGTATTTACCCACCAAGGAAGACAAAATAGCGGCTGCTTTTTTCGTCTCATTATCCGGTGCCTTGGCAAACACAAAAGGAATCACCGACGCGTTGTTAGTAAATGTGTCAATAAAGGGTGCCGGCCAACGAGCTAGGTCATTGGCGATCTTGACTTTTTGCTTAACTAAAGACAACAAGCTCTTCGCATCAACATCAAGCCACAACGTTTCACTTGAAGGTCTTTCACAAATGTTCTGATAATGACCGACAAATTCAAGAGTGATCTGATTATTCGATTTGATTTGTTTCGGATCCAAGGTAACTTTTGTGCGATAAAGCTTACCCAAAGCTTCTGGCATCACAGGAACCGATTGCTGCAGCTGACTATTCAGATAAACATTGATTTGAGAGCGAACCGGAATCAACGCAGGCGAAGCCGTAAAAGCTAAATCCATGGTTGCAGAGGATACGATTTCATCTGCACGCACGCCAAAGTCTAAATATTGAGTGTTATTGATACCCGTAAGACGAATATTTTTAGCCTGTCCACCGGGGACTAACTTTAACAATGAACTTTGTTGGGTAAAAGAACCCGTCACATCAGTTCGCCAGACCGGTGAGACACTAGAAGCATCATGCGGAGTCTCTTGGGCAAATGATGAGACTGAGGCAAACGCCACCAATGCAGTGCTCATCACCAAGGCTGACAGTTTGGACAATTTCACTTTAGACTCTCTTTCAACCTGACTTCCCGAAGTGCCTAGCTCCTAAATCGATAGAGTACTTTGGGAGGTAACGGAACCCCAAGAAGCGCGAGCGTATCGCGCTTCTTTTTTGCCATCGCTTTGAGCGTAAAGGCGTTCGTTGAACAGTGCTTCAAAGCGACCAATCCTTTTAATCCCGCCAATAACTTCGGCAGCGACTCGTAAGGCAGCTTCAAAAAGTCCGCTAATTGATTGTCCTTCACGTCTTTGCTCTGCTTCGGTGCCTTGCTCTTGACCGCTTTTTGGATTCGATTGAGCATCACCATTCTTAAGCTTTCCGCTATGACAAAGACAAGGATCTTGCCTTTGTAAGTACTTTCCGTGGCATACAACCTATCTCCGTCCACCCAGTTCTTTAATTGATTAAAGTTCTGTTCAATGATGTTTCTTTCTCTGTAAATCCGAAGCACTTCAAATGCGTCTAATCCACAGTTGCTTCGGATCGCAAAACAGCCCGATAACTCCACCGCTTCAGATAAAGCGTTGAGATTTAACGCATACTCCCCACGATGCTCAAGCACATACTTCTTGTTGGCTCTGAAAAAATCTGAGTTAACCTTCTCACCTTTGTTGAGCATCTCCACCAATTCCATCGCATTTTTCTTGAGCCGTCGAGCTTCTTTAACCGCTCGTTCTAAGTTGCGATAAAGGTGCAAGTCCACTTTCTCGGTGATTCGACCGGCAGGCGTGTCATTGGCCCGGGTTTCCTTCTCCGTGAAAGCATTCATCTCCATGTCTGGATCGCTGAAAGCGATCAAGTCATTGAGTTGACGACTTCTGCGTTTAAAAGCCGCTTTAACACAGTCCTCTATCGTGGTAATCCCTTGAATGAATTTCAGCTCCAGTTTTAATTCCAACGCCATGTTGTAAATGCTCTGATATCCACGGTCTGTTACCAGGATGGTTTCTTCCAAATCGTAACCGGCCGCTTGCATTCTCGATAGGGCAAACGGCAAAGCGGCCTTATCGTTGACAGAACCCTCATCGGTTCCTGCGAATAACACATCACCTGTGGCATGATCGCACAGTAAGTTGAGATTGATCTGCTTGAGTTCAGGATCTTGTTTAGCCTTTCCAAAAGCGGCCTCTTGGATAGTTTCCGAATAGGTACTGATACTGGTACTGTCAAACGACAGTGTCATGCCTAACTTGTGCTCTTTAGCACGCTTCATGGCTCGCTGATGGCGAAGAGCAAAGTACTGCCCCATATTGTCGTCGGTAATTTCAGCCAAGAGATCAGAAATGCGTCGCGAGTCGATAGGTTGTGATTCCGGCAGCCAATTGTAAGTGAGCCAGTCTTCGTACAAAGAAGTTGATCCTGCTTGATCAAGTTTGTAGATAGCCAAATTAAGCAAATCACGAGCTTGCTTTTTGCCGAAAACAGCCTGCAGGTCTTCGAGAATACCGAGTTGATCGGCAATCTGAGTGGCTGTCCAAGTCAGACCATAGTGAATAACCGGTTCACTCCAAGAGATGTCGGGAACCTGTTCACGATTCACGGTCTGTTGATCAAATTCGTCCTTGTTCAATAACTCGTTATGCCCCCAATAAAGGTCAATTCCCTCGAATTCAGGGAATTGAGCCAAGAAGCCTGAAACAACTTTAATAGAACCATCATCGTTGAGTCGTCCGACGGAGATGCGCTGAGCGACACGGGAACCTTTGCCGGGGATCCAGTGGTTGCGGTAGGCCTGAATGGTTTGTCGGCCGACCTTGTCGGAGATTTTGATGAGGGACCACTTACGGCCTTGGTTATCGATGGGGTTTTGCATGATAGTGCGCTATTAAATAGTATGGAGCTATTATAGCAAAAATGAACAACTAAGACAAATCAACGCATTGAAAACAAAGAGATTTTTTACTGAAAAGACAGAGGACTTGACGTGAATCAAGTCCTCATAGAACTAGTGAGGCGGGAAGTCAGGTTTCAACTTTATAACGTATTTGAGTTTAGCCCACGAGCCGGTTTTCTCGGTGCAAACGTTAAGCACCAGCTCAACACTTTAGGAACAATTTGTAACTTGCCGGGCAAAAATTCGATCATCGATTTGTAGCCGTACCAAGATAAAGATCCAAGCTTTAAGAAACCGGTCAACATGCGATCATCCACATTGACTTTTTCAGGAACCCACATTCCCTCACGAGAAAATGTGCAGCGATTAAAAGCTTTTTCCGTTTCATAGTCATCAAAACACAGGCTTAATTCCAAAACATTGCCCGGCTCTGCAGATAAAACCGTTGTCTTAAAGCAATAATACTTTTCTTTGTAAATCATCAAGAGACGAACGGACTCACCTTTCTTCCAAGCTTTCTCACATCCTGACAAACTTACCCTCACTTCACTTTGAGAGTACTGCGTCATGGTTGCTTTGTAGTTAGCATCCTCTTCATCACAAATATTTACATCAATCTTGCAATGAATCCGAGGGAATTGATGTTTTTGGACTTCTTCTACAGCCACTGCCATTGAGGCTCCCAAAATCATCAAGTTGTAGGCAATCCATCCCATATTAATAGCCAACGTTAAATATTCCGGATTGGGATCAAAAAATGCCTTATAAAAACCGATGAGCAGACCGATCATGTTTAAACCGATCAAAATCAGATACGGTCTTGAGACGGGCCAATCCAAATATTTTTCACCAATGGTTCCCCCTTTGGCGGTCACATTGAATTTGCCTTTATGAGGGAAAATTAGTGCCACGGTCGTCGGCAGCAAAATGTACCATGACAATACGGTTTCATAGACTCCGCTTAAGAAGGGATATCGATACCC
>OBLI01003481.1_pt1 | contig 12037 bp, 7 predicted proteins | sample 1519701 | NCBI WGS metagenome assembly OBLI01 (sample SAMEA3663005, study PRJEB22513) | pig gut metagenome | biome: pig gut; feature: pig-associated habitat; material: faeces | place: France | collected 2012 | reverse complement strand
GTTCCACCACAGCCTATCCCTCGGCCATCGAACCGTGGGATGGGGCGTTCAGCGGAACGCCGGGCAAGAGCCCCGGTTACGACCCCTTGCAGTTTGTGACCGAAGCGTGCCACCGGCGCGGCATGGAGCTTCATGCGTGGGTCGTGGCTTTCCCCATCTGTAAGGCCGCTGTGGCCAAACAGCTGGGCAAACGTGCGCTGCCCAAGCAGCATCCCGAACTGTGCCGCCTGTGTGGCGACCAATGGATGATGGATCCCGGCGTGCCGGGAACTGCCTCCTATCTGGCGGCTGTATGCAAGGAAATAGCCGAACACTACGATGTGGACGGCATCCACCTCGATTATATCCGCTACCCCGAGCCCGCCATTCCCTTCACCGACACCCGTACGTACCAACGCTATGGTGGTGGGCAGCCCAAAAGCACTTGGCGTTCGGCCAATGTTGACCGCTGTGTCAAGGCCGTTCACGATGCCGTGAAAGCCGTGAGGCCGTGGATCAAGTTAAGCTGTTCGCCCGTGGGCAAATACGCCGACCTGTCGCGCTACTCCTCCTTTGGCTGGAACGCCCGCGATGCCGTTCATCAGGACGCGCAGGCGTGGCTTCGCAAGGGGTGGATGGATATGCTCTTCCCGATGATGTATTTCGACGGCGTGCATTATTATCCCTTCTTGGCCGACTGGAAGGAAAACGATGCCGGACGGCCCGTTGTGCCCGGACTGGGTATTTATTTTCTCAACAGCCGGGAAAAGAACTGGCCGTTGCTCACCGTGCGCCGGCAGATGGAAGTGGCACGCAGCCAGGGGCTGGGCGGACAGGCTTTCTTCCGCGTGAAATTTCTGTTGGACAATGAGAAAGGACTCCTCGACTGGCTGCGCGCCGACTTCTATCGTACGCCGGCACTCGTGCCCCCCATGACGTGGGCCGACAGTGTGCCGCCCGCAGCCCCTGCCGTCAGTCAGCAAATCGACGGCCAGACGTTGCGGTTGGCGTGGAACGAGGTGGCAGATGCCACCCCCGTGTCGTACAATGTCTATCGTTTAGACCCGACATACGGCGACGTGTTGCTTGCCAAGCGGCTGCGCACCACGTCCTTTACCACCCTGTTGGGACTACCAGCTTTGAAATACAGCCGCTATGTGGTGACGGCGGTGGACGCTTATGGTAACGAGAGCGAACCGGCCTTCGCGCAGTGAAACGATGGGCCGGATTTTACGAAGTTAGTCTTAGGAGGTGCAGGCCGACAGGTAGACAACAAAAGGAGAAATCCCTGAGTGGGGTTTCTCCTTTTGGTAACGCTATGATAAAGTTTATTTGTTTGACTGTGCGGATGCAGATTGGTGATGAAAAGGAAGATTTTGAGGTGATGTAATGCCTTTCCAAAAAGTCCGCGAGTTGTTCTCAGAAGTCCAGGAGTTGATTTTTTAACTCGCCGAGCCTGGCGAAATAGTCGGCGACTTGTGAAGAAAACTTCACGCCGTGTCCGACCGGGCAGGCGAAGCGGACAAATCACGCTGAATAAGTCGAAATCCGTTTTGTGAATACACGCTTCGCGCGCGTATATATACGTATTTTATTTCCCGAAAAAAGTATTCACCCCTTCACATGGCGTGTGTTTCCTTCTGATTTTCAGTAGTTTTGAGTGTGAAGGCTTGAAAAACAAAGCATTCACACGGGCAGCAAAGTATTCACACGGACGGTGAACGCTTGTGAAGGGTTGAAAGAGCAAGCCTTCACACCGGGAAACCGCCTCGCAATCAGGAGGAAATAGGCATCAACGCCTCCCTATGCTGTGAATACTTGAAATTTCAAGCCTTCACACTTGAAGCCTCTGAAAATCAGAAGGAAACACACACCGTGTGAAGGGGTGAATGCTTTTTTCAGGGATAAAAAAGCGTATAGAAGAGCGTGAATAGTCGGGGCGAAATGGGCAAATTGCATCGTGTCCTTTGTTGCAGACGACATTCAACTCCCGAAACTGCTTTTTATTGGATGTAGTCCCGAATAGCGAGTTCAAATTTTATCATTTCGCGAAGCGGGTGGGGGAGACGGTTCGTGCCCTTGGGCTATTCATACACCACCTTCACCTCAATGCCCTGGCGAAGCAGCTCTGCCACCGCCTTGCGTATGGCTTCGTGATGGTCAGGGCCGATGCCGAGTTGCGGCAGGTGGAGCGTGGGCAGTGAGTCGTCGGCATGGAGCGCATCGGTGGCGCCCGCATCGATAATCATGCCCACACAGGCCGTGTTATTCGTGATGGGGTCAATCAGGATGAAGGCCCCGGTGGGCTTGTTCAGGGCGTAAGGGTCGAAGAAGAGCTCTTTTGACGTTACCAGCACGGCCCGCCCGATTTCGTTCAGCTCCAGGTGGTCCGTGGCGTGCTGCTGGAGCGTGTTCACGTCAATCTTGTAGCGGAAGTGGTCGATGCGGCAGCGCGTGGTGTTCGTGGTGTGTTTCAGATAGAACGATTTGGCCGTGTCCATGGGCTGTTCGTCCATCCACACCAGCGTGGCCTCGAAATGGCGGCCCACCTTGGGGCAGTTGTCCGGGTGGACAATCATTTCGCCGCGCGAGATGTCGATTTCATCCTCTAACTGCAACGTGACGCACTGCGGGGGGAAGGCATAGTCCAGGTCGCCGTCGTACGTGACGATACGTTTCACGCGGCTACGCTTGCCCGAGGGTAACGCCATCACCTCGTCGCCCCGGCGCACGATGCCGCCGGCCATTTTGCCGCTGAAACCACGGAAATCTAAGTTGGGACGCAGCACATACTGCACGGGGAAGCGGAAGTCGTGGAGGTTGTGGTCATTGCCGATGTGTACGTTTTCGAGAAATTCCAGCAGTGCCGGCCCGTCGTACCATGGTGTGCGCCGGCTGCGGTCGGCCACGTTGTCCCCTTCCAAGGCCGAGAGTGGAATGCAACGTACGTCGGGGATGCCAAAGGGCGTGATGAACGCCTCAAAGTCCGCCACGATGCGGCGGAACACCTCTTCGCTGAAACCGACCAAGTCCATTTTGTTGACAGCCAGCACCACGTGCTTGATGCCCAGCAGCGAGCAGAGGAAGGTGTGGCGGCGGGTTTGCGTGATGACCCCTGTGCGGGCATCCACCAGGATGATGGCCAAGTTAGCAGTGGAGCCGCCCGTAATCATGTTGCGCGTGTACTGTTCGTGTCCCGGCGTGTCGGCAATGATGAACTTGCGTTTGTTTGTGGAGAAGTAGCGGTAGGCCACGTCGATGGTGATGCCCTGTTCGCGTTCTGCTTTCAGTCCGTCGCAAAGCAGGGCATAGTCAATCTGCCCTGCTCCGGCATTTCCCACTCGTTGCGAGTCGCGTTCCAGGGCGGAGAGCTGGTCTTCGTAGAGTTTCTTGGAGTCGAAGAGCAGGCGGCCTATGAGCGTCGATTTGCCATCGTCCACCGAACCGGCGGTGAGCAGGCGCAGCAAGTCCTTCTTTTCGTCCTGATTGAGGTATTCTTCAACCGACAGCTTGTGGCCGTTGATTTCCAGACATTCCTCGTTGGGGTTATGGCTGTTGGTGATTTTTTCCGTCATGATGCAATGCTGTATTGAAAGAGTGATATTGGTGCGGCGCAAGTGCTTATGCTGCACCGCAACCGTATTTGGCAAGGCAAAGTTACGGCAACCGGGTTGTTTTCCTCCTTAAAAAATAATAAAACATCGTCAACCCTGCCTTTTACAACAGGAATGAGATGTTTGGACTAACGTATGCCTTCCTCGTTCTGTCGGGATGGCAGACCTGCAGCCTAAAAAAATAGCAGAGGAAATGGCTGCGGTCAGCCGGTTCCCTCTGCGGTGTTAAGAACTTATTTCTTGGTGCATTCCTGCTTGCAAGCCTGCTTCTTGCAGCACTTCTTGTCGCCCTTCTTGGTGCATTTCTTGTCGCACTTCTTCTCACATTTTTTGTCACACTTCTTCTCGGCTTTCTTGTCGCACTTCTTCTGGCAGCATTCTACCTTGTCCTTTTTGCAACATTCTTTCTTTACGGGAGTTTGGGCGGAAACAGAAATGGCGAAGATGGCTGTGAGAGCCAAAAGCATCATTTTTTTCATAACGAAACGGTGTTTAAAAGGTTATGTTCTACGTTTTATCGGAGGCGAAGATATAATGTTTCGTTCGTTAGCAGTACTTTTTATTCTATAATAATTATCAAATGTCCGCAAAAAAGGCATATTCTTTCCGTGTTCTTCTTCAAAGCCACTGGATTTTGTGTACATTTGCCCGCACACGGTGGCTGAAAGTGTCAATGGTTAATCTCTTACCCCATGCCTCTGTGTCCTTAAATTGGAAACACAACTTTTTACTACTATGAAGAAGAAAAATTTACTCATCGGTCTTTGTGCCCTGCTCTTCCCCTTGGGTGGCATGGCGCAATATACCATCTATCCCGTGCCTCAGCAGCAAGAGGCCGGTATCGGTACGGCGCGGTTTACGGAGAGCGTAACCGTGGTGTGCGGTGAAGGTATTGACAGCTACACCCGCGACCGCGCAGAACAAATCTTGAAAGAACACGGACTGACAGCGGCCTTTGCCGATGCGCCTTCAGCAAGTTCGGCCAATTTGTTCCTGGGTATCAACGGCAGTGCCGACGCTACCGATGCCCAAGCCACCGCCCTCGGCCTGGACCGCTCGGTACTGACAAAGGAAGGCAAGTACGACCGCCACATCCTCTCCCTCACAGCTGATGCAGAAGGACGGGCCAGCGTTGTCATCCTGGGCGAGCACACCGATGCCGCCTTCTACGGCCTCGCTTCGCTGGAACAGATTCTCGACACCGGCACGGAAAATTTGGCCTGCGTCACCATCAACGACTATGCCGACCAGAAGAGCCGTGGCATCGTGGAGGGATATTACGGCTACCCCTATTCCGTTTCGGTGAAGAAGGACCTGATGCGCTTCATGATGCGCCACAAGATGAACACCTATCTTTACGGTGCCAAGAGCGACCCCTACCACTCGGAGAAGTGGAAGGACGCTTACCCGAAAAGCCTTACCGCCGAACAGGAAAAGAACGGCTGGATGTCGCAGGACATGATCAGCGAAGTGAGCGAGGTGTCGCACCAGACTAAGGTGAACTTCATCTGGGCTATCCACCCGGGCAACGACTTCGTGTACAGCAACACGGTGGTGAACGACATCATGGGAAAATATGAGAAGATGTACTCCCTCGGTGTCAGACACTTCGCCGTGTTCGTGGATGATGTCGGCGTGCCCAGTTCCGAAGCCGACCTCAAGGCCAATGCCGACCACCTGACGGCACTGCAACACGCTATTGAGGAAAAGTGGAATGTCAATCCCGCCTCGCCGGCCGACACGGTGCGTCCCTTGCATTTCGTGCCCCAAATCTACTGCACATCGTTCGCATCGAGCACCGAGCAGTACAACAACTTCTTCCGGGCACTTTCCTCCACGCCTTCCAACATCACCATCTACACCACGGGCGGCGGCGTGTGGTCTGTGCCCAACAGCAACGACTTGGCAGCTCCCCGTGAGCCGCTGGGACGCAGCGTGGCCTGGTGGTGGAACTATCCTTGCAATGACAATGCCGACTCACAGGTGTTCCCCATGGACACTTACTCCAACTTCTACGATATGCCTGCCGTCTGGGCACAGGCCACCTTGCCTTCTTCGCTCAACAACGGACTGGGCGTGGTGAGCAACCCCATGCAGCAGGGCGAGGTGTCGAAAACGCCCCTCTTCAGCGTGGCCAACTATGCCTGGAACAACGACGGGTTTGACAATATGAGTTCTTGGGAGGCTTCTTTCAAGGCCGTATTGCCCGGCAACGAACAGGCACAGGCCGCCTACAGATTTCTTGCTCCCTATTTGCGCTATAATAACCTCGATGACGTGAGCTCGCTCGTCAGCAGTTACAAGAAGACGAAGGACGCCGCCGCACTCATTGCCAGGATGGAGGAAATCGAGACGCAGTGTAACGTGCTCGTCTCGCTGAAGGACTCTCCAGTGGAAGGTGAGGCTTTGCTCTACAAAGACCTTTCACCCTGGCTGCTCAAACTCCGCGCCATGGCCTCCGTAACCCGCAGTCTATTGAATGTGGCCGCTACAGAAGGGCAGGATGACAGCCGATGGACTTCCTATCTGGCCGAGCTTAAACATATCAACGAGCTTTCCACCGCCGAAGAGTTCAAGGCTTATGCCCTCGAAGGCATGGGCAGTGGTATCAGTACCTCAGTGCGCATCGCACAAACCTCTGAAACCGTTCTTCTTCCCTTTGTTTCCTATCTGAAAGACAATGCCCTTACAGGTTATTTCAATCAGGCCGAACAACCCTCTAAACCGGGATTTATCAGCAACGTGGAAGGGGCCAAGGCTACCGTGGCCTACGGCAACGGGCAGATTTATGCCGTGCAAACCAAGGCATATACCTTGCAGAAAGGTCAGTGGATGGGCGTACAGCTCGTGCAGCCCACCCGGTTGCTCAATTTGACCGTGGCAGATACCTTGCTGGCCAACCACACCGTGGTGGTCAGTGCTGATGGCAAGGAGTGGACTCGCGTAACGGAGGCTGCCAGCGTGCCCGAGGGGTATGTGCGCTATTTTGCCATTGTCAATGACAACGAATCTCCTGTTTCTTTGAGGATAACGAAAACGTTGTTCCGCCTGCAGATACCTGTGGCCACACAAGTGGAGGAAGCCACCATCCCCGAAGGGAACATCTGGGATAACCATACCAAGGAACTGATGTACGACGGCGACCCGAATACCTTTGTCTGCCTCAACCGCAACCAACAAACGGGCGACAGCTACGAGCTCAAACTCACTAAAAGTCAAACCATTGGCCGCGTCAGAATAGTCATGGGTACGGTCAACGGTGACTATATGAAAGAAGGACGGGTGCAGATTTCGGAAGACGGACAGAAATGGACGACCCTTAAGGTGCTCGGCACGAAAAAAACAGGTTACACGCTGTCGTTGCCGCAGAACGTGAAGCTTTCCGACGAAACGACCGCTTGCATGTTCGACGGTGAGGGACGGACTGCCCAGTACGTGCGATTGTACCTCAGTCAGGCTAATACCTCGAAATGGTTGCGCTTGTATGAAATTGAAGTGAATGGCAAGGGCACCTTTACCCAAGAAAAAATGGCAGATGACGCTTACATGACATATTCCGAAGTCTATGACGACAAGGCTTCCACCTCCACGGCGCAGGCTCCTGCAACGGGCACTACAAGCCACCTTACGTACTATTTCCAGAACTACAGCTTGCTCCAAGGCGTTACCTTCTACTGCGACCCCGCCACCTTGGAGACTACGGAGATAGAGTTGAGCCTTGATGGGCAGGAATGGTACACCAAGACTTACGATGCCGCAAGTGGCGTGGTACGCCTGAGCTTCGATGAAGCCGAGGCCGGTCTCAAGGCTATGCGCTTCAGCTGGACGGGTTCCCAAGCTCCTGCTATCTACGAACTGGTGGAGAATGCCGATGCGGACCGACAGCCCGTAGTTACCCGCATCGAACAGCTGGAGACGGCTGCTGCCGGCCAGACAGCCGAAGTGAGCTTCCGCAATGGCCGCTTGCAGGTGACAGCACCGCAAGGCATCCGCAGCGTCGTCGCTTACGACACGGCAGGTCGCCAACTCCTGCACCTCAGCCTGAACGGTGCCGCCCAGACCACCCTGCCGCTGATAGGTCAGGCCGGCCAGGCTTGGATTATCAAAGTAACCCTTTCCGACGGCTCTTCCGTCAGCTATAAGGTTCGGTAGTTCCCGGCCAAGCGATGGGAATAAAAAGTTCTAAGGTTATGAGGCTATAAGCTTGCTCGTTGAGCGGCGGTTTTCATCATCCGCTCTGACAGTAATCTTATAACCTTATAACCTTAGAACTTTTTGTCCCTATTCTGTTCTTTGATGAGCGCAAAAAAAGAGTTGCTTCCGTCGGGAAACAACTCTCAATGCTTTTTCAGTAGGGTTCTACTTGATGTCAAAAAATTTAAGCTTCAGCTTCGGGAGAAACGGAAACTACGCTGCGGTCGCGATTGCCGCGATGGAAGGAAACAACGCCGTCAACGAGTGCGTAAAGCGTGTGGTCCTTACCCATACCCACGTTCTTTCCGGGATAGTGAACCGTACCGCGCTGGCGAACGATGATGTTGCCGGCAACGCAGGTCTGTCCGCCCCAAATCTTAACGCCTAATCTTTGTGAAGCCGACTCACGGCCGTTCTTAGAACTACCTACACCTTTTTTGTGTGCCATGTCTTTCTGAAACTTTTAAGGATTAAGCAATTACGTTCTTGATTGTCAATTCGGTGAACTGATGGCGATAGCCGTTCAGCTTGCGGTGGCCTTTGCGACGCTTCTTGTGGAACACCAGCACCTTGTCGCCTTTAACCAGCGGCGAGAGCACTTCGCATACAACCTTGGCACCTTCAACGGTAGGAGCGCCTACCTTTACTTCGCCATTGTTGTCAATCAACAACACTTTCTCAAATTCAACAGTCTGGCCGTTTTCGGCACCGCAGATGTGGTTTACGAAGAGCTTCTTGCCTTCTTCTGCTTTGAACTGCTGACCGTTAATCTCTACGATTGCGTACATTTATAATAAAAGTAAAACGGTTTTTTCCGGGAGGCGGGCTGCATCCGCAACCTCTTCTTTAGCCCCGTCGGACTCTAAACGGCTGCAAAAGTACATCTTTTTTTGCATTACCCAACTCAAGTCCTGCTTTTTCTTCTTTGTATTCCAATATTTTTGTCTTTGAGAGAAGATGATGTTTTTGTTGCTGTGCGGAAAAATTGCCATTCAGGCTAAAGAGGGGGTTGCAAGCTGGCAAAAAGATGCCGGCTTGCAGCCCCGGATTGTGAACAAAGGCAATCACCGTTCCTCATCTTTTTTCAAAAAGCGATAAATCCCTATATTTGCATCGTTTTCTGTCAGAAACCAGCTTGATATTTACATGAAGAAATTCTTATTCCTGTTGTGGCTTTCCCTGGGCTCGCTCTACGGATCCTCCCAAACCGTCCAGCAGATACGCAATGACTTTGAAATGCGCAGGGTTGAGCTTTCCGCATTGTCCAAGTCCGACAGCCTTCAGGCACTTCCCGTCGACGATGAATGTCGCACCGCCCTCCAGTTCCTCTATGCCTACATGCCCTGGCCCGATGTGGCTGACCGCAGCGTCAATTATTATGTGGAGCAAACCCGTATCGCGTTGCAGGCCCGGCGCGAGATGCCCTGGGGCAAGCAAGTGCCGGAACAGGAGTGGCTGCATTTCGTGCTACCCGTCAGGGTCAACAACGAGAGTCTCGACAAATTTCGCACTACCTACTACAACGAGCTCAAGGAGCGCGTCAAAGGGTTGAGCATGAGCGATGCCGTGCTGGAAATCAACCATTGGTGCCACGAACACGTCACCTACCAGCCCTCCGATGCCCGCACCTCCTCTCCCATGGCCACCCTCCAGACCGCCACGGGGCGTTGCGGCGAGGAAAGCACCCTCACCGTTGCCGCCCTCCGCACCGTGGGCATTCCGGCGCGCCAGGTGTACACCCCGCGTTGGGCACATACCGACGACAACCACGCCTGGGTAGAAGCCTGGGCCGACGGAGCCTGGCACTTCCTCGGTGCGTGTGAGCCGGAGGCCGTGCTCGACTTGGGATGGTTCAACCAGCCCGCCTCACGCGGAATGCTGATGCACACCAAGGTCTTTGGCCGTTACCGGGGGGAGGAGGACATCATGGCCGCCAACCCCTGCTTCACGGAAATCAACGTCACGCCGCACTACGCCCGTACCGCGCGCACCACCATCACCGTGGTCGATGCGCAGGGTAAGCCCTGTCCCGGTGCAGTGGTAGAGTTCAAGGTGTACAACTATGCCGAGCTGTACACCGTGCAGCGTATGCGCGCCAATGCCCAGGGGCAGGCATCCATCCTCACCGGCTTGGGCGACCTTGTGGCGTGGGCTTCGCAGGCAGATGCCTATGGCTTTGAAAAATTCCGCGCCGGGTCGGAAGGCATTGTGGTGAAACTCACCCGTCGCGGTGGCGAGGCGTTCACCGAGGAGCTGAACATCACGCCGCCCGAGGGTTCGGCCAGCCTGCCTCAGGTTTCTGAGGCTGCTGCCGCCCGCAATGCCCGCCGGTTGGCCGAGGAAGATGCCCTGCGCACCGCCTATGTGCACTCCTTCCCCGACTCCGTTTCCACCCTCCGTTGGTGCGAGCGTCAGAAGTTGCCTTTTGAGGAAATCCGTCCGTTGGTCATCAAGTCGTGCGGCAACTGGCGCAACCTCTACGCCCTGCTTTCCGAACAGCCTGACCGTTCCACGCTCCAACTCCTCCGCACCCTTACCGACAAAGACTTGCGCGACTTCTCCCTTCCCGTGCTGCGCAGCCACCTTCGCCACCTCCACACCGAACTCAGTCAGCCCTTGCCCGAGGACGAGCAGCAGTTCCTTTACCGTTACCTCTATTCGCCGCGCATTGCCGGCGAGCAGCTCAGCACGTGGCTGGCCGACTTGGAAAAACTCCCTGCCGAGGTGGAGCATGCTGTGCAGGAAGGCCCCGAGGCCCTGGCCGCGTGGATAACCTCCCACATTGTCGACAACACCGAGCGCAATCCCTTGGGCTATCCCCTCTCGCCGGCCCGGGCCTTGGAGGGAAGGCGAGCCGACCTGCCCAATCGCAAATTGCTCTTCGTGGCACTCTGCCGTTCGCATGGCATCCCCGCCCGTATCGATGAAGTTACGGGGCAGGCGCAGTATGTGGTATTAGACGAAAAGAAAGGTGTGCCATCGGAGTACACCGCCAAGTGGCAGACCGCCAGCCTGGAACCCTCCGTCGCCGGGAAGTCGGCCAAAGAACCTGCCGCCGCCCGCCTCACCTTAGACTACACGCCCCGGCAGTACATGGAAAATCCTGCCTACTACCATCATTTCACCCTCAGCCGCCTGCAAAACGGCAGTCCCGTGCTGCAAAACTATCCCGAGACCGACACGTGGAAGAGCACCTTCCGCCGCAAGGCTACGGTTCATCCCGGCAACTATCTTCTCACCACCGGTACGCGTTTGGCCGACGGCTCCGTGTTGGCACGCCTCTCCGTGTTCCCACTGGCCGCAGGCACCGACCGCACCGAACCTTTGGTGATGCGCACGGACGAAACCGCCGTGCAGGTCATCGGTACGTTCAATAGTGAAAACCGTTTCTTCGACCCATCCGTTGGCGGCCTTCGTTCGCTCCTTTCCGCCACCGGGCGCGGCTACTTCGTGGTGGGGCTTCTGCGTCCCAACCACGAACCAAGCAACCACGTGTTGCACGATTTGGAGAAGCAGCGTGCCGCGCTCGAAGCCTGGGGCCGTCCCATCGTGTTGCTCTTCTCTTCCGAGGAAGCCTATGCCCGTTTCCAGAAAAACCGCGCCGAGTTCACCAACCTCCCCTCCACCGTTTCTTTCGGTGTGGATGCCGATGGCAGTGTCCGTCGCGACATGGAGCAGAGCGGCCTCATGAAGTCCGGCGACTATCCCGTGCTCCTCATTGCCGACACTTTCAACCGCGTGGTCAGCTGCACGCAGGGCTACACCATCGGCATTGGCAGCCGCCTCACCTCCACCATCGGCAAACTCACGCGTTGAGGCCACGGAGCCGTAAAGGCAGGCTACGAGGCAGTATGCCATGTTTGTGCCATGTGAGCACCGGCTCTATGACCTCATCAACTTATACCCGGAAGTATCATCGCACTACCCGGAAGCAGCGCAATCGATACTTTCCGCTTAGTTAGAGATATACATATAATATAGTAGCACGTGCGACGAGGCAGCTTGCTCGACTATGTCCACAGCGTGGTGATGAACATCGGGACTTCATCAATTGCTCCATGATTGAAAAAAAGCCTCCAAAAGGTGTGAGTTTTTCTGATTTTATGTGCACATTGGCAATGTCTTGTTACGATTTATGCTTGTTTTGAATTGCAACACTAAGATAAGTGAAAAATCTGACATGGCAAAATCATGAGCGCTCGGCTTTGCCGCTTGCCACAAGCAAGAACTTTTTGTTGCTCAGGAACTTA
>OBLI01003480.1_pt1 | contig 12041 bp, 8 predicted proteins | sample 1519701 | NCBI WGS metagenome assembly OBLI01 (sample SAMEA3663005, study PRJEB22513) | pig gut metagenome | biome: pig gut; feature: pig-associated habitat; material: faeces | place: France | collected 2012 | reverse complement strand
CTGGGCCAGCCACGGCTTCGGCCACGTAGCGCAGTGGCTCGATGCTCACCACCAGCAGCGGCCGCTCGTCGGCACGGGGCTGGCTGCACCCTGCAAGGCAAAGCGTGAGTGCGAGCAGCGCACCTATGCTAAAAAAGGAGTGGGTGAAACGTGAGAAGGAGTGTGTGGTGATAGACATGATGCAAAAAATGTGGACGCGCCAGAGCCTCATACGGCTATCCAGCAACGCACGATAATCCAGTAGCGCACATATTTACCCAGCCCTATGAGCACCATGCCATAGACCAGGGGGACGCGCAGGAAGCCCATGGCCACGGTGATGACGCTGCCCAGCAGAGGGAGCCATGCGAGCAGTCCGGCCCATGCGCCATAGCGTCGCACCCAGCGCTTGCCTCGTTCGAGTTTTTCGGGCGACACCTTGGTGTAGCGTGTGATCCACTCTTCGCGCCCGAGGGAGCCCACGCCATAGTTGAAGAGTGAGCCGAGGGTGTTGCCCGCAGTGGCGCTGAGCAGCAGGGCCTCGGGCGGCACACCTGCCGCCAGCAGGGCCAGCAGCACAGCCTCGCTGCTGAAGGGGAAGAAACTGCCGGCCAGAAAGGCGGCGGCAAACATGCCCGTGGCACCGTAGTGAGTAAGCAGGTCGGTCAGCATGAGGGAAGGCAAAGGGTGATGCCCTGCAAAGGGTGGCACGACACAATGTGGGGCAACCAGCCTGCGTGGCAAAGGTAATTGAACACGCCCAAGGCCACGAGGAGCAGCAGACTGAGGTAGAACCAGAGGTCGAAAAGGCGACCGCGGGCCAGCGACATGTGGTGGGCTATAAGCAGGGAACTGTTGAGCAGGAAAAGGCGAAACTGTGTGTGGACGGCCTGCGGCAAGAGGAGCATGCCCGCCAGGAGCAGCACTTGCTGCGTGACGATGACGTAGATGAGCATGCGGGTGCGAATTTTGTCGTTGTAGGCATTGCGACACAGATAGATGAAGGCCAGCAGCAGGTAGAAGGCGATGGTGCCCACCGTGACGAGTTGGGGCAAGGTGAGGGAGAAATAGGTGGGGGGCCAGGCGGGCCGGGCTTGCATGAAGAGGGCTGGCAGGCGCTCCACATCGCCATGCCAGAGCAGCCACACTGTCCACAACCAAAAGGGCGTGAGCACGCCCAGCAGCGAGGCTGCAAAGCTGCGCCACGACATGACGCGCAACTGGAAGAGCATGCTCACCCAATAGCCCACGCCCGCTACCAACAAGGGCGGGAAGAGCAGGCTGCCCATGCCCAGCAGGAGGAAGGTGTGGAAGACGTAGCCCTCGGGGTGGGTCTGCTGGTAGGAGGCAAACAGAAGGGCGTAGGCAAGGGCGTAGCAGAGCAAGGCCAGCATGTGCGGATGCCACGTGTGCAGCAGGGGGCACAGCAGGGTGAGGAACAGGTAGGTGCTGCTCATCATGCGTGAACGGATGCGGAGCAACTGAAAACGGTTGTTGATTTCCATCACCACATAGGTCACTGCACCCGTGAGCGCCAGTCCGCCCCAGAGCGACACCGACGTGACATCGGGCAGCATCCAGAGCACGAGCGCCAGACATGCGATGACGGGCAGCGTCCAACTGCCCGTCACGATTTGGTTGCGTAAGGTATGGTTATACACAGTGCTTGCTATGTGACGACAATGGCTGGCAGGCTTGTCCTGCGGCGCGACGCGGGCTTAGAGGTCGCGGCCGATGTCGGTGCGATAGTATTTCTTTTCAAACTGTATTTGCGCAGCGCCCTTCATGGACTGGGCGAGGGCCTCGTCCTTGGTGGCGCCGTAGGAGCTGACGGCGATGACGCGGCCGCCTGCGGTGACGAGCTGGCCCTCGTTCATGGCCGTGCCAGCATGGAACACGACGCTGCCCTCGACCTGGGCGTGGGTGATGGGGAAGCCCTTATCGTAGGCACCGGGATAGCCGCCTGAGACGCACATGACGCATACGGCGGCACGCTCGTCGAAGGTGACGGTGCGACGGTCGAGGTCGCCGCAGGCCACGCCCTCGAAGAGGTCGACAAGGTCGCTCTTGAGGCGGAGCATGACGGTTTCGGTTTCGGGGTCGCCCATGCGGCAGTTATACTCAATCACCTTGGGCTGGCCATCGCAGTTGATGAGACCGAAGAAGATGAAGCCCTTGTAGTCGATGCCCTCGGCCGCGAGTCCCTCGACGGTGGGGCGTATGATTTGATTTTCGACCTTGGCCATCCACTCGGGGGTGGCAAAGGGTACTGGCGACACGGAGCCCATGCCGCCTGTGTTGAGGCCGGTGTCGCCCTCGCCAATACGCTTGTAGTCCTTGGCTTCGGGCAGGATGCAGTAGTGCTGGCCGTCGGTGAGCACGAAGACGCTGCACTCAATGCCGCTCAAGAATTCCTCGATGACGACGCGGCTTGAAGCGTTGCCGAACATGCCGCCGAGCATTTCGCGCAGTTCGTGCTGAGCCTCCTGCAAGGTGGGCAGAATGAGCACGCCCTTGCCGGCACAAAGACCGTCGGCCTTGAGCACGTAGGGCGGGCGGAGGGTGGCGAGGAACTGGCAGCCCTCCTCAACCTGCGTGCCGTCGAAGGTGGCGTAGGCTGCGGTAGGAATGCCGTGGCGCGCCATGAAGCCTTTGGCAAAGTCCTTGGAGCCCTCGAGCACGGCGCCGGCCTTGGAGGGGCCGATGACGGGTACGTGCTTGAGGAGGTCGTGGCCGCGGAAGTAGTCGTAGATGCCCTTGACCAGCGGATCCTCAGGCCCGACAACGACCATGTCGACCTCGTAGTCGATGACGAACTGGGCGATGCCGTCGAAGTCGTCGGCCTTGATGTCGAGGTTGGTGCCCACCTGCGCCGTACCGGCATTGCCGGGGGCGATGAAGAGTTGGTCGACGCGCGGACTCTGTGCGATTTTCCAGGCCAAAGCGTGCTCGCGGCCGCCGCTGCCCAAGAGTAAGATTTTCATAAGCTGAATGTAATGCAAAGATAAAGGGATGTGTGCGCAGCCATTTACTACCACCTCTCGGCAAGGCTTGGCGGGGGCTGGCTACACTTGAAGCGTGGCAAAGTTACGGCTTTCCACGGTTTATCACAAGGTTTTGAGACCTTTAATCAACCTGCTCAAAGCCACGGAGCAGGCGTGGCCGTGCGCTGCCCGAATGCGAAAGTGGCTGAAGCGCGGGTGGCGACGTATGAAAAGAATGCGTAAATTTACCCCGCCAAGCACCACGTGCGGCCTACGAAATTTCACAACCGACATGAAAATACACGCTTTCATCGCAGTTTTAGCCCTCCTCGCCGCTTTGCCCACGGGAGCGCAGAATGCCAACTTCCACACGGTTCCGCTACCCAGAGAGATACGCTCGACGGGCGGCGGAACCTTTCAACTCACAGCCCGCACCCTCATCGTCTACACCAAGGGCGACGCCGACGGGAAGCGGTGCGCCGAACACCTGAAGCAATATGTGAAGCAGGCCACGGGCTTGGACCTCATGGTGACAACGATGCCCGCACAACGCAACTGCATCAGGCTGACCTGCCTGCACAAGGACGGGGGGCAGGAGCACTACTCGCTGCGCGTCAACAGCGAAGTGGTGTGGATGGAGGGGGCTACGGGAGCCGGCCTCTTCTACGCCGTGCAAACCCTGCGCAAAGCATTGCCCACAGGAACGGCGGGGCCGCAGGGCATAGGCATTCCGGCCACGGAGATAAAGGACGCACCACGCTTTGGCTACCGAGGCGCTCACTTGGACGTGGCACGACACTTCGTGACGGCCGACTCGATACGCCGCTTCATCGACATGCTGGCGCTGCACGGGCTGAACCGCTTTCACTGGCACTTGACCGACGACCAGGGCTGGCGCATTGAAATCAAGAAATACCCGCGGCTGACCGAGGTGGGCTCGCAACGAAAACAAACGGTGGTGGGACGCAACACGGAGGCGTACGACGGTAAGCCGTACGGCGGATTTTATACGCAAAAGGAAATACGCGAACTGGTGAAGTATGCCGCCGAGCGGTATGTGACGATTGTTCCCGAAATTGACATGCCGGGCCACATGCAGGCCGCCCTGGCCGCTTACCCTGAACTGGGCTGCACGGGCGGCCCCTACGAGGTGTGGACGCGGTGGGGCGTGACTCCCGAAGTGCTCTGCGCGGGAAACGACAAGGTGCTGGAATTTGCTGACAAGGTGCTGGAGGAGGTGACGCGCCTCTTCCCCTCACACTACGTGCACATTGGCGGCGACGAGTGCCCGAAAGAACGGTGGGACGCCTGCCCCCGATGCCAGGCACGCATAGCCGCCGAGGGACTGCAGGCCGACGGACGACACACGGCAGGCGAACGCTTGCAAAGCTTCTTCATCAAACACGTGGTGGCTACGCTGCAACGGCTGGGACGGCAGGCCATAGGCTGGGACGAGACGCTGGAAGGCGGACTGGCACCGGGAGCGGCTGTGATGTCGTGGCGCGGCGAAGGGGGAGGTATTGAGGCAGCACGCGCCGGACACGACGTGATCATGACGCCCTGCACGCACCTCTATTTTGACTACTACCAAAGCGACACACCCGACACCGAACCGCTGGCGGGAGGCGGCTTCACACCCGTAGAAGCGGTGTATGCCTACGACCCCGTACCAGCCTGCCTGACGCCCGAGCAGCAGCACTATATAAAAGGAGTGCAGGCCAACTTGTGGACGGAATATGTGACGAACTACCGCCACGTGGAATACATGGAACTGCCACGTCTGGCGGCTCTGGCCGAAATAGCCTGGTGCGAGCCGCAGCAAAAGAATTTCGACGATTTCACCGCAAGATTGCTGCGCCTCATGCGCCACTACCGCTTGGCGGGCTACACGTATTCACGCACCTTGCTGCGGGTCAAGATGCAGGTGGAAGCCGACACGGCGCAGCATGCCCTGGTGGCCACGCTCAGCACGGCGGACAACGCGCCCATCTACTACACACTGCACGGCGAAACGCCCACTACGGCCTCGACACGCTATGCGAAGCCCTTCGTTGTCAAGACCGACGCTACGCTGTGCGCCGCCGCTGAGCGCGGTGGCCGCATGGACCAGGCCGTGAGCCGCACACTGCATTTCAACCCCGCCACGGCCTGCCCCGTGGAGGTGTGGCCCGAGCCGCACGCCGACTACCGCTTTGGCGGCGCACCGACGCTGACGAACGGTGAATGGGCGCCCGACACGAACTACCGCAGCGGCAAATGGCTGGGATGGGTGAACTGCGACCCTGAGGTGGTGATAGACCTGGGGGTGGAACGCGAGGTGAGCGAGGTGGCCTTCCACACTTGCGTGGAGAAAGGGGCGTGGATTTTCGATGCCTGCGCCGCCGAGGTGAGCACGTCGACCCAAGGCTCTGACTTCAAACTGGCAGCACGCGCCGACTATCCCGCTCTCACCGAGCACAGCGCGAACGACATTTACCCCCACAGCCTGACCTTTGCCCCCATCAAGGCACGCTACGTCAAGGTGAAATGGTTCACGCTGCGCTCCATGCCTCACTGGCACCCCGGCAAAGGACACCCTGCGTTCGTATTCGTGGACGAGGTCATTGTAAAGTAACTCCCTGCCTGCAAAAAAGGCTGTTTACGCGATGAAAAGGCATATTTTTGCTTTTTCCCCGCATGGAAAGCGCATTTCCCAAGACCCTCGTGCAAGGCTGTACGGTGGGGAAGTGCATGTTTTTAACGTAGGTCGCGCTTTGTCCGTCAAGCGGTTTGCTGTAACTTTGTCCCGTTTTAGTGCCTACGCAGGCTTTGCTTTTCTGCTGCAAGGCTCAGCCACAGGATGGCAGGGCGTGCACGACAAGCCTGTTTGACAAGAAAGAATACACTCAATATTTACGCTTTTCACAACACAAAGCAATGAAACACTACTCCCTGGTTAACAACCTCATGGGCTGGCTGGCCTTTGTGGTGGCCGCGGTGACCTACTGCCTCACCGTGGAGCCTACAGCCAGTTTCTGGGACTGCCCGGAATTTATCACCACCGCCTACAAACTGGAGGTGGGTCACCCGCCCGGCGCCCCGTTCTTTATGCTCACGGGCAACTTCTTCACCCAATTCTGCTCGAACCCCGAGGACGTGGCCCGCTGCGTGAACATCATGTCGGCACTGCTCTCGGCTTCGTGCATACTGTTCCTCTTCTGGAGCATCACCCACCTGGCTCGCAAACTGCTGTGCGATGACGGCGTGGTGAGCAGCGTGTGGCAAACCGTGGTGATTATGGCCTGCGGCCTGACCGGCGCTCTGGCTTACACGTGGAGCGACACGTTCTGGTATTCGGCCGTCGAAGGCGAGGTGTACGCCTACTCGTCGATGTTCACCGCCTTGGTGTTCTGGCTCATTCTGAAATGGGAGGACCATGCCGACGAGCCCCACAGCGACCGCTACCTGGTGCTCATCTTCTACCTCACCGGCCTCTCCATCGGCGTGCACCTGCTCAACCTGCTGTGTTTGCCCGCCATTGCGCTGGTTTATTACTACAAAAAGAACCCACAGGCCAACCTCAAGGGCTCACTCATAGCCTTGACGGTGTCGATGATACTGGTGGCCGCCGTGCTTTACGGTGTGGTGCCCGGCATTGTCAAGGTGGGCGGCTGGTTTGAACTGCTCTTTGTCAACATTCTCGGTCTTCCCTTCAACACGGGCATGGTCATCTACCTGCTGCTGCTCATCGCCGTAGTGCTTTCGGCCATCTGGAGTTCGACGGAAACGAACCGCATCCGCACCAACGTGCTCTACGTGCTGAGCGTGGCGCTGCTGGGCGTTCCCTTCATGGGCCACGGCGCCCTGAGCATCGTTGGCGGACTGGCTGTACTGGGCGTGCTCTACGTGCTGCTGGGCTGGACCCGCGCCGACAAGCAGCACCTGCTGCGCAAGCGTTTCCTCAACACTTCGCTGCTGTGCATGCTCATGCTCATGATAGGCTACTCGTCGTATGCCATCATTGTCATCCGTTCTACGCAGAACACGCCGATGGATCAGAACTCGCCCGAAGACATCTTCACGTTGGGCAGCTACATGAGCCGCGAACAATATGGCTCCTACCCCCTGTTCAAAGGCGAGGCTTTCTGCTCGCAGCGTCAGGCTTTCCAGGAAAATGCCTTCGAATATGTGAAGACCGACCGCACGCACCGCAAGGAAAAGGCTACGCCCGACGAGGCCGACTCCTACGAAGACGTGGAGGAAACGACGGGCGTGCAGTTCCCCAGCGGACTCACCATGCTTTTCCCCCGAATGTGGAGCGCCTCCCACACCGACAAGTACCAGCAGTGGATGGGCGACATCACCATGCGTCCCACCACCTTCACCACCAACGACGGCTATGAAGTGACGGGCGAAATGCCCTCGCAGTGGGACAACCTGCGCTTCTTCCTGTCGTACCAGGTCAACTTCATGTACTGGCGCTACTTCATGTGGAACTTTGCCGGCCGTCAGAACGACGTGCAGGGCATGGGCGAACTTGAACACGGCAACTGGATAACGGGAATTTCCTTCATCGACAATGCCATGTACGGCGACCAGAGCCTGTTGCCTAAGTCGCTGCGTGAAAACAAAGGCCACAACGTCTTCTACTGCCTGCCCCTGCTGCTGGGCCTGCTGGGCCTCTTCTGGCAAGCCTACCGCGGCGAAAAGGGCGTGCGGCAGTTCTGGGTGGTGTTCTTCCTCTTCTTCATGACGGGCTTGGCCATCGTGCTTTACCTCAACCAAACGCCGAGCCAGCCGCGTGAACGTGACTATGCCTATGCTGGCTCGTTCTACGCCTTCGCCATCTGGATTGGTTTGGGCGTGGCCGCAGTGGCCGAGGGCTTGGCCAAACTCTTCAAGGGCCGCCAGCCCGTGGCCGCCATCCTGGCCTCGCTCATAGGCATCGCCATCCCGCTGCAAATGGTCAGCCAGACGTGGGACGACCACGACCGCTCTGGACGTTACGCCTGCCGCGACTTTGGTTTGAACTACCTCAACACGCTGCCTGAAAAGGGCAATCCCATCATCTTCACCAACGGCGACAACGACACCTTCCCGCTTTGGTACAACCAGGAGGTGGAGGGCAACCGCACCGACGCCCGCGTTTGCAACCTCAGTTACCTGCAAACCGACTGGTACACCGACCAGATGCGCCGCCCCGCCTACGACTCTCCCGCCCTGCCCATCACCTGGCCCCGCCTCTACTATGTGGACAACGGCAAGCACGCCTACTATCCCATACGTCCCGAGGGCAAGGAGGAGCTCGACCGCCTCAAGCAGGAGAACCCCGCCGTCGACCCCTACGAGCTCTCCTACATTCTCGACCACTATGTGCGTAAGGAAGAGGGCGGCTATTTCCCCACCGACTCCCTCGTGCTCACCGTCAACAAGGCCGACGTGCTGGCCAGCGGCATGATGCTGCCCGGCGGCGAGGAGAGCATTCCCGAAAAGATGGTCATCAGCCTGAAGGATGCCCAGCGCAAGCAGGGCGGCCTCTACCGACAGGACGTCATGATTTACGAAATGCTGGCCCACGCCAACTGGCGCCGCCCCATGTATATGAGCGTCACCCTCGGTGCCGACAACTTTGCCGGTTTGCAGAACAACCTGCAGCTCGAAGGCCTTGCCTACCGCATCACGCCGTTCCAGAACAGTTCGATGAGCGCCATGGACACCGAGAAGATGTACCACAACATGATGGAGCGCTTCCGCTACGGCAACGTCAACCAGCCGGGCATCTACCTCGACGAAACGGTGACACGCATGTGCTACACCCATCGCCGCATGTTCTATATGCTGGCCGACCATCTGCTCTATGAGGGTAAAAAGGACAAGGCACTCAAGGCGTTGCACAAGTGTCTTGAAGTGCTGCCGCCCACAACCATCCCCATCAACGAGGACGACTCACAGCTGCCCTCGCTGCTCTACGAGGCCGGCGACAGCACCCTGGCCGCCAAGATGGCAGAGCAAGTGCTCGACCACACCTTGCAGTACCTCATCTACCTCAACTCGCTGGGCGAGAGCCGCGTCAGCACCTACTCGCGCACCTGCTACTTCCTCGTCACCAGTACGCTCGAGGCCATGCAAACCTTGCATCAGGCCGATAAGAAGCGCTACGCAGCCCGCGAGGCCCGTCTGCAGCAGCTCTACACCACGCCAGCCTTTGCCGCAGGTATGGAAATCTACCAGCAGCAGATGAGTCGCTACGGCAACTGACCCTACCCTCACTCCATGCGCCACGCAGTGTGCGGAAGTCCGCTTTCCACGCTGCGCGGCGCATGCCATTTGGGGCTGCTGCCCGTTAGCCGCCCCGCCTGTCCCCCCACCATGTTCATCGAGCAACCTTCACGTTTCCTGCGCTGGCTCTATCCGCACGCCCTGTGGCGGATGGACCCTCACGAGCGTGCCGTCTACCTCACCTTCGACGACGGCCCCATACCCGAGGTCACACCTTGGGTACTCGACGTGCTCGACCGCTACGGCATCAAGGCCACCTTCTTCATGGTGGGCGACAACATACGCAAGCACCCCGCAGAGTTTGAAATGGTGCGGTCGCGCGGCCACCGCCTCGGCAACCACACCTACAACCACATAGGCGGACTGCGCCACGGCATCACCTCGTATGTGCAGAATGTGGAGAAGGCCAACGCCTACCTGCACACCGACCTCTTCCGCCCGCCCCACGGCTGGATGAAGTGGGAGCAGTTCTTCACCGTCCGCATGCGTTACCGCGTTGTCATGTGGGACCTCGTCACCCGCGACTACTCCACCCGCCTCAACGGTCGCGACGTGCTGCTCAACGTGCGCCGCTACGCCCGCCCCGGCAGCATCATCACCTTTCACGACAGCCTGAAGAGTTACGACAAACTCCTCTACGCCCTGCCCCGGGCCATCGAGTGGCTCCTCTCGCAGGGCTATGCCTTCAAAGTATTCCCTTGAATAAGAAAAAACGGAAAACGGGCGAACCCCCACCTCCTTCCCCCACGTTACAGGGTGGAAACCAACAGCCCCTCCTTATATATATATGACAGACGACACTTTTGACATACGCGCCGAGCAGAGCCAGCCCGCCCCCACCGACCGCGACTTCGAGAACGCCCTCCGTCCCCTCGCCTTCAACGACTTCAGCGGTCAGCAAAAGGTGGTCGACAACCTGCGCGTCTTCGTCGAGGCCGCCAAATACCGTGGCGAACCGCTCGACCACACCTTGCTCCACGGGCCGCCGGGACTGGGCAAAACCACCCTCTCCAACATCATTGCCAACGAACTCGGCGTGGGCTTCAAGCTCACCTCGGGCCCCGTGCTCGACAAGCCTGGCGACCTCGCCGGCCTGCTTACCAGCCTGGAGCCTAACGATGTGCTCTTTATCGACGAGATACACCGCCTCACCCCCGTGGTCGAAGAATACCTCTACTCCGCCATGGAGGACTACCGCATCGACATCATGATCGACAAGGGTCCTGCCGCCCGCAGCATCCAGATCGACCTCAACCCCTTCACCCTTGTCGGCGCCACCACGCGCAGCGGTCTGCTCACCGCCCCCCTGCGTGCCCGTTTCGGCATCAACCTCCACCTCGAATACTACGACGCCGCCACGCTCTGCCACATTGTGGAGCGCTCAGCCAGCATCATGCGTGTGCCCATCGAGCCGCAGGCCGCAGCCGAGATTGCCGGCCGCTCACGTGGCACGCCGCGCATAGCCAACGCCCTGCTGCGCCGTGTGCGCGACTTTGCGCAGGTCAAGGGCACGGGCCGCATCGACATGGACATTGCCCGCTACGCCCTCGAAGCGCTCAACATCGACAAGTACGGCCTCGACGAGATTGACAACAAAATCCTGCTCACCATCATTGACAAGTTCAAGGGCGGCCCCGTAGGCATCACCACCATCGCCACCGCGGTGGGCGAGGACGCCGGCACCGTCGAAGAAGTGTACGAGCCATTCCTCATCAAGGAGGGCTTCATACGCCGCACACCCCGAGGCCGCGAGGTCACCGAACTGGCCTACAAGCACCTCGGCCGCAGCATGTACGCCCCCTCACCCGGCGAGCGCAGCCTGTGGGACCAGTGAATGACACCACCTTACACACCCCCTACGCATGATTACCTACCACCACATCGACATCGACATGCCTGCCATCTCGCGCCGCCTCACCACGGACTGGGTCAAGCAGGTGGCCGCCACCTACGGCAAGCGCGTGGGCGACGTGGCCTACATCTTCTGCAACGACAGCAAAATTCTTGAGGTCAACCAGCAGTATCTGCAACACGACTATTACACCGACATCATCACCTTCGACTACTGCGAGGGCAACCGCATCAGCGGCGACCTCTTCATCAGTCTCGACACCGTGCGCTCCAATGCCGAACTCTTTGGCAAATCCTACCACGAGGAGCTGCACCGCGTCATCATCCACGGCATTCTGCACCTGTGCGGCATCAACGACAAGGGTCCCGGCGAGCGCGAATTGATGGAGGAGGCTGAAAATGCCGCTCTCGCCCTGCTCCCGCCTGCTCCCTGAGCGTGCGCCGCCACCCCCAGCATCACCACCTCATTCCATCTTATGATGTCACGCCTCCTGCCCCTGCTCCTCATCCTCATATGGCCTACACTGACCGTCGGCGCACAACCCGACGCCTCCGTGCAGGCCCTTTTTGCAAAATTCAGGCAAGCCGCCCGTTTCGACTACAACTTTCCGCGTGAAAAGGTGTACCTGCACCTCGACAACACGTCGTACCTCGAAGGTGACACCCTGTGGTACAAAGCCTACGTGGTGCGGGCCTCCACCCTGCGGCCCACCACGCTGAGCAAGGTGCTCTACGTCGAGCTCCTCCATGCCGACGGCCAGCTCATGGAGCGGCAAACCCTCCTGCTCGACTCCCTGGGGCAGGCCGACGGCGCCATCAGTCTGGCCCTGCCCCTGCGCGCCGGCTACTACGAGGTGAGGGCTTACACCCGCGAAATGCTCAACTGGCCCGATGCGGGCTACTTCAGCCGCGTCATCCCCGTCTTCGGTGCCCGCGATGCCGACTCGCCGCGCCAGATCAACCGCTGGC
>OBLI01003477.1_pt1 | contig 12052 bp, 16 predicted proteins | sample 1519701 | NCBI WGS metagenome assembly OBLI01 (sample SAMEA3663005, study PRJEB22513) | pig gut metagenome | biome: pig gut; feature: pig-associated habitat; material: faeces | place: France | collected 2012 | reverse complement strand
ACTGACATTCGACGACCCGATAGACTATAAAGGACTGTTGTTGTATCCTGTTAGTATAAGAAAGATAAACAAATTCTTACAATCATCTTCTGTTCTTAGAATACAAAAAGAATACATTCCAGACAAAGAGATTATTAAGATGTCATACCTAAAATTCCTTATGACAAATATAGATAAAGAAAAAGAGGAATATGGAGAGTCATTGACCTTTGACTTGCTGGCACTGTGTTTTATGATTTGTATGAGGATAGAAGAAATCTCTATAAGGCTCTTTATAGACGAAGATGGCAAAACCAAACTTATATTGAACGATGTAGAGATAAATGAAAACGATTTTGATTATCTTCGTAAACTAATATTATATCAAAATTTGCCAAATTACGATGACGAGTTGATGAATCCAGATTTAAAAAATGACTTGGAACAGGCCGACAAGATAAAAAATGGCGGCGAAGAAACAGAGGATTTTGAACACTTGATTGCCAATCTTGTTATCGGAACTGGTATGAATATAGATGATGTTAAAAACCTTCCTATTCGTAAGTTCTATATCATAGGTCAAGTTATGGATAGAAAGTTGCATTACAGTATCTATAAGCAAGCAAGCGTTGGCGGTTTCGTAGAATTTAAGCAACCGATAACGCACTACTTGAAGAAGAATATTGACCTGTTGGAAAATAAGGTCACCACGGTTGAAACTCTCAAAAATAACCTGAATATTTAAGGAGGACGCACATTATGAATAATTTTATTGCTGGGCCTGCAAAGGTTGACGCTTTTCTCAACGGTCAGCTCATGTTCACCGCAAAAACCATTCTTGATTCTTCCATTAGTTTGAGCACCAACAAGGAAGAGGTTCGTGGCGGTCAGGGCAACTCTCTGTGGGGTAACTACTATCATACTTCTGCTATGGCCATTAATCTTACCGACATTATGTTTAAACTGGAATATCTGGCTCTGAATACTGGCTCTGTTATTCAGCAGGGCGCAGACATTTTTGTTGAGGAGCAGGTAACTCTTGGTGCTGGTGGCACTGGTACTGTTGTTGGTACTCCCGTTAAGGTAGATGACTATGGCATTGTTGGTTGGGTTTCCAAGGCTGGTGCCGATAGCTGGCAAAGAGTAACCTTTTCCGATAAAAACTTTACCGCTCCAGAAGGCGAAAACGGCGATGTTGTATGCGTTAAATATGTTTCTACTGATTCTGTTGCCCGCAAGATTGTTATTTCTTCCGACTTTATTCCTGACACTGTTCAGCTTGTTATGACTGCCAATCTGTATTCTGGTGGCAAGAACGCTGCTACCTCCACCCTGTCTGGCACTGTGCAGGTAAATGTTCCTCGTTTCCAGTTTGACGGCAATCAGGAAATTTCCATGACTTCTACTGGCGTTGCCAATAGTCCTATGTCTGGTAATGCGCTGGCTAACGAGTCTGTTAGCTGTGATGGCCATGGTTATTATGCCATTATCACCGAGAAGATTAACGGTGCCAAGTGGTATGATAATGTTTATGCTCTGGCTGTAATGAATGGCAATGTTGAAGTTCAGCGTGGCAATAATGTTACTTTACAGGTAATGGCTATTCCTTATTATGGAGCTGCCTTCCCCTGTGATAATGCCAACCTCACATTTACTTCTCTGGCGCCAGAAACCGCTACTGTTGGCGACCATACTGGCATTGTTAATGGCGCTACTGCTGGTTCTGCTGGTATTACCGTTGTAATTACAGAGAAGCCCTCTGTTGAAGATGTGGCCTATGTAACCGTTAAGTAATATTAAATTCATAATGGGGACACCTTTATAGGTGTCCCCATTTTTTACAAAGGTGATATATATGAAACTTTGTAAATACGCAAAAGATGTGTCAACTCCGATAGTATGTAATGTAATGTGTACAATATTGAATGAGCAATGTGGGATGTATCGGTTTTGTGGTCAGATAGCTGCACCGATAATGAATGACACATATAATAAATACGGATGCAATGTAGAAAGGGGTGCGACACCAATGAACAACGAAAAGACTGTTGAGGTTGCTGAAGTTGAACAACCTATCGAACAAGAAAAACCAACCGAAAAGAAACAGCAAAAACTAAAAGAGACGGTTTGTCTTGTAAATTATACTAAAAACGGAAAAACTTCTATTAGTTATAGAATTGGTAATATTATTTGCGCCATGTTTATTGATGGCGAATATAAGAATGAAGTAATTATTAAATATGTTGGTAATGTTCTTACAAAAGAGGGCATTAAGGAAATCAAACAGAAATAAATGGAATAAGGGGGGCTTATGGCGAGAAAAACTTTCAGAAAGGTGATAACATCACCAGAACTGATTGGGCAAATTAACCCTCTTAATCAAAAACTTGTAACAAGGTATCTTAAAAATTTTGATACGAAGAGGGCCGATTCCTCCGTTAAAGTGTATAAAAGTAATTTTAATATCTTTTTCTGTTGGAATATTCTTGAAAACGATAATAAGTTTTTTGTTGACATTAGAAAGTCCGAGATGATGGACTTCTTTGATTATTGTATCACTGAATTGAAATGGTCTTCTAATAGATATGCTCAAATGTGGAGTTCTTTAAGCAGTCTTTCCACATTTATAGAAAATATTCTTGATGATGAATACCCAGATTTTAGAAACATCGTTAAGAAAATTGAAAAAGTTCCAAAGGCAGTTGTTAGGGAAAAGACCATTCTTTCCGAAGAACAAGTCGTGTCTTTGCTTGAACATTTAGTTAAAGAACATAGAACTCAAGAAGCTTGTCTTTTTGCGTTAGCAGTATGTTCTGGTTGTAGAGCCTCTGAACTATTTAGGTTTACAACTGATGTTATTGACGAAAACAACACGGCTTACGAAGGTTTGTTTTTAGAGACATCAAAAGAAATTGTCACAAAAGGCCGTGGCAAAACTGGTAAGCTGTTGTATAAATATATATTAAAAGATAAATTCCTTCCATATTATAAAGAATGGATTAAGGAAAGAAATAAAATTCTGGAAGAAACAAAACAAAAACACGACTTTCTTTTTATAAAGCAAGATGGCACACCAGCAAGTGTTGAACTTGGAGAAACATGGTGTGCTAAATGGGAAAAGTTTTTAAATGAAGATGAAAAGACAAACCCAAATAAAAAAGAAATCCACCTGTATTTCCATAGTATACGGCATTATCTTTGCACTTATTTATCTCGTGTAGGTCTTGAACAAGAACTTATAGTTGACCTTTTTGGTTGGAGTTCTTCTGATATGTATAAGATTTATAACGATTTAAGTTCCAAAGATAAAAAATGGAAGGGCCTTGACAAGCTTAAAACGGCCATACAGGAGGATGCCCCAGAAACATAACAACAAAGGGGATATGATATGTCAAAGCCAAAGGGCAAAATTAGGGTTCGGTTTATAGGTAAAAACGCAACAGATGTTACTGGAAGCTGTACTGTAATAGAGTATTGTGACAAAAAGATATTGATAGAGTGTGGGCTTTATCAGGGCGGCACTGATTTGGAACAATACAATATTAACAAAAGTCTGTTTAAGAGTGGTCGTGTAAAATGCTCGGAGGTCGATTATATTATCGCTGGGCATTGTCATGCAGACCATACGCAACTTATATCGCTTGCTGTTAAAGAGGGCTTCTGTGGTCAAATTTTAATGCCGTGTGGAAGCAAAGAAATATACAGCGTTATGGCTATGGACTCTTGTAACATAATGGGCAGAACAGCGCAAGACTTATCAAAAAGGTTGCATAGAGAGTATTTGCCCATATATGAAGAAGACGATGTTAAAAGAAGTATAGAATTGTTTAGGGAACTTCCGATAAACGAAAGAATTACAATAGATGATACTTTGGAAATTCGGTTTGTTCCGTCTGGACATATTGCCAATGCTTGTCAGATTGAGCTTTGGATTAAAAACAACGGTGGCATTAAGCATATTCTATACACATCAGACCTTGGAAATCGTACAGTTAAACAATATTATACAGAGCCATATCAGCAAGTTATGAAATCTAATCTTGTAATAGGCGAATGTACATATGGTGAATCTGGGCGAACTTCAACTAAAAAAGATAGAGATAAAGATATTGAAAAAATAGACTCTATCATCAAGTCTGTTTGTATTGAGAAACATAAAAAGGTTTTAATCCCAATATTCTCGTTACATAGGGCGCAAACAATATTAACTATACTATGGGAAATGTATGGCGATAAAGACTGGTTTAATATTCCAATTCTTTTAGATTCTCCACTTGCTATTAAGTTGACTGAAATTTATAGAAGTCAATTTGCTGACACAACAGATATTGAAAAGGTATTGAGTTGGAAGAATATAAATTTTCTAACTGAATTTAAAGATACTGAATACTGGGCAACAAATGAAGCCCCATGTGTATTTTTATCTGCAAGCGGCATGATGGTTGCTGGCCGTTCAAAATTTGTAGCATCAAAACTATTGCCAGATAGGGATAACCATATTATATTTGTAGGGTTCTCTGTTGAAAATTCGCTTGCTTCAAAAATCAAGTCACAAAAGACAAAGTCTTTAAAAATTGACAAAAAAGTTGTTCCGTGTAGATGCGGTATAACAGACTTAAAAAGTTTTAGTTCTCACGCAACATACGAGAATCTTATAGAAACATACACCTCTGGTAACTTTGACAAGATAGCTTTAGTTCATGGAAACTTTAATACAAAGCTTAATTTCTGTCAAGAATTACAAGAAGAACTTTCAAAACGAAATAAAACCTCAAGAGTTATCTGTGTGAACAAGGACACGGAAATACTATTGTAAAGGAAATTTTGGATTATGAAAAAGACTATGGATGACCTGTTCGGACTCATTGATATTTCTAAGCCTGATGAGGAGCTTGCTAATCTTCAGCTTCCTTCTCCAAAGTATCTTTCTTATTATAAAAACCTTCAAGACAGAATTATTACCCTGTATGATGGAATTGATATTGATACCATTTATGAATATATTGAGAATATTATTATGTTCAATAAGATGGATAAGGACATTCCTGTCGAGGAAAGAAAACCCATTAAAATTAGAATGTCTAGTTATGGTGGAGATGTTGATGCTGCGCTTGCGTTCGTTGCTTGTGTAGAAAAATCTAAGACGCCAGTTTATACTTACAATATGGGTGTTTGTATGAGTGCAGCTGCGATTATGTTCCTGTCTGGACATAAACGGTTTGCCATGCCTAATTCTCAGTATCTTCTTCATCAGGGATACGCAAGAATTGAAAGTAGCCAAACTGCTGTCATTGAACAGGTTGAAGAGTTGAAGAAGAATCGTGATAAGATTCGTGATTATGTTATGAGCAAAACCAAGATTGACAAGAAAACTTGGACAAAAGCACAGAAGTCTGAATGGTATATTTCTGTTGACGAGTGTGTTGAGCTTGGAATTGCTGATAAAATTGTTGACGATATTGATGAGCTGTATTAAGTAAAATAAGAATTTTATTAGGTGGATTTAAATGGAATATATTTGTTTTAAACGATTTAAAGACAATGCAATTTGTGGAAAAGTAAATATTCCAAAGGGTTCGCTTCTTTATATTGACAATGGCTATTTGATTTATAATAGCGATACAATCTGTTCAAACACATCCCAAAATTGTTATGAGTATTTTGCGAGAAATGATGACGGAAATGGAATAGTTCGTGGTGAACTTACACAAAAGATAATTAAGGTGCTTGCAAAGCGTGACAATAATTATCAAAAACGATGGGATAAAATTTGGTCAGATATGTCACTTCTTAAATTTAAAAGAGAAGAGTTTGACGATTATTGGTTGTGGAACCATGAATTTTACAATGCTAAAATTGAAGATTTAAAATACATCTATAATAAAATAAAATAAAATAAACCCCTATAAGGAGGTAATAAATAGATGAGTACCATTTTAGGAAATCCAATCACTCTGGGCGGCGGCGGCCTTGAACTTGTAGCAAATGTGGAAACTGGTGCTACCGTAACAGCTACTCTTGGTAGCAAGACCGTGACAGGAGTTTCTGTTGGTGGTCAGGCACGCCTTAAAATCCCACAGGAGGGCAAATGGACTGTTTTCGCAACAAACGGGGCGCAGGTATCTATCCCGCAGACAATCAGCGTTCCTTCCACAATTGATATTACATTGACGACCATACAAGAACTAAACGATACAAGTTGGGCAACGATTAAGCAGGTGTCTGATGCTGGAGCAGGCGCAAACTTCTGGGCTATCGGTGACTGCAAAGAAATCACCATGAACGGCAAGGTTTCCGATGGGCTTACTCTTACAAATTATTCTGCTTGGGTATTCATCATCGGCTTTAACCACAATGCAGAACGAGAAGGTAACGGCATAACATTTCAGGGCTTCAAGTCAACAAAGAACGGTACGCCAGTTTGCTTAACGGATAGTGGTTATAACAACAGCAAAACAAGTGGAACATGGTTCAACATGAACAATTCAAAAACCAATTCTGGTGGTTGGGAAGCGTGTTTAATGCGTAAAAATATCATGCCACTTATTAAAGCTGCTTTACCCACCGACCTTCAAGCAGTTATCAAGCCAAGCACCATTTTCACAACGCAGGGCAACGGGAACGGCGCTTGCACCGCAACAGAGGATGAAGTTTTCCTGTTAGCGGAATATGAAGTATTCGGGAGAAGAACCTATGCTTCAACACAGGAGCCGAACTATCTTAAACAATACAGCTACTACTCTGCTGGCAATAGTAAAGTAAAGTACAGACATAACGCAACAGGTACTGTTGCCCGTTGGTGGGAGCGTTCTCCCTTTTCCGACGGCTCCAACTATTTCTGTGCTGTCAACACCGGCGGCAGTGCCCACTATTACGGCGCCGACATTTCTACTGGCGCGTCTCCCGCTTTCAAAATCTAACATCTACCAATATTTAGCCCACGCAAGTGGGCGGAGGTCTTTTATGAGTGTCTTAAAATCAAAGCGAACCAAAAGCAGCATACAATACCTAAAAACAGCAGATGATATCTTTTCCTACACGGCAAATTTTTGTTCTCGGCTGTCGCCACGCTACACCCGCATCTTTACCGATGCTACCATCAAGATGGCATCGATATTGGTTACGGAGTGCGGGATGGCAAATGCCATCTATCCGAACTCGGATATGGCGTTTGAAAAGCGCAAGTCACACCTTGTGGAAGCAAAGGCGGCGCTGTCCTCGCTGGATATCATGTGCGGGCATATCTATTCCACGCTGATGCTAAATCCACAGGGAGCTTTCCGAACATCCTCTGACAAGCAGGTGGACGGCGAAACAGCCATAAAACGGCTGGACGATTTGTGCCAAACGCTTGGAGAAATGATAGACACCGAGGACAAATTGCTTTCCGGCATCATCCGCAACGACTGGGAACGGCAAAAGAAGGATATTGCAAGGGTAAAGTATGCTGAAGAATTGAGCAACCGTCCGGCTGCAACGCTGGACTGATGCTATAAAGGGTGCATCTCTGCTAAACTGCTGCCAATTGGTGGGAGCGTTCTCCCAATTCCGACAACTCCAACAATTTCTGTAATGTCAACACCAACGGCAGTGCCAACAATAACAACGCCAACAATTCTAATGGCGCGTCTCCCGATTTCAAAAGAACAGGTCGCATAGAGACCTTTTTGAAAGGAGAGGTGTTTCCCGTGGCTTTAAGCCCAAAACAGCATACCGATGCCGATGGCAAGAACGCTGCTTGCATGGCAGGATGGCGCATCCTGTTTCATTTGTCACGGCTTGGGGAATGGTACGCAGCGCACGAGTATTCCACGCCCCGCAACGGTGTGTATGACCAGCGAAGAAAGACACAAAGCAAGGTATTTAAGACGAACTCAAAAAAGGCTTGAAAAACGCGAGGAACGGTTTGATGCGATAGGCGGGCTTGGAGGAGCCTTTACCTATCACGATATGTTCAAAGACGGGAAAGACTGCTGTAAGGGAGTGCGATGGAAGCATAGCGTGCAGAACTTCGAACTGCACCTGTTTTCGGCCACCGCAACGGCAAGGGCAAAGGTTTTGGCGGGACGGTGGGAGCCGCAGCCATATACCAAGTTTACAATTTGCGAAAGAGGCAAGACAAGGGATATCGAAGCGCCGAAGATACGAGACCGCCAAGTGCAAAAAGGTATAACAAGAAGAATACTTCTTCCCCTGTACACACCGTGCATGATTTACAACAACGGTGCAAGCCTTAAAGGGAAGGGTCTCAAATTCAGCCAAGAGAGGCTGAAACACGAGCTGCGGCAGCACTACAAAAAATACGGCACCGCCGGGAAATTGATGCTGCTCGACTTCTCAAAGTTTTTCCCATCTGCAAGCCACGAAATCGTCCGCCAGAACCACCGCAGGGTAATGTTTGATGAGGACATAATAAGACTATGCGATACAACCCTCCGTAGTAGCGGGATGCCTCTTGGTGTTGAGCCGAGCCAAGCGGAAATGATTTACTATCCATGGGCGCTTGACTGTTGGCTTAAATGCCAATGCGGGTATAAGGGCATGGGGCACTACATGGACGATTATTACATTCTTCTCCCAACCGGAGAAATGCCGGACGGGATTTTTGAGAAAGCAAAGTCCATCGGGCTGACGGTGAATAAATCAAAAACCGTATTAAAGCCCCTGTCAAAGCCGTTTCGTTTTTGCAAGATACGGTACTCTCTCGGGGAACGGGTAAAGACCGTAGGAAGCCGTGAAGCATACCAAAGGGCGAAGCGGAAAATAAACCTTTTCATTAAAACAAAGTCTCCAGACTGGGCGGCGTCTCTTAACGCAACGATTTCCTACTTCAACAACTATAATGACAGCCTGCGGAAGAAACGGCTTTTCGACCGTATGGCGAAGGAGGGCATATGTACTATGTTTGTTTCCGGCGCTTCCGTGGAAACGCAATCTGCGGGAATGTGAATATTCCGTATGGGACACGGTTGCCGGTCGTAAACGACATCCTCCGCATGGACGGAGAAATGGTATGCACCGTGCGGTCGCAAAACTCGCACGACTACTTCTCCCCGGACGATGACGGCAAGGGTCTTATCCGTGGGAAGCTGACCGAGGATATTAATAATCTGCTCCAGCGCCCCGGTAAGAAGCACCAAGCAAGGTGGGATAAGGTGTGGGATGATATGTCTCTTACAAAATACAAGCGGCCTGAACACCCGAATCATTGGCTTTGGAACCATGATTTTTATTGCGCCCCGGTCGAAGAACTTGAGCGCATCAAAAAAATGATATCGGAGGTGTAATATGTACAAAATCACAAAGGACGGCAAGGAATACTATTCCGACACCTTGGTATATGTGAAGAAGGCTCCTAATGGGTGCTATGTTCCTTGTTTGGCAGATGAAGCGGAGTATGTTGTCGGGAAAGTGCCTGAAGACACCATCTTTGAAAATGCTGAAATAGAGCATCTTGACGGTGGCTCAGCGCTTGCAAAGAGCGAGAACGATGTGGACGAACTGCTGGCCATCGTGGCTGAAGCAGTAGAAGCGCAATACAATGAAGATTTGGAGGTAATCAACAATGTATAAGATGATGAAAAAGCTGATTGAGAAGAAATTTTACAAGACGGCTGAAGAAGCACAGAACAAGCTGGATGTGTTCTATGCGGTAAACAGACTTTCGGACGAGGAATACAGCGAGCTGACAATGCTTGTGGAGACTACCTATGCCGCATGAGCTTGTGGGACACTATTTCGTGAAGGTGAGTTAATGTGATTATACGTCTGAAAGTATTTGAGCAAACGTTGTCCGTTGTGGATACAAAGTGCGTTCAACAACATTCCATCCGATTGTCAAATGCTGATTCCTTCTGCACTGTACAATAACTGGAAAACTGCAACAAACTGGGCAACCTACGCAAGTAAAATGGTTTCTGTATAAGGGGGTACATATGATTATTCAGACAACAAAAGAAATCAACGGAGTTGTTTATGACTACGCCTACTCCGATTCCGGTTACATGATTGAGCGGGATGGCGCGCGTTATTCAGAAGCTGTTGACCCGCTTGATTCCGGTAGACTATACACGGAGACAGACGAACCAATTAACGTCGGCACGAAAGAGGAAACAGTGGAAGATTACAAGGCCGCGCTTCAGATATTGGGCGTGGAGACGGAGGAGAGCGTATGAGGAAAGATATCTTGCAACAGGCGCAGGAAATACGGACGAGCATTGACAACGTGACCGGCACCATGGAGGACACTGACGCAGCAAAGAACCCTATGCTGTTCCTGCCATGGGAAGCTGATACCAAGTATGCAGCTGGAGACCGCAGACGACACGATGGCAAGGTGTACAAGTGCTTGCAAGCGCACACCTCACAGGTAGGATGGGAACCTCCTGCTGTTCCTGCTCTGTGGGTTGTCATCAACACAAGTTCTCCCGGAACGATTGACGACCCTATTCCTGCTGCACGTGGCATGGAATATGAATACGGCAAGTATTATCTCGACTCGGAGGACAGTAAGATCTATCTCTGCAAGCGTTTGAATGAGACCGGCACCATCGTTCTGTATTACCTGCCGCATGAGCTTATAGGCCAGTATTTTGAAGAAACTTGACAGATTAATAAAAGAACAGTTTTATTGAACATTTTTGGATAAAAAAGGAGTATTTATGGATAAGAAAGTTAAATTTGAAGACCTTTTGGCTATTGCTAAAAGTATGATTGAAAACGACATTACAGAAGAGAAAACAAGAAAGTTTCTTGACGGCATCAAAATTTACGGCTATATTCCTATTGCTAAAAAGTTTGAGTACGCAGAAATGATTAATGCTATGGATTTGTTTGCCGATACTGCAGACTTCCCATCTTCTTATGTTGCCGCAAAGCTTGAAGTAATTAGAAAGATGCTGGCAATTAAATATTATACAAATGTGGATGTTGAAAATGATGAAATGACATTCGTCAATTATGATATGCTTATGTCTTCTGGTCTTTATGATGTACTTTCAAAGCCATTTGAAAAAGACTACAAGAGACTTTGTGATGTAGTCCGTGACTCTATTGGCATTAGAAACATTACTGATGTTAGTAGTATGTTGGCATCTTATAACCATAAACAAGTTACAAAAGATATTAAAGAGATTAATAAACTTTTTGATAACAACGAGGACTTTAAGAATGTCCTTGAGATTTTGAAGTTCAATAATCCGAACGTTAAATAAATAATTTAGAAAGGTGGCTGCTATATGATACAGGTTCGTGGTGGTGGTCTTGCTGGCAAGATTAAGATTACCAATTATGTTAAAGCCAGAATGGTTTTACAAGACACTGCTGATTATTTAGCAGCCACCTTTGCTACAAATGTAGCGAAAGAATTACAAAAAAATATTTTTTATACCGTTTATAAAAGAAGAAAAAGTATGTACTATGACAGAACAATGGAGTTCTTGAATAGTGTAAAGGTTTCTAAAAACGGTAAATACTATCAAGTACAATTTGACTATAAAAACATAGAGCCAGAAATTAGAAGAACGCATATTCCAGGAGAAAAACCAACTTTTAATGCTCACGCCGATACTTGGGGAGAAAATGAGGGAACCCCATTCCAGAAACAACTTGTTGAGGTTTTAAATGACGGTTTTGAATCTGGACGTGTTAAATACGGGGCGAACAATTTCCTTGAAATGACAGAAGCTTGGATTAGGGCAAATATAGATGACGCTATGATGAACTCTGGTCAATATAAATTGCTTAATCAGTATCTTACAGATGACGAAGTTGTGCCATTTGATTCAGAATTTATGCATACTGCTGGCTTTAAAATAAGAAAAAAGTGATAAAGGAGTGATTGCACAAATATGGCTATGGACTATGTGTTGAGTCTTGCGGCAGAAGTTGGTGCCGTAGACGACAAAAGTATAAAAGCAGCACAAAAAATTGTGCAAAACTACTTTGATTCTAAAAAAATTGAACTTGATTTTACTACGAAAGCAACTGGCAAGGGGCTTGGGGCGGCAATGAAGTCCATTCAAAATGGTGTAAATGCCGCTTATGCAACCACCGTTCAAAAGATAAAAGTAGC
>OBLI01003470.1_pt1 | contig 12079 bp, 10 predicted proteins | sample 1519701 | NCBI WGS metagenome assembly OBLI01 (sample SAMEA3663005, study PRJEB22513) | pig gut metagenome | biome: pig gut; feature: pig-associated habitat; material: faeces | place: France | collected 2012 | reverse complement strand
AAATTGCGATTAAAATCCGAAGCAAATATAATAACTTTTCGCAATTCAATAATGTAAAAATATGTTAAAATTGGAACAAAAACAGCTTTAATTCGCCAAAACGCTCGATTTCGCCCCATTTTGGCGGAATAAGCCATTAGAGCGCGTCCCTTAAATTTTTTAGGTCGGGTTGGCGAGGTGGGCTTCGAGGCGGTCTTTGGCTTCTTTCATTACCTCATTCAGGTCGGCGAGGGTGTCGGCTCTCAGCATGCGAATACGGGTGTCGCGGAAGTTGGGGATTCCCTTGAAGAGGGGTGTCGCCGCCAAGTGCCGCCTGATGTGAAGGATGCCACGATATTCGTCGATACGCTCTATGCTCTCATTGATCTGACGCAGGAGCATATCAAATTTTTGATCCAACGGCAGCGGAATCCAGCTACCGGTGTCGAGGAGTTGACGTACGTCATGGAAGATCCAAGGAGCACCAAACGAAGCGCGGCCGATCATCACGCCATCGACGCCAAACTGTTCGAAGGCATCGCGAGCCTCCTCGGGAGTGGTGATATCGCCATTGCCTATGATGGGTATCTCCATGCGAGGGTCATCCTTGAGCGCCTTGATCAGAGTCCAGTCAGCCTTGCCGGTATACATCTGCGAACGAGTGCGGCCATGCACGGTGAGGGCCTTGATGCCACAATCCTGGAGCATCGGTCCCAGGTCGGTGATGATCTTATTCTCGCAGTCCCAGCCGAGCCGAGTTTTGACCGTCACCGGGAGAGAGACGGCATTGACCACCTTGCGAGTGATATCGAGCAACTTGGGGATATCCCGGAGCATACCGGCGCCGGCACCTTTGGATGCGACCTTCTTGACGGGACACCCGAAATTGAGGTCGATTACATCGGGGTTGGCACGCTCCACAATCTGTGCCGCCTGGACCATAGCCTCCGGCTCGCGGCCATATATCTGGATAGCCACCGGCCGTTCACGGTCGTCGATAGTGAGCTTGCGGACAGTCGAAGAGATGTCTCTGACGAGAGCCTCGGCAGAAACGAACTCAGTGAAGACCATAGCGGCACCCTGCTCATGGCAGATGAGGCGGAAAGAGGGGTCAGTCACATCCTCCATCGGGGCGAGGAGGACAGGGCGATAATATTTTCTTATATCAAACATTTTAAGCGAGGGTTAGGCGGGAATAGGGATTAGCGAGGATATCCTCGGCGAGTTGGCGCACCTGCTCGGCAGTCTGCTGCATTATGAGGTCAGCCATCTCGGGAGTATCAATCACCCTGCCTTGGCGCATCACATTCTTCGCCATCGACATGGCGCAACTCTCACGGTTGTCACCGCCGACGAGGAGTTGTCCACATATCTGGCGGCGAGCATCGCTGAACATACGCTCCGACAAACGATGGTCTGCCAAACGGTGCAACTCCCTAAGGGCTATCGAGGTGCAGCGCTCCACCTTCTTCGGTTCGGTGCCGAAATATATCTGGAACACGCCGGTGTCGTCATAGAGCGAAGCACTTGTTTCGACGGTATACACCAATCCCCGACGCTCGCGCATCTCACGGTTGAGGCGAGAATTCATTGCCGGGCCGCCCAAGATATTGTTAAGCAGATAGAGAGAATAACAGCGAGGGTCGCGGCGGCCGAAGATCGGGAATCCGATCACCGTATTCGCCTGATGGTTATCGAGATGCTTGGTGCGATCGAAGGGGTCGAGAGGGGAGGGTGTAAAGCGGGGTGCAAGAGAGGGAGTGCGGTCGATAGTGCCGAAAAACTTCTCCACACGGCGGAGGAGGCGCTGCGGGTCTGTGGGAGAGACACAATAGAGCACCATATTGCGAGGTGCGAAAGCACTGCAGAGGAATTGGCGAGCTCTTTCGCTCGTGATATTATTCACCGTTTCCTCATAACCCAAGATATTGTGAGCCAACGGCGAACCGCTGAAGAAGAACTCATCGAACTCATCGAAGACGGCAAACGAAGGGTTATCGCGATAGCTCAATATTTCCTCAAGGATAACTCCCCGTTCGAGGTCTATTTCCGCCTCAGGGAAAGAGGCATTCATGACGAGGTCGGCGATCAGTTCGAAAGCACGATCCTCATAACCGGCGGGAGCATTGGTATATAGCATGATCTCATCCTTGGTGGTATAGGCGTTGAGTTCACCGCCGACGCTCTCCATACGAGCCGACACCTGCCAGCTGCGACGCGAGGGAGTACCCTTGAAGATGGTATGCTCCACGAAATGAGACAATCCGTCGCATCCGGCGAAATCATCGCGGCTGCCGGCGGCGGTCAACACGCCGATATAAGCCACATTACCATCCGAGCGAGCCGAGACTACGCGCAGCCCATTGGAGAGTGTGATAATCTGATGATCCATAATCAAATATAGAGATAGGAATTAGGAGATAGGAATAAAAGACCCGAATCCTAAGTTAGAGCGCGCTCTTAAAAGAGAAAAGGGCCTCCGCTCGAGAGCCGAGACCCATTTTCATAAAATAAGCAAATGTTTTATTATTTTATGGAAAGTTCTAAATTGGAAAAGAGGGCTTACTTGCCGAGGCGAGCATTTTCGCGTTCGATATAAGCATCGATGCCGATGCCATTGCCGATTTGGAACTGCGGGTAGTCGTTTTTGATCGACTGATAGCACTCGAGGGCCTTGTCATACTTCTTTTGCTCGTCAAAGATATTAGCCTTCTTGAGGAGGACGCGGGGAGCGATTTGTGGGTTCTTATCGGCTTTAGAGATAGCCTTGTCATAGCACTCGAGGGCTTTGTCGTAAGCCTTGAGGTTGACATGGCAGTCGCCGGTAAGGATCAGGGCATTAGCGGCGAGCACGGGCTCTGAAGTAGAGAACTGCTCGAGATATTTCAGAGCGTTCTTATAGTCGCCGCGGTTATAATAAGCCTCGGCGGCAGAGAGAGCGGCGAGTTTGCCGGCGTTAGTGCCACTATTTTGGTCAGCCACTTTGGCATACTCAGCCGAAGCGATAGAGTCATTGCCCATAGCCTTGATCTCTACTTGGTTGAGCGCCTCGTAAGCCTTGTCTTGCTTAGGGTTTAAATAGAATAAGAAGAAACATACCACAGCGGCGGCTACCACCACCACGCCTCCCACTACAGAGAGGATCATCTTCTTGTTTTCAACCACCTTCTCGCCTACAGAGCTGAGATTAGCGTTGAGTTTGTCGATAGAGTTTTGTTGATCGACGTTGTTTTTCTGAGCCATACTTTTTTATTTCGTTAGCTACGCCCGAAAATCGGGAGATATTTTCAAAATGTTAAAGAATAATTTTCGAAGTGCAAATTTAATAAAATAAATTGATATATGCGCTATTTCGAAGCAAAAAAATGTTTTTCGCCGAGTAATGACGCAATAAACGAACGCATAGCGGATGGCGCACTACATTATATCGAAGTCGATGGATGTGACTTGGAACTCGGTGCGGCGGTTGATTTGGTCGGCGGCTTCGCGATCTTCTTCGCTGAGGGTGTCGATCAGTTCGGGGGTGAGCTGGGTACCGACTTCGAACTGTGGATACTGCTTGTTGATGCGAGGAGTCACTGTCTTTGGCACAGACTTGCCATATCCCTTCCAGGAGAGTCGTTCGATGGGTATACCTGCCTCGACGAGGTAGTCGACGACGCTCTTGGCGCGACGGTCGGAGAGGTCGATATTATACTCCTCGGTGCCGACACGGTCGGTGTGCGAACCCATCTCGAGGGTCACATTGGGGTTGTCTTTGAGCATTTGTGCCAATTCGTCGAGAGCCTCCTTCGATTCGGGGCGGAGTGTGGCGCGGTCGAAGTCGTAGAAGATATTCTCCACCACCTGCGGCTTATGGATAGCGGCGAGGATAAAATCGATGCCATAATCGGCATCCTCCTCTTCGGAGTCGGACTCAAATTCCTGTTTTACATTGAGATATCCCTTAGCACCGGCGAGCATCACATACTTCACGCCGCGTTGGAGAGAGAATTTGAACGAGCCGTCATCGCGAGCCACCTCCTTCTGGGTGGTGCCATCATTGCCGACGATACGAATCACGGCATTTGGCACAGGTTCTTCATCCTTATCGAGCACATATCCGGAGATGGTGACCTTGATATCGGGTTTGACAAAGCTGTAGATATGGTCATAACCTCTGCCATCGCCACGGTTAGAGCTGAAGAAACCCGATTCACCCTCGCCGAAGGTGATGCCGAAGTCATCGCCCTTGCTATTCATGGGGGTGCCGAGATTTTCGACGCTCCAGCGGTCGCCGGTGGAGTTCAGGCGCGCCACGAAGATATCGAGGCCACCGAAACCGGCATGGCCATCGCTTGAGAAATAGAGTAGCGAGTCAGTGCGAAGATAGGGGAACATCTCATCGCCCGAGGTGTTGATTTGCTCGCCGAGGTTCTCGAGCGAGCCGACGCGCTGAGTGAGGTTTATGCGCCATATATCCTTACCGCCATACCCCCCCGGCATATCGGAGGAGAAATAGAGGTACTGACCATCGGGGGAGACGGCGGGGTGTCCGAAAGCAGAGAGGGTGTCGGCAGTGACTTCAAACTTCTGAGGTGCACTCCAGGTGGCATCAGAGCGTTTGGAGGTATAGATTTCGACCGAAGTGTTAGCATCCAAGGCTCGGCGAGCGCGTGTCAGGTACATGGTTTGGCCATCGGGCGAGAAGGACATCACCCCCTCGTCGAAGTCGCTGTTCAGTTCCCCTTCGGCAGGCTGTGGTCGTTGCCAGTTGCCCTTTTCATCCTTGGTGGAGTAAAAGATATCGCAACGCTTCATACCGGTGATTTCCGACTTATCATTGCCGGAAGCCTTCTCATTCGACGAACAGAAATAGATGGTATTCAACGTTTTATCTAAATACATCGGTGAAAAATCGGCGTGTCGGGAATTGAATATTTTGGCTTGTGCCACCTTATATCTCGACTTTGGGGCAGAGGCGGCACGGATAGCATTTTGGCAACCTCTCACCCCCTCGCGGGCGAGTTGGTCGCCGGGGCACTTCTCGAGGAATTGGGTATAAGCGTCGATGGCGGGTTGATACTTACCCTCCATTTGGAGAGAACGGCCGAGGTAATAAAGCGCCATCGAATCGGGATAATCATAGCGGATGGCGTTCTGGTAGGCCGCCGAGGCTCGTGCCGCCATATTCAGTTTACGGTAGCAAGTAGCGAGTTGGTAGGCGACTTGTCCACGCAATTCGCGGTCTTCGCGCGGGTTAAGTTTATTATAGACAGCGCGATATGTTTTCGAAGCATTAAAATACTCGCCGCGGCCGAACTGCTCATTGGCTTCGGAGAGTTTGGGAGTCTTGCAGCCACCCAGAGCGAGGAAGAAGAGAGCGAGCAGCAGAGTGGCGGCAACCGACTTGAGATGACACATATTCATACTAAAAAAACGCCCGACGATCAAAAAAATTATATCATCGGACGATAAACGATTCAGATAAGAGCGCTTTCCTTAAAAATTTGGGGCGATACCGCGGGGTATTATTTTGGGGCGATACCGGTGAGGTCGTGGAGTTGGCGGGAGATGTTGGCGAAGATTTCGTCTACGATACCGGTTCCATTCACGGCGATATACTTACCCTTCTCCTCATAATACTTGCGGAGGGGGAGTGTCTGGTTGTGATAGACATCGAGGCGATTCTTGATGGTATCGATATTATCGTCGGCACGTCCTGTCTCCTTACCACGCGCCAGCATACGATGCACAAGTTCATCCTCGGGGACATCGAGGCCGATAACGGCGTCGAGCTGCGAACCACGTTTAGCCAGCAACTCCTCGAGGGCATCAGCCTGTGGGATGGTGCGAGGGAAGCCATCGAACACGACACCCTTCTTGGCAGCGGCCTCATTCTCAAGCACATCGTCGAGGATGCGGATCATCAGATCGTCGGGGATCAGTTGCCCCTTCGAGATAAACTGATCGGCGGTGACGCCGAGTTCGGTACCGCGCTTAATATGGTCGCGGAGAAGTTCGCCTGTGCTGATATGATACAAGCCGTAAGCATCGATCAAACGGGCACTTTGAGTGCCTTTGCCGCTACCGGGAGCGCCAAAAATAACTATATTGAGCATTTCAAAAATATTTATTTAACTAAGATAGTGTGAACATGCGATAATAAATCAAGAGAAAGGGAACCGAGGATGGTCAATCCTCCTCAATCACATAGATATCTTTGAGGTTTCTCACCTTACCATCGAGGTCGAGGCCATAACCGATGATAAACTTCGGGGGGATCGAGAAAGCGACATAATCGGGTTTGAAACCGGTTTTGGAGCTTTCGGGCTTATGGAGCAACGTAGCGAAACGGATGGAGCGAGGGTTACGCTTCTTGAGGTCAGCCACCATCATCGAGGCGGTCAAGCCGGTGTCGACGATATCCTCGACGATCACCACGTCTCTACCCTCGATATCCTCATTGAGGCCGATGATCTCCTTGACCTTGCCGGTGGAGGATGTGCCCTCATAGCTGGAATACTTCACGAAAGAGATCTTGGCATCATTGATGCCCACCTCGCGAAGCAGGTCAGCCGCGAAGATAAATGCGCCATTAAGCACACAAAGGAAGAGTGGATTCTTGCCCTTAAGGTCGGTGCGAATCTCGCCTGCGACGCGTTTGACTTGACACTCTATTTCATCACGAGTAATATACGGCACAAAAGTTAGGCCGTCTACAGTCACTTTGCTATCCATGTTCTGAGAAATATGTATTTCGGCAAAATTAATGAATTATTTTGAAACTATCAAATAATTCTTAAAGCATAATGCACAATTGTATCAGCTCGCCTTTCGCGCGGATTCGTTCTCCGCATGCTCGCTTGCGAGCCTCATTCCTCATTCCTATCTCCTAATTCCTAATTCCTCATAGATCTTGTCGGTGGCGCCGAGTTTGGATTGGATATATGCTTCGGCGGCTGCTCCACGTTCTTTCCTCTCCCGGCGACTTGCCTCGTCGCTGCCGAGCAGTCGGTCGGCGATTTCCTCGAAGTCTTGGCGGCTCTTGATCTCGATGCCGCCGCCACATGCCTTCATCTCTTGCGCTTCGATGAATTTGCGGTTGTTGGGACCATAGACCACCGGCACGCCATACACCGCCGCTTCGTTGATATTATGCAGACCGGCGCCGAAGGCTCCCCCGACGTATGCCACGTCGCAGTAGTAGTAAGCCGAAGAGAGCAACCCGAAGCAGTCGATCACCAGCACCTGTGCACCGTCGACACCTCGTTTGCCGCTCTGCAACTCCGAGAGCATCACCACCCCACCCCTGAAGCGGCGACGCAACGCATTGAGACGCACCTCATTAAACTCATGAGGAGCGATGACGAGCCTCACCTCCGGATGGCTGTCAAACCAGGGAGCATACACATTTTCGTCAGCCTCCCAACTGCTGCCCACCATCATCACGGGCGAGGCACCCTCCTCGCCATGGCGAGTAAATGCCTGAAGTTCAGTTACATCACGGCGTGTAGCACGAATCGTCGACACCCGGTCGAAGCGTGTGTCGCCACACACCTCTACCCTATCCACACCGATACCAGCCAGAAGTCGGCGGCTATTCTCATCCTGCACGAAGATGCGGCTGAACCACCCGAGCCATTCGCGGTAAGGGGAGCGAGGATGGCGGATGCAGTATTGATCATCACGGAAGATGGCGCTGATAAGATAGGTGGGGATGTTGCGGCGATGCAGTTGGCAGAGGTAATTGCGCCAGATTTCATACTTCACGAAGATAGCCATCTCCGGCTCGACCAAGTCGAGGAAACGCTTCACCCTCCCGGGGGTATCGAAGGGGAGATAGCAGACGCAATCGGCGCCCTGCCAGTTCTTGCGTACCTCATAACCGGAGGGGGAGAAGAATGTAAGAAGGATCTTCACCTGCGGATGCTCGCGGCGGATACGTTCCATGAGGGGTCGCCCCTGCTCGAACTCGCCGAGAGAGGCGGCATGTACCCACACCACGCGGTCGCCCGGCTGTCGCCAGCCACTCAATCTATCGAAGATTTCGCCATGACCATGGCTGAGAAGGCGAGCCTTCTCATTCCATAGTCCGGCTATTTTGATTCCTAATCGGTAGATGCTGATACCTGCGGAGTAAAGGATCTCCTCAGCAGTGCGTCCTGCCATAGTATGTTCTATTCTCGTCAGTTTAGTGTTGGGAAATTATTGTTTGATACGCTCGATGGCGCGATTGATGCGGCATATCACCTCCTCCTTTGGCATCAACTCGGTGATGTCAAACATGTGAGGGCCACGGCAAGCGCCCACCACGGCGAGGCGGAAGGCATTCATCACATTGCCGAGGTGATAGCCACGTTCCTCGATCTTGCCAAGGATTATCTTTTCGGCGTTGGCAGAGGTCATATCGTCGATTTCCTCGAGCCAGCCGATCATTTCACCCATGATGCGAGGGGTATCCTCCTGCCAGCGCTTGCGGACATCCTTCTCGGCATACTCCTCCGGGGCACGGAAGAAGAAATCGGCCTGATCCCACAATTCTCCGATCAGGTTGACGCGACCCTTCACCATACCGATGGCACGGGCGATATACTCGTCGCTATAACCCTCGATGCCATGTTCACGGAGCACCGGCTTGAAGAGCTCGGTGAGGCGAGAGTCGGGGGTATTGATGATATATTCATGGTTGAACCAGAGACCCTTCTTATAGTCGAACTTGGCGCCGGCCTTCGAGCAGTGCTCGAACGAGAACTTATCGATCAGTTCCTGCATGTTCATGAGTTCGGAGTCATCGCCGGGGTTCCAGCCGAGGAGAGCAAGGAAATTGACCACCGCCTCGGGGAGGTATCCCTTCTCGCGATAACCGGAAGAGACTTCACCGCTCTTGGGGTCATGCCATTCGAGGGGGAATACGGGGAAACCGAGTTTATCGCCGTCGCGTTTGGAGAGTTTGCCGTTGCCTACAGGCTTTAGCAAGAGGGGTAGATGCACGAATTGAGGCATAGAGTCGCTCCATCCGAAGGCCTCATAGAGGAGCACATGGAGGGGTGCGGAGGGGAGCCATTCCTCGCCGCGGATTACGTGCGACACCTCCATGAGGTGATCGTCGACGATATTGGCAAGGTGATAGGTAGGGAGGTCGTCGGCGCTCTTATAGAGCACTTTGTCATCGAGGATCGAAGAATTGATCACCACCTCGCCGCGGATCAGGTCGTTGACCTTCACTTCGCGGCCCGGTTCGATGAGGAATCTCACCACATATCGGTCGCCGGCGGCGACACGGCGCTCCACCTCCTCAGCGGGGAGGGTGAGGGAGTTGCACATTTCGCCGCGAGTCGAGGCGTCATATTGGAAATTGGGATGCTTGGCGCGAGCCTCTTCGAGTTGCTCGGGGGTGTCGAAGGCGATATAAGCCTTGCCATTGTCGAGGAGTTGTTTCACATGTTCGCGATAGATATCGCGGCGTTCCGACTGCTTATAGGGGCCATACTTACCACCCTCTTTTACACCCTCGTCGATACCGATGCCGAGCCAACGAAGGGATTCGTTGATATACTCCTCGGCCCCCTCTACGAAGCGTGTGCTATCGGTGTCTTCGATACGAAGGATCATATCGCCGCCATGGCGGCGTGCGAAAATATAGTTGTATAAGGCGGTGCGAACACCTCCGATGTGCAGCGGCCCTGTGGGCGACGGTGCAAATCTAACTCTTACTCTGCGTTCCATTATTGATTTAGTTTTAAACACGCAAATTTAACACTTTTTTCCCACTCTCACAATATCAATCGCGTAGATGGGCAAATCGATAATAACGATAGGAACGTTAGGAACGTTAGTAACGACAGTAACGTTCGTAACGTCAATAACGTTCGTAACGAAAAAAAACAAAGCCTATAATAATCAAAAAGACGAGCTTGACGGGCTCGTCTTTTTGATTATTAGTGGCTTTTAAATATAACCCGATAGGGTTATTTTGCCTCAGGGTTATTTTCTCACTTTTTCGATTTTGTTGCCTTTTACTCGGATGTATATGCCACCCTGCTGAGGCTCTGCTACGCGGATTCCTTGCATGTTGTAATAGATGGGGGTCTCATCGCAGTCGAAGTCGATGGCCTTTACTCCCGACGTGCCGGCGGCATAGATCTTGAGAGTCATGGTCGAGAAGTCTACTACAAAGTCGTAAGAACCGGGGAGGATCTTCCAAGACTTGCAGCCGGAAGCGTCGACGCCATTGAGGTAGGCAGTGACAGGTGAAGACTGACCAAGGCCGATCTCAGTGCCCTCGGTGGCGGCACCATAGCGGTTGGCTGTGATGTTGAGTTCAGTCCAGTCAGCGCCCAGAGCGTCGGAGAAGTTGAAATAGCAGTAAGTTTCGCCGGTGGCGGCAGTCAGCTTGGTGGTGATGCTGAAGGTATCGCCCGACTTGGTCATCGCGGGGCTGGCGGAAGTGCTCCACTGAGCACCGTCGATATTACCGAGCATATATAGTTTATCGGGGGTAGATGCGCCGGTAGAACCACCACCGCCACCGCCGCCGGGGGTAGTGCCGCCGGAAATTTCAGTCTTGGTCCATACGCAATAGTCAGTGCCTGAAGCTTTGATATCATCATTGGAATAACCGGCGGGAGAATCCATAGCCGAACCGATCTTGACGACAGCCTTACCCTTCGAACCGGTGATCTCAGCCATATAGCAGTTGGTCGAGCTCTTGAGCACGGTCACTGCCGAAGTGTTGCTGATACCCACAGAGTTGCGGATATTGATAAGCTGTTGGATAGCCTGCTTGTAGTTCTTATAGTGGGGGAGGAAGATGCAGGGAGTTCCGGGGCTCATCAGGATGAAAGCATTGGCAGCCACTACATTACCATTGAATTTCGAGCTATTCTCGTAGGTATCGTGATTGTCGATGAAAGTCACGGCATACTGCTGATAACCGAAGTGGATCATACCGGCAGGTTGGGCGGTGGTGCCATTGGCTTTCCACACGAGCTTGGTCATATCGTTGGAAGAGAATGCATCGTTGATGGCATACTTGCAGGGGAAGTCGAAAGCGGCTGAAGTCTTGCCGGTGGCGTCGATCCAGCCCTTCACCAAGTCATAACTGCCATCCCAATATTCACCTACAGAAAATTCTACGTCAGCGTAATTATTGTAAATTTTGGTATATTGGCCGCCATACCCCTTTACCATGTCATAGCGAACGCCGGCATAACCATAGTCTGTCAGGAGGCATTTCACATAATTTTTGCAATTGTTCTGCACGTTGGCGTTGGTATGGTCGAGGTCTCGCGCGGCGCCGAAGTCTTCACCGGTGTCGGCAGCGCCGGTGGGGTTACCGCCGTTGTTTTTCCACTCGTCGGTGGAGCAAACGCCCTCGGGGCCGATGTGCCAAGTTTGGCCGTTCCACTCTTCGGAGGGGAAATCGCCCCAACCGCTTACCCCCACACGGTGGTTGATAACGCAATCGGCGATTATGCCGACACCCTTCTCCTTGTAGGTGGAGATCATCTCGCGGAGTTGTTCTTCCGTGCCGAACGAGCAGTTATGGTGAGTAAACCAATATATGGGCATATACCCCATAGTAGGGCTACCGCTGGACTTAGCGGAGTTGGGCACCCAGATCAGTTTGAAATACTGCGACAATTCATCTGCTTGACTTGTCAATTTGGTCCACTTGGAGTCGCTGTAAGAGTCCCAGTAGAAACCTTGGAGCATTACGCCCTCATAATTAGCGGGCCAACCGACGGCGTTGGCCGAAGTAGCGGCTGCTAAAGCGCCGGCAGCGAAAAGGGTCAAAGCCGCCATGCGATTGTTGATTCGTTTCATCCTTAGCTGTTGATTTTAGAGGTTAACTCACAAAATTAGCAAATAATTCGGTAATTGTCAAATTTTAGAGCGCGTTCCTTAACCCGAATTTGCAAAGTTTTTGGCTTACGCTGCACTGGTGGCGATTTTTTAACCACTGATTTTACTGATTTTACTGATTTTTGCTACGCGAGACCGGGGATGTTTTTTTAACCACTGATTGGACTGATTTTACTGATATTTGCTACGCATCGGTGTGGTACGTGCGCTTGTCTCGGCTTCAGTTAAATCAGGATAATCAGTAGACAATAAA
>OBLI01003467.1_pt1 | contig 12083 bp, 11 predicted proteins | sample 1519701 | NCBI WGS metagenome assembly OBLI01 (sample SAMEA3663005, study PRJEB22513) | pig gut metagenome | biome: pig gut; feature: pig-associated habitat; material: faeces | place: France | collected 2012 | reverse complement strand
TTTTGAAGTGTAATCCCTAAAACCTAAAAAGAAAAAGACCGTGTAGAGGAATACATGGTCTTTTTCTTTTGTAATAAAAACTCTTTGGTTTTATAATTATAATAAGTGAGCTCGTAATTCTTCACCATTTAATGGAGAGAGATAAGCCGGAGCAATATCGAATACAGTCTTACATCCGTTTACGCCTTCTTTGGTCAGGCGGGCAGCCGCTCTTGCATAGGCAATCAGGACACTGGATGTAAATTCTGGATTGGATTCTAACTTGAGAGAGTATTCGATCATCTGATGTGTCCGTTCTCCATCTCCAGTCATACCGCTTCTCATAACAAATCCGCCATGTGGCATCTTATTGTGAACAGCATCAAATTCCTCTTCGGTAATGAAGTTTACGGTAGTATCGTATTCATCGAAGTAGTTTTTCATAGTCTTGATATCCTGTTCGATCTGTTTTCGATCAGCACCCTCTTCGGCAACCACAAAGCATTCTCTCGTATGCTTTTCACGGGTAGTAAGCTCTGGCTGTTTGCCGGCACGAACCTGATCCATTGCGGATTCTACTGGTACGGTATACTGAATGCCGCGTTTGACTCCTTTGATTCTTCGGATGGCATCGGAATGTCCCTGACTGACACCTTTTCCCCAGAAGGTATAAGTTTTTCCAGATGGCAGGATAGATTCTGCATAAATGCGGTTTAAAGAGAATAAACCTGGATCCCAGCCTACAGAAATAATACCTAACGTGTCATTTTCTTTGCATGCAGCATCAACAGCGGCAAAATGCTGTGGAATATTGGCATGGGTGTCAAAGCTGTCAATGACATTAAAATATTTTGCCAGCTCTGGTGTCTGTTCTGGAAGGTCTGTTGCACTTCCGCCACAAAGGATCATCACATCGATGTCATCCTTCATGTTCTTGGCATCCTCCATCTTATAAGCCTTTACTCCTTCGGTTGCCAGAGAAACAGTTGCAGGATCACGACGGGTGAAGACTCCAACCAGTTCCATATCATCATTCTGGCGGATTGCCAGTTCTACGCCTTTCCCGAGATTGCCGTATCCGGCAATACCAATTCGTATTTTACTCATAATCATTCCTCCAATTTCTTGTTTGATTTCACAGTATCAGAGTAACATATCTAAAAAAGGTTTTCAATTATACTTTTTAGAACAAAAAAGCTGCAGACCCAACCTGCAGCTTTTTATGTAAAATACTCTTAACAAAACTCTTCATACTTTATTCTAACACACACACAAATCCGAAGAGCTATCACAACTATTATTATACCAAAATTTTATGGAGAAAACAGAAGGAATCTTGAGTTAAAAGAAAATTATCTTGCTATTATTTTGCTTAAATAATATAATAAATGTGATAAAACTGATTGATAAGTAAAGTATCTTGTGTTTTTTTGAAATTATTTTGCGAAGAAGGTGTGGGCATGTTTATCACAAAAGAAAAAAAGGAAGTACCGTCTATATTTGAAGATGGAGTTCCATCTTTGGTACGGTTATCCAGGAGCTATGATAATCCCCATTGGTATAATATTGCCCATGTGCATAGTTCGGATACAGAGTTGGTCTTTATCTCAAGTGGAAAGGCCAGTTTTACCATTAATCAGAAGACCTTTTTGGTGGAAAAGGGAGATATTCTCATTGTGGAAAAGGGATTTATCCACTCTACAATATCAGATGCCAAAGAGCCATCGGATATTTTTAGCTGTAGTGTGGCCAATTATAAGATTCGGGGAATGGAAAGGAATTATCTATTACGCTCACCGAATATACTTCCTGTAATGAAGTCAGGGTCTCACGAGGAGTTTTTTAGACACTGCTGGAGAGAGATGCAGGCCTATCAGGAGATGGAGGACCCCATATCAAGGTCCATTTGTGATATGATCGCCGGAAGCATTGCCGGTCTCTATTATTCCCTCTTTTTCAATCAGACGGAGACCTATGAGATTCCGGCACCGCATTTTACACAGGATATTTTGATTTACATTTATGAGCATTATTGTGAGAATATCACATTGGAACGGCTATCGAAAGTGTTTCATATGAGTGCCGGACACATCGGTCATGAATTTTCCAAAGCCTTTGGAATTTCTCCGATCAATTATGCCATTAATCTGAAGCTGGATCAGGCAAAATGGCTACTGATCCAGTCGGAGAAGTCTTTGACGGAGATTGCAGCGGAAATCGGATATCAGAATCTACAGCATTTTACTAATATTTTTCAAAAGAGGAATGGCTGTACACCTTTAGAATTTAAAGAGAAGTACAGTCATAAGAAAAAACTATTATATTGATAGGAAATCCTTCGATTCCAGGTTGACATTAATCCTATGATTGATTATAGTTATTTTAATATGGAAAAAAATGCAGAAGCATTTCATAGAGATACAGAAAGGGAGAAAAACAATGTTAAAAAAACCATTTGTGACAAAAGCTCAGTTAGAAGCGATTTGTGAAAAATATCCAACACCGTTTCATTTATATGATGAAAAAGGAATTAGAGAAACAGCTAGAAACTTATATAAAGCATTTTCCTGGAACAAAGGATTCAAAGAATATTTTGCAGTAAAAGCAACTCCAAACCCAACCATCTTAAAGATTCTTCATGAAGAAGGATGTGGAACTGACTGTTCTTCCTTAACAGAACTTATGATGTCTGAACGTTGTGGAATCGTAGGAGACGAGATTATGTTCTCTTCGAACGATACTCCGGCAGAAGAGTTCGTAAAGGCAAAGGAATTAGGTGCCATCATTAACTTAGATGATATTACACATATTGATTTCTTAAAGGAAACAGCAGGAATTCCAGAGACAATCTGCTGCCGTTTTAATCCGGGTGGAGTGTTTGAATTAGGAACAGACATTATGGATAATCCAGGTGATGCAAAGTATGGTATGACAAGACCTCAGCTTACCGAAGCTTATAAACGTCTGAAGGAGTTAGGGGCTAAGAAGTTTGGTCTTCATGCATTTCTTGCAAGTAATACCGTATCCAATGAATATTATCCAGAATTAGCACGCATCTTATTTAATGTAGCGGTTGAGATTAAAGAAGAAACAGGAGTTGAACTTTCCTTCATTAACTTATCTGGTGGAGTTGGTATTCCATATACGCCAGACAAAGAACCAAATGATATCTTTGTCATTGGGGAAGGTGTAAGAAAGGCATTTGAAGAAGTATTGGTTCCAGCAGGACTTGGAGATATTAAGATCTTTACAGAGCTGGGACGTTATATGCTAGCTCCAAACGGACATTTGGTTACAAGAGCCATTCATGAAAAGCATACACACAAAGAATACATCGGTGTGGATGCCTGTGCAGCGAACCTTATGAGACCTGCTATTTATGGAGCTTATCATCATATTACAGTGATGGGAAAAGAAGATGCACCTTGCGACCACAAATATGATGTGACTGGATCTTTATGCGAGAACTGTGATAAATTCGCAGTAGACCGTATGCTTCCAAAAATCGATATTGGAGATCTGTTAGTCATCCACGATGCTGGAGCACATGGTTTCTCTATGGGATATAATTATAATGGAAGACTGCGTTCCGCAGAAATTCTGTTAAAAGAGGACGGAAGTACTGAGATGATCCGTCGTGCGGAAACACCAGAAGATTACTTCAGAACATTGGAAGGTTTTAATTTCTAAAAATAGGAGATTCACCAAAGGCGGCTTTTTTAAGCCGCTTTCTTTTTTAAGAATTATAGGAGGAAGGCATATGTCATTATTCGATATTTTAGGTCCCGTTATGGTAGGACCATCCAGCTCTCATACGGCAGGAGCGGTAAAAATAGGATATATATCCAGACAGCTTTTGGGAGAAAATATAAGGAAGGCACAAATAGATCTGCATGGATCGCTACGGGTGCCGGACATGGTACGGATAAGGCTCTGGTAGCTGGCCTTCTGGGTATGAAGGAGGATGACATCCGAATTCCAGATAGTTTTCGTATTGCCAGAGAACGGGAGATGGAGATTTGTTTTGGAAAGGTGAATTTAAAAAATGCCCATCCAAATAGCGTAAGGCTGAAGCTTCATGGTATTTCCGGAAGAGAGCTGGAGATTATTGCCAGCTCCATTGGGGGAGGCCAGATCAAAATATGTAAAATTGATGGGCTGGAAGCCAATTTTTCTGGAGATTATCCAACGCTGGTCGTGCATAACCTGGATCAGCCAGGACATGTTACGGAAGTAACGTCCATGCTGGCCCATAAAGGAGTGAATATTGCCACCATGCAGCTATATCGCAACCACAGAGGAGGAGACGCCGTCATGGTCATTGAATGCGATCAGGAGATTCCGATGGCTTCCGTAGAGTGGCTACGAAGATTAGAGGGGATTACAAAGGTTACCTATTTATCCAAAATAGAAAAGGAGGAGAAATAGATGTTTCAATCAGTAGAAGGAATGCTTCAGCTTGGTGAGGAAAAAGGACTTCCGTTATGGAGAGTGGTGATGGAGGATGATATGATCGACCGTTCGGTAACAGAAGAAGAGTCTTTTGAAATGATGACACAAATGTATCAGGCCATGAAGGAAGCCGATGAGGGTTATGATAAAGATTTACAGTCATCCAGCCGATTAGTAGGTGGAGATGGTGCTAAGATGGAACAGGCCATAGGAGAAGGAAAAGTAAGCAGTGGTACTTTTATTGGAAAGGTGATGGCACGTGCCATTAAGATGGGAGAATCCAATGCCTGTATGAAACGAATTGTTGCAGCACCGACAGCGGGTTCCTGTGGAGTGATTCCTGCCGTTTTGATCAGTATGGAAGAAAAGGATGGATATAGTCAGCAAAAGATGATAGAGGCACTTTTTGTTTCCGCAGGGATTGGTGAAGTGATTTCAGAACGGGCCAGTATATCCGGTGCACAGGGAGGATGTCAGGCAGAAATCGGAGCAGCTTCTGCGATGGCAGCGGCAGCGGTCACTTATCTGAAAGGGGGTTCTTCCAGACAGATTGCCGATGCAGCAGCATTGGCATTAAAGAGTCTGCTGGGACTGGTGTGTGATCCGGTGGCGGGACTGGTTGAAGTTCCATGTGTAAAGAGAAATGTCATCGGTGCCGTCAATGCCATTACTTCTTCGGATATGGTCATTGCTGGAATTGAAAGCAGGATTCCGGCAGATGAAGTCATTGATGCCATGGGAGAGGTGGGATCTCTGCTTCCATGTAGTCTAAGAGAAACCAGTCAGGCAGGACTTGCGACCACACCGACAGGATTGGAGGTTACAGAGAGAATGACTGGCAATGGATTTGACTGATTTGGAATATCTTAGAAATTAACCGTTCATAAGGGAAAATTTGTGATAAAATAGATAGAAGAGAATAAGTAGAAAGTAGAGAGGAACAAAAGATGAAGCTTACGATTTTGGGTACAGGCAATGCGATGGTAACCGAGTGCTATAATACCTGTTTTGCATTATCTGAGGGAAGCAGACATTTTCTGGTGGATACTGGAGGTGGAAATCGAATCTTAAAGGTATTAAAGGATGCGAAAATTTCCGTTGAGGATATCCATGATGTATTCATTACCCATGAACACATTGATCACCTTCTGGGGGTTGTATGGCTGATCCGTGCAGCGGCAACAAAAATGAATCAGGGAAAATATGAAGGACAGATGCGAATCTATTGTCACAGAGGACTGGTAGAAACGATTCGTACCATTGCAAATCTGACGTTACAGAAGAAGATGACCAAGCATTTTGAAGAAGAGATCGTATTCGTTCCACTGGAATCCGGTGAGAAAATGGAGATACTGGGATATCCGGTCACCTTTTTCGATATTTATTCTACAAAGGCAAAGCAATTTGGATTTACCATGGAACTGTCCGATCATAAAAAGTTTACCTGTGTGGGCGATGAGCCATATAATGAGGCCGACTATGAATTTGTTAAAGGAAGTACCTGGCTGATGCATGAGGCATTCTGTCTATTTGGGGAGGCAGAGGAATTTAAACCGTATGAAAAGCATCACAGTACGGTAAAGGAAGCCTGTGAGACAGCAGAAGAATTAAAGATTCCAAATTTGATTCTATATCATACAGAAGAAAAGAATCTGAAGAATCGAAAGAAGCTGTACACAGAGGAAGGAAAAGCATACTACCACGGAAATTTATATGTTCCATATGATCTGGAAACATTTCAGATTTAACATGGAATTAACATGATGTTTACATTGCCGTAGCAAGAAGAAAAAAATCTTCTGATACTATTAATTGGACGAAGAAAAGGAGGGCGTATACATGAAAAAACTGCATATATTTGCTGCATTGACCATTGGATCTTTTGAAGTAAGCATGTCAATCTACGAAGTAGGTCCATCTGGTGATATGCGGTTATTAAATAAAGTCAAGCAGAAAGTAGAATTAGGGAAGGATACATTACGCCTAAAGAAGCTTTCGATGGAAAAGACAAAACGTTTGATACAGGAACTATTAAAGCTGAAAGCCATGACAGAAGAGTATCAGGTGGAAGAAGTGCTGGTGTATGGAGCAACAGCACTGCGAGAGGCGAAAAATCAGTATTTTGTATTGGAGCAGATCAAAAAGGAAACGGGCTGGGATGTGAAGGTAGTGAATAATCCACAGCAAAGCTTCCTGGTTTATAAAGGAGTGGTATCCAGTCCAAAGTTTGAAGAAATTGCAAAGGATGGAGCCGCTCTTCTGGATGCCAGTGCAGGAAAGCTTAGAGTATCGATTTATCATAGGGGTGACTTGGTGTTGACCCAGAATGTATCCTTAGGTTCTATGCAGATTCGGGAGTGGATGAAGAGAACTGGATATTCTAAGGCGGGACAGTCTGGCCTGATTCGGGAGATGATTACATATCGTTTCAAAGAGTTGGATGCTCAGTTTCTGGAGAATAAGAAGATCCGGACGCTGGTCCTTTCTGGAGATCTTTTCACCAGTCGTGCAGGATGGAAGGGAAAGAAGGGAGATCTTTTATCCGCAGAAGAGTTCCTGAAGCTTTGTAAAAAAGGTGAAAAGTTGTTGGAACAGAATATGGCATTGACGGAGGATGCCGATATTCTTCTTCCTTCCATCATCATTTGTGAGGAATTTTTTAAACGGATGAAGGCTAAGCAGGTATGGATTTCTGGTACCGATATGAATGATGGAATCGCCTATGATTATGCGACGGAGAAACGGTACGTAAATTCCAGCAGAGATTTTAATGAGGACATTTATTCAGAAGCTGTCCAGACGATGAAGCGTTATGTGGCTGACGGCAGTCATAATTATTATGTGGAAAAGGCATGTCGTACTATTTTTAAAGGGCTTGCCAAGGAATTTGGATTATCTAAGAGGGATGAACTGATTCTCCGGATCGCAGCGATTCTTCACAATTGTGGAGCGTATATTACATTGGCGCATGCGGTCAGAGGATCTAGCTATATAGTAAAAAGAACAGAGCTTATTGGACTTTCCAATAAGGAAAGAAAGATGGTCAGTGAGATTATCCGCTATCATAAGATGAATATGGATGAATTCCTGGATGCGATCGATGGACAGGGATTGGGCAGAAAGGAAACGAGTCTGATCGGTAAGCTTACGGTTATTCTTGGAATTGCCAATACACTGGATGCAGCGCATAGACAAAAATTTGAGAGCATGAAAACCAACGTTAAGAATGATGAATTCCGCATTACCGTGAATTCTCTTTCTGAAGGAGTTTTGGAAAAACAGTTTATGGAACGATATGAAGAATTTTTTGAATCCATGTTTGGCTATAAGCTGATCTTAAGAGAGAAGAACCAGAGGTTTACAACATTATAGGAGGAGTGGCAATGAATATATTTAAAAATCCGGATTATTATGACAATCGGGAGCTTAGCTGGATAAAATTTAATCAAAGAGTTTTAGAAGAGGCGAAGAAGACCAGTCTTCCGCTTCTGGAGCGTATAAAATTCTTAAGCATTACGGCGTCCAACCTGGATGAATTTTTCATGGTGCGAGTAGCATCCTTAAAGGATGTGGAGCAGGCAGGCTCAAAGAATAAGGATATTGCAGGAATGACAGCCGGGGAACAGTTAAAGAAAATCAGTAAGCAGCTACATGAGTTTATCAAAAGTCAGTATAATACATACAATATGTCACTGGTTCCTCAATTGGCTGCCAATGGACTTAAAATTATAAAATCATACAAAGAACTGGATGAAGAACAGGCTAAAAAGACAAAAGAATACTTTGATAATATCGTTTATCCGGTTCTGACGCCAATGGCGGTGGATTCTTCCAGACCGTTTCCATTAGTTCGCAACAAATCCATTAATATCGCAGCACTGATCTCACCAAAGGATCAGAAGGATGAGGTAGAATTTGCTACGGTGCAGGTGCCGGATGTGCTTCCGAGAGGATTCTTTGTAGATACAAAAGATGGTGGAAAATGTCTGATCTTATTGGAAGAAATTATTAAGCAGAATATGGATAAATTATTCTTAAATCATAATATTCAGACCATGGGCGTTTACAGGATCATCAGAAATGCAGATTTGACTATTGATGAAGAAGAGGCAGCAGATCTGTTAAAGGAGATTGAAGAAAAAATTCGAAGCCGTCAATGGGGACAGGTCATCCACTTAAGCGTGGAAGAAGGTATGGAGAAAAAATTGGTGAAAATCCTTACGGATAACTTCCATGTGAAGAAGGAAGACATCTATTATCTCAATGGACCGGCAGATTTGAAATATTTTATGAAGCTCTATGGAATGGAGGGCTGGGATGATAAGAGAAATCCGTCTTATAAACCGGCACCGGTAAAGGAATTTATGACAGATGCGTCCATCTTTGATGTGATAAAAGAGAAGGATGTTTTGCTGCATCATCCATATCAGACCTTTGATCCGGTTGTAAACTTTGTAAAAGAAGCCAGCGTAGATCCTCAGGTTCTGGCTATTAAACAGACCCTGTATCGCGTCAGCGGTAATTCACCGATCATTGCAGCATTGGCAAAGGCAGCAGAGATGGGTAAACAGGTTACTGTACTCGTAGAATTAAAGGCTCGTTTTGATGAAGAGAATAATATCGTATGGGCAAGAAAGCTGGAAAAGGCAGGCTGCCATGTTATCTATGGGCTGGTAGGATTAAAAACCCATAGTAAAATTACTTTGGTAGTGCGTAAGGAAGATGAGGAAATCAAACGTTATGTTCATTTGGGAACAGGAAATTATAATGATTCCACTGCCAAATTGTATACGGATATGGGATTATTTACTTGTGATGAGGCCATTGGAAGCGATGCAACAGCAGTATTTAATATGCTTTCTGGATATTCTGAGCCAGAAAACTGGAATAAACTTTTAGTAGCACCATATTGGCTAAAAGAGGGATTTTATGCCATGATCGATCGGGAAATCCAGCATGCCAAGGAAGGAAAAGAAGCAAGGATTGTAGCAAAGATGAATTCCCTGAATCATAAAGGAATGATTCAAAAGCTCTATGAAGCCTCTATGGCAGGAGTGAAGATCGATCTGATCGTCAGAGGTATCTGCTGCCTTAAGGTGGGGATTCCAGGAATCAGTGATAATATTACCGTTCGTTCTATTGTGGGAGAATTTCTGGAACATAGCCGAATCTTCTATTTCTATAATGATGGCGCAGAGGATATCTTCTTAGGAAGTGCAGACTGGATGTCACGTAATCTGGAACGTCGAGTGGAAATCGTATTTCCGATTGAAGACGAGGAATTAAAGGAACAGGTAAAAGAGGTACTAAAGATTCAATTGTCCGATACACTTCAGGCTAATGTGTACATGCCGGATGGTACGTATCACAAAGTGGACCGAAGAGGAAAAGTGTCATTGAATTCTCAGGATTACTTCTGCAAATGGGCCTATAAGCAGTTAAAGAAAGAAAAAGAGCCGGTTGGAGAACGTCGGTTTATTCCGATGTACGACCAGGAGCACGAGGAATAGGGGTATAGAGAAAATCTCCTTCTGTATCTGAAATAATAGGATACAGGAGGAGATTTTATTTTTTATTACATAAGAAATTACTTATAATTTTTCAGGTTCTTCGTATTCTACACCAAATGTTTCTACCGTTACTTCTTTCATGACCTGAGGTGCGATCGGAGCATCTCCCCAGGTGGTTGTAGTTTCTGCAATTTTATTAACAACATCCATTCCTTCGATCACCTGTCCAAATCCAGCATATTCTCCATCAAGATGAGGAGATGTCTGGTGCATGATAAAGAACTGGGAACCTGCAGAATCAGGAATCATAGTACGAGCCATGGAAAGAACACCAGGAGTATGTTTTAGATCATTTTTAAAACCATTGCTGTTAAATTCTCCCTTGATGCAGTAACCAGGTCCACCAGTACCATTTCCTTTTGGATCTCCACCCTGAATCATAAAGCCTTTGATGATTCTATGGAATCCTACACCGTTGTAAAAGCCTTTCTTTACTAAAGAGATAAAATTGCGTACGGTCATAGGAGCGATTTCAGGATATAATTCACATTTCATGACATCGCCATTTTCCATGGTGATCGTAACGATTGGGTTTTGTGCCATAATTAGTCTTCCTTTCCTGTTTTAAGATTTTTCTTTTTAGTCCACTTTCGTGGACTTTGGTATCATTTTACCATATTATTGGAAAAATGAAAGGAAAAGTCCTTCATTTCTTAGAGATTCCGTAGCTTATCTGACAAACTATGGTATAATGAGAGCATCCATAAAAGAATTTTGTCGTGTAGAGCACGATGCATATTGCATCCGGCTACATGAAAGCGGACTTTAAATGGATAAAGGAAGGAGCAATTTATGAAAAGGAAGAAAAAGACAGGAATATGGATCATCATACTTCTTCTTGCTGTTGGAGTAGCAGTTGTATTCGGGGGAACGACCAAAACCAAAAAGAATGCGGAGGTTATCATTGAGGAAGGGAGCGGTTCTAGAGAAATTGCAAAGCGCTTAAAAGAAGAAGGTGTGATTGAATCCCAACTGGCATTTCTGGTAAGGCTTAAGTTTTCTGAATATTCTGGAAAACTACAGTATGGAACCTATGAAGTGAAAAACGGAATGAGCATGAATCAGTTATTTCAGATGCTTGCAACCGAAGGTGCTAAGGAGAATACGATAAATCTTACTGTTCCGGAAGGATATACGGTAGAGATGATCGGGGCCAGATTGGAGGAAAAGGGAGTTTGTACCAAAAAAGCATTTTTAGAAGCAGCTTCCACAAAGGAAGGATATGATTTTGAATGGCTTTCTGATATAGAAGAAAAGGAAGGAAAAAAATATATTCTTCAGGGATATTTATATCCAGATACATATAACATCTATAAGACAGAATCTCCAAAGGAGATTATCACACGGATGTTAGAGAATTTTGAAAAGCACTACAAAGAGATTGAGACAGACCAGTCGATGGATCACATTGTCATACTGGCATCTGTCATAGAAAGGGAGACGAGCGTTCCTTCTGAACGGGTAACGGTAGCAGGAGTGATAGAAAATCGACTCAAAAAGGATATGCGGCTTCAGATTGATCCGACGGCACTGTATCCTCTGACGGATGGAATGTATGATAAAAAAAAGGTAACTTATGATGATCTGAAGATTGATTCTCCATACAATACGTATCGAAACAAGGGGCTGCCGGTAGGACCGATCTGTAATCCATCGTTGGATTGCATGAAGGCAGCAGCGAATCCAGAGAAGCATGAATATCTGTATTATCATACAAAATCAGCAGATAGTAAGGAGCATGAGTTTTTTAAGACTTATAAAGAACATATAAATTCTCAGAAATAATCAGGATAAAATCGTTATTTGCTTAACAATTATACATTTACGTACAAAAAAAAATACTAAAAAAATAACATAAGCTACTTTCCAATATGTTAAAAATGTTGTAAAATATATTATATCTAATATAAGAGGTACAGCCTGTGCATCCATACAGGCTGTGTGGATAACTCTATGTCCAATTTGGACAGGAGATCATCGTGTGAAAAGAATAACATATTTCACACAAAAACTTTTTTAGGAGGGACAAATCAAAATGGCAAGAAAAATGAAAACTATGGATGGTAATACTGCAGCCGCTCA
>OBLI01003465.1_pt1 | contig 12089 bp, 11 predicted proteins | sample 1519701 | NCBI WGS metagenome assembly OBLI01 (sample SAMEA3663005, study PRJEB22513) | pig gut metagenome | biome: pig gut; feature: pig-associated habitat; material: faeces | place: France | collected 2012 | reverse complement strand
TTCATAATTATTATTGGCTTTAATCATAGTATTCTTTTTACTGTAGAGATTTGTTAAATAGCTTCCTGTATAATTCAAAGTGTAGAGAGTAAATGATTTTACAAAAATAGATACCTAAGTTAAACTGTCATTGCTGACCGGCCAGTTAGCAAATGAACAGAATAAGGAAGGTATCTACAAATGAATTCTACACAAAACAAGAAGATTGAGCAAGTAAAAGAAACAACAATGATTGTTGGTATTGACGTTGGCAGTGAAAAGCATTATTTCAGAGCTTTTAACTGGAGAGGCATTGAACTTACCAGAAAGCCTGTACCGTTTTTAAACTCTATGGAGGGATTCAACAGCTTTTATAATACAATTGTGGAGCTGATGCAGGAAAATAAACTTGAAGAGGCAATGGTAGGGATTGAACCAACAGGTCATTATTGGTTTGATCTTGGGCAGTTCATGAGCGAAAAGAATATAAAGTTTGTAATGGTGAATCCGCATCATGTACATAAGACCAAAGAGTTAGATGACAACAGTCCGTCTAAAAATGACAGAAAAGATCCTCGCGTTATTGCAGGGCTTGTAAGAGATGGACGGTATTTTTATTCATATATGCCGACAGGTGTATATGCAGAACTGCGGAATGCGTCAAACCGCCGGTTTGTGATTGTAGAAGAACAGACAAGGGCGAAGAACCGTCTGCAGAAATGGATTGCGGTGTATTTTCCGGAATATAAGGGAATTTATACACACATAGATGCCAAGGGAGGGCTGTTGGTATTGAAGCAGGCACCGACTCCTGAGGAGATAATAAATCTTGGAGAAGAAGGAATCATAAAGATATGGAAAGATGCCAAACTCCGAGGAAATGGGCATAAGAAGGCTATGTTGATTCTGAATGCAGCAATGAGAAGCATAGGATTGAAAGCAGGTCTTACGGAAGCCCGGATGGAGATACAGGATCTGATAGAGGATTATGAACTCCAGACAAAGCGTCTTGAACGGATCAATGATCTGATCAAAGAACTGTGCCAACAGATCAGGTACGTAGATAAGCTACTTGAAATAAAAGGCATAGGAATAACAACAGTAGCTGGTTTCATAGCAGAAGTTGGTGATATCACGCGCTTCGATAGCACGAAAGAACTTCAGAAACTGGCAGGATTGGAATTGGTGGCAGATAGTTCCGGTAAGCACAACGGAAAGACAAAGATAAGTAAAAGAGGGCGCAAGCGTCTTCGTTATCTTCTTTTTGAAGCGGCGATATCAGTAGTTGGAAAGAATGAAGAATTCAAAGAAATCCATAGGTATTACACCACCAGGGAAAAGAATCCATTAAAAAAGATGCAGTCACTGATAGCAGTAGCGTGTAAGCTGATAAGAGTATTCCATGTAATTCTTACAAAAGGAGTCAGTTATGATGCATCAAAAATGCTTGGAGATATCAAGCGACCGGGAACACAGCTAAAAGTAGCCTAGTTCCGTAAAACGAAACAACCATAATGATTACAGGAAGCGTCTGCCGAAAGGTGCTGTAATAGGAGTGTTTGGATCAGTAATGAAAGTGCAAAGAATGAGCTGGTAGCCGGCAGGAATTTTCTCCAGAGGGCATGACCCTGATGAATAGCTAAGCTGGCACCCTGGTTATGGATAGGCAGAACGAAGGAAGTGAGGACCCACCATAAGGAGGATGATCCTGTTGGACATGAGAGGTGAGCTGCCATATAGGGATGGGTATACATCGAGGCCATTTAGAACGAATAGTGATGACGTTTTATTTGGTGTACCCATTATTACTATATATCTGCCCTGTATGAGGTAAAGATCACTCCATAACCGTAGTTCTATTCAATGATAGGTATCAAAAAGTATTGAATTTATTGAAAAAAACACTTGATTATATGGAGAGAGGAAAACACATATGATCCGAAGAAGAAAAAGTCAAAAACAGATCATATCATACAAAGAAAGCGAGAAATTTATGAGAAAAATTGTGATGGCAGACCGCAGGGATAAGGATGAGATCCTTGCATTGTACCGGATGCAGCTTGGAAGGGAGTTCTGCCCATGGGATGAAAACTATCCGGGAGAAAAGGAGATCGACTTTGATCTATCCCGTGATGCATTGTTTGTTATGAAGGACGAAGAAGACAAGATACTTGCAGCAGTATCCATCGATGAGGATGAGGCGGTGAATGCTTTACCATGCTGGAATCCTGCGTTACAGCCGGGTGGCGAGTTAGCAAGGCTGGCAGTCCTGCCGCAATTACAGGGACAGGGAATTGCAAGAGAAATGATGCGTCATGGAATGAAGGTATTAAAAGAACGTGGTTATCAGAGCATTCATTTTCTGGTCAACCGGAAGAATGTAAAGGCAATCCGCTCCTATGCGGTGTTTGCGTTTGATGTAGTGGGAACATGTGACTTATATGAGCAGCCTTTTCTCTGCTATGAGCAGAAGTTGTAAGAAACGGAGTGTCAATCAGGCAGCAAAGATGCAGCACGATCCGGTTGGGGTTATCATAACGGTAAGATGGAGGAAACAATGGAGATACGGATTTTGAATTATTTCCTGACGGTGGCAAGGGAACAGAATATTACAAGAGCTGCAAAGCAGTTACATATCACGCAGCCGACTTTATCAAGACAGCTGGCTGCCTTAGAGGAAGAACTTGGTACGAAGCTGTTTGTGCGGGGGAGCAAGAAGATCTGTCTGACAGAGGAGGGCGTTTTATTAAAACGCCGTGCACTTGAGATCTTAGATCTGGAGGAAAAAACGATTGAAGAGATCAAAGAACGCGGAGAACTGATCGAGGGCTCGGTTACGATCGGCTGTGGAGAATTTGGCGCAGTCGAAGAACTGGCAAAGATCTGTGAATCATTTCATAGGAAGTATCCGCATGTCCAGATCAGAATTCATACGGCAACTGCGGATATTGTTGCGGATATGATGAATCAGGGACTTGTGGATATCGGCCTGTTTTTAGAACCGGTGAATACCGAGGGGCTTGATTATATGCGGATCGCAGAGCGTGAACCATGGGTGATCTGTATGCGTCCGGAGGATGAACTTGCAAAAAAAGAGCTGGTAACAAGAGAGGATCTGAAAAAATTAGCACTGATTCTGCCGGAACGGACGAATGTACAGAGTGAATTTGCAAACTGGTTTGGACGTGATTTTGAAAAACTAAATATTGCTTTTGTCAGCAATCTTGCCACAAATGCAGTGATCATGGCACAGCATGGACTGGGCTACCCGGTTATGATCGAGGGCGCAATGCGCTTCTGGAATGAAGAGAGCATCATCCGGAAGCACTTAGATCCACCAATCTATTCCCAGACGATTATTGCATGGCGCAGAAACATTCCGTACTCGCTGGCAGTCAGAAAGTTTATTGATGAGATCTATGCCTGTGAGGCATAGCACATAAGACAATATAGGTATTAGACATGTAACCGGTGGAATCCTATAATAAGAACATATCAGAATGTACGGCACAAGTGATGTGCATGGAAAGGCAGGGATATTTTTATGAGTAAGAAATTAGTCGCATTTTTCAGTGCAGAAGGAACAACAAAAAAGGCGGCAGAGGAAGTCGCAAAGGCAGCAGGCGCAGATTTGTATGAAATCAAGCCAAAGGTAGCATATACCAAGGATGATCTGGACTGGATGAACAAGAAGTCAAGAAGCAGTGTGGAGATGGCAGACAAGAGCTTCCGGCCAAAGCTGGCAGATTTGGATGCAAAGATCGCTGACTACGATAAGATCATCATCGGATTTCCAATCTGGTGGTATGTAGCTCCGAACATTATCTGCACATTCTTAGAGAGTTATGATTTCGCCGGAAAAGAGATCGTGCTGTTTGCAACCTCCGGTGGAAGCGGATTCGGTAATACCGTAAAAGAGCTTCAGCCATCCGCACCGGATGCAACGATCCGGGAAGGCAAGCTTTTGAACCACATGTCAAAACAGGAAATCGCAGACTGGGCAAAGACATTGTAGGAGACGTAAGATTGTGTCAGCGCGCACCTGATTTAGGAAAATATATGTAAAAAGTGCGCAGAAATGAGGTCTATTTATGGAAAAAATCACACAGACAGCAGGAAGAAATGCACTCGGAACATTTGCTCCGGAGTTTGCACACTTTAATGATGATGTTTTGTTTGGAGAAAACTGGAACAATCAGGATATTGATGTCAAGACAAGAAGTATTATTACCGTGGTGGCATTGATGGCATCAGGAATCACAGATTCTTCCCTGAAGTTCCACTTAGAGAATGCCAAGGCACATGGCGTAACACAGAAGGAGATCGCAGCAGTAATCACACATGTTGCATTTTATGCAGGATGGCCAAAGGGCTGGGCAGTATTTAATCTTGCAAAAGAAGTATGGAGTGATGGCGAAGGAGATCTGCCATACGAAGATGAGGCAATGCGTGCACATGCCAAGTCGATGATCTTCCCGATCGGTCAGCCGAACGATGGCTTTGCACAGTATTTTTCCGGCAAGAGCTTTCTTGCACCAATCTCAAACACACAGGTTGGAGTACATAATGTAACCTTTGAGCCGGGCTGCCGGAACAACTGGCATATCCATCATGCAAAAAGCGGTGGCGGACAGATCGTAATCTGCGTGGCAGGACGTGGCTATTATCAGGAAGAAGGCAAGGATGCCATCTTAATGAAGCCGGGTGACTGCATCAATATTCCACCGGAAGTAAAGCACTGGCATGGTGCGACAAAGGATGACTGGTTCTCACATCTTGCAGTGGAAGTGCCGGGCGAGGAAACATCCAACGAATGGTGTGAGCCGGTATCCGATGAAGAGTACGGTAAGCTGAAATAGAAAAGACTATTGCAGCGGCTCTTCCTTCATTTCATCGAGGAGATCGTTGGTCTTTTGAACAGAATATTTTTTCTGGATCGCAAACAGAAGGATCGCGTCACGACGGATCTTCGGATAAAGCGGCGCGGTCTGGGCAATTTTTAAGGCTCTCTGTGTCTGTGCAACATCAAGGTGAAGCGCAAGACACAGGGAGATTATTTTTTCTTTGGACGGATTTTTTGTTCCGTTTAAGATCTGGTAGCCGTAATTGCGCTGGATTCCTGCCTGTGCGATCAGATCTGCAGGTGAGATATTCTGAAGAAAGATCTGTTCGTTGATATAATCAGAAAAAGAGATCTGCCGGATGTCCTGGCTTAATTTTTCATCAAAGACCTTCAGCTCAGAAGTAGTCGTTGTATGTGCTAAGAGCTGCATCAGCTCGTTGGTATCGTTGGTGTTCATGATAATCCTCATTTCTCGTGTGTGAAAATTGATTTTTACACGTATTTTTCAACAGCAAATTGTTGGCAAATTACCGGCAAGTTAAATTTTGTGGTATGATTAAATAAAAACCACAATATATGGTATATTTTCTTTTGTTTTTTTAGATTTTTATGAAATCATTCAAGAATAAAAAACTTGCCGGCAAGTTACCGGCAAGTTAAATTAAGCCCAGAATGGTATATATTTCATATAACGTGGAGCGGTATTTGGATCTAATGGCTTGATTAATTATAATGCTACCGATTCCTTGATTAATCTTGAAATACTTCCTGCTGATGAATCTTTCACGCCGAAACGTTCTCTTAAAGAACTGTTTGTCAACTGTTCTCCCTGTACTTGTTTAATACATGCATGTAAATAGCAGGCTCGTAATCTGTCTTCAGGAGCGATGCTTGCAAATGGCAGTTCCGAGTACAATGTAACGCGTGTACTTGATTCAAATAATTCTATTTTAGGGGCAGGTAACTGTAATAATTCACACGCAATCACGATTTTATCCCAGCCAGTACCCAATTCTTCGCACATGCCTAATCTTCTCATAAAGGAAGCAAGTTTTTCATTTCTTGATTTTGGAGGATTATCAATAATTCTATTGATGTCAACCAATGGAATGCCGGGATTAGTTACTTCTATCCTATTATCAAATACTTCAACTACCGGACCGGTTCCTGATATGGTAAAATCCTGGTGAATGAGTGAATTAGCGATAGTCTCACGAATAGCTAATATTGGATAAGCAGTTCTTTTATCCCTTCTTGCATCTATAATTACTTCTTCTGTAGGAATCAATGCCTCTATATATTTCATCGAATTTTCGAAGCCGGATGCATATCCCTTTTGCTCCATAATTTCCTTATTCATTAACAAACGATTATTTCCATTGTATTGTACGACTCTAATGGCTTTACGCGAAATCTTAGGAAATGATTTCATGTTTTTCGCAAATAGAATAGCTCCTAAATTGGTTATGGCATATAGTCCATTATCCTGTCTGGTAATTATTCCATCTTCTATAAAAAAATGTGCAATGCCTTCCATATCTGAAGGAACAGGTATTTTACATAAGTCAAAATAAACCACATAGTCTAATAACTGCAAAGCATCATTCAGAGCTAAATCGGTTTTTGCATATTGTTCCTCAAATTTTATGTTTTTTAATTTATCCCATAATTGAGATTCTACCATTGGAAACTCTTTCAATTTCTTTGTATAACTTCCGATTCTGATATAATCTACACCATCAAATTTAACAGGAAAAGATGTTGCATTATAGATTATGAGGATACCAATCTTTTTATTCGTAATTTCAATATCATAGAACTGAAAGTCGGCATTATCGGATAATTGGTATCTTAACCAGTTTTCTAATTCCTGACTGCCTTTGCGCATATTCTGAAGGCTCTCCTCTGTTCCAATGATTTCATGGGTCTTATCATCAATTCCCCATATCATATATGCATAGGTCTTCTCACGCAGAGTAGCTGCATTAGCTAATGCACTGATATCCTTTCCGATCATATAAGGATCATAATTATTATGTTTAAATTCTATCCATTCCGTTTCGTTAGGGAGCTTAATAAGCTCTTGCACAAGCTTATCCAAATTATCCATTGTAATCCTTCTTTCGCAATCGTGTTAGAAAAAGCATAACAAGTTTTTCTGCCGCCTGCAAGAATAATTATCAAATTGACAGCAATGCGGCTTCCTATGCTACAATAGAGGCATACACAAGTGATATGCGCAAAAGGCAGTGCAGGAATGGAGACAGGTATGACACCAGCAGAGGAATACATTTTATCGGAGTATCAGGATCTCGGAAGCCTGAATGAGAATCCGGATGTCCATATTGTGAGGAATAAAATTGATGGGCGGATCTGTGTGAAAAAATCCGTGCGGAGTGAGCAGCGGGGTATCTATGAATTTTTCCGGAATACGCATAATACCTATATTCCAAGGATCTATGAGATGGTTCCGGTCGAGGATCATATCATTGTGATTGAAGAATATCTGACCGGGAAAAACTTAGAAGAGTGCCTGCGGGAAAAGAAGTTTACCGAGTGTGAGGCAGCAGGGATCATTGTCCGGCTGTGCCGTGGGCTTGCACCGCTTCATCATGCATCACCTGCGATCATCTGCCGGGACTTAAAGCCTGCAAATGTGATCCTGACACTGGATGGCAAGGTAATGTTGGTGGATTTTGACATTGCAAGAACCTATCAGGCAGGAAAGAATAAAGATACAGCGCTTATGGGAACACAGGGCTTTGCAGCCCCGGAACAGTTCGGATTCGGACAGACCGATCCACGTACCGATATATATGGTCTGGGCGTGATGCTCAATTATCTGATCACCGGATGCTTCTTAAACGAGCAGATGGTTACGGGAAGATTCCGTGATATTGTACAAAAATGTACGGCGATGAACAGTATGGACCGGTATCAGAACGTTTTCGAGTTAGAACAGGCATTATTTGCTGCATGCCCGGAATTAAAAGAAATGATAACAGAGGAGTCGGGAACACAAAGCGATGGACAAAATAACTTGCAGACAGAAGCTGCCGGAGAGATTATGCGGCAGAAAAATACATGGGAAAAAAGTGCAGACAGCTACCGGATTCCGGGATTTCGGACGAAAACCCCATGGAAAATGATCACTGCCTGTGTGGGATATTTTCTGGTAAGCTGGTTCTGCTTTACACTGGAATTCAAGGATAAGCTGGATCATCCTCTGGTATGGCAGGATCAGATTATAAACCGTGTTTTGGTGTGGCTGTCACAGATTGTAACGATCCTGTTTGTATGGGATTACAGGAATTGCCGGAGCAGACTTTCCCCAAAGATTCCGCTTGTCAATAGCAGGCATGCCATAGTCAGAGGTATCGGTTACATCTTAAGTGACTTCCTGTTTCTGGTCGCAGCGGCATTGATATGTGTGATCATAGAAGCGATCGTCTGATCTTTACCGAAGAAAATGAAATGTATGCTGTCAGCATACCAAATAGATCCGTAAAAAACATAAAATGAAGAAGCATAGACAACACAGTCTTATGCTTCTTCATTTTTTTGATTCAGATATTCCTTTAAGATCAGGTTCACATACTGGGAAAAAGAACGGTCATCTTTTTCTGCAAGCTCTTTGAGCTGTTCTACGATATTTGAATCAAGTGTAATACTTACTTTATTTTTTAATGGCTTCATCTCTGGCCTCCATGCGGAATAGTTTGTATGGATGTGCTTTTACTATACACATAAAATATTGACATGTTTTACAAAGTAAGATAAAGTAGGATAAAGTAAGATAAAATAAGCAGGAGGATAAGTATATGGAAAATGAGACAAAGAAAAAGAAGGGCGGAAAAGCAAAATGGATCGTTCTTGCAGTAGTTCTGGTTATAATTATCGGAGCAGTTGCCGGTGGCGGATCGGACAAGCCAAAGAAGGTAGCAGATACAGGTTCTGATACGACAAAGAGCGAGACAAAGGAAGCTGCCTCTGAAAAAGATGACACATCCGATCAGGCAGACAGTGAGGAAACTGAGACACAGACAGAAGAAAAAGATACATTTGGAATCGGTGAAGTCGCAGAGATGAACGATATTCAGGTTACGATGGTCAACTATACGGAAAGCGAAGGATCGGAATATAATAAACCATCAGATGGCAATGAATTTGTGCTGGTTGAATTTGAAATCGCAAATAATTCGGATTCAGAAATGACAGTAAGCAGTATGGCAAGCTTTGAAGCATATGCAGATGATTATGCATTGAATTATTCCCTGAATGCGGCCGTAGACAATCCGGATGCAAATCAGTTGGATGGAACGATCGCAGCAGGAAAGAAGATGAATGGTGTGATCGGCTATGAAGTCCCAAAGGACTGGAAGAATCTTGAGATCCATTTTACCGATAATGTATGGAGCAGCAATAAGTTCAAGTTTGAAATCACACGATAAAGAGAAAAATGCATGGAAAGAGTCTGGAATTTACCAGGCTCTTTTTGGTGTGTAGGATTTGGGTGTCAAAAGGTATTTACAAATTTTGCCTTTTGAATTTAAAAAAGAATCTTTTGACACCCGAATCCTATGCACCAATCAAGCATGCCTGATCGAAAAGATGCGCACACTTTTATCCGTTGCAGTTTTGGGTGAGTGTGCTATACTAGGTGCAGATTTCAGAAAGGACAGGAAGGAACATGGGCAACGGAAAGAAAACAAAGGAAATGGACATGCTTCACGGAGGACTGGCGGGAAAGCTGATCCTGTTTGCCATTCCATTGGCTTTCAGCAGTATTTTACAGCAGCTTTTTAATTCCGCGGATGTTGCGGTGGTCGGCAGATTTGCTGGGGATCAGGCATTGGCGGCAGTGGGAAGTTGCGTGGCACTGGTGGGCATCTTTGTGAACCTGATCGTGGGACTTTCTGTCGGACCAAACGCAGCACTTGCGAATCTGATCGGACAAAAGAAGCGGGAAAAAATAAACAGTATGCTGCATACGATCCTGACCTTTGGTGTGCTGCTTGGACTTATCTTGATGCTTACCGGCATGCTTTCGGCAAGGGCAGTCTTAGAGGCATCGGGTACACCGGAAAGCGTCATGGAGGAAGCACTGCTCTATATCCGGATCTATTTTATCAGCATTCCGTTTATGCTGATTTATAACTTCGGCTCTGCGATCCTTCGAAGCTATGGTGATTCGAAACGGCCGATGTATTATCTGCTGTTATCCGGTGTCGTGAACCTGATCCTGAATCTGATACTGGTGATCTACGTGCATCTTGGCGTGGCTGGTGTTGCGATCGCAACGGTGATCTCGAATGTCTTAAGTGCATCCCTAACGGTGATCTATCTGTATCGCAGAACCGATGAGTTCAGCTTCCGGTTCTCGAAGATGAAGATTATCTGGGCAGATCTGAAGAAAATCCTTGTAATTGGTATCCCTGCCGGCATCCAGGGAGTAATCTTTTCGGTTTCGAATGTATTTATCCAAAGCGGGATTAACTCATTCGGCGAGGATGCGATTGCAGGTTCATCCCTTGCACTGAATTTTGAATACTTTACTTATGATATTGCGGCTGCATTTGCACAGGCAGCAGTGACCTTTACGAGCCAGAACTTTGGCGCAGGCAATCTGAAACGTTGTAAGAAAACATTCTGCCTGTGTATGCTGTTTGGAATCGGCTTTACGGAGATCTTAAGTGTGATCTTTATGATATGGGACGACTTCTTTGTAAGCATCTACACGACAAGCAGTGCGGTGGCACTCTATGGAGTGATCCGTATGCATCATGTATGCTCGCTTGAGGGATTGACGGCAACCTACGAAGTCGGAAGCTCCGCACTGCGTGGAATGGGCAGATCCATTGAGCCTTCCATCATTACGATCCTTGGAACGGTCGTATTTCGTCTGATCTGGATGGTTACGGTATTCCGCCTTGTTCCGACCTATGAGATGCTGATGAATGTCTATATCGCCTCTTGGATCTTTACCGGTGGAGCGATTTTTATCGTCTATATTTTGCATATGCGGAAACTGGAAAAAAAGAACCGGTGAAAGAAGGTCGAAAAAATACGAAAATAGGTATCAGACTATATTTTTTGCCGCATTTGTTGTAAAATATATATAATAGTTCCGTCAAGCAGAGCAAAGCACGGAGAAATCGTAAGTATTATAATGTTATAATTTTGAGGAGGAAGCATGCGCTTTTTGATGTCATTGGTGCTTTTCGCACTCATGGTTCTTGCTATTTATAATATTCGAAAAGTATATCGCTGGCACAGGGATGAGAACTGGAAAAGTATTTTAAATATTATGATCACGGTAGTGATTGCCTGTGTACAGCAGATTCTGGTCTTATATAGTTCCTGTGAGATATTCAGCAGGCTTGTAATTGGAATTTATACATGCTGTCTGTACTGGATGCTGTATTCGATGGTTGTTTTCATTCAGAAATATACCGGTGTATTTGAAGAAGTGTCTGTGGTGCGGTGGTCATTTTTTGTCTTTGGAATAGTGGAAAGTATCCTGCTTGTATATAATGCCTATGAACCGCTGTATTTCGAAACAGAGCCGGTGCAGTTATGGGGAACAACGATATACAAGCTGGCTGATCATAAGGCACTGTATGACCTGCATCTGGTGGCATGCATGGCACTTGCGTTTTTTATCATCTATCCACTTGCAATGAAGGCGTTATGCTCTCCGGGCAAGTTTGCCAGGAAAAAGTTTATGTTCCTGTTTGTGCTTACGTGCTTGTCGATTCTGGCCGCCGGAGTTAGCGGATTGCTGAAGTTTCCGATTGATATTGGGGTCTATTTTTATATCATGGCTGCAAATGCGGTCTATTATCTGTCTTATATATATGTGCCGCATCTGGTCAGGGAGCATGCAAGAAGTATAATTGTAACGGAATCGAAGGCAGCCTTTTTTATCTACGACCATGAGAAGGTACGGATCTATACGAACCGTTCCGGAGAGGAACTCGAGAAACAGGAATCAATCGTACCGGAACTGGAAAAGTATCTGAATCGTGTAGTAGAGGCAGATAAAGTAGAACTGCGCTACCGTGAGATAGAACTTCCGGTTGCGGGGGAGATGCGTATCTATAACGTGATCGCACGGACACTGATGGCAGACCGGGAGATTGTCGGATATTCGGTGGAGTTTGATGATGTGACCGACGAGATCCGGAAAATGAGGCTGTCACTTTATCAGATGACACATGATGAACTGACCGGAATCTATAATAGTGTATATTTCTGTAATAACGTT
>OBLI01003464.1_pt1 | contig 12095 bp, 10 predicted proteins | sample 1519701 | NCBI WGS metagenome assembly OBLI01 (sample SAMEA3663005, study PRJEB22513) | pig gut metagenome | biome: pig gut; feature: pig-associated habitat; material: faeces | place: France | collected 2012 | reverse complement strand
TTAAGTGTGCTGTGTTCCCATTGGATAAGAAGTATGGTTTGCCAGAGTTGGCACATGAGATTGTTGACGAGTTGAAGTTCCACTTCAACACTCACTATGGCGATCCTAAGGATTCCATCGGTAAGCGTTATCGCCGTCAGGATGCCATCGGTACTCCATTCTGTATTACCGTTGACCACGAGACTCCAAATGATCATAAGGTAACTCTCCGTTATCGTGATACCATGGAGCAGGAGCGTGTTGCAATCTCTGATCTCCGCAGCATCATCGAGGAACGCGTAAGTATTACTAGCGTATTAAAGAAACTTGGTAATGAAATTAAGAATTTCTAAATATCTCTTCTTGCTCATGATGGCAGTATTCGCACTGTCATCATGTAGCGAGGATGACAACACCGTAGATGAGTATGCAAACTGGCAGGAGCGTAACGAGAAGGCTTTTGCCGATACTTTGGCGTATGCCCGTCAGCAGATAGCCAACGGCAGCGATGAATGGAAGGTGATACTCAACTGGTCGTTGCAAAACCAGACGCCTAACAAGGATGCCAACGGTAATACAGTTTCTCTTACTTACAAGGATGTTGATTATATCGTTGTTCATGTTCTGGATAAGGGCAAGGGTAGCGGTTGTCCGATGTATACCGATTCGGTGAAGGTGAGCTATCGTGGTAGAATGCTGGGTACAGATACTTATCCTGCTGGTTATGTATTTGATAAGACCTTTGATGGCACATACGATAAGACGACTGCTCAGGTTGCAACTTATGCGGTAAATAGCCTTGTGGATGGTTTTACCACTGCATTGCTCAATATGCATATAGGCGACCGCTGGATGGTTTACATGCCATATCAGTTGGCTTATGGCACAACCCAGAGTTCGAGTAGCACAATTCCTGCCTATTCAATGCTTCGCTTTGAGATAGTATTGGACAGCTACTACCGCATTGGTCAGGTAGTACCTGGTTCGAGAGCAGTAGAAGCAGGCAAGAAGCAGGGTACTTGGATTACTGAGTAAGGATTTCATAAATTACACCTTATTTATATATAGGGCTCATATCTATTATATATGGGAGTTCATACCTTAATTATTTATATAGGGAAATAAAGAGGAGCGTTCCTGAGATTGCATGATATGGCATTCTCAGGAACGTTTCTTTTTTGTGTTAAGAGACCTTTCTGATGTGTTAACAAGTGTTCGTGTTCGCACACAAATCTTTGATTTACGTCAAAAAATGTTGGATTCATGCATTTTTATGGGAAAAAGTATTGCAGTTTCAAAAAATAGTTGTACCTTTGCATCAGAAAAAATGAGTTTTAGGTTTTTAGTTAGGTAATAGATTTTATAGGTTTAGTTTTTAGGTTTAAGGTTGTTAGTTTTTTTATATTAGGTGTTAGTTAAGGTAAAGAAAGATTGTTTATTCAAGGACGACAGGTATTTAGTTTGTTAGGTTAAATAGGTTGTTTATTCTAGGTTAATGACAGTACTGTCCCGCTTCAGTGGGAGATAAGTTTTGGGAAAAACAAAGGTACGAAACATGTATTAAAAAAATAAAAATGGCGATTCCTTTTTGGAGTCGCCTTTTTTTGCGTTTAAATTATAAATAGGTGACGTTTAAATCATAAATTGATAGATTTTACGTTTTACTCATAAATAGATTGTGTAAATTCATAAATAGAAGAAAAAATGCTATTCAAGAATAAGACAGATTATCTGATGGAGTCTATCCGCTTAGGGCGCCCGATGACAGGCGGTGAGAAGCTGAATCTCATCGCTGGTTTGAGTGTACCCTCCATGCTGGCACAGATTTCTACCGTGCTGATGTTTTTTATTGATGCTTCGATGGTGGGGCATCTAGGCGCTGAGGCTTCGGCAAGTATAGGACTTATCGAGTCAACAACCTGGTTGATAGGTAGCTTGCTGAGTGCAGCAGCCACCGGTTTCTCGGTGCAGGTAGCTCATTTCATTGGTGCCAACGACCTGGTGAAGGCTCGCCAGGTATATCGTCATGCCCTGATATGTGGAGTGGCTTTCAGCCTCTTCGTTACGCTTATCGGTGTAGGCATTCATTCCCATCTGCCTTATTGGCTGGGTGGAGGTGAGGACATCGCTCCCAATTCCTCTCGCTATTTCCTGATTTACAGCCTGGTATTGCCGTTTGTGTTCCTGTATCATATTTCCGAGATGATGCTCAAGTCGGCAGGCAATATGCATACGCCCAGCATCATGGCTGTATTGATATGCCTGTGTGACGTGGCTTTCAATTATCTCTTCATTTATATTATGAAGATGGGTGTGGTGGGAGCAGCGATGGGTACGGCTTTGGCGTATATCAGCATCTCTTTGCCCAATCTCTATCTTTCGGCATTCAGAAACCGTCTGCTCAATTTCCGTCAGGATAGGGTACCGTTCAGATGGGTAGAGGAATATGTAAGGCACGCCTGCAAGATAAGTATCCCGATAGCCATACAGAATATCCTGATGAGCGGTGCGCAGATAGTGAGCACCATGATTGTGGCACCATTGGGCAATATTGCCATTGCTGCCCATTCGTTTGCCATCACTGCTGAGAGCCTTTGTTATATGCCGGGTTACGGTATCGGCGACGCAGCATCTACGCTTGTGGGGCAGACGCATGGTGCCGGACGCATGGATCTCTGCAAGAATTTTGCTTATATGACGGTAGGATTGGGCATGGGAGTGATGGCATTGATGGGCGTAGTGATGTATGTCTTTGCGCCGGAGATGATAGGGGTGCTGTCACCGGTGGAGAGTATTCGGGAACTGGGTACAGTCTGCCTCCGAATCGAGGCATTTGCAGAGCCTTTCTTTGCTGCGAGTATCGTGACCTATAGCGTTTGCGTGGGTGCGGGCGATACGATGAAGCCTGCCGCCATCAACTTGAGCACGATGTGGCTGGTGCGCCTTACCCTGGCTTATGGGCTTTCGAAAAGCTATGGCTTGGAGGGAGTTTGGATAGCTATGGCTACGGAGCTTACCTTCCGTGGCATCCTCTTTCTTATCCGCCTCTTCCGTGGCTCATGGATGAAGAGCTTCCAATGTTAGTTTTATGTTAAGATTGCAGGCATTTGGAAAGATAATCTTCCAAATGCTTGCAAATCTTTTAATTTTTATGTAATTTTGCAGCAGAAATAGCTAATAATTACATATTTATTAATAAACAGAGAAGAATGAGATTAAGAAAAATTTTCGCAGCAGCACTGTTGCTGCTCTCTGTGGGAACAGCGATGGCGCAGCAGATGCCACCTATCCCAGTGGATAAGAATGTGAAGATTGGTCATCTTGACAATGGATTGACCTATTACATTCGCCACAACAGTTATCCTGAGCATGTAGCCAGCTTCTATATCGCCCAGAAAGTAGGTTCTATTAATGAGAACGATGACCAGCGCGGTTTGGCTCACCTCCTTGAGCACCTTGCCTTCAATGGTACTGAGCACTTCAAGGACAATACCCTCCAGAACTATCTGCAGAGCATCGGTGTGGAGTATGGTCGTAATCTGAATGCTTATACCAGTGTTGACAAGACCGTTTATTACTTCACCGATGTGCCTACTGCCCGTGTTTCTGCCGTAGATTCATGTATGCTCATCCTGAAGGATTGGAGCAATGGCATCTCGCTTACCACCAAGGCCATCGAGGATGAGCGCGATGTGGTTCACAACGAGTATCGCATGCGTATGGTAGGTCAGCAGCTCATGTTGGAGCGTGCTCTCCCTAAACTCTATCAAGGCGAGAAGTATGGCTATCGTCTGCCTATCGGTTTGATGAGCGTTATCGACGGATGTAAGCCTGAAACTCTCCGTGCTTACTATCGTAAGTGGTATCGCCCGGATAATCAGGCTATTATCGTTGTTGGTGATGTAGACGTTAACCATATTGAGGGCAAGATCAAGGAGCTTTTCTCAGGCATTAAGGTGCCTAAGGATGCTGCTAAGGTGATTCCTGTTCCTGTAGCTGATAACGATACAGCCATCTACGTAGTGGATAAGAACAAGGAGCAGCAGTATGACATCATCAACATCATGATGAAGAACGAGACAACTCCTGATTCATTGAAAGGTACTTTGCCATATCTGCTTGAGGGTTATTTGAAGAATGTGGCAACCTCTATGCTCAATGCTCGTTTTTCTGAGATGGCCCGTGAGGCAGATTGTCCATTCCTGCAGGGAGGTAGTGATATTGGCAACTATCTGGTTTCCAGTACAAAGAATGCTTTCTCAGTGGTAGGCGTGGCTAAGCCGGGCAAGGTGAAGGAGGCATATGCTGCCTTGATGCGCGAAGCTAAGCGCGTGCATGATTTCGGCTTTACGGCTTCTGAATATCAGCGTGCCAAGGACGAATTCATGAGTCATGTTGACAAGACTTACGAGAACCGTGCCAAGATGAAGAATGAGCAGTTTACCACTCAGTATGTTGACCATTTCATCTCTAACGAGCCAATTCCTTCTGTAGAGGATGAAACTCAGATCTATAAGATGGTAGTGCCACGCCTTTCTGTAGATGTGGTTAACAGTGCCGTGAAGCAGTTGATCTGTACTACCGATACCAACCTTGTAAGCATGGTGTTCATGCACGAGGCAGAGGGTGCCGTTTATCCTACCGAACAGGAACTTGCCGACATCGTGAAGCAGGTGCGCAGCGAGAAGCTTGAGGCTTATGTGGACAATGTGAAGCAGGAGCCGCTGATGGCTCAGGCACCTAAGGCAGGCAAAATCAAGAAGACTGAGGAGAACAAGCAGTTGGGCTTCAAGAAGCTTACCCTCTCCAACGGAGCCAAAGTAATTATCAAGAAGACAGACTTCAAGGACGATGAGATTCAGTTTGCTGCTTCTGCCAACATCGGTTATGCAGCTTATCAGAATGACCCTATCAATGCGCAGAATGCCAGTGCCGTATGGGGATTGAGCGGTTTGGGCGAATTCTCTAGCAATGATTTGGAGAAGGCACTTGCCGGCAAGCAATGTGGTGTAGATTTCTCTTTCTCTACCTTCCGTCACGGTTTGAGCGGTACTACCACTCCTAAGGATCTTGAGACGATGATGCAGCTGGTTTATCTCAATATGACCAATGTTACTAAGGATCAGAAGGCATTCGACAACATGAAGAATACCTATACTACAGTTCTTGCCAACAAGAGCAATAACCCTAGGCTTGTATATCAGGACTCAGTACAGAGCACCCTTTACCTGGGTAGCAAACTGGCTCGCATTCCTGAGGCTTCCGACATCCAGAGCATCGATTATGATGCCTGTCTCGAAATGTGGCATCAGCTCTACAGTAATGCCAAGGATTTCACTTTCTACTTTGTAGGCAACTATGATGAGAAGGTGCTCCTCCCACTCATCGAGCAGTATATTGCATCTCTCCCTAACCAGGGCATGAAGATCAAGATCAAGAACCAGCCAATGCCTTGTGCTACAGGCAAGGTGAGCAATGTATTCACTAAGGCTATGGAGAATCCTCAGAGCCAGGCTCGCGAGATGTGGTTTGCCAAGATGCCTTATACCCAGAAGAGCAGTGTGCTGGCAGATATGGCAGCACGCCTCCTGGAGATGAAGTATCTGCGCAGCATCCGTGAGGAGTTGAGTGCTGCTTATTCTGCAGGTGCCATCTATGGCGTTTTCTTTGACGCAGACAACAAGGTGCAGATTACCATCAACGGTATGGCTCAGCTGAATCCAGAGAAGGCAGATGTTGCCATCCCATGCTTCTTCAAGGGTATGGACGAGGTGATTGCCAAGGTTGATGCTGACGATTTGCAGAAAGTAAAGGAGATTCTCTTGAAGCAGGCTGGCGTGGATGAGAAGACCAACGGTTACTGGATTCAGACCTTGGGTATGTTCGACCTTCACAAGGTTGATAATTACAGCAACTATAAGAATCTCGTGAAGTCAATCGATGGCGCTCAGATTTCCGACTTCCTCAAGAATGTTATCTTGAAGAGTGGCAATCATGTAGAGGTTATCATGAAGGGCGAGAAGAACAAGTAATTCTGATTTGGATATCTGGATATTAGATAGAAAATGAAAAAATCCCGTTGTACGTACCATGCAAGATGGACGACAACGGGATTTTAACTTTTGTTTTTCCCAAAAATTTCAGTTCCTCTTAAAATTTAAGAGTCGTTCTGAAAAATCTCTCTCATTTTCAGTTTTCGGGGTTCTGTTTCCCTGAATCATTCTTTCTCCCTGTTGGGAAAAATAGATTCAGCAGAATCTCTTAACCGAATGTCATTCTGAAAATAATCTCTTTCTAAGAAGAATCTTGTCTCTTGTTCGCTAAAAATCAAAAGACTTAATCTCTTCTTCTTGCCTTAGAGGCAAGAGCCTCGCGGCGTTCATTAAGAATCTGCTGGCATCTGTCGATTGCCTGATTCTGATTCTCTGAATTTACCTTAATTAAATCATTCATAACCTATTGTGATTTTTAAAACGTTGCAAAGATAGGATATTCTGTTCATTTTCGGGGATACTTTTTGATAAAATATGTCTATTTTTCGTTCTTTTTTGATTTATGTCAAAAAAATGTGCAATCGTTGACACAAAATCGTCACATTTCATTCGTTTTATGAAACATTTATGCAACAAATTAAACCTTTTCTCCTGTTTTTCATCTATTATAATAGTTTTTCCTCATTTATGATGGGAAATATGAAAGTGAAGAAAGCGAATGATATAAGAGAATTAGATTTAAACAAATAAATAGAAAGTAAAAATGAAAAAGGTATTTCTTTTCGCTGCCCTTGTGCTTGCATGCACAGCTGGCAGCAATGCTAGCGCTATGAACGAAGCTGCGCTGAATGCTTCCAATTCTGAGTTGATGCCGGTTAAGAAGTCAACTAAGAAGACTACTAAGAAGTCAACCAAGAAGACTACTAAAAAAACTTCTTCCAAGAAGACGACAGCTAAGAAATCTACTGCTTCTGCGTCTACAGCATCTGCAGCTCCTACTACTTCTTCTGCTGCTGCATCTGCAGCAACCATTACTACCGCTAATAATACTTCTGCTACCGTCAATTCTGCAGCAACCGTAGCAGGCGTATTGGGCGCTATCCTGGGTGGTAGTAATGCTGGTAATGGCAGCAACTCAAGCAGTAATGCAGGAAGTATAATCAACGGAATCCTGAACAATGTAATCGGTTCGGGTACATTCAAGCAGGCAGATCTCTGCCATACCTGGAAGTACAGCAAGCCAGGGTGCGCCTTCACCTCAGAGAACCTGCTGGCTAAGGCGGGTGGCGAGATTGCTGCCAGCAAGGTTGAGAATAAGCTGGAAGGTTATTACAAGAAGTTTGGATTCAGCAGTTCCAATACCTACTTCACCTTTAATACCGATGGTACTTTCTCTGCCAAGATTGACGGCAAGGCATGGAATGGCACCTATACCTTTGATGAGAAGACTCATGCCATCCAGCTGAAGGGCCTCCTGCTGAGTGCTTCGGGCTATGCCACCAAGACAACCAATGGCATCAGTCTTCTCTTCGACCAGAAGAAGCTGCTCAATCTCATCAAGGCCCTCAGTGCCTTCAAGGGCAGCTCTACATTGAGCGCCGTAGGCAGTATCGCCAACAATTATGATGGTATGCGTGTAGGTTTCGAGATGACAAAGTAATATAATCTTTATTTAAAAAACAATAAAGCCGTCCTCTTCTAATGATATGAGGGCGGCTTTTTGTTTCGTGTTTTATATCTTGGCTTATCGCTTTTGCGGTTTAATATATTTCCTATTTCACCTCAATCAGGAGCGGATTCTTCAATGCATCCAGATAATCCTTGATGCGGATTTGCCATTCGGCATAGCTTCTTACATCATATTTGCTCCATGCTGCACCGAAGTAGTAGCTGTATTTCTCCCCATTCTTCAAGCCACGCTTCAAGCCGAGGGCATGACCGGTGGCTCCATCGTGTTTCTTGTCGAAGAGCTGATAGTAGGTATGGTCGATGCCTTCCGGAAAGAGAACTCCCACATATACTTGAGAATTGTTCACCTCGATATTGTCCGTAGGGTCAGCATAGCTTACGTAATCCTTGGCGAAGGTCTTGCTCTCGGTATCCTCCTCGTGGATAGGGAAACCGGTGGCGAAATCGGTAGGAGTGGTCAAGCCGTCATACCATACGGTCATCCGGTTGAAGTTGCTGCCCTTGTCGAGCGAGATGATGCGGTGCTCCACCACGTTCTTCATATCGCCTACGGCAGATGGGTTGTAAGTCAGTTCTACGGTGAAGCGGAGCGGACCGTTATCCAATATCCTGTAATCCTTGTAGCAGTAAGGCAGAACCTGGTTCTTGCCCACCATGAGGCTTGGTGCACCCAATCCCAGGGTAGCGCCCACACGATAAGGATCCAATCCGTTGCCATGGTCGAGATGGAAGGAGGTGAGGATATCCAGTTCGCGCGATTCTGCCTGCAGAGCCTTGATTTGCTTGGCAAGAGCAGCAGCCTTTGCTGTGTTCTTCTCTGCCTTTTCCTGCTTTTGCATAGTTCTTACCCTGGCATCAATCTTGTCGCCCTTGATATTGCCGTTCATATCCTTGATGTATCGCTCGTAAACCACGGTATCCGGAGTATTCTTCACCCAGATGTCGGTACCGAAGGAACGCTCGCCGGTCTTCTGCAGGGCAGGGCCATATACGCGGTAGGCGCATCGGTCGTTCTCCCATGCGATATCGTCTTTTCTTATCTTATAGAGAGCGCCGGTGGCATAAACCTTCTGCTGGTAAGGCTTGCCGATGCTCACGTAGTAAGTGGCAGAGCCGTGAGGACGTATGCTTGCATCTATGAGCAGAAGACCATCGTGGGTAATCTGCGAGCCAATCTGCTGTCCTCGTTTGTTCTTCACGATGTAAGCCTCTCCCTTTTTAGGGGCAGCATTGCCCAGTTTCTCCTTCACCTCGTTCATGCTGAGGGAGATAAGCTCTGTGCGTGATGCGGAAGTAGGATTGCTTACCACGATAGTGGCTTGCTGAGCATGGCAGTAGTTAGAACCTGCCAAAGCCAGGAGCATCATCAGGCTCTTAGCCGTGGTGCCCTTCATCATTTTTCCATGAATCTTTTTCATTTTGATTTGTTTGTTTTTGTTTAATACGAATGAATAGTTGTAGATACAGAATAAAGATTTCTCGCAGTTTTGTAGAAAGAACTGCGAGAAATGCCTTTTATTCTTCTATAACGGAGATATCCATGCTGATATCCTCCTTAGGTCTATCACCACGCATGGTTTCACAGTTCTGGATTTTCTCCACGACATCAAGGCCTTCTTCCACCTCTCCAAATACGGTATATTGGTTATCGAGGAATGGGGTTCCGCCTACTTCAGTGTAAGCCTTCTGCTGCTCCTCGGTAAACTTTGGGTATCCCTGCTCCTTGCAGCGCTTCTTGGTTTCATCCACCAGTTTATCCTGTAGTTTCATTAAGCCATCGCGGTCGCGGTTGCGGCGGAAGTTCATAATTTCATCATGATGCTCCTTGGCAAGCTGGTTGAAGATATTCTGCTCCATCTGCATGCCCATCTGCTTCTCCATCTGTTTCAGTTCGTTCTGCTTGTAGGTCTTTCCCCATACAATATAAAACTGGCTGCCGCTGCTCTCACGGTTAGGGTTCACCTCGTCGCCAAGGCGTGCAGCGCTCAAGGCACCACGCTTGTGGAAAAGTTGTGGATAAACGAACTCGGCAGGGATGGTGTAATCAGGTCCGCCCGTGCCCAGCATTTTGCCTTTAGGAGCGCCCTTGCTCTCTGGGTCACCGCCCTGGATCATAAAATCCTTGATGACACGGTGGAAGAGTGTGCCATCGAAATATCCCTCCTTTGCCAACTTGATGAAGTTGTCACGATGCTGAGGTGTCTCGTCGTAGAGGCGAACCTTGATGTCGCCCTCTGATGTCTTTATCAATACTTTAGCCATAATAATTTATAATCAGTATATTTTATTAATCGGTATATGTTGTAATCGGTATATGTCGTAATCGGTATATGTCGTAATCGGTATATGTCGTAATCAGTATGTTCTTTTTACCTTTTTACCTTTTTACCTTTTTACTTTTCATAATACTCATTCCACTGCTTCATAGCCTCCTGCCAGTCGGTCTGTTCACCGCAGGCTACAGCTTCCTTCTGTCTCTCAGCCTCGTCGCGAGCCTTATCTCTTGCACGTTTTGCCTTCATAGCCTCGATGGTGGCATCGTCGAGAATCTGGATAGCTCCACGCTTGATGGCATCCTGCAGTTCCTCCTCGCCGAAAGCCTTGCCAGGCTCATTGAAGTCAGAGATATTGAATTCATAATCCACGCGAAGGTCGTGACGTATCATTTTCTGTTGTAAACGGTTGCCTGCGTTCTTGAGTCGCAGCAACTTGCCGATTTCCTTGATTTCTCCTGCTGAGTATTTGTTTCTTCCCATTAATATGATTTGATATTATTATTTTTGCGTGCAAAATTAAGCATAATCCTCGATAAAACCAAGAAAAGTTTCAAGGAATTCACAAAAGAGTCCCTTTATCCTTTTACTTTTTGCCCTTTTTACCCTTTTACCTTTTTACCCTTTTACCCTTTTACCTTTTTACCCTTTTACCCTTTTACCCTTTTACCTTTTTACTTTTTTACCCTTTTACCCTTTTACCTTTTTCCCCTTTTACTTTTTTCCCTTTTTACCCTTTTACCTTTAAATCACTTCCATGCCTTCTTCTGGTTCAGCTCTATCAGACGGTCGAATTCAAAATCGGCTTTGATTTTATCCAATATTCTCTTTACGATGATATTCATCACGCTTCCTTTGCTATAGTTGGCAGAGCACATGAAGTTTACTCGTCCCTCCTTGACAAGCTGGCAGGCTGTTTTCTGTTTATCCTCGTTATCATATACAGCAATCGAGTGACCGCCATGTTCCTTTACCATCTTCATGCAAGGCACATCGGTTTCTCCATCTCCGAAGTATATCATTCGGGGGAAAGGGATAGGGCGCTTTTCGTCGGGGATATACTGGTTCACTCTTCTGTTGTCGCTCACCTGTTTGATACCTTTGTTGATTTTGAAGAGGAATTGCGTTTTGGTAGTATAGTCTACGGCTACGGCTGGCCAGTAGGCGATTCCCTCCTTGTTGTAGAGAAAGGAGCAGGCGTAGATGTTCTCAAATTCGTGGGCGATAGGTGTGCCCTCTATCATCTCCTTCAGTCCCGAGGAGTTGATGTAGTGCTTTACGTCCAGTCCGATACTGTTGCCATATTCATTCACGAGCGAAAACCATTGTTTTACGCCGCGGAACAGTTCTACATCCTTGCCGAATTTCTGAAAAGATTCCCGGGTGAGCGAGATATTGTTCTTCTTGGCTTCGTCGAGCATCAGATACATATAGGTCAAAATGCCATTGGCATCCTTACCCTCTGCAAACTTTCTGTTTTTCTCCCAGAACTCGTCTTTTGTCTTGCCTGTAGCCTGTATGAATCCAAACTCCTGCATATTGCCCGGCGACAGTGTGCCGTCGAAATCATAAACCAGTGCTACCTTTGGTCTCTTCTTTGCCATATCTCGTTCTCCTTTCTTTTATATTTACCCTAAACTGTCTATCTCTTTCGGGGATGTTTTTCTCCCTTAATTTGCAAATATACATAATTTTCAGCGAATTAGCAAACTATTGGGATAAAAAAAACATAATGAAACAAAAAAGGCGTACAAAACCCATTTCTGAGCATTGTACGCCTTATTCCTCTACGATGCTCGCTCTGGCAAATTCTTGTTTTTGCCGGCACCATTATTGGTAGATCAGGCTCCACAGGACGTGCAACAGGCGAGCATCTGCATATCGTGACCAAACATAAAGGAATTATTTTCGATTCCAAAATTCTTTTTTGTTACATCAAAAGTCATCAAAAGTAGTTTTCTTGTACATATTATTATGATTTTTGTGAAATAATCTCAAATTTTATGGTTATATGGAGATTTGTTCGTATTTTTGCATCCGTAACAAACAAGAACATATGAACAAATGCTGATAGAATTTACGATAAGAAACTTTATGTCATATAGGGATGAGGTTTCGCTTAGTATGGTTGCTAGCACTACTGTCAAGGAGTGCGAGAGCA
>OBLI01003462.1_pt1 | contig 12097 bp, 10 predicted proteins | sample 1519701 | NCBI WGS metagenome assembly OBLI01 (sample SAMEA3663005, study PRJEB22513) | pig gut metagenome | biome: pig gut; feature: pig-associated habitat; material: faeces | place: France | collected 2012 | reverse complement strand
TGGCGCAGAAGCTGAACGTCATCCGCAACACCGTCCAGCTCTGGTTCAAGAAGGATGACATCACGTTCAGCAACATCTACAAGATCGCCGAAAGCTACGGGTGGGAAGTCAACATCACGTTCAAGCTGAAGCCGCAGGGAGAATAAGAGGTGTGGGATTGGATTTTGACACACATAATAAAGACATAATACTATAAAAATATTGATTATATGGAACTGATGAATATTCAACATGGACTTTCGATTATTCAAGTCACATATGAATACGACAAAGAGATGCGCGCATTTCATTTTAAAGACGACATTAGAATCGGTTATTGGACCGTTCTGAAAAATATCCGCTTAGGCGGACCTGAGACTTCAATATACAAATATGAATTTAAAAACTATCTAGAGTTCGTCATAGTAGACAAGCGCGGAGAGTCAAGAATCAAGCAGTTTTATTATAATTGTAACTCTGAATTTACGACAACTAAGCCGTACGATGACGACGATATTTCTCAAAGCGGCATAAGACGATTTCTTGAGAATCACCCCCTGTTTGATTGCATAGACTGGAATGATTATGATGCTTCTGCTGTTATTTCTAGAATTAAAATAACAGTGAACTCGGATAATATGAATAACGTTGAAAAAATTGATAAAATTCGTAGTTTGCTCAAATAGTTTACATGGTCTTATACTTTGGCAAATAGAGGTTAAATAGTTACATTATTTTTGATGCGCACGATGAAGTATTATTACGACAAACAAGAAATTAGAGATATACGCAATTGGAAAAAGGCATTCTGTGATTCATATAGCGGGAAAGATAATGATTACCACTGGCAACCCGGAAGAAGTGGAGAACGCCTTGCCCACGATTTTATCGCGGATGGCGCTTGTGGAGAAGAGACCATGAAGAAAATGGTGTCCGGCTTCTTGCACACTAACGATGTGTCTCTTGAAAAGGCGTATATTGAACATGGCAGCAAATTTGATAAATTCTCACGACGCAGGGTGCAGGATTTGGCGATCTTTGGCAATGCAAAAGGCAAGAGCATCTTCATCGGAATTGAAGCGAAAGTTGATGAGAGCTTCGGCTCGTACACTGTTTCGGCACAAAGAAATAATGTCAAGAAAATGCTCTCAGAAGGCAAAAATACGGACGCCGGATTGCGCCTTGACAAACTAGTTTCGGATTTCCTAGAAGGAGATGAAATAAAGTATGGCAAACTGCGTTACCAGTTATTATATTATCTGGCGGGGTCTTTCCGCGAGGCTGCAGAGGTTATTTTTATGCCTGTAATCGTATATAAGACAACCGGTGTCGATTACCATGAATCAAAAGGCGCGGCCAACCAAAGAGAGTATAAACGGTTTATGGAGAATCTTGGTTTCAAGGAGGTCAGAGAAATGATCTCAGGAGACACCGTAATGGCATATCACAATTTTGTGTGTGCACCAGATTTCAATGGAATGTTAGTACAGAAAGACGTATTCTCATGCTATATCGTAAAGTGATTTTGCTCGGATAATCTCAAGAGTACGTTTTCCGGACGATACCCATTCAGTGATTCCTGTGATACCCTTTCACTTTGGAATTGATTTCAGATATTATTTCGTGAAGCAAGTTTTTTTCTAGGCTTTCTCAGGTCTTATGAGTATCTCTTCATAAGACCTGATTCGTCATACCGAGTAAAAGAAACCAAAAATTTCTTCAAAAAACTTTGAAACAGCCTTAAGAAGGTCCTTTCTTTAAATCCACTTTACCATCTACACTTTTGGCGAGTTGCCAACCGCGAATATTACGGAAACCTGAATAGGATTGCCAACCTCTAGTCCTCTCGAAAAATAATTTTATAACGAAATCTTTTTTAGGTAAGTGCATCTTCCAATCCCCTTTAAGCGAAAATACAGTTCGCTCAAAGGGGCTTACTTTGCAGTCGGAAAGGGTTAATAACGACCCCGGATAATAAATAAAACGAGTATTATGGCTGATAAGACTGCAAACATTGATTACCTCTGCGTCATTCGTGAAAACAATGGTAAAACTACATTTGAGACCATCGACATTCCAGTTTCTACCGATCTGGTTACAAAGCTGGAGGGTTTGACAAAAAATGCTAATGCTACCGTTCTGGATATGCAGGCACAGATGAACCTCGCCTTCAATGAGAACCAAAGGAGAGACATCAATTATGTTTCGCCCTACTCTTATTGGGACTCTTATATCAACATTACATATTATCCGGCAATACTGTCCTTTGCCAAGTATAAGGAAAAGCTCGCAGCTCATAAAGATAGCCTTCGAGAAGAATTTTTGAGGAAAAATCAGACATTACAGAAAATTGACCCTGGAAAATATCAAGCCGAGCTTGATGATTATCTTGATAGAGAAATGTCTCAATACACAGATGGTTTAAAACGCGACTATCTTCGAGTAGCGAAGCGGTATATTAGCGCCTTCAATTATTCTCAAACGCTTTGCCACGCTAAAGAACGAGGCGATTTAAGAATGTTCTCAACGGATACATTGGGGTGGTCAAATTTCACTTATCAGGTTACGGATGAGATTATCATTACACTCGGAACAAATTTTGGGTATGGCAAAGCTTCCTATTTCCGTCTCGGGCTTAGTTATAAGGGAATTGATATCCTTCCATATAGCTATATGGTAAAATACTATTATGCCAATCGTCGAGACCTGCTCCGTTATACCCGTCTCTACGACGTGGCTCATGATAGTTGGAATCTCGCTTTCAGTTTCGTGGAAAAGGCCGCAAATATGGCTTCAGAGTCTGCTGAAGAATTTGTTCGCCACTGGATTCTGAATGAAGTCGAGGATATGGTTCACCGACTTCACGGTGTCCTGGAGAATCCCGATGACTATATCCAAGACATTTTAAACAAAACTGGGGAGAAGGCAGACTGCGACTATTTTACTGTCCGAAACATGTACAGCAATGAAAAACGTCGCTATGGCGTATTTCCCGAGGAAATGACTATGGCAATTCGTTCCGAGAAGTTAACCGGCGCCCTCGATTTTCTAGGGAATTTATCCGCACTTTCAGCAACTCTCCCGGAGATTGAGGCTTACATCGCTGAAATTAAGGAAATGGCGGTAGCTATTATTCCCGAACTCGATGAGATGGTAAAGAAGATAACTGTAAAGGTTGCCCTTCAGCAGGAGGAGAAGGCACATTTAGAGGTGAAGCTGGCAGACCTCAAGAATAAACTTGAGCCTCATGAAATAAAGGTCAATGAACTTTACGAGAATCGTAAGGAAGAGGAGAAACGGTTCCATCGCAGATACTATGAAATCCAGTACGGCAAGAGCCATAAGGAATATGTGGAGATGAAAGAAGAGGAGTCCAATACGAGTGAAATCATCGCAAAACTTGCTGAGGAAATAGTCCTTCGATCCTCATTTAGAGACAACCTCCAGGAGTGTCGTACTAGAGTGTCAGATGCATCTCTGATAGTTGCGGACAGCATTGAAGCATAGACTGTAAGCAGACGGAATGTCAGTTAGTAATAGGATGATACTTTCGCAAAAAAATTGCTTGCTTATTTGTCTGATCTGAGGGTTTTCGTAAATCTTGTCGAGGACAAAGATGGCGTGGGCTGCGAGCCGTGGTCAATAAGTGTTCAAAAAATGACATCTCTTTATATATGAAACCTTGGATATGTCTCAGAAACTTTCCAATCTTAACATTTGAACAATTTTTCAACCATTAATCTTTCACGCTTATGAAGAGAATCTTCACACTTCTTTCCATCATTATTCTTTCCTTTGTTGGATGCAACGTGTATGCCCAGAAGAACAACACCGAAAATGATTACAATCTCAAGAAAGCATATGAGGTCCTAAACGAGGAGAACGACGAAGCCAAAGCCCTCGACATCGTTAACAAACAGCTTCGAGAGACGCCGGACAATGTCTATGCGTTGGTTCTCCGCGCTCGTATTCTTCGCCGAAAGGGAGAATACGGCCAGGCCCTCCAGGATATTAATCACGCATTAAAAGTCAATAAACCGAGGAAGACAGAATGCCCTAATTCTGCCCTCTACTGGTGGAAGGGGTACATCTATCAGGATATGTATGATATGGACAATACGGTCCTCGCTCTAAAGACAGCGTATGAACTTGCCCGAAAAGACAATAAGGACAATCTTCAGAGTATTGCATTTGACTATGCTCAGGCCTTGCATTATGAGGAAGACTATGCTGCCTCTGATGTCATCTACCGCAATATGATAAAGGAAAACGAAGCAGACCAAGGTGCAATGGTGGGGCTTGCTCGCAATATGATGGAGAGGGAAGAATATTCAGATGCCCTTGAAATGTTGGACAAGTGCCAGAAATATGACGCGGACTATGCAGAAATCTACCGTTTCAAGATGCAGGCATACGACAAACTGGGCGACATCTCCCAAGCAGTTGATGCCGGCCTTGAATGGTATGACAAAAATGATGAAGCGAGCGTCAGCGCAATACTTAAAGTACTTGTAAAGCGCCCTAATTACGCTGAAGCCTGTATCAAGTCCCGCATAAAGGAGAGTGAGAATCCATTCCTCTGGAAAGCTTTCCTTTGTCAGTTCTATGAAGAATCCCATAAGTATGCGGAGGCAATCAAAACTTACGATGAACTGGAGGTGGAATTCGGTCACTACGATCTGATTAATATTTGTCGCAGCGATTGCTATAGCAAACTGGGGCTTAATGAACAGGCAGTTGCAGACATATCGAAGGCAATGGAGAAAGAGGCAAGCTGGGATAATCTGTGCCGCAGGGGGGATTACTACCGTCTTGCCGGAAACATTGACTCTGCCATTGCTGACTTTTCAGCTGCTATTGAAGAATCTCCCAAAGCCGGTTATGCGTACTATAAGCGCGGTTGGTGCTACGAGATGAAGGGAGACCGCGGGAAGGCGCTGGAGGACTACAACCTTGGTCTTGAGATGACTGAAGATTATCCTTACCTCTATCTGATGCGTGGTGAGTTGTTGCTCCTGAACGGGAACAAGGCAGAAGCCTTTGCCGACTTCGAGGCCGTAATCCGGAAGGATACTGTTGCCGAAAGCGGAAGTTGCCGCCAGTACGCGCTGCATTTCCTTGGCCGTGACAAGGAGGCTGAAGAGTGGATGGACAAGATTATTGCATCCGATCCCGAGAATGCCGGTCACTATTATGATCGCGCTTGCCTATACTCCAGAATGGGCCGTTTAGAAGAATCTATCGCTGCGCTCCGTATGTCCTTTGAGAAAGGATACCGCAGTTTTTCTCATATTCGTCTGGATGATGATATGGACGCAGTCCGTGACCTGGCTGAGTTCAAAGCACTGATGGAGGAATATGAGACCAAGCACGCAGTATATCTTAATGAGTTTAAGGTCTCCATGCCACAGAAGGAGGAGATGGTGACGGAAATCATGGTGAAGCGTAATCCCGGAGGCACATTCGAGATTCCCTGTAACATCAACGGCCTTGCGCTTCAGATGATCTTTGACACAGGTGCGTCAGACGTGACAATTTCCTCCGTAGAAGCCAACTTCATGTTCAAGAACGGCTATCTGTCCGAGAAGGATATCAAGGGCAAGAAGTACTATCAAATTGCGAACGGACAGATCAGTGAAGGAACAACAATTACGCTCCGCGAAGTGAAGATTGGCGATGCAGTTCTTCACAATGTTAACGCCTCGGTGGTGAAGAGTCAGAAAGCTCCACTGCTGCTTGGTCAGAGTGTCATGGAACGCTTGGGCATCATCACCATCGACAACCAGAACAACAAACTTATCATCAAGCACTAGGGGCTATGCTGACGTTAGCAATTGTTCGGGGAGTTGCCTGTGTTATGCTCCTGATAATGTTGTTCTTTGCGAAATCGTTCGTCGCATGGACTCCATCAACGGTAATATCAGTTTTTTAATTGTATCCATCAGACGTATGATATGTTCATAAATCCGTCACTGTTGGAAAGTGATTGAAGAACTAACACAATAATTTTACTTAAACGAACAATGGTTTCGTTTAAGAGTTGTATCTTTGCAGTATAAAACAACGCAATATGCCAGTAAACAAAGACGCAATGGCCCGCTACCGCATTATTGATAGAATGCTGGCTGACCCGAATAGAAATTATACCACTAAGGAGATTCTTAAGGAAGTGAGTTGGCAGTGCGACTCTGCAGTCACTCTCAGAATGATACAGAAAGACATCAAATCCCTTAAAGAAGAGTTTGGTAAAGAACTCGTTCGTAACGCCGGAAGGCGTGGGACAGTTAAGTATGCCGATCAATCCGAACCATTGTTCTATCAAGAGCTTACATCAGATGAAGAAGAAATTCTACGGGAAGCTATCAAGAGTTTAGGGCAGTTTGAGGGATTAGATAATTTTACTTGGTTGGATCTGCTTAAAAAGAAACTCGATTTCAAGGAGCGTCCTGGCCAGCAGCCCTATATTTCCTTCAGTTCAAATGAAGAACTTCAGATTCCAGAAGGTCTTCTGGGGCGCTTGTTTTCTGCGATTTCAAAGAAGAAGGTCATTCGTATTACGTATTCTATTTTCGGCAAGGAGCCAAGGGAATATACGGTATATCCGTATCAGCTTAAGCAGTTCAACGACAGATGGTTCTTGCTTTGTACTCCGCTCGGTGACGAGATTTATCCCTATAGAGCAGAGTTCATCGCCACATTTCCTTTGGATAGAATATCTAAAGAGTTTAAGTACATGGATGATGAACCATATGTTGAGACTCCGCTGGACCTGAAGGCAAGATTCGACGAGATAGTCGGCGTTACTCTTCTCCAAGAAGAGGAAGTCGAAGATATTTATTTTGCTGTCAGCAAAAAGTCGCTGCCGTATATTCAAACAAAATACCTGCATGGTACGCAGATAGAGCTTGATGGCGAGTCCCAAACAATGTTCAGGAAAAAATACCCTACTTTGAAGGACTGGACATTCTTCTCAATAGAATGTCGCCCCAATTACGAGCTTTATAGCAAGTTTGCATCCTACGGAGATCAACTTATTTTATTGGAGCCACGAAGGATGAGAGATGAAATGTGGCGAAAATTCAAAAATGGGTTCGCGCTCTACGACGGACTAAGTTGAGAACAACACGAAATCTAACATCAATCAAGTAGGAGGAAAATGAATAGTTTTCCTCCTACTCGATTTTTCTTCCTATTCGATTGACATACAAGCCTTCTGAGGGCATATAGTAGAATGAAAATCTACCTTGAACTCCGCCTAGAGTAATAAAGACCATTCTTTATTGTCGCAAGTTAAAATCAAGTTGGCAAACTGCCTTATATGACCCTCAATTGATGTTTCGCGCTTTTCGATTCCTCGAAAATCAAGTTACCTGCAAGTTAAAATATGCACACGTCGGGATGTACTTCATATACCGTGGTGCGGTATCCGGATCAAGAGGTTTGATGAGTCTTTGACTAACAGCCTCCTTGATGAGTCTTGATATGCTCCCGGTCAGTGAATCTTTTACTCCGAAACGCTTTCTCAACGATGCATTTGTCAATCTATCTCCCTGAATATACAATAGGCAGGCACGTGGATAGCTGGACCATAGTTGATCTTCCATTGGAATATTCGCAAATTTTGAGGTGCCTCATCATTGACCCCAGTTTCCCATTACCGCCATGCGAAACTGGAGAGACAATCAACATGAATGACTCTCACAATTCGGATGGATAAAAAAGATGTGCTTTGTTTTCATCCGCTCAATATTCAATCCGAGAGTATCCATTTCCTCTTTCCATATAGATTCCCACTCTTCACTTGAACAGATTTCATCTTTTTTACGCCTGAAGCCATTCACAAAACCTATGTATAGAAGTCTGGCCTTTATCCCGCATTTATTGCAGAAATACAGGAACGCCAATCTGTTAGCCAGTTGATAACAATCGGAGTCTATCCATTCCTTATTTGGTTTTGCCTGAAGCCATTGGGCAGTCTCGTAAAAGGCTTTTTTGATAATTATTCTGCTTTCTGGAGATGCTTTGCACTCTTGGAATGATTCGTCTCTATGTGCTTTCGCTTCAACGAAATACCATGTGTCACCTATCGTGCAGATGCCATCCCAGTTCATGGCCTTTCCGCTTTGAGGCCAAAATGATTTCCATTTATCCCTTATGTCTTTATATCCATCCATCCCTTCAAAACACGAAATTCCTACCAACTCTCCATCTCCAGAAAGTTTGTCATCATCATAAGGATAATCTAACCATTTTATCGTACCGGACTGTCCAGTAGATTCCAGGATAAGCCTGTCCAGCTCATTTCTGTGATGTCCAAGGAAGCGCAACAATTGGAATTCGCTCCCATATCCAAGTCCCATTTCTGCCATAGTTATTAATTGTATTTAGTGATTGTACGTTCCAGTAGTTGAATAATACTATCTCTTAACTTCACCGGTTCCAGCACTTCCACATCGTCACCATAATAGAGGATGTCGTGGATGAAGTCATAGTTAGGCGTGAGGTGGTAGTTGAAGATGGAATACTCTGCATTCCTCTCTTCCTCCTTCTGGCTGGCATGCAGAGGCAGGGTGCGGAAGTATTCGGCCTGGCGGGCGCACACTTTCAACTTGACACATGCAGGTTCCTCACCTTCATAATGCAAGACTCCATAGCGGGCTCCCAAAAAGTCTTGCATGTCAAACGTCTTTGGTACAATGAAAGACTTTTCGCTCACGACAACCGAGTTCATCCGGTCCAATGCGAACGAGTGGGGTTCCTTGTATTTACCATTATGGTCTCGTGCGAAAAGATACCAGCGGCTCTTATATTCCTTCAGACAAAAAGGTTCCAGTAGAAAGTCACGGGGCGCATCCATCGAAAAGCTCTTGTAGTTGACTTCCAACATCCGTTCATCACGAACAGCTCGAATGATCTCTGTCAGGAATCTATGACAGGAAGGTCCATTTTCGAATAATATGCGTTTACGCAACCCTGCACTTTCATTCGCCAGATTATTCAGGCAGAGCGCCTCCATCATCCAGTTTCGCAAGCCGCTCCCACCAAGTTCTCCATCGTTGTCGATCCTGTAAGTGTTATCTCGACGGTCACAGACGATGTCAATGCCGAAGATATCGGCAATGGCTGTGATGTGATTTGAGAAGGTGCGTGTGGCCAGTTCTTTTTTATCTTCATTGATGGAACTACGCGACCATAGTTCCTTGATTTGATTCAAGGTAAGAGGTCCGCGGCTCTGGATGGTATCCAGCAGCCAGACATATGATTTGAAATAATTCTTTGCCATAACAAGGTACAAATATAATGATATCTTCGGCAAAATTATGGCATAGTTGAAATATTTAACTTCTACCATATTTTTGCCGAACTGCGGTTTACCTTTGCTGTCAAGAATGAAGAATGATATGGAAATAAAACAACTTGAGCCGAAAGAGAAAGTGATTACTTTCTTTGGCGAAATCAAAGGTTCCAGTGTGGAGCCGGCCATCAAGGAGATTGTGAAAATCAACCTCACCGACCGGGCCTACGCGCAACAATGCGCAAAATGGGCTCTTGACAACAACCTGTCACCAATGACGGTTGCATTGACGCCGATAGAACTATACCTGTCCACTAATGGTGGATCTTGTTATGATGGACTTGCACTATATGATGTAATCGAAGCGTCACAGACTCCAGTCGAGGTCTACTGTACGGGAAAGATAATGTCCATGGGCATCATCGTAAGCCTTGGCGCTAAGGTTCGGAAGGGCTACCGCAATACCACATTCATGGTTCATCAAGTATCCGGCATCGCGTTCGGTACCCTACGTGACATTGAAGAAACATATGCGGAAGCGAGCCGTATAAACGACATGCTTTTCAATATAATCAAATCAAAAACCAGAGTCACGGAAGAGCGACTCAACCAGGTTATCTTGCAGAAGCAGGACTGGTTCATCACAGCTGAAGAGGCTCTTGAGCTTGGTATTCTTACAGAAATCATCTAAATTGGCAGAAAGCCAATCACTTTCAGATTATTTACTGTAACCGATAGCATTAACATCAATATACTTCAGACATGCGTAAAAGAGTTCACCATAAGAATAGCCACATAGAACAAATAGAGACAGAGCGTCTCATACTCAAAGCAATGACAGAAAAAGACGCAAGAGCATTGCTCAGCACTGTCGGAGATAGCGAAACCGCATGGTGGTCAGATGATTATATTTACGATCTCGATGAAACGATAGAATTTATAGAATTCAACAACCTGGGAATTGACACGTTGCTGTACGGAGTATTCCGGAAAGAATCTGACGATGTGATCGGCTATGTGCAAATCAAGTTGTCACCAATCACAGGCAAGATTGATGTCCGCGAACTGGGCTATGCCATGTCCAAAGAGTATCGAAGACGAGGCTACATGTCAGAGGCAGTAAATGCCGTCTGCAATCATTTGTTCCAAAATGAGTACATCAAACGCATTACACTAGAGATTCTTCCAGACAATCTGCCGTCACTGGGTGTCGCGCGCAAGTGCGGTTTTTCCTTTGTGGAGGAGCCGGAAGAGAAGAAACATCTCAGGTTCTTGGACGATAAACCACTAGACCTCTACGTACGCGAGCGAATGCCGATAGCAAGTGATAATAATTCAAAGCCATGAACCCTTGCCTCGTATCGTCTAATTCAATGCAATCAGATGCAAAAGTAGAGAAAAAATGTGCGACAAGTTACCTAATGGAAGATATGATATTGAAGAGTCTTCTGCCGTTTTTGCCGATTATCTCGGACAGTGAAGAAGTAAAGGGACATGTCATTTTAGCGAAAATTTGCTATTTTGAATGATTCTAAAAATCAGTTCCACATTCTATGAGATTCCATCAAATGCGATAAAATGAATCGAAATGACCATATTTTCGGGAAAGTTTTTTACATTTGCAGTACACGAAAACTGGGTGAGTTACCTAAATTTGCAAGGTGCACAATATCATCGCATTGAATCACATTTGGTGCAACGAAAAGTTACCTTACCAGTTACCTAATTGCCGAAAAACAGCCTTCCAGATATCTGTAGAGGGGTGTGTCCTTTTCTTTAACGAGGAGGAATATTAGTAGTTAATTGCTTAATAATTAAACATTTAAGGCGGAACATCATTACGATGTTCCGCCTTTTCTGGTTTTTCAAAAGACTTGCCCGCTGTTTTATTTCTGATTTGATATTCTTTCCAACCGTGATGTGATGCCCTGCTTATAAGCTTCCTTGCACTCGTCATTCAGAAACGACATGTCAATCACGTCTTGGAATTTCAGCTTTTCTCATTCAATTCATCTGTTCTGACTGGCGCAAGATGAAATTTTGGTCGCGAAAGAAAACATCTATATTCCGTCCCGCCACCTCATCAGAACTTGAATGACAATCCTGCCGACACGTAGCCCGCATCATGGCCGCCCTCTACCCAAAGTCCGGCCTTGTCGCAGAAGTACCAGCGAAGTCCGGCAGTGGCCAGTATGCCCATCTTCGTGTCCATCTTGTTGAATGTGGAACTGGCCTTCTCTCCGCTTTCGTGGTCAGTGGTGTGTTCTCCGATCAGTCCGGCATCGATCATCGCCCTCGCGTAGAGTTCGAGACGGCTGCATAGTGTTATGTGATAACTGAGACCTGCTGCAAAGTCAACTCTGTTGCAGTACGTGTCCTGTTGTTTGTCGCCATAGCCGTTGTCCAGCATCCAGTTGTAGCTGTAGCGGGAGTATTCGCCTCCTATTGACCAGCCCAGGCTTCCGAAACGTCCGAAATCAAGGAAGCAGATGTCCGAATATATCATTATCGGAGGGACAGCCATCTTGAATGAGGATTTGGAGCCGTCAGTGGCATGCTTCATCACCTTTGTCCACTCCGCGATTACAGGGGAGGCGCCGACCTGGATTGTCCTCGTGTATTTCGGGAACACTATCTCAGATTTGGTACGCTTCCAGTCCACGTTCTTATTGGCGTCGGAAGAGGCGATTCCTCCCTGGACACCGACCTGCCCGTCCTTGAGCTTCCCATCCACGCGGAGAGCAGTGCCTCCGTAAGAGGATTCCCATGCATGGATGACATCCATGAACGTGCTGAATTCGCCCTCCCGTATCCTTGCGGCAA
>OBLI01003460.1_pt1 | contig 12102 bp, 7 predicted proteins | sample 1519701 | NCBI WGS metagenome assembly OBLI01 (sample SAMEA3663005, study PRJEB22513) | pig gut metagenome | biome: pig gut; feature: pig-associated habitat; material: faeces | place: France | collected 2012 | reverse complement strand
CTTCCGCACTTGCTTCTAAGGCAACCGGATACCCGATCGCAAAGGTAGCAGCAAAGATCGCTTTAGGTTATACTTTAGATGAGATCAAGAATGCGATCACCGGAAAAACATACGCAAGCTTTGAGCCGATGTTAGACTACTGTGTTGTCAAGATTCCAAGACTTCCGTTCGATAAGTTCATCACTGCAAAGCGTACGTTAACAACGCAGATGAAAGCAACCGGTGAGGTTATGAGTATCTGCAATAACTTCGAAGGTGCCCTGATGAAGGCAATCCGTTCCTTAGAGCAGCATGTAGACTGTCTGATCGCCTATGATTTTGACAAGCTCTCAGATGAGGAATTAGACAAGGAATTACAGGTAGTAGATGACAGACGAATCTTCTGTATCGCTGAGGCATTAAGAAGAGGTGTTTCTTATGAGAAGATCCATGAGATCACAAAGATCGATCTGTGGTTTATCGATAAGTTAGCGATCATCGTTGAGATGGAGAACCGCTTAAAGAACGAAGAACTCACACCGGAATTATTAAAAGAAGCAAAACGGATCGAGTTCCCGGATAATGTGATTGCAAGAATTACCGGAAAAGAAGAAGCAGCTATCAAGCAGATGCGTTACGATAACGGCATTATTGCAGGCTTTAAGATGGTTGATACCTGTGCGGCTGAGTTCGAGGCTTCTACGCCATATTACTATTCTGTATTCGGAAGTGAGAATGAGGCAGCCGAGACGAACGACCGTAAGAAGATCTTAGTCCTTGGTTCCGGCCCGATCCGTATCGGACAGGGTATCGAGTTCGATTACTGTTCCGTACACAGTACCTGGGCATTTGCCAAGGAAGGTTATGAGACAATTATCGTAAACAATAACCCGGAGACAGTTTCCACAGACTTTGATATTGCAGATAAGCTTTACTTTGAGCCGTTAACACCGGAAGATGTGGAAAACATTGTCCGCTTAGAGAAGCCGGACGGAGCGGTTGTACAGTTTGGTGGACAGACTGCAATCAAGCTGACCGAAAGCCTGATGAAGATGGGGGTTACCATCCTTGGAACAAAGGCAGAGGATGTCGATGCGGCAGAAGACCGTGAGCTGTTTGATAAGATCTTAGAAGAAACCAAGATCCCAAGAGCAGCAGGTGGAACGGTATTTACCGCAGAGGAAGCAAAAGAAGTAGCGAACAGACTTGGTTATCCGGTACTTGTGCGTCCGTCCTATGTACTTGGTGGACAGGGTATGAAGATCGCTTTTAACGATGAAGAGATCGAAGAGTTTATCGGAATCATCAACCGTATCGCACAGGATCATCCGATTCTCGTTGATAAATACTTACAGGGTAAGGAGATCGAGGTCGATGCAGTCTGTGACGGAACAGACATCCTGATTCCGGGTATCATGGAGCATATCGAGCGTACCGGTGTACATTCCGGAGACAGTATTTCCGTATATCCTGCACCGACGATCAGTGAGAAGGTAAAAGAGACACTGACCGAGTACACCAGAAGACTGGCAAAGGCACTTCATGTAGTAGGTCTTATTAACATCCAGTTTATTGTTATGGATGAAGATGTATATGTCATCGAAGTAAATCCACGTTCTTCGAGAACCGTACCATATATCAGTAAGGTAACCGGAATCCCGATCGTAGATCTTGCAACCAAGGTTATCATCGGAAGCACGATCAAGGAACTCGGATACCAGCCGGGACTTCAGCCGGAGGCAGATTATATTGCAATCAAGATGCCGGTATTCTCCTTCGAGAAGCTGCGTGGAGCAGAGATCAGCCTTGGACCTGAGATGAAGTCCACCGGAGAATGTCTTGGAATTGGTAAGACCTTCAACGAGGCACTCTATAAGGCGTTCTTAGGAGCAGGTGTGACACTTCCGAAGTATAAGCAGATGATCATGACGGTAAAAGATGCAGATAAGCCGGAAGCAGTCGGCGTTGCAAAACGTTTCGAAGCACTCGGCTATAAGATCTATGCAACCAGAAGTACAGCGAAGTACTTACAGGAGCATGGAGTCAATGCATTACGTGTCAATAAGATCACACAGGAATCTCCGAATGTCATGGATCTGATCCTTGGACATAAGATCGATCTTGTCATTGATACACCAACCCAGGGTAACGGAGATAAGAACCGTGATGGATTCCTGATCCGCCGTAATGCGATCGAGACAGGTGTATACTGTATCACTGCAATGGATACAGCGAATGCCTTAGCAACCAGCTTAGAGCATGCACACGAAGAACTCACCTTAGTAGATATCGCGAAAGTTAAAAACGTGTAAAAGCGTTGAATTATGTAGAATAAAAGCACAGCCCCACAGAAGTGAATGTAAGCATTCATTCTGCGGAGCTGTGTTTTTTCGTGTATAGCGAATGATAGAAAAATATGATTCTCTAAATTTTTCTAAAATAAGCGGTAAAGCACTTGTATTTCATATGATTTTCATCTATGATGACAAAAACATAGATTGATAATTTCTTAAAATTCTATATTATCTATTTCATATCGCACTTATTCTTGCGGCAATCCAGATGATAATAATTAAAAAATATTTTTGTGACGTTTATATCTGCATTATTTTAGGAGGAGTTATGATGAATAATACAAAGGAAGAGACGTTGTTTTACCCGGAGGGATATGCATTTAATCTTAGCGATTTTGCATTGTTTTTATCTGTAATGAAGAATCCGAGAGCTTATGAATGTGTATTGAGTATTATTTTAAATGAGCCGGATATTAAAATGAAAGAAGTAAAAGTAGAACATGTGGTATTAAATAAATTCGGTAAACGTGCGATCCGACTGGATGCATGGGGAATGACAACCGATGACAGGCAGATTGATATGGAAATGGAAAATAGTGCAGATCGAGATTCACTGCCTAAGCGCACACGTTATTATCAGGGATTATTAGATACACCAATTTTAAAATCAGGGAAAGATACAAAGTACCGGGAATTGCCATCTTCGATTATTATTTTCATTACACAGGATGATATTTTTGAAAAAGACCGGGCAATATATACATTTACGGAGCAGTGTGAGGAAATACCGGGACTGCATTTAGATGATGGAACAAAGAAGATTTTCTTAAATATGACAAGTAAAAACGGTTCCAAAGAATTAGTCAGTATGTTACAATATATGAAAAATACAACACTTGAGAATCCGGACATAGAAGTACGTGATGCACGTATCACAGAACTGGATCGGATTGTGTCGGAAGTGAAAGAATCAGAGGAATGGGAGGAAGTGCAGATGAACATTCTTGAGATTGGAATTGCGAAAGGAAGAACGGAAGGACGAGCGGAAGCTGTTATTGATATACTGAGTGGCTTGGGAAATGTGCCAGAGGATTTAACAAAATTGATTTTGGAACAACAGGATCAGGATACCTTAAAGGACTGGCTCCTGCTTGCAGTACATTCCGGATCTGTAGAAGAATTTGCCGGAAAAATAATGAAATAGTAGTATTGCATTCACAAATAAAATATGCTATTCTCAATTTACATGAATGCAAAAGCGAAGATATTAATTCCACTTATTCATGCAAATATTGCCCACCATTTTTATGGTTAAGCCCATACGGACAGGCGGGGCAACTGCCGCGGGTGGCGAAAGGCCACATTATTGATTGAGTTCAGTACTCGAATTTTATAAGATGATTACTTCATAATCGAAGAAAGCGCCACATCACTTGTGAAACGGTCAATAAGAGTAGCATATTTATTTGCTGTATAAGCTCGGAATAGTTTTTGCGGATAAGAGATAGAAGAGAAGAAAATTCTGTTTTCGGATAAAAGCTAGAGAAAGACACAGGCAGGTGATGAAGATCACCTGTCTTTTTTGCTGTATAGGAAATTTCCTATACAGCAAAAGCAAGCAATACAAGCATACATGCTTGATTGCCAGGATGCGCACCTCGCAGAGTGAAAAATTAAATGAAATAGTGTGAAAAATATGATTTTTTACACACGAGATTTGTGTCTGCACGCACTTGACACAAACTCGCTATGCGCACTTATTATGCGCAGCACAAAAAACGTGCGGGAAATGAGGATTAATATGAACTTAGAAGCGCAAAAGCATGCTCCGGTATACGAAGCGTTAGAGAAGTTACGGAAAAAAAGAGTCGTGCCATTTGATGTGCCGGGACATAAGCGTGGACGCGGTAATCCGGAATTACGCGAACTGTTAGGGGAAGCCTGTGTCAGCTTAGATGTCAATTCCATGAAGCCATTAGACAACCTCTGCCATCCAATGTCTGTGATCAAGGAAGCAGAAGAACTTGCGGCAGAAGCATTTGGTGCGGATCATGCTTTTTTTATGGTTGGCGGGACAACCTCCTCTGTGCAGAGCATGGTTCTTTCTGTATGTAAGGCGGGAGATAAGATCATTCTGCCGCGTAATGTACATAAGAGTGTGATCAATGCACTGGTTCTTTGTGGGGCAATTCCGGTTTATGTGAATCCGAAGGTCGATGACAGACTTGGCATTTCACTTGGTATGGAATTAGAGGAGGTAGAGCGGACGATACAGGAGAATCCGGATGCTGTCTGTGTGTTTGTAAACAATCCGACCTATTATGGAATCTGCTCCGACCTGCGAGGAATCGTAAAGCTGGCACATGAACATCATATGCTGGTACTGGTGGATGAAGCACATGGAACACATCTTTACTTTGGAAAAAATCTGCCGGTCAATGCGATGAAGGCGGGCGCGGACATGGCTTCGGTATCCATGCATAAGTCCGGCGGAAGTCTGACACAGAGTTCCTTACTTCTGGTCAACAAAACCGTGAACTGGGAATATGTCAGCCAGATCATCAATCTGACACAGACAACAAGTGCTTCCTATCTGCTGCTATCGAGCCTTGATATTTCCAGAAGAAATCTGGCACTCCGTGGCGAAGAGTCCTTTGCAAAGGTGCAGCAGATGGCAGAGTATGCAAGGGAGGAGATTAATCAGATCGGTGGCTATTATGCATATGGAAGGGAACTGATCAATGGAAAAAGTGTGTATGATTTTGATGTAACCAAGCTTTCGGTATATACAAGGGACATCGGGCTTGCGGGAATTGAAGTCTATGATCTGCTGCGGGATGAATATGATATACAGATCGAATTTGGAGATATCGCAAATATCCTTGCATACATATCGATCGGAGACCGGATACAGGATATCGAGCGTTTAGTCGGGGCACTTGCAGATGTCAAGCGGCTTTATGCAAAGGATTCCTCTAAAATGTTAGAAACGGAATATATCACACCGAAGGTGTGCATTTCCCCACAGAAGGCATTTTATGAGAAAAAGATCTCCATGCCGATCCGCGAGACGGAAGGGTGTATCTGTGGCGAGTCTGTGATGTGTTATCCGCCGGGGATACCGATCCTTGCACCGGGAGAGCTGATCACGCGTGAGATTATCGACTATATCATGTATGCAAAGGAAAAGGGCTGTTCCATGCAGGGAATGGAAGATCCCTATCTGGAAGAATTAAAGGTTGTCTGGAGGGAGTAACAGATGGAATTATGGTTTTCGGATTATCATACCGATAAGGTAAAGGTGTCAGTCAAGGTGGAAAAACAGTTGTTTGGTGAGCAGACCGAGTATCAGCGTTTAGATGTCTTTGAATCAGAGGAATTTGGCAGGTTTATAAGCTCGGACGGAAGCATTGTTTTTTCGGAAAAAGATGAATTTACCTACGATGAAATGATCGTGCATGTACCGATGGCAGTGCATCCGAAGGTAGAAAAGGTGCTTGTGATCGGTGGCGGAGATGGCGGTGTTGCCAGAGAACTTGGGTATTATACAGAGATCAAGCAGATCGATGTGGTAGAACCGGATGAAGTCTTTGTACAGGTATGTAAGGAGTACTTCCCGGACAATTCCTGTGGACTCGATGATCCAAGGGTGACGGTATACAATCACGATGGACTGCGTTTTTTGCGTAACAGGCATGAGGAATACGATCTGATCATCAACGATGCGATCGATCCGCTCGGTCATACCGCAGGGCTGTTTACCAAGGAATTCTATGGAAACTGTTACCGGGCATTGCGGGAGGATGGAATGATGGTCTACCAGCACGGAAGCCCATTTTATGATGAAGATGAGGAGTCCTGCCGTGCAATGCACCGCAAGGCGAGCCACAGCTTTCCGATCAGTAAAGTATATCAGGCACATATACCGACCTGTTCGTCCGGCTACTGGCTGTTTGGATTTTTGTCGAAAAAGTATCACCCACTGCGTGATCTGGATGAAGAACGATGGAATGCGCGTGGTATACAGACCTGGTATTACACGACGAATCTGCATAAGGGAGCATTTATGCTGCCGAAGTATGTAGAGGATCTGTTAAAAGAAGAAGAGGATTAAAGCTGCATACAAAAAAGCAGGAGCAGCTTATAGAAACAGAAAATGTTTTCGCATATAACAAGAAAGGTGAGGTTAAGGACATGGGAAAATTATTAATTATCGGATGTGGTGGAGTAGCAGGAGTAGCAATCCATAAGTGCTGTCAAAACAGTGAAGTGTTTGAAGAGATCTGCATTGCAAGCAGAACAAAGGAAAAATGTGATGCAGTCAAAAAGGAATTAGAAGGAAAGACAAAAACCGTGATCACAACTGCAAAAGTCGATGCTGACAATAAGGATGAACTGGTGAAACTGATCAAAGCGTACCAGCCGGATGCAGTTTTAAATGTGGCACTTCCGTATCAGGATTTAACGATCATGGATGCCTGCCTGGAATGCAAGGTGGATTATATCGATACTGCGAATTATGAGCCGGAAGACATTGAGGAACCGACATGGCGTGCAGCCTATGATAAGCGTTGCAGGGAACTTGGATTTACGGCATATTTTGATTATTCGTGGCAGTGGGCATATCAGGAGAAGTTCCGGGAAGCAGGAATCATGGCACTGCTTGGAACCGGATTTGATCCGGGTGTTACCAGTGTATTTACAGCATATGCCTTAAAGCATTATTTTGATGAGATTGATACAATCGATATTTTGGATTGTAATGGCGGTGATCATGGATATCCGTTTGCAACGAACTTTAACCCGGAGATCAATCTGCGTGAAGTATCGGCCAATGGTTCTTATTGGGAAAACGGACACTGGGTAGAAGTAGAGCCAATGTCTATCAAAAGAGAGTATGATTTCCCACAGGTTGGCAAAAAGGATATGTACCTGTTACACCATGAGGAGATTGAGTCCCTTGCTAAAAATATTCCGGGCGTAAAGCGGATCCGTTTCTTTATGACCTTCGGACAGAGCTATCTGACCCATATGAAATGCTTGGAGAATGTCGGAATGCTTTCCACCACACCGGTGATGCATGAAGGACATGAGATCGTTCCGATCCAGTTTTTAAAGACACTGTTGCCGGACCCGGCATCCCTTGGACCAAGAACTGTCGGTAAGACGAATATCGGCTGTATTTTTACCGGAAAAAAGGATGGAAAAGAAAAAACAATCTACATCTACAATGTGTGTGACCATCAGGAATGTTATAAGGAGGTCGGCTCACAGGCAATCTCTTATACCACAGGTGTTCCGGCAATGATCGGTTCTGCACTTGTTGTAAACAAGACATGGAAGAAGCCGGGTGTCTTTACCGTTGAGGAATTTGATCCGGATCCATATATGGATATGTTAAACAAGTTCGGACTTCCGTGGGTGGTTGATGAGCATCCGCAGATCGTAGAGTAAGGGAGAAAACGTGGAAGAAAAGATCGTACAATCGGTACAGACACCATGTTATGTGGTGGATAAAAAGAAACTAAAGGAGAATCTTCGTATTCTGCATGAGGTGGAAGAAGCATCCGGCTGTCATATTTTACTGGCGCAGAAGGCTTTTTCCATGTATGCTCTCTATCCGTTGATCGGGCAGTATATCAGTGGTACAACGGCAAGCGGGCTGTATGAAGCAAGGCTTGGCAGGGAAGAGATGGGAAAAGAGAACCATGTGTTTGCACCAGCCTATAAGGAGGCAGATATCCGGGAACTGAATCAGATCTGTGACCATCTGATCTTTAATTCCTTTGCGCAGTATAAGAAGTATCATGCGCTGTGTCCGGATGTCAGTATCGGAATCCGGGTAAATCCGGAGTGCTCGACACAGGAAGGACATGCGGTCTATGATCCGTGTGCACCGGGTTCGAGACTTGGGGTGACGATCAGTGAATTTGAAGAGGAGCTGCTTCTTGGCGCAGATTCTGATATCGAAGGGCTGCATTTTCATACGCTTTGTGAGCAGAATGTGGATGATCTTATCACAACTTTTGCTGCATTTGAAGAGAAGTTTGGCAGATATCTGTCCCATGTGAAGTGGTTAAATATGGGTGGTGGTCACCATATTACAAGAGCAGATTATAACCGGGAAAGGCTGGTAGATCTGATCCGGCGGATACGGGAGAAGTATCAGGTTGAGGTGTATTTAGAGCCGGGAGAAGCGATCGCCTTAAATACCGGATATCTGGTCACTGAGGTTATGGATATTGTAAAAAATGAAAAACAGATCCTGATCCTCGATGCATCCGCTGCCTGCCACATGCCGGATGTATTAGAGATGCCATACCGCCCGCCGCTTCAGGGTGGGTATCCGGATGGGGAAAAACCCTATTCTTACCGTCTGTCTTCTATGACCTGTCTTGCAGGAGATGTAATCGGAGATTACAGCTTTACGCATCAGATCAAGGTAGGAGACCGGCTTGTTTTTGAAGATATGGCGATTTATTCCATGGTAAAAAACAATACCTTTAATGGAATTCCGCTGCCGGATATCGATCTGTTAGAAGAAGATGGCACGCTCCGGGTCATCCGTAGGTTTGGATATGAGGATTTTAAAACACGTCTGTCATAAGACACCGGATGCAAAAGAAAATTCATAGGAAGGAATCTGATTAGGAGAAAAGGATGGCATTGATCGTAGATAGAAAGCCGGCAGAGGATGGATTTTTCATGCCGGGAGAATTTGAAGCGCATGCAGGCTGTATCATGGTATGGCCTTACCGGCCCGGTTCCTGGCCACATGGTGCGGTTGCAGCAAGAAAGGCATTTGTCCGTGTGATTGCGGCCATTGCAAAAAGTGAAAAGGTCTATGTGGGTGTCAGGGCAGAGGATATGGAATCCGCAGAGAGCATGTTACAGGATATAGATAATGTGGAACTGTTTTTATGTGAAACAGACGATGCATGGGCAAGAGACATTGCACCGACATTTCTTACCGGCCGGGAACATCAGGTGCGCTGTGTAAACTGGGAGTTTAATGCATGGGGAGGTGCATATAACGGATTGTATGCAGACTGGGAAAAGGATAATCGGTTTGCGGGATTTTTTGCAGAAAAATACGGATATACCTGTTATGATGCAGCACCCTTTGTCTTAGAGGGCGGAGCAATCCACAGTGACGGAGAAGGAACGGTTCTTGTTACTGAAGCCTGCCTGCTTAGTCCGGGAAGAAATCCGGGTCTTACCAGGGAACAGATCACACAGAAGTTAAAGGATTATCTTGGTGCAAAGCAGGTACTCTGGCTGCCAAGAGGAATCTATCTCGATGAGACGGATGAACATGTCGACAATGTGTGTGCTTTTCTCCGACCGGGGGAAGTGGTACTGGCATGGACCGATGATGTAAATGATCCGCAGTATGCACTTTCCCATGCCACGCAGCAGTTCTTAGAACAGGCTGTGGATGCGAAGGGCAGAAAGCTGAAGATCCATCATCTTCCAATACCACAGCATCCGGTCTGTGTCCGGACGGAAGAATTAGAAGGCTATATCTTTGAAGATGGTGAGGACGTAAGAGAAGCAGGCGAGCGGCTGGCTGCCTCTTATGTGAACTTTTATTTTTCAAATAAAGCAGTTGTGATGCCGGCCTTTGGTGGAGAAAATGAAGCAAGTGACAGACAGGCAGCAGATATTCTCCGAGACCTTTGCCCGGAGCGGGAGATCATCCCGGTCTATGCAAGAGATATTCTCTTAGGCGGTGGAAATATTCACTGTATTACCCAGCAGATCCCGGCTGGAAGAAAGGACAGCCTATCAGTACATGAACGGTATATGGAGCAATAGCTGACAGATCAGAGATCAGATACATCATGGAAAAGAGATCACAGAAAAGGAGCGGAAGTTTATCGATGGAATTTATGGAAGAAGAGATGGAACAAAAAGAGAAAACAAGAAAAGTTATAGTTGCAGCAGTTCAGATGCAGTGCAGCCGTAAGATGGAAGAGAATCTGAAAAAGGCAGAGCATTTTGTAAGAGAGGCGGCCAAAAAAGGGGCGAAGATCATATTACTTCCGGAGCTTTTTGAACGTGAATATTTCTGCCAGCAGAGACAGTATGAATTCTATGCGTATGCAAAGCCGGTAGATGAACATCCGGCAGTGTTAATGGCAAAGCGTCTGGCAAAGGAGCTTTCTGTTGTACTTCCGGTCAGTTTTTTTGAAAAGGCTGGCAATGTGCTGTTTAATTCGGTTGCATGTGTAGATGCGGACGGAACGGTGCTTGGCGTGTATCGTAAAACCCATATTCCGGATGATCATTTTTATCAGGAAAAGTTCTATTTTACACCGGGAGACAGTGGATTTCAGGTGTTTGACACAAAGTATGGAAAAGTTGGTGTAGGTATCTGCTGGGATCAGTGGTTCCCGGAGACAGCGCGTTGTCTGGCACTTTTGGGTGCAGAGGTGATCCTGTATCCGACGGCTATTGGTTCTGAACCGGTATTAGACTGTGACAGCATGCCACACTGGAGACGCTGCATGCAGGGGCATGCGGCTGCAAATCTGGTGCCGGTCGTAGCTGCAAACCGGATCGGAACAGAGACGGTGGAGCCTTGTGAAGAAAATGCCGGACAGTTCTCAGCACTGACGTTTTATGGATCGTCTTTTTTAACGGATGAGACAGGAGGACTTCTTGCATCTGCTTCACGTGATACGGAAGGCATTCTGACTGCCGAATATGACTTTGCAGAGATCGAAAAAAATCGCCTGTCATGGGGATTGTTCCGTGACAGACGACCTGATATGTATCATACAATAATAGACAAACAAAAGTAGATTATTTTAACTTCATGCGTTTTGGAGCAGGAGCTGCCTGCTTTTTCGGGGCATAGGTAGGACCTGTGTGCTCGAGCTGGGCGATACCGGTGTGGACTGTGGAAACAGGTGCATCCTTGTATCGTCCTTTTTTGATGAGATCTGCCCGTTTCTCTCGGAAGCTATCTGCCATCTGCTTTAGATTTGAATCTGCATAGAACTGCTTTAATGCCTGCTTATCGATGACGATCCGGTTATCCATGGTCTTCATGGTATCTGTGACCTGCAATTCGGCAAATACCTTTGGATCGCGCAGATCATAGACCTGATTATCACGGAAACTCAAAACGAGTGGCTGCATAAAGTTGTCCGGATTATCCATAAGAACCATTGCCTTTTCGTTCGTGGAAAGCTCCACACAGCAGCCGGTTGGAAGGATGTGGATACTACGGGATAAGGCATTGACCACTTTTGGATCGTAGCGTTGCGGATATTCGAACAGATACTTGATCGCAACAATCTCTGAAACCGGTTCTTCATCAAGATCCATTGCCGTCATACGGTCAAAGGCATCGGCAACCTTAAGGATCTGTGCACCATTTCCAAATGTCCCGGACACTTCCTGACCGGATTTCGTGACATCGGTAAGGGTAATTGCCTGCTCGATGATCTTAAGAGTCTGGGCATCTAGGAAGCTTTCGCCCTCAGGCTTTAACTTTTCAAGTCCCATCTTCCGGCATTCCTGAATAATAGCCTGATCTGCGGTTGTAGTCTGTCTGCCTTTTTCAAGAACCTCCTGTGGCACATACAGATATCCGATATCATAGAGCAGGGCGGCACTGACTGCGGCAGTCTGTACCTCGTACGTTAAGTTCATCACATGTGAGATCATAGCGGTTAAAATCGCAGTACTGATCGAATGCTTATAGATGAAGTCATTTGCGCTGCGCAGGTTCTGTGTGAAATTGAGCTTGTGATCTAACGAGCCATAATTTTTCACAATCTGCTGCACCAGTTCATATAGCTGCTCCGGCTTTTTGCCA
>OBLI01003459.1_pt1 | contig 12104 bp, 12 predicted proteins | sample 1519701 | NCBI WGS metagenome assembly OBLI01 (sample SAMEA3663005, study PRJEB22513) | pig gut metagenome | biome: pig gut; feature: pig-associated habitat; material: faeces | place: France | collected 2012 | reverse complement strand
TTTTAACATCTCAATATATAGGCACTTGCAAAAGTGCCTATACAAAGGGCTATGCCCTAAATTGAGTACTAACATAAGAAACTGTTGTATGTCATACATATTATTGACACTTGAAATTGTTATCGTATTGTTCTTCTTTTATGCAAAGAAAAGGATCGAACAGGGGTTAAAACGTGAAACATCGTATGAGTCGGAAAAAGGTAAAAACATTGCAACTAAAGAGGACATCAAGGCCGTAGACCGCTTTAGCATTCCTAGGATTGCTAAGAAGTGGGAAGAAGTGATTGTAGAAATTATTGAGGGGAGGGGATGAGGATGTTATTATTCTTTATAATATTACTTATTGCTTTATTCGCTATATGTTATTGGTCGAAGAATGAACAATTATCATACGTAATTGTGTTTGTTGGCATCGTTTTCCTAAAAACATTTGTAGATATTCATAGTATGCCAGATTTGCCAAACTATTATACGGGCTATAAGGAACTAGCATCGGTAGATTGGTTTCAGGTGCCCTTTAAAAGGTTGTGGACGCTCAAATGCCCAGAAATTGGTTTTAGATATATTCTGAGGATAGGAGCGTTGTTGGGCAGTTTTAAATGGAGCTTGTTCATAGTTGGATGTATCAATGCTTATGCCTATTTAAGCTTAACAAAGAAGTATTCTCCCTATCCCATCATTTCCATCATTCTGATATTCTTGGGAATCACGCAGGCCTTTTTTGTCATTAGGCAGCATTGTGCCATTGGTTTAACCCTCCTTTCCTTACCGTTCATTATCAACAGAGACTTAAAAATGTTTCTACTTTGTATAGCAGGAGCTTTTTTGTGTCATCAAACAGCATTAGTATTTCTCCCTGTATATTTCGTTTATGGCATAAAGGATAAGCAAAGGTTGGTAGTTACCCTAGCTAGTGGGGCTGTCTTTATGATAGTAGCTATCAATATCATCTTTTTGTTTTTTGTGAAAAATATGGTGGGATATGAAGGGTATAAGAATTCAAACGAAAGTAATGCTACAACTTTGTTAATATCTCTGTGTTATTATGTGAGCTATATTTGGTTTTTAAAGAGAGAGGTCTTGGAAGAAGGTATTATCAAACTGCTGTTTGTTATCCTAACCTTAAACCTTTCTGTTATGTTTGCAGGTTTTCAACTTACAGCCATCAATCGCTTGATGATGTATTATTCCACATGTATCTTCTTATCTGTTCCAATCACTGCATATTTCATAAATGACAAAATTCTCAGGGCATGTTTCCTCGCTGCCGTAATTGGAATCCTAGCAGTAATGTTTGTTACTGGATCTAACGGTCAATATATTGAAAAGTTTAGACTTGATTTTTCTTTATTATGAAAATAAATTTATTCACAGATTGCCTTGGTGCAGGTGGTGCACAACGACAGCTTGTTGGACTTGCCGTATTGCTGAAGGAGAAAGGCTTCGAGGTAAAGGTTTCATCTTATTATAATATAGATTTCTATAAGAGTTTCCTTGATGAAAAAGGTGTATGCAACGAATTGATTCCAGGAGCCGACAATACAAAGAAGCGTATTCTTGCAGTGAGAAAGTACTTCAGGAAAGAGCATCCCGATTGGGTGATAGCCTATCAGGAAACGCCCTCCTTGGTGGCGTGTGCGGCAAGGCTGCTAGGATGCAAATACAAACTGATCGTGAGCGAGCGGAATACTACCCAGGCTGCGAACTTGAACTCCAGGGTGCGCTTTATGCTCTATCATATAGCAGATGCCATTGTGCCCAATAGCTATGCGCAGGAAAACTATCTGCTGGCACATCATCCCTGGATGAAGTCAAAGTTGAAGACTATCACTAACTTCGTAGACCTTAATAGGTTTTCTTTTACGGAGCATAAGAGAAGAGAAGTGCCCGAAATCATTACGCCTGCTAGCTTGATGAACTCTAAGAATACCCTTGGCTATATAGAAGCCTGCGCCTTGCTGAAACGGCAGGGGTGTCAGTTTCATGTAAGTTGGTATGGTATAACAGATCAGCATTCGGAATATTATAAGCAATGTCTTGGAAAAATAAAAGAGTATGGCTTGGCTGATTGTTTTTCCATATTGGAAAAAACGAAGCAGATAGACATAAAATACAGAGAGGCTGATTATCTCTGCCTTCCGTCTTTCTATGAAGGTACCCCCAACGTGATCTGTGAAGCCATATCAACGGGGCTTCCTGTGATGTGTAGCGATATCTGTGATAATCCCATCTATGTGGAGGAGGAAAGAAATGGTGTTTTGTTTAACCCTGAAGATCCACAAAATATGGCAAGTAAGATGAAAGAACTTTTGTTGCAAAGCGATGAAGAATATCAGAATTATAGGCATTGTTCGCGCAGCAAGGCAGAAGAGCTCTTGAGGGATTCCACATTTTTGAATAAGTATTTAGCAATAATAAACCCAAGATAAGAGAAATGAAAGTTATACTATGCACTCCCTATATCCAGAGCGACAAATATGTTCAGGGTGGGGTGGTGGTTTGGGGAGCTAACATCGTGAATTACTATAAAAGCATAGGGAAAAGCGATGTGGAGTTGATTCCAATATCACTTGACAGAAAAACATATTTTGAAAGTCATACGTCTAAGATAGGTGGTTATGTCAATGGGGCGAAGGAGCTGTTCCTGCCTGTGTTGAAGGCTATCAATCTGATGCGCAAAGGTGGCATAGATGCCATACACATTGCTACCAGTCTAGGAGCAAGTGTCTTAAAAGATGAATTGCTGGTGAGGGCGGCCAAACATTACGGTGTGCGCAGCTACTTGCATTTTCATTGTGGCAGAGTGCCCGACATTCTTAGCAATAATGATATGGAGCACAAGAAGTTCTTGAAGAATCTTCGGATGGCAACCAAGGGCATAACGATGGACGTGCGATCCTATGATGCTCTTCGGGATTATGGTATATCAAACGTGGTGAATCTCCCCAATCCTTTGTCGCTTTCTATCATGAATGAAGTTTCTAAGAAAAATAAGACCATCAAAAAGGTAAAAGGGCGTATTGCTTTTGTGGGGCATGTGCTGAAATCTAAAGGCTGTATGGAGTTGATTGAGAGCTGCTGCAAGATAGGTAGCCCTGATTTGCATATCATCGGCAAGGTGATGCCCAAGGATAAGGAAGAAATAGACAAACTGCTTGCTGCCTATCATACGGGTGGAAGCTGGATTACCTGGACAGGGGAAATACCTCATCATCAGGTGATAGAGGAGCTGCTTGCAGCAGAGATCTTTGCCTTTCCTTCCTATACCGAAGGTTTTCCTAATGTTATCTTGGAGGCTATGGCTTGCGGCTGCACGATTGTTTCTACCACTGTGGGAGCTATACCTGAAATGCTTGATGTAGAGGGAGATGCTTGTGGCGTTTGTGTGGTGCCGCAGAATGCGGATGCTTTCTATCAGGCTTTGGATACGGTTTATCATCGTAATGGGGAAAATCTTGATTATGCTCATCAGGCAAAAGAGCGTGTCTTCCGATTGTATGCCGTCAATAAAGTGTGGGAGCAGATGGTAAGAATTTGGCATTCATAATTATTGAAATGAACAAAAAACGTAAACTGTTAATTTATGGGGGCAGTTTGGTCCTCCTCGTGGCCCTGGAGATTGTTCTGAGAACAGCGTGGGGATTTGGAAAGATGCCGCTCTATGCGGCGAGTAGCGAATGGGAATATATGACTGTGCCCGAGCAGAGCGGTAAGAGGCTGGGTAACCAGTTCTACTTCAACCGCTATGGCATGAGATGCCAGGAGGTGGACTCCACCAAGAAACACGTGCTGGGGCTCGGCGACTCCGTAATCAATGGGGGCGTGCAGACCGATCAGGACAGCTTGGCTACATCGCTCTTCTCTGCCGAGACGGGTACGCAGATGCTCAACGTTTCGGCTGGCAGCTGGGGGCTGTCTTGCCTGCCGACGAATATGCGATAGTGCTGGAAGGCGTGGATGACAAGCAGGCGAAATTGTTACCAGAGGGTATCATGGTGATGAGGAGAACCAACAACGTGGCTGAACTGGCTGACATCTACTCTGCTGCGGATGTGTTTGTGAACCCTACGTGGCAGGACAATTTCCCTACCACTAACCTGGAGGCTCTCGCTTGTGGCACACCTGTGGTGACATACCGCACGGGAGGCAGTCCTGAGGCGGTGGATGAAAAGTCTGGCTTCGTGGTGGAGCAGGGTGATATATCGGGCTTGGCAAAAGCCGTTAACACCATCTGTAGCAGAGGCAAGAATCATTATTCCGCCGCCTGTCGCCAGCGTGCCCTCGACCACTACGACAAGGACGACTGCTTCAAGGACTATGTCAAGCTCTACGAGTTGTTGCTTTTAAAGAATTAATTCAAAAAAAATAATTGGTTAATATAATTTATGTCAATATTTAAAGACAAAACCCTGTTGATTACAGGTGGTACAGGTTCTTTTGGTAACGCTGTATTGAATCGTTTTTTGAGAACAGATATCGGTGAAATCCGTATCTTTAGTCGTGATGAGAAGAAACAAGATGATATGCGCCATGAATATCAGGTAAAATTCCCAGATGTGGCACATAAAATCAAGTTCTTCATCGGGGATGTGCGTAGCTTGCAAAGCTGCCGCAATGCGATGCCTGGTGTTGATTACATCTTCCATGCAGCAGCATTGAAGCAGGTTCCTTCTTGCGAGTTCTTCCCAATGGAGGCTGTAAAGACCAATGTTATTGGTACAGACAATGTGTTGACTGCTGCTATTGAAGCCGGCGTTGGTGCTGTTATCTGTCTCTCTACTGATAAAGCTGCTTACCCAATTAATGCAATGGGTATCACCAAGGCTATTGAGGAGAAGATTGCCGTAGCCAAGAGCCGTTACTCTGGCAAGACCAAGATTTGTTGCACACGTTATGGCAACGTGATGTGTTCTCGTGGTTCAGTAATCCCTCTCTGGATTGAACAGATTCGTGGTGGCAACCCTATCACATTGACAGAACCTAAGATGACTCGTTTCATCATGTCTTTGGAAGAGGCTGTTGACTTGGTTCTCTTCGCATTCGAGAATGGACATAATGGTGATATTCTCGTTCAGAAGGCACCTGCTTGTACCATCCAGACTCAGGCAGAGGCTGTTTGTGAACTCTTCGGTGGCAAGAAGGAAGATATCAAGGTAATCGGTATCCGTCATGGTGAGAAGATGTACGAGACCTTGTTGACCAAAGAGGAGTGTGCCAAGGCTGTAGATATGGGTAACTTCTACCGTGTTCCTGCTGATAACCGTGACTTGAACTATGATAAGTTCTTCCGTGAGGGTGATGCCAAGCGTGTAACCATCGAGGAATTCAATTCAGATAATACCTATCGCTTGAACTTGGAGGAAACCAAGGATAAGATTGCTTCTCTGGAGTATATCCAGCATGAACTTTCTGGTGAGGGTAATTTCGTTCAGTAATCAAGACAACTTATGAAGATTCTTGTAACAGGTGCAAAAGGCTTTGTCGGTAAAAACCTTTGTGCCGCATTGAATAACATCAAGGATGGAAAAGACAAGACTCGTCCTTCATTGGTAATCGATGAAGTATATGAGTATGATCTCGATTCTACCTTAGTGGAGTTGGACTCCTGGTGTAAGGATTGTGATTTCGTATTCAACCTGGCAGGAGTCAATCGTCCAAAGGATAACTCCGAGTTTATGAAGGGTAACTTTGGCTTTGCCTCTACACTCCTTGATACATTAAAGAAGTATAAGAATACTTGTCCTGTCATGCTCTCCAGCTCACAGCAGGCTTCACTGACCGGACGCTTCGGTAACAGCGAGTATGGCAGAAGCAAGAAAGCAGGTGAGGACTTGTTCCTGGATTATCAAAGTCAGACTGGTGCCAAGGTTCTGGTATATCGTTTCCCGAATCTCTTTGGTAAATGGTGCCGTCCGAACTATAATTCAGCAGTTGCAACTTTCTGCAACAATATTGCCAACGATTTACCGATTCAGGTAAATGATCCTTCTGTAGAACTGGAATTGCTTTATATTGATGACCTCGTAGCCGAGATGCTTGATGCATTGGAAGAGAAGGAGCATCATTGTGAGTTCGAAGGTTTGGAAGTCGTTGCCGGTCCTTTGGGTAAGTACTGCTATTGTCCAATCACGCATAAGGCAACCCTGGGAGAAATCGTTGATTTGATTCATCAGTTTGCTGATCAGCCAAAGACCTTAATGATTCCGGAGATACCAAATGGCAGTTTCGCCAAGAAACTCTATTCCACCTATCTCAGTTATCTTCCAAAGGAAAAAGCTATCTTCGACTTGAAGATGAACGTAGATCAGCGTGGTTCCTTCACCGAATTGGTTCATACCTTGAACTGCGGACAGGTGAGTATCAATATCTCTAAGCCGGGTATCACCAAGGGGCAACATTGGCACAATACCAAGTGGGAACAGTTCATTGTTGTATCAGGTCATGGTTTGATTCAGCTCCGCAAGGAAGGTACCGATGAGGTACTCAACTATGAGGTGAGTGGCGATAAGATTCAGAGCGTTATCATGCTTCCAGGATATACGCACAACATCATCAATCTTTCAGAAACAGAAGATCTGGTCACTGTGATGTATTGCAATGAAGTCTTTGATAGCAGCAAGCCTGATACATTTTTTGATCCAGTAGAAAAAGAATAATATGGAAAAGCAACCTAAATTTGATTATTCAGATATTAAGTGGCAGGAGAATGGCAAGTTGAAGCTTGTCATCGTAGTAGGTACTCGGCCAGAGATTATCCGTCTTGCTGCCGTTATCAACAAGTGTCGCAAGTACTTTGATGTAATTCTGGCACATACCGGTCAGAATTATGACTATAACCTTAATGGTATCTTCTTCAAGGATTTGAAGCTTGCAGAACCAGAGGTTTATATGGATGCTGTGGGTGATGATCTGGGAGCTACATGTGGTAACATCATCAATTGCTCTTACAAGCTTTTTGCCCAGACCAAACCAGATGGAGTACTCGTATTGGGTGATACCAATTCATGCCTGAGCGTGATAGGAGCCAAGCGTCTTCATATCCCAATCTTCCACATGGAAGCAGGTAACCGATGCAAGGACGAGTGCCTGCCAGAGGAAACCAACCGCCGTATCGTGGATATCATCAGTGATGTGAATATGGCATATTCAGAGCATGCCCGTCGTTATCTCGCTGATTGCGGTTTGCCAAAGGAGCGTACCTATGTAACTGGTTCTCCAATGGCAGAGGTTCTTCATCAGAATCTGGATGAGATTGAGGCAAGTGACATCCATGAGCGTTTGGGCTTGAAGAAGGGACATTACATTCTGTTGAGTGCCCATCGTGAGGAGAATATCGATACAGAGAAGAACTTTACTTCTCTTTTCACTGCAATCAACAAGATGGCAGAGAAGTATGATATGCCTATTCTCTACAGTTGTCATCCACGTAGCCGCAACCGTTTAGCTTCATCAGGCTTCAAATTGGATAAGCGGGTAATCCAGCATGAACCACTTGGCTTCCACGATTACAACTGTCTTCAGATGAATGCCTTTGCTGTAGTCTCAGATAGTGGAACCCTCCCAGAGGAGTCTTCTTTCTTCACCAGCGTAGGTCATCCATTCCCTGCTATCTGCATCCGTACTTCTACCGAGCGCCCAGAGGCAATCGACAAGGGCGATTTCATCATTGCAGGTATCGATGAGAAGAGCCTCCTTCAGGCTGTAGATACAGCTGTTGAACTTAACAAGGACGGCCAGCTTGGTATTCCTGTACCAGATTATGTTGAGGAGAATGTTTCTACTAAGGTGGTAAAGATTATCCAAAGCTATGTTGGCATTGTGAACAAGATGGTTTGGAGAAAATACTAAAAATGATAATCTAGAACATTATCACAATGAACATACTGTTTCTGACAATGGCCTCGGGCTTTGAACATATCGAATCCCGAGGCATTTATACCGATTTGATGCGCAAATTCTGCGAGGAGGGTCATGAGGTATATATCATCCATCCCAATGAACGTCGTCAAGGGAAAGATACGAGTGTTGTGACAAAAGGAAAAATACATTGCCTTGGTGTGAAGACACTCAATGTGACGAAGACAAATGTGGTGGAAAAGGGTATCGGACAATTGATGCTCGAAAGCCAGTTTAAAAGGGCTTTAAAGAAATACTTCGGTGGGGTGATCTTTGATGTGATACTCTATAGTACGCCTCCTATTACTTTCAACGATGTGATAAAGTATGCCAAGAAGGCTTCTGGAGGTAAGGCGATGACTTACCTCTTGCTGAAAGATATTTTTCCACAGAATGCAGTCGATATGGGAATGCTCTCTAAAACGGGAGTAAAAAGTGTGCTCTACCGTATGTTTCGCAAGAAGGAAGAGGAGCTGTACCGAATCTCTGATTTTATCGGATGCATGAGTCCTGCCAATGTGGACTATGTGATAGAGCATAATCCTATGGTAAGCAATAGAAAGGTGGAAATAGCTCCGAATAGTTTGGAATTGCTTCCTGATAATCAGTCTGTTAAAGATGATGTTGATAGTATACGTCAGAAATATGGACTGCCAACAGATAAACCTATCTTCATCTATGGCGGAAACTTAGGTGTGCCTCAGGGGATTCCGTTCTTGATGAAGTGCTTGGAGACAAATGCTGACCGTGATGACTGCCATTTCGTGGTGGTGGGTAGTGGTACCTATTACCAACAGTTGGCTGATTGGTACAAAGAACGTAGGCCAAGGGCGGTGACAGTGATGAAAGGGTTGCCGAAGGAGGACTACGACCGTTTGGTACAAGCGTGTCAGGTGGGTTTGATATTCTTGGACTATCGCTTTACGATTCCTAACTATCCTAGTCGCCTTCTCTCTTACTTGGAGTACAAAATGCCGATTATCGCTTGCACGGATCCCAATAGTGACGTGGGTTCTTTGGCTGAAGCTAATGGCTATGGTTACTATTGTCCAAGCAACGATGTCGATGCTTTCACACATGCAGTTGACAGGATGCTGGATAGTGACATCAAGGCGATGGGCAAGAAAGGGTATGCGTTCCTAAAAGCAAATTATATGGTTCAACATACCTATGATGCCATTATGAAACATTGTAAGTTATAAGGAATGCCTCCTCGACTTTTATCGCCAGATAATCCACAAGAAGTAAGTTTAACATTTGAAGTTAACAGGACTGCTTTATGTTAAATCTCCACAAATGTTTGGACTTCTGAAATAATAGTAGTACATTTGCAGGATAATTCTAAAATAAAAAGGTAAGGTTATGCTAAAAGAAACGTTGAACATAAGAAAACTTGGAGCTCTCGATGATACAGGCGTTGTAGAGATTAGTCCCTTGACTGTATTTATTGGTAATTCTGCAAGCGGTAAAAGTACTCTCATGAAGACACTTGTGCTCATGCGATATATCTTTAAGAGACTTTCTATCAAGGCTTATTTGCAAAATTCACATATAAAAGACTCTGTTATTTCCTTTAAATTCAAAGATTTGTTGCGGGATAATATGAATGTTTTGGTTTCTGCTGAAACCTATATTCATTATTCGGTAGCCATTAATGGTACTGTCTATTCCGTTACTTATTCTAATGGAAAACTATCTTATAATGCAACAATTCCTAATGGAGATTTGTGTTTCTTTAAGGAAGTGTGGGTGACGGAGTCGCGTAGTGCGATTGCCCCTTTGTCGAGTCAAGGGGCATTGGCTAAGAATGCTAATCTGGGATTCTATTTTAACGAGACTTATACTGAGTTTGATAGTGCCACTGATGCAATCAAACATTTTGATCTCAGTTACATCGGGTTGGATATGTTTGTGGAGCGTGGGGGTAATAACCACAAGAAGTTTATCCTAAAGCCTAAAAGCGAGGATTATTCGCCTTTTGAACTTCGTCATGCTTCTTCGGGTATTCAGACTACGGCTCCTTTGGTTGCTATGGTAAATTACTATGCTCAGGCCTTTGACTTTAAATTGGCTCAGAAACGAAGTATAATAGATCTTCTTTTTGAGAAGAATCTGACAATGCAGTACCGACCGGAGATGGAATTGGCAGATATGCCACGTTATGTGCATATTCATATTGAAGAGCCAGAGCTAAGCCTTGACCCGACATCTCAGATTCAGTTGCTCAATGAGTTGGTTCGATTGGCTTTTTATGCAAAGGTTGATGACCGGCAAATCGGTCTTGTTCTTGCTACGCACAGTCCGTACATAGCCAATTCTCTCAATCTGTTGATGAAGGCACATGATTGTGGTACCAATATTCAGGGGGCGCATGTTGCGTATGATGATTTGTCTGTGTATCAGATAGAGAATGGAAGGGTGCACTGCCTAAAGGTGAAGAATATGCATTATGTCAATACTGACAGGCTTTCGGAGGATATCAACTTTATATATGATAAGTATCAGGAATTAAAGTCTTTGCAAAATGAAAAATCTTTTGGAGAATGACCTCCCTGCCTTTTATGGGGTAGGGAGAAGATGTACTTGTGATGAAATACGGACGACTAGCAGAGAGTTTGATCTTACAGAAGATGATACTCAATTTGTGGTTGATTACAAGACAGGATATGCGTCCTTTTGCGATAATCCTTACTCCTTGAGCGTCATTAATTATGATACATACATTGGTAAATTTGCTGGTACAAAGATTGCAGACGGAAATCGCAGGTGCGATTTCGTCATGACAGATGTTGATACTGATAACCTTATACTTTTATGTGAGGTTACGAGTTCTATTGGGGGAATAGAGAACCTTTCTCGTCCTATAACCAAGAAGAAAAAAGATGGGACGGAGATGGTGGTCTTCCCGAAAGGCAAGTATCAAAAAGCAGAACTTCAACTTTATCAAAGTTTGGAGACAATGAATAATGTGCCGTCAATAGCTTCTTTTGTTGGTAAGAAAAAACGAAAAGTATGTTTGATGGCATACCTTATCAAGCCTTCGAATAATTATACGGTAAATGCTTTCAACCGAAATCGTTTGGTGGAAGCAGAAGAGGCTGGAGAAAATGGTGCGCAAATCAGTTGTCCGCAAATTGAACAATATGGTTTTGAATATTTCAGAATCAGTCATTCTTTTTCCTATAGAATAGCCGGAAAAAAGGAAGACTGACGAGGGATGCCGGCAAGTACGAGCAGGCAATGACTATTTTACCTCATCCGAGTGGCGGCTGAGTGCAGGGCGATACTGCAATGGGGTACTAACCATGGATTTTATTTTTTTAGAGCGTGAGGTCTCGGTGTGCCCGAGGCCATGAGGGCGTATGCCGCTATTACACTTCTGTAATAGCAGCGGGATGCCTTGTGCTGTAATCAAACTTTTTTTAGATTATGTTGTATAAACTGGCTCATGTTTTGAGAGAACGTTTCCCTTGGGTGTGGGAAATGATAGAACAGCTTAATGGCTGGCTCTTCGCATGTCGATATTCTAGTGGCTTGCGTCACGATATGGGGGTAAACTGTAAAGATTTTAATTTTAAGGTTGTGCGTCTTTCGCCCTTAAATGTAAATCTCGCAGTTGACTTCTTCAAGGCGCAACCAGATGAGGCGTTTGAATTCTTTCGTCCACATGCCTTTGACAGAAAATCTTTGTTGCGCCTATGTCGCAACAAAGGGTTCTTGGCATATCTGGTGATGGATAGTGATGAGGTGGTGGGATATTTCTTCTTGAGGTGCTTCTTCACAGGCAAATGTTTCAGAGGATATATCACGGATTATCGACATCGAAGAATGGGTATCAATCGGGTGATGGGAGTGGTGGCGACGAATATCGCCCTTCACCTTAACCTGAGAATGTATGGTTCCATCTCACCCCGAAACAAGGCTTCGATGTTGTCTGCCCAAGCCGTGAATGAAGTAAAGATATTGCAAACTTTGGAAAATGGTGACTACTATGTAGAGTATCTGCCAAAGAAAAATTGCGATCAGTAAGTTCTTGTAACTACTCAGCACCCCTGTAGAAAACTTCTCGTTAATAAAGCATAAACTTGATTTTGCTTATTTTCTTCATCATTACAAACTTTTTAATGATTGAGTCGATGAGGACGTAGGCTGTTTAAAACAGTTCATTTAACGAGTTCTTTTCCGATGATGCCTCCAACATGTCTCCT